>Ga0207695_10006947_pt1 | contig 14536 bp, 14 predicted proteins | sample KBSC54metaG_FD_184354 | JGI IMG/M metagenome (GOLD analysis project Ga0207695, IMG submission 184354) | Corn rhizosphere microbial communities from Kellogg Biological Station, Michigan, USA - KBS C5-4 metaG (SPAdes) (version 2) | ecosystem: Host-associated > Plants > Roots > Rhizosphere > Soil... | reverse complement strand
TCTTGCTATGTAATACTGATGAATCTATCCGTGGCTTTGCTCGTGCTTGTTTCAATATGGCGCTGCAAAAACAATGGCCGCTTTACTTCTCTTCTAAGAACACTATCTTGAAAAAATACGATGGTCGTTTCAAAGACATCTTCGAAGAAGTATATCAGAACGAGTTCAAAACTGAATTTGAAAAGAATAAACTTACTTACGAGCACCGCCTTATAGATGACATGGTAGCAAGTGCTTTAAAATGGCATGGCAACTTTGTATGGGCATGTAAGAACTACGATGGCGACGTACAAAGCGATACTGTAGCTCAGGGCTTTGGTTCGCTTGGCCTTATGACATCGGTATTAATTACACCTGATGGCAACACTATGGAAGCAGAAGCTGCTCATGGCACTGTTACACGTCACTATCGCGAGTACCAGAAAGGCAACCCAACTTCTACTAACCCTATCGCATCAATCTTCGCATGGACACGCGGTCTCGCATTCCGTGGCAAGCTGGACAATAACCAGGAGTTGATTGATTTCTGTCATGCACTGGAGCAAGTGTGCATAGAAACAGTGGAAAGCGGCAAAATGACTAAAGACCTGGCAGTATGCGTTCACGGCAACAAGGTCAGTCACGGGACGGACTATCTCTACACAGAAGAATTCCTGGATGCCCTGGACCAGAACCTGAAGCGCAAGCTGGGTAAATAATTAGACATTAAAATCATAAGAAGAGCTGAACCGCAAATTCAGCTCTTCCCTTTTATAGAGGTAGTCTGGGTTTAAAAATGTAGCTATGGCCTATAATAACGATATACCTATCAATAATAGCTAACACACATATAGGTTCAAAGCTTTATTTTTGCACCGTAGATGTTCATTTACATCCCTTTTACTATAATATATGGGTTTATTCGACAAGTTATTCAAACGCAATAAAGAGCAGCAGGAACAGAAGGAAGCACTTGATGAGGGATTGAAAAAAACCAAAGAGGGTTTCTTTTCAAAACTTACCAAAGCTATTGCCGGTAAAGACAAAGTAGATGAAGAAGTACTGGATCAGGTAGAGGAAGCGCTGGTAGGTGCAGACGTGGGTATAGATACTACCGTTGCAATAATAAATCGTATAGAAGCACGTGTTTCCAAGGATAAATATCTCGGCACTTCAGAGCTCAATCGCATACTGCAGGAAGAGATCATTGGCATCTTAACTGAAGCTCCTTCTAACGAGTTTGAAACCTTTGATATTCCCGCAGGCAAAAAGCCATATGTGATACTGGTAGTGGGTGTAAATGGCGTTGGTAAGACTACAACTATCGGCAAGCTTGCCTACAACTTTAAAAGGAATGGCAAAAGCGTAGTGCTTGGCGCAGCAGATACCTTCCGCGCGGCAGCGGTGGACCAGTTAACAATATGGAGCGAACGTGTAGGTGTACCTATAGTAAAGAAAGAGATGGGCAGCGACCCCAGCTCTGTAGCTTTCGACGCAGTGCAGAGTGGTATTGCCAAAGAAGCAGATGTTGTTATTATTGACACTGCAGGACGTTTACATAACAAGGCATATCTTATGGATGAGCTCGGTAAAATACGCCGTGTAATATCAAAGAAATTGCCTGATGCACCGCATGAAGTACTATTGGTATTAGATGGCAGCACCGGTCAAAATGCATTGGAACAAGCCAAACATTTCACTGCAGCTACTGATGTCACAGCTATTGCAGTTACCAAGCTCGATGGCACTGCAAAAGGTGGCGTAGTGCTTGCCATAGCCAACCAATTCAGGATACCGGTGAAGTACATAGGCGTAGGCGAAAAAATGGAAGACCTGCAAATATTCAACAAAGCAGAGTTTGTAGATAGCTTATTCAGCTTACAGCAATAATCTATAATGGTGTCAAGGGAGCAGTCTTTAAAAGAACTCAGGCAGATTCCCGGGGTAGGTATTTCTATCGCGAATGATCTTTATAATATTGGTATCACCAGCGTTGCAGCTTTACAAGGCAAAGACCCTCAGTCGCTTTATGATGCTTCTAATAAATATGCAGGCGCAATTCAGGATAGATGTTTGTTGTATGTTTTTCGTTGTGCCGTTTACTATGCTGAAACCGCTGCAGACAAAAGGGAGCCTGAAAAACTGAAATGGTGGAACTGGAAGTATGACTAATGCCCCAAAAGCTGCAATAGTTCCTGAACGCCCTCTGTAGCCTGCTTTTCAATAGGAATGATATTGCTATATCTGCCTACTGATGGTATTCTTTTATCAATCACATACTTCTTTACATCCGGCTTTACGAACTCAACAAGCCCCGCTGCGGGATAGACGACAAGTGAGGTGCCTATAAGCACAAAAATATCTGCAGCAGCCATTATTGGTACCGCTTCCTCCATCATCGGTACCGGCTCTTCAAACCACACTACGTGGGGACGAAACTGGCTACCATCTTCAGCAATATCACCATACTTTATATCTCCTGTTATCGGATACAACTTATGTTCATTACGTTCGCTCCTCATCTTTAGTATTTCACCATGCAGATGTAATACATTGTTAGAGCCGGCACGTTCGTGGAGGTCGTCAATGTTTTGAGTAATGATATGTACATCGTAATGTTCCTGAAGTTTTGCAAGGCCTATGTGTGCGGCATTGGGTTGGGCTTCCAATACGTTTTTACGGCGCATGTTGTAGAAGTCCAGCACCAGCTCAGGATCACGGCGCCAGGCACGCGGGGTTGCTACATCTTCTATGTTATAACCTTCCCACAGTCCGTCACTATCCCTGAAGGTCTTTAAGCCACTTTCTGCACTGATGCCTGCGCCACTTAATACTACCAGTTTCTGTTTTCCCATACATCACAAAATAAGTAAGATGCCGGTCGTGTGAGACCGGCATGTTGATATTTTAAGCTAGTTGTAGTTTTTCTTTCAGATGCTTCAGCATTTCGTTTGTCATCCTGTTGAGGTCAAACTCATGCTGCCAACCCCAGTCGCCACGGGCGGCACGGTCGTCTATGCTTTTGGGCCAACCATCTGCTATCTGCTGGCGAAAGTCCGGGGCATAGTCAATCTTAAAATCGGGTATGTGATATTTTATGGATGCAGCTATTTCTTTGGGAGAAAAACTCATGGCTGATATATTATATGCCATGCGGGATTTTATCTTATCTGCAGGTGCCTCCATCAGTTCTATGGTGCCGCGTATAGCGTCATCCATGTACATCATAGGCAGGTAGGTATTTTCTGAAAGGAAGCTGGTGTAGCTGCCATTCTTCAGGGCTTCATGATATATTTCAACGGCATAGTCTGTGGTACCACCACCCGGCTCTGATTTCCAGCTGATGAGGCCGGGGTAACGCAGGCTGCGGACATCAAGACCCCAACGCTGATTGTAATACTGGCACCATAGCTCCCCTGCGTATTTGCTAATGCCATATACGGTACGTGGCTCAACAACAGTTTGCTGTGGTGTATTATCCCGAGGTGTAGTAGGACCGAATACGGCTATAGAGCTTGGCCAATATATTTTATGCAGCTTTTCCTGAACACCAAGTTCAAGTACCTGGAGCAAGCTTTGCATATTGATATCCCATGCACGTTTAGGATCTTTTTCACCGGTGGCAGATAAAAGCGCTGCCAAAAGATATATCTGCGTAATGCCTTCTTTCTTTACCAGTTCATGTGTAGCAGCAGCATCCATAGCATTGAGGACTATATAAGGACCCGTACCATGTAATAGCGGGTGCTCTTCGCGTATGTCTGTAGCTATTACATTATCGTTGCCATATGTTTTCCTAAGGGCCAGGGTCAGTTCCACGCCTATCTGTCCACAGGCACCCAGTATGAGTATTTTTTCTTTTTTCATTTACTACCGTAATCTATGAGCTGTAAGATACTACTACAATTAATTATTAGCTATGGACTAAAGACCTTCTTTTATCATCGCAATAAAATCGTCGAAAAGATAACGTGAGTCGTGCGGACCGGGAGTAGCTTCAGGGTGATACTGTACTGAGAACGCAGGTTGATTTTTCATACGAATGCCTTCTATAGAGCCATCGTTGAGGTTTACGTGCGTGATCTCAATGTTTTCAGCTTTCTGCACTGCTTCCGGCACTACACCAAAGCCATGGTTTTGCGTTGTAATTTCTGATCTGCCTGTTATAAGATTCTTTACAGGATGATTTAAACCCCTGTGACCGTGGTGCATTTTATATGTTGGTATATCATTAGCTTCAGCTAAGAGCTGATGACCAAGGCAGATACCAAATAATGGCTTTTTAGTTTGCAGGATTTCCTTCATTGTCTTTACGGCATAGTCCATAGAAGCGGGATCGCCGGGGCCGTTGGAGATGAAGTAACCATCAGGATTAAACTCCTGAAGGGTAGCGAAATTTGTTTTTGCAGGGAATACTTTTATAAATGCGTCCCTGTCTACCATGCATTGAAGAATATTTCTCTTTACGCCATAATCCATTACGGCGATACGGATAGGAGCATTAGGTGAGCCGAGGGTGTAAGGTTCCTTTGTTGATATTTGCGAAGAGAGCTCAAGGCCTGCCATATCAGGCACTTTTGATAATTCTTCCCTGAGACCAGCTTCATTATTTATTTCTGTTGAAATAACGCAGTTCATTGCGCCCTTGCTGCGAATATGCTGAACAAGCGCTCGCGTATCCACATCATATATAGCAACTATATTATTTTTAACCAGATAATCTTCAAGGCTATCGTTAGCCGTCATGCGGCTGTAGCGTTCTGATATGTTTTTACATATCAGTCCCTTTATCTTAACAGAGTCACTTTCTATGTCCTCATTCTTTACCCCATAGTTACCTATGTAGGCTGTATTCATAATAAGCACCTGACCAGTGTAAGAAGGGTCGGTAAACACCTCCTGGTAGCCGGTCATCCCGGTGTTGAAGCAGATTTCACCGCCGGTAGTACCTTTAGCGCCAAATGATTTTCCCTTGAATAAAGTGCCGTCTTCGAGTAAGAGCCAGGCAGGATAAGTAACAGATTGTGTAGCAGGCATCGAAAAAAATAAATTGTGCAAAAATAATCCAAAACTTGCAAGTAAAGTGTAAAAATTTGATCAGCGCCCGAGATTTATTCTGATAACTAGAAAAGAGTGCCCTGCAGCAAGAAGAAAACGCCTATTAAAGCGAGGATAATGCTTGTGATCCAAAGCGATCTTTTTTTAGAAAGTATGGAGATAGCGGATATGGCAATGGCTATCTGGAAAAGCGTAACTGCGCGGGCCAGTATTTTATGTCTTATCAACAAAGCCTCGCTTTGCTTTTCATAGCTTTCTGCCTTCACCCTTATTTGCTCTTTATCGGCTTCATACCTGGCAATTTTATTGCTATCGACATATGCTTTATCGTTAGCTGAGGATATGATCCTGCCTGTAGCACCTGCAATTTCATATTTTATGCCCTTGGCCTGGTAGTAAGCCCATTGGTCGGAGGATTTAACCTGGGCAATCAATGCTTCATTTACATTATCTCCTGCAATAAGACTGCTAATGGCAGCCAAAACGGCCATGATAGCTGTGGATAAAGCAACGAAAAAAGACCAGCCCTTTGCTCTCGCGTGCTCCTGAATACTTTCCTGCAAATGTTCCGTCGGCACTTCGCTCTCTTCCATCTATCAATAAAATTTAAAATAGAAGTTACAAAATATCGGCCATTTGATATTCTGCAATAAAAAAAATATAGTTCTTTTAACTAAAATTGCCGGAAAGTCTTTATGGGATTGCATTATGTGATTTTTCTTTAAGGTATAAAAGGGTATAATCGGGTATAAAGTGGTATGAGAAGGTATATGGAGGTATAAAAATGTTTGTTTTAGGTATAATTGGGTATAATGTGCCTTAGTCATTCATTTGGTGCGCGGTTACATTTTCCCCTATGCAAGATACCATTGCCGCAGAGGGTTTTCCAAATAAACATATCCACAAATGACATGGTTAGTAAAACAAAAAAGCCGCTCAATTATGAGCGGCTCTGAAAATATTATTAGTAACTAATTACTTAGCAATATTGAATTTGCCGGTTCTTTGTTCGTCACCAACCATTACCTGGTACATGTAGATACCATTTGCAAGGTTATCAGTATTTACAGTGAATGTATGTCTACCTGCATTCAGTTTGCCTGCATTTTGCATATAAACTTCACGGCCTATCATATCATAAACCTTAACAGATACGTTTGCAGACTGATTGATATTTACATCAAAGTTTGCATTAGCCCGAGCAGGATTAGGATACATTGAAATACTGTTGATGCCAGAAGAAACTTTCTTAACATCCAATTGTGTAATCGTTAAGCAACTTTCATTATTTGTAAGGCTAGGATCACTTAAAGAATCTGCTGATTTATTCCAACCTAAAACTTCTAAGCATAATTGTCTTGAAGAATCTGCAGGATGAGAATAAGCGGCTGAATTAAGCGTAAGTGGAAGTGTATCAGTTTGGTTAACAGCCATTGCTAAATGGATATAACCACCAAATTGAGAACCATTAATGTAATACAGAAGGGTATCTGAATTCGCCTTAAAGCTATCAGGACCAAGATTCGTTACTACATAATAAACCGTAAATGTGTCTGGATAAGTATAAGATGAAGGACCAAATGCTTGAACTTTCAAATCACACGTGTGCTGTGCCTTCGCACCCAAAGCTAAGCCAATAAAGGCAATGAGGGTAAAGAGTTTCTTCATGATTTTTAATTTTTAAGCTTCAAATATAGGCAAATAGTGCTGTAATTGTACGGCGCATGTCATATTTTCTAAAATTTACTAACTCGTGACTATTTGCATATGAAACGTGCTCTAATGCTTAAAATCATGCATGCGGGGTATATTTATTAACTTTACATTGCATAACATAATGAAATGTACATTCTAAAAAGAATACCTGTATTATGCATACTGGCGGGAGTGGCATCTTTCTTTGCAGGCTGTAAAAAGCAAGGAAGCTATAACTACACGTTTGTGAACCAGAGTTACAAGCAGATAAATATATACATATACAGAACCGAAGCTGACTACAATGGCGGTAAATGGCCTGCCATAAGCGGCACTATAAATGCGCATGGCAACTACGCAGTGCCTTCAGGAGCACTGGAGGACAGCAAAGATTATTACGTGGACTGGTATAGCAGCGACCTGATGTACAGCAACTGGGGCGACAGTACACAAGCCAATAAGTTCACTCCATCGGGCAGTGTGAAAACTTTCAATATAAACCCTACGCAGCCTAACTATATGCGTAAACTGGCACTAGACTATGACCTGCTGAAAACAAACTGGATAGGTGTGGACGCTTATGATACTGCTAATCCCGGTGTGAGTGTGTGGGCTACTATGACAAACCAAATGAAGTACCGGGTGCTGAACATACAGCGTGGATTTGTAGCAGACTATGAATACATGGATGGCAATGACAGTGAAAAAGACAACTACATATATACTATAAGGCAGAATGGCAACACGATAACTATGATCTTCAAGGATGAACGTATACATACACTAACTGCACAAATACCTGCAGGTGGCAGCCTGAAGAATATAGATACCGCGTGGTTCTCTTTCTACGACAAGGTATATAAGCTGGCGAAGCAGCATTAAGGCTGTAATAGTTTTTTCAACTCATCTATAAAGGCAGCCTGCGCAGGATTAATTTTTTCCCTGGCTTGTGAGACATTGTACCAAGCAGCTTTATCAACTTCAGGAAATTCTTTCATCTTGCCCGAGCGTGGTGGCCACTCTATAGTGAACGTGTTACTAACCATGTTTGCTACATCGAAATCTGTCTCTACAACCCATGCGTATACTATCTTACCGCTCTTTTGTTTAAGTGGTGAAAGCGGCACATATTCGCCCTGAGGCGTAAAGCCAAGCTCCTCGTGTATCTCCCGCTTTGCGGCAGTAAGCGGGTCTTCATCTTCCGGGAATTCACCTTTAGGTATAGACCATGATGCTGCATCCTTCTTAATGAAGAAAGGGCCTCCGGGATGTACAAGCAATACTTCCAGTTCCTTATTTACCCGTCTATACGCAAGAATACCTGCACTTTTCTTTGCCATGAAGGTGCTATATCTTGGGTGTAAACTGAGCGAGGTCGTAAATGCCCAAGCGCTTTTCTATATCAGTGACTTTAGATACGTATAGCTCGAAGCCATCCTGGCCGAATATCTGGTGTTCTCGTTTTTCAAAATCTTCGCCCAAAGAATCATACTCATTCTTTGAAACTATTTTGCGTAGCTCAGGGAACAGCACAGTATCTTCTCTTGCTTCGTGGGGGCGGTACATTATATTGAAGGTGGTGAGTAGTACAGATAGTTTTTTGCGATCGTCATCGGATGTAAGCTTCGGCATATTACCGTAAGCCATAACCTGATCTGTGAGCCGACGGCCAGCATCGTGCTGCTGCTTTAAAGTATCTACAAGGTCTGTAAGCCGATTTGCTTTCTTGAATCGAGGGAATAAAAAATCTTCCTCCTGTTTTTCGTGGTAGTCTTCTATAAACTTGCGAATGACTTCAGCCCCAGCCTTAAGACTATCCAATGGGAAATCAAGTCCCTTGTCAAGCTGCACTATGATATGATCGTATATAAGCAGTACACGATTGAGCACACCATGCTCGCGCATAAGGTCCTCGCCCGGGCTTATCTGTTCATTGTCATCCTTATCATCGTCATCATCATCTTCTTTCTTATCATCAATACGACAGCCTGCCAAAAGACCAGCACCACCTAACAGGGTGGCAGCAGAAATAATAATACCTTTCTGTAAGAAATTGCGCCTATTAAAACCATTGCCTTTAGTGATATCTTCTGTTTCCATGGAAGCGTATTTTAATACTAAATTTACCGATAATAAACTTAGATAGAAAACAGATTTTTTGCTTTCAGCGAGCTATTTGGCTATCAACAGATTGTGCGACCTAAACGGACAAAGACATTTTAGCCGCAATCAATTCGGCTATCCGTTCTCCATCGATAGCGGCAGAAACAATGCCGCCTGCATAGCCAGCGCCCTCGGCACACGGATACAATCCATTTATCTGAGGATGCTGTAAAGTTTCTTTGTCACGGGGAATGCGAACAGGGGAACTGGTGCGGGACTCTGTAGCTACGAGTAAAGCATCGTTAGTATAGTAGCCTTTCATTTTTTTGCCGAACGAAAACATTGCTTTTTTCAGCGCTGCATGTACCTCTATGGGAAGCACATCCTTAATAGATGCGGTGGCTATGCCTGGCAAGTAAGAACATGCCGGAAGTGTAGAAGAAATTTTGTCTTCTGTAAAATCTACCATACGCTGGGCGGGCGCTACTAAGTGACCACCACCCACCTGAAAGGCTTTTTGCTCCACCATTTGCTGATAATACATACCTGCAAGCGGACCTGTGAAACCATAAGCGGCAAAATCTTTCTCATCTACAGCCACTACGGTGCCTGAATTAGCGAAGGGATTATTTCTTTTAGACGGCGACCAACCATTGACAACAATTTCGCCGGGAGCAGTAGCTGCCGGGGCAATGATACCGCCCGGACACATACAAAATGAAAAGACACCACGGCCCTGCTCCTGCGAGACAAGAGAATAGCTGGCAGGAGGCAAATAGGGATCGCGGATCGTGCAGTGATACTGAGCCTGATCTACGAGCTGCTGGGGATGCTCGATGCGAACACCTAATGCAAATGGTTTAGCTTCTACTAATATATTTTTAGCGTGCAATAAAGAAAAAACATCGCGGGCAGAGTGACCTGTAGCAAGAATCACCATAGTACATGCTATGGTATCGCCATCGGCGGTTTTTACACCAATGATCTTATCCCCATCAAGCATTATATCAGTGAGCTTCTTATTGAAATGCACTTCAGCGCCGCAGGCAATAATCTGCTCCCTGATGGAGGTGATAATTTGCGGGAGCTTATTAGTACCAATGTGGGGATGCGCTTCGTACAAAATATTTTCTTCGGCACCAAAGTAATGGAACAACTGCAGAATGCGCTGTACATTGCCCCGCTTGGTGGAACGTGTATAGAGCTTGCCATCGCTATAAGTGCCTGCCCCACCCTCGCCAAAACAATAATTGGATTCGGGGTTTACAACGCCTTCTTTGTTCATAGCGGCAAGGTCGCGACGACGACTGCGAACATCTTTTCCACGCTCTATGACAATGGGCTTAATGCCAAGATTAATGAGCCTAAGCGCTGCAAATAAACCTGCAGGACCTGCACCAACAATGACTACATGCGGTGCATGTGCTACATCGCGCAACTGCGGATCAAAAGCCTGCGGTAACTGAACCTGCTGATCAATAAAAACCTCTAACTGAAGAATAACTTTGGCCTGGCGTGAACGGGCATCAATAGAGCGCTTTTGAATATTATAGCCAGTGATGCGCTTTGCGCTTAGTGCGAGCTCTGCTGCTATGCTTTTCTTTATACTCCTTTCATCAGCTGCTTCGGCAGGGGAAAGGGAAATGGAAATTACTTTAATCATCTGCGTTAGGTTTTTATCCTAAAAGCTTTAAAAACGAAAGGATGCTAAGTGCATCCTTTAAACTATTTATTAAGGGTGTGTCTTTTTGTAATTCTCTTTTACTTTATCGAGATGAGCAATGAATTTCTGAACATCAGGATCATATGAATAACCATCTTCAGCCAGCTTATTACCATTTTCATCTACATAGAAATAATAGGGCTGTGAGTTAGAATTGTATTTAGCTGCCTGCAGTTCTTCATTCTTATCACCTACCGTTACCACCTGCGATTGTAATGCCTGGGAGAAATGCTGCTCGCTCTTAGGTAGTTCCAATTTGTCATAATCGCAATAAAGAGAGGCAATAATAAAGTCATTTTTCAAGCGTTTCATCACTTCAGGGTTTGACCAAACCTGCGATTCCATTTTACGGCAATTAACACAGTTGATACCAGTAAAATCAAGCATGACAGGTTTTTTCAACTTTTTGGAAGCAGCAAGGGCTTCATCGTAATCGAAATAAGTAACCAGACCAAACTTGCGTACAATTTCAGGTTCGTAGATACGCATTTCGTTTACGTAGCGCACGGGCTTAACATCTGAACTGGAAATAGAATTTCCTGAGGGTGTGTTACCAGCTCCGCTATTAGCGCCCAACACAAAATCCTGTGTACCCATAGGCGGTACGAACTGGCTCATAGCATTGAGCGGGGCACCCCACATACCCGGGAACAGGTAAACTGCGAATGTAAAACATACTATGGCAAGGAAAAGCTTGAAGATAGATACATATTCCTGACCATACAGATTCTTAGCATTCGCATCGTCGTGAGAAAGCTTTAACTTACCTAAGAGATAAATGCCGAGCATGATAGCAAGCACTATCCAGATGGCAATAAATATTTCCCTGTCGAGGAGACGCCAGCCGCGGGAAAGATCTGCATTGGATAAAAACTTAAGCGCAAGCGCGAGCTCGATAAAGCCTAATGTAACCTTAACCTGATTGAGCCAGCCACCGGAAGACGCCAGTTTGTTGAGCATGCCCGGGAATATGGCAAATAATGCAAATGGTAATGCAAGGCCGACAGAGAAGCCAAACATACCTATAGTAGGGCCCAATAAACCACCACGGCCAGCCAATACTAATAAGGGGCCTACAATAGGACCTGTGCATGAGAACGACACAATAACCAGTGTAAGCGCCATGAAGAAGATACCGCCAAAGCTGCCGGTACCTGCCTTGGAATCTGTTTTGCTGGTCCAGGAAGAAGGAAGGGCTATCTCGAATGCGCCAAGGAATGAGATACCGAATATGATAAAGACCGCAAAGAAAAAGAGGTTTGCAATCCAATTGGTAGAAAGATTATTAAGGGCATTGGAACCGAAGATGGCAGAAATGAGCACGCCAAGGACAGTAAATATAATGATGATAGAAAGGGAGTAATAGATAGCATTTTTGATACCTTCTTGTCTTGTTTTACTCCTTTTTGTGAAGAAGCTAACGGTAATAGGTATCATGGAATAAACACATGGGGTGATAACCGCTGCTATACCGCCACCGAGGGCTGCCAGGAATAACCAGATCAGTGATTTGTTTGGTTTACTATCTGAAGTCGGTGGCGTTTTGTCTGTACTTGAGGAGTTGTTGGAACTGCCACTGCTTGCTGCAACTGCAGCCTGTTTTGTGGTGGTATCTGTAACAGGAGTAACTGCTGCGGTTTGTGCTGCGGCGCTATCAGCAGCAGGCACTGCGTTAGGGCTTGTATTGTCTGAAGTTTTATCTCCTTCTATCTTGAATGTAAATGATTTTGTTTTAGGTGGCAGACACATATGATCATCGCAAACCTGATAGCCGTATTTACCGGAGATATTTGGGTTGCCTGTTATTTCTGCATTTTGTACATAATCTACTTTCTCTTTGTACAGATTTACGTCCCCATCTATGCCATCCATTTTTTCGGTGATGAGCTTCCCCTTTTCTTTAATGCCGCCGACAAGTTTAAGTCCATCGGCTTTATTGAAATTGAAAGATGGAGCGATAAGTGTACCATCGCCACCGGGCTTTAAGGCGTAAATATGCCAACCTTCTTTTATCTTAAGATGGAAAATAAGCTCGTACTGATTGCCGCTTTTCTTTTTGGCTTCGAATGTCCATGCAGATGGATCTGCTATGATCTGTGCGTGTATACCTTCAGTCGCGAACAGACTAAAGAAAAGAAGTAAAGCAAGCCTAAATGCCTTCATGAATTATGTATATTTTAAAAAAACAAAAAACACTCCTCACTATTTCCGTGTACACACGATGGATATATTTCCTTACTAAGACGTTGTTCCGGGCTAAAGCACCTGTTTATTTTTATTAAAGTATCGTTAAACCCTAATCTATATTAAATGAAAACCTTTTGGTAATCGGCGGTAAACATAGACTATCGTTACATACCTGATATACCTGCTCGCCTGTAATAGTTGCCGGTCCTTCCACTAACACCTTTTGTATATAGTCAACTTTGTTTTCATAGTACATTACCTTGCCGGTAATGCCTTCTAACACGGTAGTGATAACAGTACCGCGCTCTGATATCTTACCTTTCAGGTTGAGCTTGCTGTTATCATAAAATTTAAAAAAAGTAGCTACCAAAGAGCCGTCACCACCAGGGCTCATGCTCCAGATATGCCACTTAGGCTCCAGAGTAGCATGAAATATGAGCTGATACTCGCTGCCTTTTAATTTCTTCACTTCATATTCCCAGCTGGTAGGGTCAAACTTTTGCGCGTTAGCCGAAGGCATTATAAACAAGCCAAAGGCTGCAAGCAAAGCTACTTTTAGAAATTTTATCATTCCTTTTAGTTCATATAAGTGAAGGCCTCAAGTATAGCGCGGCCATCGATATTATTGAGTGATTCGCTGCTGGCACGTTCAGGGTGCGGCATCATGCCATATACATTGCGTGTAGCATTGCAAATACCTGCAATATTATTCAGTGCGCCATTAGGATTTGAGTTTATGTGTACTTCGCCATTTTCGTTGCAGTAGCGGAAAACCACCTGGTTGTTCTTATTCAGTTGCTCCATGGTAGCAGCATCAGCATAGTAACGGCCTTCGCCATGTGCAACAGGTATTTTCAATACTTTGTCACCAACTAGCTGGCCTATGAGGTTCTTTGTGTTTTCGCTTTTTATGTAGATGTTTTTGCAGACAAATTTCTGGTGATCGTTTTGCAGAAGCACGCCAGGAAGAAGACCGGCTTCACAAAGAATCTGGAAACCATTGCATACTCCTAATACCTTACCGCCGTCATTAGCAAATTTTATTACCTGTTCCATCATAGGGCTAAAACGGGCTAATGCGCCGCAACGCAGGTAATCGCCATAAGAGAAGCCACCCGGCAATACGATGCAATCTTCCTTTGTAAACATACTAAGGTCGCTGTCCTTATGCCAAAGCATTACTACCTCTTGTTTAAGATCTTCCTGTAATGCATGCATCATGTCACGATCGCAATTGGAACCAGGGAAAACAATCACTCCGAATTTCATTAATACTGTTATTTATTTTGTGCCAACTGGCAAAAGACCACAAAGATCAGTGAGAAATAAAAGATAAAATTACTAAACCGTTTACTTTTTTCAAGACTTAATGCATGAGATATAATTAAAGTTAATCCCGGCATTAGTATTAACCATATACTTTTTACATATGCATCGGTGATAATGGCTACTGCTATTGATATAAGTACATATATCAATAAAGCTAACCAGTTGCGCCGGACATATATGCTTGATTTTGGTATTTGTTGCTGCATAACGTAAACGCCGCTGAAAAAAAGAATAATAAGCCCTGAAAAAGTGCCTAACATGTAAACCGGAGACTCCATGCGGCCGGGTAAGGAAACACCGAGATTGGGCCAATGAACTATTTCCCTGAACATATCAATAAGAAACAGGACACTTGCAAAAAAGTATATAGGTGTAATATACCCTGCCATAGCTACCACCCATTCGCCGAAATTGAAAGGCCTGAGCACAATCATACACATAATCAGCAAAGCGAAATAGCCA
>Ga0207695_10006946_pt1 | contig 14536 bp, 8 predicted proteins | sample KBSC54metaG_FD_184354 | JGI IMG/M metagenome (GOLD analysis project Ga0207695, IMG submission 184354) | Corn rhizosphere microbial communities from Kellogg Biological Station, Michigan, USA - KBS C5-4 metaG (SPAdes) (version 2) | ecosystem: Host-associated > Plants > Roots > Rhizosphere > Soil... | reverse complement strand
CAGGCTGGGCCGGCGGGTACTGGACCTGATGGATGATATGAATAATTGGGGACTGGACAAACGGGTGCTGGCAGAGGCCGATCTGTTCACTATCGACAGGGCTAATGAGATGTATGGGCATATGAATGTAAATTATCTGCGGATGGACACGCTGCCTGTTTTTGACAGAGGGTGGGGAGCTGTGCTGGATACATTGCGTAAGGGCCGGTTCTTCTCTACGACGGGCGAGGTGCTGATCCCGTCCTTCAGCGTGAATGGGGGAATCCCCGGGGACACAGTAACGGCAGGCGAGACCAAGGCTACCTTTACGCTGGAGTGGACCTTCCCTTTGAACTTCGCCGAGCTGGTATCGGGGGATGGGAGGCAGGTGTATAGGCAGCGGATCGACCTGTCTTCAAATGGGTCTTTTGGGGTCAAAACCTTTACTATACCTGCCGATCTCTCCGGACGCAAATGGGTGCGCCTGGAAGTATGGGACGTCGCCGCTAACGGGGCCTTCACGCAGTCACTCCGCCGGCACCTGTAACAGCAGTTCACAGCCATTCCCCACCGAAGAGACGATCTTCATTTCCCCTTCCAGCGCCGCCACTCTGCGGCGAATATTCTCGAGACCAATACCCGACTTTTTCGTAGCCGGGTCGAATCCCTGACCATTGTCTTTGATGGACAGGGTGATCGTTTTTTCCAACTCCTTCAGCCGGATGGATACGAGGGAAGCATGCGCATAGTTGAGGATATTCGTCAACTGCTCCTGGAGGATACGATAAAATGCCAGCTGGATCTCCTGGCTCAACGGTTGCTCGAATGGATCTATCTCCAGCCTGACGTCGGACCACCGGCCGATATTCATGGTCTCTACCAGCGCCCGGATATTATCCTCCAGACTCCGCTCAAAACGGGTGGAGGGAGCCAGCTGATGCGAGATCCGCCGCAGCTCGACAATACTATCACCCAAATACCGCTTGATGTCGCTAAGGGCATTGAATGCATCCGTCCTGTCCTCGTAGGACGCGAAAACATAATCCACAGTGAGCATGGCGCCGGCCAGGATCTGCTGTATATTATCGTGCAATTCCATGCCTATTTGTATCCTTTCCTTTTCCTGTGCGGCAATGACCGCCTTGTTGACACGTTTGCTTTCCTGTTGCTTGTCGGTTATGTCGATCACCGAACCCAATACTGCCGGCTCATTGCGGTAAATGATCTTCGAAGCAATGGTCTGTATGTAGACAATAGTGCCGTCCTTTCTGACGACACGGAGTACATAATCATCTGACGGCGCCAGGCCGATGATCCTGTTCTCATATTTGCTGGCGGCCAGTTCACGGTCTTCTTTATGGACGATCTGGTAAAAGCCGTCCATTCTCATCAGCTCCTCCGTGCTGTAGCCGCTGATCTGTTCGATCAGTGGATTGGTATATACGAACTTGCTGTCCTGTAAAATATATACTCCCACCTGGCTTTGCTCCACCAGGGTCCTGAATTTTTCTTCGCTTTCTTTCAACTCTGCCCCGGATCGTTCCTCGGACCTGCGAAGCCTTATCTTGTCGAGGGCAAAACTGATATTGTCTGTGACCTCTTTGAGCAATTTTATCTCCATGTCGGTAAAAAAGAAGGGCTCGTCCATGTACATGATCAGGATCGAGACGACAGAAGAGCCGGCAAAGAGGGGAAATGTGATCGAAGATCGATAGCCGCGGGCCAGCGCGTCATCGCGCCATTTTGCCGTAAGAGGATCATTGGCGATGTCATTATAATAGACTGGGCTTCTGGTACGCACTGCCTGTCCTGGCGATCCTGCGCCTTCCGGCCGGTGCAGCGAGGAGAACCGTCTGTCTTTAAGATATCCATCTTCATAGCCGGACCATACAGTAGGGGTGATCCAACCGGACTCCGCATCGAGAACGCCCACCCAGGCCATCCGGAATTTCCCGTATTCAATGGCGATCCTGCAAGCTTCGCGAAGGATGGTCTCTTCGTCAACCGCCCGCACGATCAATTGATTGATCTGGCTGATGAACTGATATACCCGATTTAGCCGAAGGATCGCCATTTCCGCGTCTTTGCTTGCGGTGAGGTTGGACTCGAGCCGGGACTCGTTGGCATCGATCTCATCCAGCATCTGATTGAAGGCCGTAGCCAGATGACCCACCTCGAAACTGTCCGAATCGGCGGCGCGAAGGCTTCGATCGCCAGCCCTGATCTTTTCGGCAGCAGCGACCAGCTTGTACAGACCCCGCGTGAGACGATTGCCCATCAGGATGCCTACCAATATTCCCATCGCAATGGCCAGCAGAATATAAATGACGCCATTACGCAGAATGGCTTTCAGATTGCCGTAAATATAATCCTGGGAGATAGCTACCCTGGCCCAGGCAATGGTAGATCCTGCCTGTGTCACAGGGGCAACAGCATCCACGATCTCGTCGTCCGCCAAAAGGATATGACTGCCGGACTCTTTGCCGATGCGCTGACTGACGGAATCCAGGGCTTTTTTCCCTACATAGGATATATCCGTATGAGAAAGCACCTCGTTGTCAGGTGTAACGATCATGGCGTATTTCAGTTCGGGAAAATTCTTATAGTTTTGGATCACCCGCTCCAGTCCGTCGAAATCATTGCCAAGGACATGGGTATTTGCTGCGACGGCAAGTTCGTTGGCCAGGCTCAGGGCCTGCTGTCGGCTCTGATTGTGAAGGAATTTATATTGCCGGCCGATCATATCCACGACAAATACGGACATGAGCAGGAGATGAACAAGGGCGATACCCAATATCAATTGCGATCGGAGGCGCCGGGGCCACAACCTTCTATGGATTCTCATGGTGGAGAATTTATGATTAGCGTACCAGGGAATCAAATTCCCGGATAAATTGCTTCGTGAGCACATAATTTGAACTGTCGGCGGCTACGAACTTACTGACACCGCTGTATGCCAGTGCCGCACGCCCCGCCGAATCATCCTGCAGATGAAAGAACAAGACCGTCAGCCTGTCCGCCAGTTTTTTTGGCATATCCCGCCGGATCATCAACGCACTGCTGGGTAGCGATGGAGTAACCCATTTGACCTCCAGGTGCGAGGCGAGCTCGGGCTTTAACCTTTCGAAATTCTTATAGGCGACTCCCCATACAGCGCCCGCGGAAGATTTACCGAGACAAACATCCATGAGCGTGGATTCAAAAGAGGGGTTGTACCGTCGCCGGATAGCCGTATTGACATCCAGACCGTGATCGTGCAGATAGATCATGGGCATGACGGCGCCTGCCAGTATATTTTTCCCGGTGAATGAAATGGTATGCCCCTTCAGATCATCCAGCCTGTAAATAGCCGAGTCCTTATTGACGAAGATCACCGATCGGTATTCGTCAGCAATCCGCCCAATCACCCGATAGCCATATTTTTCCGCCAATAACAATTGCGGGCCGTTGATAACGGTGACATCGAAGGCGCCGGCCCTGAGCTTGTCTTCATAATCTTCGACGGAGATGCAACCTACGATACGCAGCTTGGCGGAATCCAGATGTCCGTTGATATATCCGACCAGCGGTTGAACGGTTTCATTGTATGAAAGTGCGGGTAGCCCGCAGAGGATCTCCTTTTTGGGTTTGTCCTGTGTTCCGTAGACGGGCTGATACGATCTTTTGTGGGAGCAGCTTAGCAAAGCGCAGGCTAATAAGATCAGCGGATTTATAGCATTTTTCCCCGGCAATGGCTGACATTTTATCGATTCATGGAAATTATAGTTTTTTTTACTATATTCCAATAAGATTTAGAGGACCAGCAGACCTAACCGCCAAAAAGAGCCAGTGAATGCTACGAATTCTTATTGCTGACGACCACGAGGTGGTGCGACAGGGACTTGAGAGGATACTGCGAAAGGAATTTCCCAGCGCCTACATCGAGGCCGTCACGGACGGACAGGATATGCTTTTGAGGGTGCTGCGTGAGGAATGGGATCTGGTTATCTCCGACCTGTCCATGCCTTCCAAGAATGGGCTCGAGGCGTTGACAGAGATCAAACAACACCGCCCCAATCTGCCGGTATTGATCCTTACCATGCATCCGGAAGAGCAATATGCAATGAGGGCGATCAAGGCAGGGGCGTCCGGCTATCTCACCAAGGGTATGGATTCGGCAGAGCTGATCACCGCCAGCAGACGGGCGCTGATGGGCCGGAAATATATCACGCCTTCCCTGGCCGAAAAGCTTTCTGAACTTATTAGTTCATCCGATGTGGAGTATCCCCATCAAAATCTTTCGGATCGGGAGTTCGAGGTGCTCAAACTACTGGCGACGGGTAAATCATTGGTAGACATCGGCAATTCGCTTTCCATCACGCCGGCAACGGTCAGCACCTACCGGGCCCGTATACTCAGCAAAATGGATCTTCCTAATAATGCCGCACTCATACGGTATGCCATTTCCCACCATCTCATCGATTGATGCTCCCTGACATAGCGTCTCGCCGTGTACAGGATCGTTGACAGGATACCCTACAAAATTCTACATGAATGTCATAATCAGCGCTATTTCCCAGGCCGCGTCCCGGTAGTTACTTTGCACCCTCAAACGAAGAATGAAAAGCCAGCATAGAGGTTACCTGAATTTACTACTGAATCCACGGTTTATCCGGCCCTGTGAAAGCGCCAACTTGCCAGTGATCCCAAAATAAATGACTATGAAGAACCCTCCTTCTCCACGTATGGAGAAAAAAAGACTGGATGCGCTGTTGGCCTACGGGATCATGGATACCCCGCCTGAGAAGGAGTTTGACAGCATCGTGACACTGGCGGCGACCATTTGCAAAGCCCCTCTTGCAGCCATTAGTTTTATAGACATCGACAGGCAGTGGTTCAAATCACGTTATGGGTTCGACATCACACAAACAGAGAGGAACCGTTCATTTTGTACCCACACGATCCTCGGGGAGGAGATATTCATTGTAAAGGATGCGCAGAGACACGAACTATTCCAGGATACGCCCTTCGGGTATTCCGGTGTCCGGTTTTATGCGGGCATCCCCTTGCGCTCATATCACAGTCATGCGCTCGGCACTTTATGCGTGATGGATACCCAACCGTCGGATCTGGACGCGGATCAGCAAAAAGTACTCAAGATACTGGGCGAGCAGGTAGCAAGGCTCCTGGAGGACAGGCGGGCCGGCGCCCGTCTTAGCAAGACGATGGACATCCAGCACCATCTGATGGAGTGGGGGAAGTTCTACGATCCGGGAATAGACGGCAGACATCTGCCGATGGGTTCTGTGGAATTGGCCGGGCAATTACTGGAGACGATGCGATCATTCCCCTGTGCCGGCAGGTTTTCCATAGTTGACATGCACAAAGAGTTCCCTCCATGCATCCTGCCCGAAAGCGAGCTTCATTTTATTATGAAGTGTATGCTGCTGTGGTTTTGCGAAGTGGCGGAAGAAGGAACGATAATGATCGACGAGCTGATAGTAAAAGACGATAATCTGATGGTGAAACTTCAGCTTCATTCCCGCAGGTTCCTTCCGGAATTAGAGGGGAGAGCCGATGATGTTTATATAATACTTGCCAGCGACATCCTTCGGAGGTTCAACGGCGACCTGTGGATGAAATTGTCGTCGGACAGGGTAGAGGTCAGTTTCCAGATGGATCTCAATGTACCGTAAACGTCACCATCCTGCTCCCGGGCTGCCCCCGGTCTGTGATACCCTGCACAAAAAGAAGATAGGTCCCCGGGATGTCCGACGTATAGAAGGATGTGGTCATTTTCCCATCCGCCCCCATATTGATATCCGGCAACCATTGCAAAAGATTGCGGAAGTCCGGTATGCGTGATGCAGGCGGCGTGCCCCTGTCATAGACGGGCGTATAAAATTCCTGTTGCAATTGAATACCTTCATAGTGGATGGCTATTGCATTCGGGTCCAGCTGATAGCCGCCCAGATCGCCTTCATAGGTCTTGTACGATACAATACCATCATTCGCCAGCGCCCCTGTATAGAACTTTCTCGCGACAATGTCGATCTGTCTGAACTTTAGAGGATTGATGGCCAGGATCTTTTCAGCGTCGTAGACAGGTACGCCATCGATGAGCATCAACGGATCGTCGTCGAAGTAGGCGTTAAAAAGATTATTCCTCACTCTGAAATGGACTTTCCCCGACGACCTGGGAAGATGTACTTCCTCGATGTATTCATGCATTACTTCTTCCGTGGTTTGAAAACGGGTGTAGTCATCCAGTCTGTATCTATGATCTCCCAGTCCATAGAACGGGAGCGTATCCTTCTCATCCGCGGGACGCCATTGTCTTTTCAAGTCACGCAGATAGGCGTTCTCTACCTGCATATCGATGCTGCGCCCGAGCAGCTGGTTTTGTAGAGACGGGGAAATATTGAATGTCGCCGGGGTCCAGCCGTCCGTCCTGTCGTAAAAAGGATTGGCAAGGTCTATTCGGTAGTTACTGTCTGCGGTGGCGCCGTTTGTTTGTACGATGATATCGCCCGTGCCCGTAAAATGTTTTGTGTTGAAGATGATGGAGCCGTCCGCCCGGCTTTTGGACGCGCTGAACGTAAATGCCTTTCCCGGTACGGAGAGATAGCCGATAGTGGGGGGCGCCATGCGTCCTGTTGTCTTATCGATGATCCTGCCGGTGATGAGCGATCCGTTGGTCTCCGGTAAGAATTCGAAATACGGCTGTTTATGCTGAAGGATATCTTCCCACTTGAACCGCGACCATCCCTGTGTCAGGAGCAGGTTGTCCAGCGCGTCGGAGACATCGGCGGCATTGCTGGCTGTGGCCGCATCGGCGGCACCAGAGGCTCCGGCGGCATCCCCGGAAGGGTCTTGCATATAATACTGCGGCTCTTCGATGACCCCATTCAGTTCGGAGCCAAGCAGCAGATAGGTAGTGATGTTGCCCGTGGGAACAGGCTGTAAAGAGTCGATCAGGAACACAGACAGGGAAAGGTTGGCATTTACAGGTACGCCGGATCTGTCCGTGGTAGCTAGAGTAAGGTCCGCCCTTTTGCGAGGACCATAGGACGATTGTGAAAGCTGAGGGGTGATCGTCATGGTATTGAGCTGTGTCAGGCGGGGACAGTACAGTCTTTCGCAGACAGGGACATGGCTTTGGTTAAAGATGGTAAAATGAGATATGCCTTCATCCAGGTCCTTTATATCGATGTAAAATATGGCCTGACTGCCTGCAAAGACGGTCTGCCGGATGGCGGTGAGCCGGTGGTGCGCGTGTATAAAAAGGTAGACGGATGATGCGGGAGCCGGTGGGGTCGCAGCGCTGACCAGGACCTTGACCTTATCATTCTCTTTTACAAGATGCATGACATAGCCATCGTCAAAGATGACGGGCATACCTTGTGTGATGGTGGTATCAGCCAGGTGAACAATGGTTTTGTATTTTTTCCCTTTCAGGGGGGTAAAGGTAAAGCTGCCCATGCCCAGGTGGGTAGACCTGAATTTTGCCACCGTGTCCTTATCATCGTCGATCACCACACCGCTACAATCCACACCATGCTGATGTATATCCACCGCCTTGAACGCGACGCGGGAAGCGAGACCATATACCAGGTTGCCTCCTTCGGGAAAGAAGTTTACAGCGAGAGAAGGAGGGGCGGCCGGATCAGGGGCCCCGCTGGTAAATGTATTTACGATGGTGACCCCTTGATGGAAAAACCCGGAAGGGTTAAAGTTCTTCATCCAGGAAGTGTAGCAGCGCAGATGGTAATTGCCGGATGCGATGGTGGAGGGCAGGATGAATGAGCCGGAGCCCAGGCCTTGTTTAAGCTGGACCCTTGCCTGCAGGACAGGCGACTGCTCCTTGTTGAGCAATTCGACATAGGCTACGACCGAGATGCCGGGTTGGTTGGTGGCTGCGTCGACATTATAAACCTTGAACCAGAGAGTTTCCCCTGACAAAAAAAATGTCTTGTCCGTGTGCATAAATATTTTTTCCTGGTAGTCGGTGGTCTGGTATTGCCGCCAGCTGTCCTCCAGATGGGTGATGACCGGATCCTGCGCATATACGCCAGCGTGACAGGCTACAAGGAGAAGTATATAATAGATCTTGTTCATGGATGGATGTCGGTGTTTAAGGCCAGAACGATGGTTTTACGTTGGAGCCGCCCTGCCGTCTGCAGTCCATGCATCTTTTGGGTGCGACGACAAGAGGTCCATTGGTGATATAATAATAAGGCCCAAAGGCGGTGTCAGCATAGTTATAGGTATGGAAGTCATCCGGGCTCGATCTTGCCGAATAGTTGGTGGGGCAGCCTTCAAAGTATACATAGTGAGGCCAGTTATTGAGCTGGTAATTTTCAACATAGAGATGTGCCTGCTGGACGGAGGAGGCGCTCATGTATCCGATGACGGGTTCATTGGGATTAGTGGTACAGTATATGTTCCCGGTGAGCTGGGTCGGCTGCAGGTCAAAGAGTGTTCCTACCTGCTGGGAGGTCTTTTGGATCAGCTGCCAGTAATTGTAGGCATCCTTCGTCAGTGCATATTGACGGACGAGAATGTAATAGCCGATGTCGATGCGGAGGTCGTTGTTGATCAATGTAATGATGGGCATTTTGTCGACAAGGTCCTGGCCGAGAGCAGTGGTGTTGCCCAGCAGGATGGTGTTGGACATAGTAGTGGTCCAGCATCTGTCCGTTTGTTGTGAGCCAGAGTCGGGATCTTTTGCCCAGACCTGTCCGTGACGTAATTCCCAGGGACTTTGATAACGGGAATCGTGCTCCCATGTTTGCAGATAGTCCCAACGATAATAGTGCGTATTGTTCGCGGGATCGTGGGTGGTGAGGTATAGGGTAAAGTCGTTCGGCTGTTCGTAAAAGATGCTGTCGATGGCCGGGGTGGCATGGGGAGTGACGTAGTCCGAGCTGTATTGTCTATTATCGGCGGTGGTTATTTCAATTTTGTATTGTCCGGCGGGATCGAGGGTGAGCGGGCTGCTGTAGTACAGACCATTACCAGTGGAATCGACAAGGGGGTAGGAGTTGCCGCCCTGGCTGACGATGGATATCTGCGCGCCCAGTTCGGGAATGCCGGTGACGATGGTATCGTTAAGGTTCCGGGTGCGATTGAGATTGATGATGGTGACGGCATTAGGCCCGGTATTGATCACACCATCCACAACCAGGTAATTGTTGGGACCGACGATGGCGGGTGGTGTGAAAGGTTTTTTACAGTCGGAGACGAGGAGCGCCAGCCACAGGAACATACTATATTTTCGGAGGGCAGTCAGCATAAGGTTAGAATTTAAGGTTATAGGTGACGAAGGGGATGAGGGTGCCCAAAATGGACATTTTATAACCTTTGACCAGTCCATTTTCCTGTACGAAATAGACGGAGTAGGCATTTTGTCTTCCTGTCAGATTGTATATACCGGCGGACCAGGAGTTATGGAAGCGTTGTTTTACTTTATGGTTCCCGTCTATGTTGACGGAGAAGTCTGTCCGGAAATAGTCGGGGATACGGTAAGCATTACGCGCCGAGTAATATAGACCCGGCGAGCCGCCCAGGTTGAAGATGGCCAGCGGCAGTGTTATGGGGCGGCCCGTGCTATAGACGACGTTCAGAGAGAAGCTGTAGCGGTGGGACAGCGCATAGTTGGCGATGAGGTTGGCGGCATGGGGTTTATCGAAGCTGGCCGGGTAATATTTGCCTTTATTGACCAGCTCCCCTGCGAGAGGATCATCCTGTTGCAGGAAAGTCCGGGACCATGTATAGCTCAGCCAGCCGTTGAGCCTGCCGGTGGTCTTTTTGATCAGCAGCTCCGCGCCATAGGCTTTGCCGCGGGTGGTAAAGACCTCCGTCTCGATGTGGTGGTTTAGCACCAGCTCCGAGCCACTCTTGTAGTCGAGGAAATTCTTAAGCCGTTTGTAATACACTTCGACGGACAGTTCGATGGCATTCGATTGGAGGTTACGGTAGTAACCCAGGGAGAACTGATCACCCGACTGAGGCTTTATAGACGGATCACTCAATTTCCATATGTCGGTAGGCGAGATCGTGACCGTATTGGAGAGCATGTGTATATATTGCTGAAGCGTGTTGTAGCTGAATTTTATCGACGCCTCCCCGGGGAGGGCGTAGCGGGCGGAGAGACGTATTTCCGGCGCGGAGTAAGACTTGATGACCTTGTTATTCCCGTAGGTAGTGGTATCGACGATGGTATTGATCTGTCTGGGCTGTCCCGGCGCATAGCCATAGACATCATGGGGACCCAGGTAATTGTAGAGAGAGAACCGCAGGCCGGCGGAAACAGAGAGTTTTGTATTGACAGCGTATTGATCTCCGATGTGCAGGGCGCTCTCCAATGCCTGTTCGGACTCTACTTTGTTGGGGACGACGATGGAGTGGGGGCCTACGGGATCATAGTATCCAGGGTGCAATTGATAATAGATGCTGCTGACCCCATAGTTAAAACTGTGCTTGTTGCCCGGGTTATAATTAAAGTCGGCGCGGGCATAGGTCTGACGGATATCGAAACCCAGCTTGAACGCATTGATGGAGTCCCTTACATCGGATATGCTGTAGTCATATCTGTCGATGCCCGCGGTGAACAGCGCAAAGGATCTGGGTGAAAAGAAATGCTTCCATTTTATATTGGCGTTCTGATTACTGTACCGGTAGGTGGTGTCGTTGTTGAAATTAAATTTATCCTTGCTGGCATAACCCATCAGATAGAGCGTGTTCTTGCTGTTGATAATATGCGTCAGGCGCAGGTTGGCGTCATAGAAATTGGCGCTGCTGTTGCTGTAGGCAGAGTTGGGGATATTCTTAAGGAGCCAGTCTGAATAAGTGGATCGCAGCCCCAGCACCAGCGTTGTCTTTTCTTTTTTTATGGGTCCTTGTAAGAAGATCTTGCTTGTAAGAGGACCAACCCCAATATTGCCGGTCCATTTTTTATTATTCCCATCCAGCATGGATACATCCAGCACTGAGGACAGGCGGCCGCCATATTTTTCAGGGATGGCGCTTTTATACAGCTCGATACCTTTAACGATGTCCGGATTGAATGCGGAGAAGAATCCGAACAGGTGGGAAGGATTGTAGATGGTGGCATCATCCAGCAGGATGAGGTTCTGGTCGACCGAGCCACCCCGTACGTTGAATCCGTTGCTGGCCTCACCCGCCGAGGTGACGCCCGGTAGTGTAAGAATGACTTTCAGGACGTCGGCTTCGCCAAAGGCGGCGGGCACCTGTTTGATCGTGCTGATGGACAGGCGGTTGACACCCATCTGCAGACTGCGGGTATTGGAAGTCTTTTCAGCAGTGACCACAACGGCCTTAAGGTTGGCGACGTACTCTTTCAGATTGATGTCCAGTTTGCCATCGCTGTATAATTGGATCTGTCTCCGCGTGGGCGCCATGCCCTGGCTGGTTATCCGGATATGACGCCGGCCCCTTGGAAGGGAGAGGGTATAATAGCCGAATTGGTCCGTGACGACGCTGATGGCGGGCGTATCTACCGTGAGAAAGGCGCCCACAATGGCTTCACCAGTGGCGACGTCGCGGATGTACCCCGCCAAAGTAGCTTTACCTGATGCGGAGCGCGCGTTCTTATCTCCCACCGTAATAAGCTGAAACTCTTCCGAAGCTTTGAATTTTGTCTTTTGTTCGGGGTTGTCCTCTTCTGCCGGCTCCTTGATAAGCGCTATGGTATCTTTGTCATGACGAAAGTAGCCCGGTGGCAGCGCGGTGCGGATCGTCACGCGATGGGAGACAAAGACCCTCCCGGAACTGTCGATGGCATAATGCAACGCCGTACCCTGGAATACCAGGTCCAGCAATTGACGGAGGCTGGCATTGGTAACCTGTATATTGACCAGTATGCTGTCTACTTCTTTGGGGTCGTAATAAAAGGTAAAGGGCGTGTTCTTCTCCAGGTAGTCGACCAGACGGGGGAAGGTATAGCCGGCGAAATTGCCGCTGATGTTCTTTTTATCCTGGCCATGTGCTGTCTGTAGGACAAAGATCAAAGGGATAAGGAGCAGGGAGAAATGGAGGGCCCGTACCATATCAGTTCTTAAGTTGGGTGAAGTTGAGTTGATTATAGAAAGCTGTCACTTGTTGCAGCGCATTTTCAAGGTCTTTGGAAAAGTTCAGATCATGCTGGCGGATAAATTTCTTAAGCTGATCTTTTTTATCTGCCAGCGCATTTAACAAGGAGCGCCGTCCGTCAACGCGTATATATTTATCATTCAGACGTACAAAATATATATCGGTGGCGACGTACTTAACCGCATCCTCCCTGGTAATGGGGAAAAACAGCCTTTTTTCGTGACGGGCCAGAAGCGGCGTGCGGCCGTCCACTAGCAACTCATAATAGGAGGAGCTGATGGATCTGTCCGAGTCGCCGGCAGCGGGCAGCCAGATAAAACGGCGGCCGGAGAGGCTAAAGCGCGGAAGATTGTCCCGGACCAGGCTTATATTGACATCACCGGCGGAGTCGTGGGCGACTACCTCGCCAGTGACCAGATCGTATTGAAGAGGGACATGCTCATAACTGACGCCATCGTATAGGACCGAGCCGTCCATCGGCAGTTCGGACAGAAAGAACGGAGATCCCTGGGCATGCTGGCCATTACGGATATATTCGGCTCCTGTGAACAGGCGAAGGTTACTTGCCAGCTGCTTTTCGGCAATGTTTACGATGGGCCATCGGTCGATGCGGGAAGAAGAGCCCCCAGGGGCCTGCTGGGCGTGCAGGAATGAGGGTAGAATAAGGAGGGCGTAAAATGTACGCAAATTAGTTTTGAATGACATCAATAGACAAGCTTAAATGCAGTTGAATTTATTGAAAAAGGCTGATGGGACAAAAAATATGTGCGGAAACGGCACTCTTTTACAAGCTATTCGGGGTATTTGGGGATTATGCCGGTGAATAGGGGGGAATTGGGCAGGGGCGGGACCTGCGGCGGTGACGGGGCCGGTGAGGCCGGGCCGAGGTGGGGCCGATGAGGCGAATTCAGAGATAGCGGGGCCGGTGAGACCATGGCAGACCGTGGCGGGCCGGTGAGACAGTGACGGGGCCGATGAGACCATGACAGACCGTAGCGAGGCGGATGAGACCATGGCGGGCCTTTAGGCGATCAGCGATGTTCGCCGACCCTCGAACAAGACCCTTCGAACGGGCTCCATCGAACAGCCTGCTAGGGCCAAAAAAATAAAAATGTACAATTGACAATTAAAAATGTAATATTGTATCAGCGCTTTTGATACGGGTTGACGATTGTTATTTTATAATTTCTTGCAAATGAAAAACATCCTTCTGATCCTGGCATTCTTTCCCTTTGTGGCTGCCCACCCGCAATCTGCTGATTATCACATACGACCCATAGATTTTACCAAAGTACAGCTCACGGATTCCTTTTGGGCTCCCCGTATCGAGCGGAACAGGACCGTGACGATACCTGCATCCTTTGCACGATGCGAGAGCACCGGAAGGGTGCAGAACTTTGTCATGGCTGCACAGCGCAAGGGTAAGTTCGGTACGAAATTCCCTTTTGACGACACCGATATTTATAAGACACTGGAGGGCGCTTCTTTTTCACTGGCCGTACATCCCGACCCCGCGTTGAAGGCATACATTGACGCATTGATCGACACGGTGGCAAAGGCGCAGGAGTCCGACGGGTATTTGTACACAGCACGAACCATCGACAGTCTGCATCCGCATGAATGGTCGGGACCTGACAGGTGGGTAAAGGAGCACGAGCTGAGTCATGAATTGTATAATTCCGGTCACCTTTTTGAAGCGGCAGCGGCGCATTACCTGGCTACGGGCCAGCGCAATCTGCTGGATATAGCGTTGAAGAATGCAGATCTGCTGGTACGCACATTTGGTCCCGGGAAGAGGGAAGTGGCGCCCGGTCATGAGATCGTAGAGATGGGCCTGGTGAAGCTGTATCGTATCACGGGCAAGACCGACTATCTCCAGCTGGCGAAGTTCTTTATCGACGCCCGTGGCAAACGAGCCTACGACAAAAGCAACCCCGATGAGTGGAAGAATGGGAAGTACTGGCAGGACGAGAAGCCAGTGGTAGATCAGGACGAGGTGGAAGGACATGCCGTGCGGGCCATGTACCTGTATTCGGGGATGACGGACGTAGCGGCCCTCACCGGGGATCAGCGATATGTGGCGGCGGTGGACAGATTATGGGATAATATGACAGGAAAGAAAATGTATGTGCAGGGTGGCATTGGCGCTGTACCTGATGGCGAGCGCTTTGGGGAAGACTATGAGCTGCCCAACAAGACCGCGTATAATGAGACATGTGCCGCGATTGGAGATGTGTATTGGAACCAGCGTATGTTCCTGCTGCATGGCTATTCGAAATATATCGACCTGATGGAGAAAGTGCTTTACAATGGTATGCTGTCCGGCGTGGGGCTGGATGGCAAGTCCTTCTTCTATACGAACGCCATGCAGGTCACCGATGGGTTTTCCCATAATGCCCTCGAGCGTCAGCGTTCGGGCTGGTTCGAGTGTTCCTGCTGCCCTACCAACATATTGCGGCTGTTG
>Ga0207695_10006939_pt1 | contig 14546 bp, 25 predicted proteins | sample KBSC54metaG_FD_184354 | JGI IMG/M metagenome (GOLD analysis project Ga0207695, IMG submission 184354) | Corn rhizosphere microbial communities from Kellogg Biological Station, Michigan, USA - KBS C5-4 metaG (SPAdes) (version 2) | ecosystem: Host-associated > Plants > Roots > Rhizosphere > Soil... | reverse complement strand
GGTGTGCGCGGCAGTCCACATGATAGGCGAGGGTTCCGAAGTCGCCGTCAGTCGTGCCAGCCCACTTGATCGCGGGTTGTCCGACCTCGACCATCTTTCCGCACGCATCGCAGCGCTTGGCCTTGCGGACGGCGCCGACTTTCGTTTCGCTGGAAAACCCCATCACAGGTATCCTCGCTCTAGTGTGCGGTTGGGCGCAAAGAAGGGATCGACAGCCTCAGCACATTCCATTGCGCGAGCATCAGAAGCCCATGCTTCCTCTGTTTCCTGCCAGAGGGTCAGGTCTATGATCCCGTCACACCCTCCGCACACACCTTGCTCGTCAGGAACAACGGTATCGTTGCATGTGGGGCACCAGCGAAGGGATGGATGCGCTGTGAGGGTGGTGGGGGCGTTCACGACAGCACCCGGTAAGCTACGATGTCGTCGTCCTCGCCATCGTGATACCAAGCCAGCCGCCATGCTGGGGCCACCTCTAACCGCACGCCCTTCTTATGGTCGGGGTTGTCTCGATACCTGGGGGTTACGATCGCCTCGGCTTCCACCGGACATTCCCCACCAGACCATTCGATCCAGTCACCGGCTTCTTCTACAGGGTGGGAGTGAGCGGTCATGCCGAAGCCTGCTCAGCGAGGCGGGCAGCCAGCGCGCCGTAGGTGTGCGGGCGACTAGCCAGCACCTCCTCTAGAACGGAGGGGGTCGGGTATTCCTGACGGGTTTCAGCATCCCGATCACGCCAATAGTCGCCGCCTAACGCCGGGTTAGCAATGCCATGATCTTTCAGGAATAGGCACAGCGCGCAGCCGTAGACGTCAAAATATCGGTACTCGCCGCATGGCTGCTGCCGTGACACCCACGCCGCGAAATTCTCGACGGTGACGCGCGAAGGATCGAAGCCCGAAGGGACGAGACCGTGAGCGGGCTCGGCGGGAACCGCGAGAGCCTGGTCGGGAACCGACGCGCCAAACTGCTTGAACATATTCCGCCTCCAACACTCTGATCGTGTTGAAGGGGGTTCTATCCGGTTTTCGGATTTGCTGTCAATCCGTTTTTCGGATTATTTTCGCAAGGGGTGAAAAACCCTAGAGGCCGTCGTCGTTCCCATAGGCGACAACGCGCCCGATTACCCGATATGGAAGACCGGTGAGCGAGATAGGCTTGTGCATTTCGTTATCGGAGACGGGCTCAAGTCTGGCCGGATCGGACGCATACCGTTTGATAGTTACGTCATCGTCACCATTCTGAACTAGGTAGACGCGGCCTGAATAGAGGTCGGATTGATCTGGATCAATCACAGCCCAGCCGCCCTCGGGAAGCAGCTTGTTCATGCTGTCGCCCACTATCTCTACCGCAAAAGCTCTTTTACCGGCCTTCCGTAGGGGAATACTCACTTCACCCGAGGACATTAAGACAGCTTCGTTCCAATTGCCTGCAGATGCAAGGCCTATTAGCGGCACCCACTGCACGGACGGGGTGTCTTCGATATTAAGGAAGCGTTTGAGAACATCTGCTTCCTGGATAGTCAGCCGGCGCTTGCCCTTAAAGACGTTCGACATGGCGGATTGCGAAGGCATTCCAGCCACGCGCGCCAGCTCGGTCTGCGAAACCTTCTGGCGCCGCGCCTGCTCCCGGATCGTCTCGACAAGCTCATCTTCCGACATGGGCGGATATTGCCGCATGTGCGAAATGAACGCCTCATCTAACATCGGATAGATCGAGGGGCTTGCGTTTATCCGATTTACGGATATTATGCGGCTCATGGACCCAGTATCAGACATCTTTGATGCCTTTGGCGGAAGCCCGAAGGCGATCTCTGACGCCACCGGCATTCCCGTCCAGACAGTCTGTGATTGGCGGCGCAAAGGTACGCCCAACATTCCGCCGTGGAGGCGCGATGCGGTGCTGGCGGCAATTGAGAACTCCGGCAAGGCCGTTCAACCCACGACACTGGCGTATCTGGGAGCAGAGCGCGCGCAGGCAGCGGCATGACCGCATTCTACAACGAGCGCTCTCTGCGAACCGAGCCATATGTCTATTTCATGCGGGCAACCAATGGCGGAGGCGCGATCAAAATCGGTTGCAGCATCTGGCCGGAGGGCAGGCTGGCCAGTTGCTCTTCGTGGAGCCCGCTGCCGCTCGAAATCATTGCCCGTAGCCCTGGCGACAAAAACCTTGAAGCCCTGCTTCATGGCTACTTCGATGCGTCGCGCTCGCACAACGAATGGTTTCACCCGACCGACAAACTCCTTCGCCTGATAGCCAAGGTAAATGCCGGTACGGCTCTGCGTGATGCAATCGACCTGTCTGGAGTATCGCCTCGCGGCGCTGGTAGATCGCCCAACGCCAAGATCAAGCAAGGCTTGATGGTTCGACTTACTGCCGCTGAAAGGCGGGCTGGTATTTCCATAATGTGGCCCCGCGAGCCGAACCGCCCCGCTCATCTGAACGACGCAGTGGGCGCTTGGCGCGCCAGCTTCTTCTGCGCGGCGTTGGACGGACCGCGCTCGGTTATCGAGGCCTATATCGCCAGCCTTTCCCAAGGCGCCCCCGATCCCATCGGCAGCCCGGCAGCACCGGCGGAAACTCCCGGCGGGGTGTGCCCACCCCCTTTCCAACATCCCGCCGGTCTTTGTCTCACCAACGAGAGGAATTGAACGATGCACGATACCCTTCTGCAGAGCCGTAGCTCCCTCGCCAACGATCCAGCAATCAGTACCTCCAAGCTGGTCGCCCTTATCGACCGAGTTCGTCAGGCGATCGCCATGTCCGACAACGCGCGCCACACGCTCGGCATGGAACTCGACCGGCTGCTTGGGCAGGTTCCGACCAGTGTCAGCAACGGCAAGCCCGCTGAGCCCCGCCTGAACACTGGCGTCGTCGGTGAACTGGATGACGTGTTGTCTGAGCTGATCAATTCGCTCGAACTCGTCAACGCCCAAGCTGGCCGGCTCCAGAACGTCTAACCCACTCAACATGACGGAGAAGCCTGATGGCTGACTTCTGGAGTCTCGTGATCGGCATCGTCGGCATGGCGGTCGTCTGCATCATCGTCCTTGGATGCATTGAGATAGCCGATGCCTGCCAAAACGCGCGCTACCGCCGTGCTCAACGGGATGGGAGAAGTTGTTTCATCCATAATGGACGGGTTCCTACGCCCGGGGAGCGCTAAAGATCATGTCGCGTCGCAGCAATTTCGCGCAGGATATCATTTCGCGTCAGGAACGTATGTTGCGTCTGGCTGAGCGCGATTATGACCTGACCCCGGCTGTCATCCACACGGAAACCGGTATCCCGAAAGAGACGCTAGCGACGTGGCGGAAGGAAACCGCCATGCCTGCGTGGGCGCTGGTCGCTCTGTCCCGGATCATTCCCGACGAGCTGACCTCGCTTCTATTCGAGCCGATCGGCAAGCACGTCGGCACTGACCAGAACAGCGATGGCGACCTGGACGAGCTGGCAGAAGAAGCGGCCGAGTTCGTGACGGAATACACCAAGGCGCGCAGCCCGCGCAGCCCCGGCGGTTCCAACATCGTCCCGATGGAGCGGGAGCATCTCAAGGATCGCTCGCGGCGCATCGCGGTCAAAGCGCGGAAGGCAGCGGCATGAGCCGCGTAGAGGTCATCGGTAACGCCACGCTGTACCTTGGCAACGCGCTTGACGTGCTGCCGACAATTGGCGCGTTCGACCATCTCCTTGGCGACCCGCCTTACGAGGCGATCATGCACGCCAGCAAGAACGGCATCAAAGGCTTGGTGCGTCCTGATGGCTCTCATCATTGGAAGCCGCTCGACTTCGACCCGATTGACGAGATCCGCGCGCCGTTCGTGGAAATAGCTGCCCCGCTCTGCGCCGGTTGGTTCATCGTCTTTTGCACGTCGGAAGGAGTCGGCCGCTGGGCTGACACCATCAACGCCAGCCCAATGAAATACAAGCGAGCCTGCGTCTGGATTAAGCCGGACAGCACGCCGCAGATGAACGGTCAGGGTCCAGCGCAAGGCGCGGAGCATTTCGTCTGCGCCTGGGCTGGCTCTGGTTTCGCCCGCTGGAACGCTGGCGGCAAGCGAGGGGTCTACACGCACCTTGTCAATAATCCGGAGCGCACTGGTCTGCACCCGACCGAAAAGCCCCGGCGGCTGATGAGCGAGATAATCGCCGACTTCACCAATCCAGGTGAGCTTATCTGCGACCCGTTCATGGGGTCGGGAACGACTGGAGTCGCCGCCGTCATGGCAGGACGCCGGTTCGTCGGGATCGAGCTTAACGAGACGTATTTCGACCTAGCGTGCAAGCGTCTTGAGGATGCTCAGCGCCAAGGCTCGCTGTTTCAGGAGCAAGCAGCATGATCTCCCATCTCATAGCCTCCTATCGCCAACGCAAAGCCATGAAGCGCTTGGACGAGTTGGTTCAGCAAACGCTCTCCAGCTACGAGCATCGCCAATACCTGGCACGCCGAGCCGCTGCCTTGAAGGGGAGGGCGCGGGCATGATGGCGGAGCGCATTCCGCTGGTCGGCTACCGCGATCCAGCACGCAACCAGACGCTTGTGCCGATCGAGCTACACATAGCCGAGTCTGGTAACTTCGCCCAGTCCGTCATCTCCTATTGGAACGGCAAGGTCTATCGCTGGCACCGGGGGCGGCTGTGACTATCGAACTTCCCTTTCCTCCGGCATCGCTCTCAGGCCACGCTAAAGGCCATTGGCGATCAAAGGCGGCGGTAACCGCACGATATCGCCGGGCCGCCCATATGGCCGTGCTGGCAGAAGGTGTGCCCATCGTTCCGGCGACGGGCGACATTCGCATCATCGTAGCGTTCTACCCACCAAACAGGCGCGGTGATCGGGTAAATTTCGCCAATCGAATGAAGCCATATTTTGACGGGATCGCGGATGCCCTGGGCGTCAACGATAGCAGATTCCTCCCGTCTTATCTGTTCGGCGAGCCGGTTAAGCTCGGCAAGGTCGTTGTCGAGATCGGGGAGGCTGCATGACTGTCGCCGATCGCGTCATAGAGAATGCCGCCAGAGCGTGGAGCGTCCCGGTTGCCGAGCTGCTCGGCCCTGGGAAGCGCCAGCGCCTATGCTGGGCTCGTTGGTCAGCCATGGGCGCCCTTAGCGACATGGGTTGGTCGACGCCCGCTATCGGCCGCGCGCTCAACCGTGATCACACAACTGTCCTCTACGGGCTCGGGAGGCTCAATAGGTGAGCGTCCGCCTCATGAGCGCCGTATGGGATTTAGACTTACCGCCGGGCGAGAAGCTGGTGCTGCTCGCGCTTGCTGACCAAGCGAATGACGAAGGTCGCCAATGCTGGCCTGCCGTAAGCACGATCGCGCATAAGTCTGGGCAGGGCGAGCGCACCGTTCGCCGGGCTTTATCGGACCTAGAGGCAAAGGGGCACTTAACGCGCGGCCACCGTGACGGGGCGAGCACACAATATCACGTCCACCCCGGCCAGTCTGGCACCCCTGCCAAATTGGCACCCCTGCCAAAAACGACCGAAACCCCTGCCAAATTGGCACCCAAAACACCAATAACCACCAAATCCTCTACGAAGGCTTCGCCTTCTTCGAGGGCGCGCCCAGCGGTTGCGAAGGTTCTGCACTTTCGATTGCCTGACGATTGGAAGCCATCCCGCTTTGCCGATGGGACAGTCGCTCGCGAGATCATTGATCGCCGGGGGCAGGAGTGGGCTCGCGCCGCCCTGGAGAGCTTCCGGGCTTGGGCAGCGAACGCCGACGACAAGAACGGCGCTGGCCGAAAACTCAATTGGCAAGCGGCATGGGTGAAATGGGTAATCGAACAGGACAAGCGAGATGGACGAACCAACGGCATGGCAAGAACTGGGCAACCGGGTGGTGGCTCAAGCGGAAACGGGCTCATCGACGCAATCCGTGAGTCTCGTGCCAACCGAGAGGCCGTGCCCTGGGATGCCGGCGACCCGCGAGGAATGCAGATCGTTGCGGGCTTGGGCTAACGCTCAGCCTTCGACCCGACCGACTTCGGCCACGCACGACCAGATCGAACATCATCTGGAATTCCTCGCCGCCACTCTGCCGAGCAAAGCGATCGACGCGGAAACCGGTAAGCGCCGGTTCGCGGTGTACGTCTCCTTGCTCGAAGGGCTATCGAGTGAAGCGCTCGCTCACATGTCGCGCCGAGCCTGCGAAACGCTCGACTGGTTTCCGACGCCCAAGCAGTGCTTGGATCTCGCCCGCGAGTACACGCCGCCGCAGTCCGCTGCCGTGCTTGCGATCAGCCAGTGCAATCACTTCGACCAGATCAGTTTCGATCGCTGGATCGATGCGCTTCCGAACGGAGGGGAGATCGGCGACGCGCCCCAGCGCTGGATCGATATCGCAATTGCGCGGAACGCTATTCGTCGGATGCCCGATAAGTCGTTGGTAATTCGTCGGAAGCAGCCCGCATGACCCATCCCTACACCATGGCATATCGAGAGAGGATCTAAACGATGGGCTGGATTCTCATTGGCGTGATTGCGTTGCTGGTGATCACTGGCGCCCGCGTCATCGCGGACAAGTTCAATTCTGGCGGCAAATACTGATAGGAGGTTTATCATGGGGGGGCAAGAAGGTTGGTGCATCCTGCGCACGCGCGGCGCTAGCACGATGCGCCTTGCGTCGTCACTCAGAGACAGCGGTATATCCGCCTGGACGCCGATCGGCAGCATCACCAAGCGAAAGGGCAGGGCGCGCGATCGTGTCGATAGCCCGACGCCGATCATGCCTACATTCGTGTTCGCTAGGTCAAACCACATCGGCGAGCTGCAACGCCTGCGCACGTTGATACTCAGCCCGCACCCGGCATTCTCGATATTCCGTCACCTAAATCGCGTCCCGATCATCTCGGACAATGACATTCTCGGCTTGAGGCATGTAGAGGAAACCGCCGCGCTTGATCAGCGCAAACGGCAGCGCACAGTCGTTCCGATCGGCACTCGCGTGGACATCGCGGAGGGAGCCTTTGCCGGCATGTCTGGCATTGTTGAGCAGAGCGATGGCAAGTCAGCGCTCGTCGCGTTTGGGGGCAGTTTCAAGGTCACAATTGCCGCTTGGCTTTTGCCTCAAGATTTGCTAGAAGCGTGCGGGTCTAATTCGGACACCGCCGCTCAAGCGGCCTAGACTATCCCGCGTGGCCGAGCCACCGATGGTCGCACCTGCACACAGCGGGAGTGCGACTGCATTGATCAACAATACGGCATGGTCGCCTCCCCTTTCCGAACCCAGCCGGTTCCCGCCGCCCCTCCTTCCGTCGATGCACGATCAGCCAGGCGACGAGACAGTAGGGCGGCGGGTTTCATCAGCCGAAAGGCACTAAACTAGTGGCAATTGGTGTTAAGCCCCCGAACGCTGGCAAGGGTCGCCCCAAGGGCGTGCCCAATAAGACGACCGCCGCAATCAAGGATATGGTCCTTCAGGCGCTCGATAAGGCTGGTGGCGTCGATTACCTTGTTCAACAGTCGGAAGAGAACCCGACTGCCTTCATGACATTGGTTGGCAAGGTGCTGCCGCTTCAGATCACTGGCGATGGCGGCGGGCCAGTCGAAACGCGCAAACTGAAAGTTGAGGGCTTGAGCAATGAGCAATTGCGCGCTCTCGCCAGTATCCCAGTTCCGACCGGATGACGTAATCGCTGCCCGCCGTGAGTTGGCGAGGCGGCGCGTCGATGATTTCGCGAGGATGGTGGAGATTCCCACTGTTCCGCTCAGCGAGGATGACGAAGAAGACCGGTTCGACACGCTTCGGATCGAGCGCATGGCATCGCATCATCAGGTGCTACTTGATGCGCTCCAAGACGTTGCGGACGGCGTAACGCCCAACCTCATGGTGTTCATGCCACCAGGGTCCGCCAAGTCCACATACGTTGATGTCGTGTTCGTGCCTTGGTTCATGGCGCGTAAGCCTAAGCAGAGCGTGATCCTGACTAGTTATGGTTCGGACCTGGCTAGAAAGCAGGGGCGCCGCGCTCGACAGCTCGTAAAGTCGAGGTCGTTTCAAGCGCTGTTCGATGCGCGATTATCATCGGAGAGCAGCGCCGCCGATGAGTGGAGCCTTTCGACGGGCTCAGACTACATGGCCGGCGGCATTCTCTCCGGAGTGACGGGCAATCGCGCTGACCTGTTGGTGATCGACGATCCGGTGAAGGGTCGGGAAGAAGCGGACAGCGACACGATCCGTAAGAAGACGCTTGAGGCATATCAGGACGATCTGACCACGCGCCTAAAGCCAGGCGGCCGACAGGTGATCATCCAGACGCGATGGAGTGAGGCCGATCTCTCCGGGTCGATTCTGCCGCCGACATGGGATGGTGAGAGCGGACTAATCGAGTGTCAGGACGGCAGGTTGTGGCGGGTGCTTCGTGTGCCAGCCATTGCCGATCGCTCGGATGATCCAATAGGACGCAAGATAGGCGAATACCTCTGGCCAGAATGGTTCACGGCAGAGCATTGGGCGCCGTTCAAGCGCAACCAGCGTACATGGTCCGCCCTCTATCAGCAGAAGCCATCGCCGGATGAGGGAACGTTCTTCCAACGGGCATGGCTCACTGAATGGGACAAGAAGCCCGAGCATTTGCGCATCTACGGCACCAGCGATTACGCGGTGACGGATGGCGGGGGCGACTACACGGTTCATCGGATCTGGGGTGTTGACGAGAAGGACGCACTCTATCGCCTGGATGGCTGGAGGGGCCAGACGGCGGCAGATGAGTGGATCGAGCGCAAGATAGACCTGATCGCCAAGTACAAGCCGCTAGCGTGGTTCGGCGAGGCAGGGGTGATTGAGAAAGCGGTGAAGCCGATGCTCTTGCGCCGTATGCGTGAGAGACAGGTTCATTGCCGGTTGGAATGGCTGCCGTCGATCCACGACAAGGCAACGCGGGCTCGCGGATTTCAGGCCAGAGCATCGATGGGCATGGTGTTTGTGGAGCCCGGCGCGGACGTAGCTGAATTCCTGGCGTTCCCTGCTGGTAAGCATGACGATGAGGTTGACGCGGCAAGCATCATAGGCCGCGCTCTAGACCAAGTTCACGCGGCCATCGTTCCTGTGAAGGACGTGAGCCGCAATCCCAACGACAGCTTCAGGCGCAACACAGGAGGCGGGACCGGATGGAAAACCCTGTAACCGCTTCTGGATCGCAGCCCGACAACGCACAGGTGATGCAGAACGGCGACACGCAGGCGCCCGACCTCGCCAAATACAAGCGCATGTTCACCGAAGCGCAGACGATAACCGAACAGGCGCGCATCGAAAGCCAGACGGACGACGACTATTTCAACGGCTATCAGCTAACTGCTGAGGAACGCCGTGTGTTGCAGGAGCGCCGCCAGCCGGACGCTATCTTCAACCGCGTGCGTCCCGCGGTGCTTGGATCGCTGGGTGTCATCAAGCAGGGCAAGACCAGCCCGAGGGCATACGCCCGCAACCCCGATGACGAGCAGTCAAGCGACGTTGCATCGAAGGTGCTGCGGTTCATCGCCGATGAAAGTAACTTTCATGCTGTTCGCATCGATGCCGCGCAGAACTATCTAGTGCAGGGCACATGCGCGGTCATTGTCGAGCCCAATGAGGATGGGCGCATTGAGATCGTCCAGGGGCGTTGGGAAGAGTTCTTCTACGATCCCCGCGCACGTCGTCAGGACTTCGGAGACGCTCGCTACCTGGGCTTTGCCAAGTGGATGTACGCCGACGATCTGGAGGCCGCGCATCCCGACCTGAAGGGGCAGATACAAGTCGGCGTTGACGCCGCCATGACCCAGATGGGCATGACGTTCGCCGATCGCCCAGGCAACAGCGCTATAACGTGGATCGATCCCCGTCGCCGTCGCGTGCTGGTGGTGGAGATGTACCACCGTGAGGGCGCCAACTGGTATCGCTGCACGTTCTACGGCAACGGCATCATCTCAGCAGAGCTTTCGCCATACAAGGACCCTAAGGGCCGGCCTGTGTGCCCGATCGTGGCGCAGTCGTGCTTCATTGACCGCGAGAACAACCGTTACGGCATCGTTCGCGACATGCGCGGGCCTCAGGACGAGATCAACAAGCGCCGCGCAAAGCTGCTGCACCTGTTGAACAGCCGGCAGCTCATGACAGCGGTTGAGGGGTTCGATGCATCCGCCGAAGTCGCCCGCAAGGAAGCTGCCCGCCCGGATGGTGTAATCCCTTATGGGTTCGAAGCATCGCCCACGGTCGACATGTCGACGGGGCAGTTCAACTTGCTCGGTATCTCGACGGCAGAGATCGAGCGCATGGGGCCGAATCCCGCCGTTCTGGGTCGGTCTGGCGAGGATCAATCGGGTAGGGCGCAGCTGGTGCGCCAACAGGCCGGCATGACCGAGCTAGCCGTTGTACTGGGCGGTATCGAGGAATGGGAACTGCGCGTCTATCGGGCGTGCTGGACCCGCGCCAAGCAATTCTGGAAGGCTGCCGATTACGTTCGCGTGACCGACGACATGAACTCGCCTCAGTATGTCGGGATCAACCAGCCCCAGACGGCACAAGTGCCCGCGATCGTGCCCCACCCGGAGACGGGCATGCCCATGGTTGGCACGCAAGAGGTGATCCTGGGCTACGAAAACCAGTTGGCTGAGATGGACGTGGATATCATCCTCGATACCGTCTCCAACACGCAATCGCTCCAGCAAGAGCAATTCCAAATGCTGGTTGACCTGGCCCGCGCCGATGCGGTGCAGATTCCGTTGCCGCTGCTCATTCAGATGTCGTCGCTGCCGAACAAGGCGGACCTGCTCCAGAAGCTTGAAGAGCTTACGCAGCAGCAGCCTGACCCGGCACAGCAGCAGCAACAGCAGCTCGCGATGGCCGAACAAGACGCGGACGTGAAGCAAAAGCTTTCCGTCGCCAATCTGAACAACACGAAGGCGCAAGTTCTCGAGAACGAGGCTCACGTCAACATGTTCGCAACAGGGCTAGAGGCCGCAACGCCTCTGCCAGTACCCGCCGCCGGGGTTAACGGGCGATCAGCTGCCGCAGCGTAAAGCGGAAACCTGCCGCCGGGGACCGGGCGTATCGTGGAGCCGCTGACGCAATAGCGGCGAGGGTGAACAATGGATACTTTGGACTTTCTGAACCCGGCGGAAGCCGGACCTGAAGACGTACCCGGCGCTGTTGAGGCTCCTGTCAACGCAGCACCCATCGAAACGCCACCCGAGGTTGTGAATGAGCCGGCGCCCGCGCCGATTCCCAGCCCCGAGCCGGCCGCCAAGCCAGTCGTCCCCGAAGGCTATGTGCCTCTTGCGGCGGTTCTGGATACGCGCGACCAGTTGAAGGCGGAACGTGACCGAGCAAAGGCCCTGGAGGATCAGCTTCGGCAGTTCCAACAGCCCGCGCCGTCACCGGACGATGAAGGCTATGTCGATCTCAGGTTAGACCAGACCCAGCAAGCCGTACTCAGTGCCAAGCTCGACATGTCGGAAGAAATGACGCGCGAGAAGTTCGGCAACGAGACGGTGGACGCGGTCAAGGATTGGGCGGTCAAGCGGTTCGCCGAAGACCCGTCCTTCCATCAGCAAGTTCTCTCCCAACGCAACCCCTATGGATTTGCGGTTGCCCAATATCAGCGCACTCAGGCGCTCGATAAGCTGGGCGCTACCGTCGATCCTTCCAAAATCGAGGCGTTTCTAGCGTGGCAAGCCGCGCAACAGGCGCCCGAAGCCCAACAGCCGGCAGCCGTCCCTGTGGCCGCTGCTACCCCACAAGAGCAGGCCCCTATCCCTTCGCGCTCCATTGCCTCCGCACCTAGTGCCGGCGGTGGCGCGGCTCACGTCCCGGCTGGTCCGGGCGTCGCATATGCGGGCCTATTCGGACAATAGGAAATAGATCATGTCTGAAGTCGTTCTCGCTTCTGCATCTGAAAAGCAGAAGTGGATCGCCAAGTACTTCCAGGAGTACGTGCGCGATTCGCGGTTCATGCCCTACATGTCGAACGCCGACCTCAACAAGGGCGGCATCATCCTGACTCGTTACGAGCTTCAGGAAGAGGCGGGCAAGACCATCAACATCCCGTTCATCGGTCGCCTGAAGGGCTCCGGTGTCACCGGCTCCGAGGTGCTCGACGGCGCTGAGGAAGAGCTGACCAACTTCAACTTCGCCATGTCGATCGACTGGCGCCGCAACGCGGTGCGGGTCCCCAAATCGACCAGCTACAAGACCGAAGTCAACCTGCTCAACGCCAGCAAGGACGCCCTGAATGTCTGGGAGTCCGAGAAGCTGCGTGACGACATCATCAAGGCGTTCGCCTCGGTGGTCGTGGGCACGGCCGGCGCATCGACGGACCTCGTCAACTTCGACGTTGCCACCGCCGGCAACAAGAACACGTGGACCGCTGCCAATCAGGATCGCATCCTGTTCGGTAACGCCCTGTCGAACTACAACGCCACATTCGCGACGGCGGCGGCTAACGTCACGTCGAGCATGAAGGCTTCGGTGGCGATCATGGGTCTGGCGAAGCGCATGGCCAAATCGGCCGACCCGCGCATTCGTCCGTGGCGTGTGGACAGCATGAATGGTCGCGAGTTCTTCGTGGCGTTCCATGGCGCCCGCTCGTTCCGCGACTTCAAGGCGGATACCACGATCGTGAGCGCCAACACCAATGCGCGCGCTCGCGAGGATGACGGCTGGAAGAACAACCCGATCTTCCAGGACGGTGACCTGTTCTACGACGGCGTTCTGCACCGCGAAGTTCCGGAAATCGATGACTACTGCGCCACGGCCGGCTTCAACGCCATCGGCGGATCGTCTGCGGACGTCCGCCCGGTGTTCCTGTGCGGCTCGGGTTCGGCCGCCGTCGCCTGGGGCCAGGAGCCAACCCCGCGCACCGACTACGTCAAGGACTATGGCTTCCGTCCGGGCGTGGCCATCGAGGAACTGCTCGGTGTCAAGAAGATCGCCTACAACGGCGTTCAGAATGGCGTCGTGACGGTGCTCGTCGGCGCGGCGGCAGATAGCTGATGTTCAGGGCTCGCTATATCGCGACGCCTGATCCTACCGACAACGAGACTTGCGAGTTCGCTGGGGAAGTTTTCCCCAAGGACAAGTGGGTTTCGGTGTCGGAGGATCTTGCCGAACGCCTCAAAACCAATGGCACCTTTGAGGTGCAGGACCGCCGCCCGGCTACCAAGCCGGCGGGAACGGAGTAATCGGTCATGGCTACGTACAACTCGCCCGCTGTGGCGAACAAGAACCCGATCGCCGCGCACGGCTTTCGGAACAACGTGCAGGTAGCGACGGCAGTCGTCACTTGCACGGCTGCGCCTGCAACGACTGACACCATGAACTTCTTCTACATGCCGAAGAACGCGGTGTTGCTCGACGCATACCTGTCCGCCACGGACATGGACACCAACGGCACGCCGACGCTGGCTCTGAACATCGGCGACGCCGGCTCGGCCTCCCGGCTGTTCGCGGCTTCGACGGTCGGGCAGGCCGGGACTGCCGCTGCCATCGCGGCGGCGGGTCGCGGTTATCAGTACACGGCAAAGACACTGATCACCGGCACGGCAAGCACCAACGCTGCAACCGGGGCAGCGGGCACGGTCACGCTGACCGTTCTCTACTACGTCGCGGATTCCACCACGTCGTAATTAATTGGGCGGGAGCTTCGGTTCCCGCCCTCCTTTTTCGGAGATAGCGCATGCCTCAGAACCTCTGGCAGGGTCCGGCGACGCATATGCGCGCAGTTACCCCCAGCGATACTGTCGAACTACCTGACGGCTGCCGTGGCCTGTTTATCGGCACGGCGGGCAACGTCGTCGTCGTCGGTGTTGACGCGGCGGGTGGCGCTACCGGCGTTACGCTGAAGAACCTCGCCAACGGGCAGATCATCCCGATCGCTGTACGCAGGGTCAACAGCACCAACACGACCGCAACGGACATCGTGGCGCTCTACTGATGACGACCTGTCGCGATCTGGGAACTTCCGCGCTGCGAATGATCGGCGTGTACGGCGGCAACGAAACGCCATCGGCCGCCGATGCCCAGATCGCGCTTGATCAGCTTCAATCCATGCTGACCGGCTGGGTCCATTCCGGCATGTTCGGGCAGCTCAACGACCACCACGCCGCGACCGACTACACCGCCAAGGAGTTCGACCGCGTTGTTGCCGATGCTGCCGTCATTGTGACGCTTCCGGTGACGGTGCTCGGCTCTGACGGCGTCTACCGCAAGCCGCGCGACCTGACCGTGATCGAGATATCCGACGATAGCGGGCGTAACACATGGATTTGGGATCGCGATGCCTGGGTTAGCCTCAGCGGGCTTGCCTTTGCCGATGACTGCCCAATCGCATGGCGCTCGCCAAGGGGCTTTGCCGCGTGCCTGGGTGTCAACCTTACCGGCGACTTCAATATGCCCCTGACGCCCGCCCTGACGCGTCTGGCGAGCCAATTCCGCACCATGATCAGCATGAAGCTTGGATCTACCCAAGACCCAACGCCGGTGAGCTACTTCTAATGGTAGATATCCCGTTTGGCATCAACGCCTATCGCAGGAATGTGGGGCAGTTTTCCGAAACGCG
>Ga0207695_10006938_pt1 | contig 14550 bp, 16 predicted proteins | sample KBSC54metaG_FD_184354 | JGI IMG/M metagenome (GOLD analysis project Ga0207695, IMG submission 184354) | Corn rhizosphere microbial communities from Kellogg Biological Station, Michigan, USA - KBS C5-4 metaG (SPAdes) (version 2) | ecosystem: Host-associated > Plants > Roots > Rhizosphere > Soil... | reverse complement strand
TGGGCGAAATTTTCGCGACACTGGTGAAGACTCCAGCCGCCGTCACCCAGCGGATCACGAAGAAAGCCGTGACGACCAGCAGCACCGCCAGCCAGGTCATGCCCGATCGCGCCAGCGGCCTCATTGCGCGGCCTCGATGACGGGTCCGTTGCTGGATTGCCCACTTCCAAACTGTAAGTCGGCGAGACGCGCATAAAGCCCGCCCTGGCGCACCAGATCGGCATGACTGCCCTCGCCCACCACGCGGCCCTGATCCATCACCACAATGCGTTTCAGCTTCTGGATCGTCGCCAGACGATGCGCGATCACGATGGTGGTGCGGCCGACCATCAGATTGGCCAGGCCCTGCTGCACCAGCAATTCATTTTCCGCGTCCAAGGCGCTGGTCGCTTCGTCCAGCAGCAGCAAAGGCGCGTCGCGCAGGATGGCCCGGGCGATGGCGAGGCGCTGGCGCTGGCCGCCCGACAAGGTGACGCCGCGCTCGCCCACAATAGTATCGAAACCGTCCGGCAGCCGCTCGATGAATTCCGACGCCGCCGCGGCTTCGGCCGCCCGCTTGACCTCTTCGCGGCTGGCGCCTTCGCGGCCATAGGCGATGTTGGCGGCGATGGTGCCGGAAAAGATCACCGGGTCCTGCGCGACCACGGCAATCGCGCCACGCAGCGCCACCGGATCCAGGTCGGCAATGTCGATCCCGTCGAACCGCACCGTTCCTTTTTGAGCGGCGAAGAAACGCAGCATCAGCTGAAACACAGTGGATTTGCCCGCGCCCGACGGCCCCACCAGCGCCACCGCTTCGCCCGGCGCGATGGCGAGCGAAAAATCCCTGAGCGCTGCGCTGTCGGGGCGGCTGGGATAATGGAAGGTGACATGCTCGAAACTCACTCCGCCCTTGGCGCGCGCAGGCAGCGCCATGGGATGAAGGGGCGCCGCGATCGCAGGCTCTTCATGCAGCAATTCCATCAAGCGTTCCGACGCGCCCGCCGCGCGCTGCAGATCGCCCCAGGTTTCCGATAAAGCGCCCACGCCGCCCGCCACCAGGCCGCCATAAAAAATGAACTGCACCAGAAGGCCGCCGGTCATGTGCCCCGCGATCATGTCGCGGATGCCGACCAAGCCCACAGTGGCGAGGCTGGCGAAGACGGTGAAGATCGCCACCGCCGTGAGGATGGCACGCGCCACCGTGCGGCTTTTGGCAAAGGCGAACGCGCGCTCGACCGTGCCGGCGAATTCGCGCCGTTCATAGGCTTCCTGGGTGAAGGCCTGCACGGTGGAGACCGCATTCAACGTCTCGCCGCCCCGCGCTGACGTTTCGGCGATGGAATCCTGGCTCTTGCGCGACAGGGTTCTCACCCAGCGGCCGAACAACAACATCGGCACCATCACCAGCACCACCGCGCCCACCACCAGCAAGGCCAGCTTCAGGCTGGTGACGAACATCAGGATCAACCCGCCCGTCAGCGTCACCAGATTGCGCAGCGCCACCGAGACGGAAGAGCCCACCACCGTCTGCACCAGGGTGGTGTCGGCGGTAAGCCGCGACAGGACTTCGCCCGTGCGCGTGACTTCGAAAAAGGCGGGGGTCAGGCCCAGCACATTGTCGAACACGGCCTTGCGGACATCGGCCACCACCCGTTCGCCCAGCCAGGTGACGAAATAGAAACGGGTTGCGGAAGCCAGGGCCAGGACCGCCGCCGCCGCGATGAACAGGAAATAATAATGACTGAGGCTCTCGGCCTGGCTGACCGACAGATTATGGTCGATCAGCCCCCGCGCCAGGGTCGGCAGCACCAAAGTGGCGGTCGAAGAAGCCAGAAGCGCCAGAATGGCGATGACGATCCGCCCCCGATAGGGCTTCAGGAACGGGAAAAGCCGCCGCAAAGGGGCCAGCGAGCGGGAAACCGGCCGTCCCGACAAGCGTCCCATATCCGCGTCGCCTCGCGCCATTACCCTGATCTTTAAAGGTTCCCAGGGGCTTATATAGAGACGAATATCCCCGCACAAAGAGCTTTGCCGGGTCTCGCTTGCCAGACGGGGGGCTTTTGCCTATAAGCCCCGGCCTCTGCACCGAAAAAGGCCGTTCCCATGAAAAAGGGCATCCACCCCTCCTATCATTTCGTTGATATCCAGCTCAACGACGGCACCGTCTATAAGACCCGCACCACCTATGGCGAGGCCGGGCAGAAGATCACGCTCGACATCGACCCCACCACCCATCCCGCCTGGACTGGCGGTCAGCAGCAGCTGATGGACCGTGGCGGCCGCCTGACGCGCTTCAACAAGAAGTTCGCTGGCTTCGTGAAGTAAGCGGAAGCAGATCCGAGATTCGAAAAAGGCGGCCTGATCGGCCGCCTTTTTTATTTTTGAAGTGTCGGAGCATTCTTCCGGGCAGCTCGCGCTCGCGGCGCTCATCACTCTTTCAGGTCCGCTAGACCTGCTCGCGTGCTGACGCACGCCGCTCCTCACTCCGCGCCGAAGACCTGCTCCAGCCTGTTCCAATGCCGATGCGCGCCGGGGACCGTGTCGCGGCCATGGCCGAACAGAACTTCATCCAGGCGGGCGATACGGCGATAAAGGCTTTCGCTGCGGGCGAGCAGATCGCGCAGCGCCGCGGGAAGCAATTCCTCGGTATTTTCGGTGCTGGCGCCCAAGCAGATTTCCTTGGAGCCGAGGCGATAGCGCCCCGACGATGCCTGATCCGGCTCCATGTCGCCGTCATGTACCGCGCGCTGCACCAGAAGCCAGCTGGCCGCCTGCATCATGCGTGTGGTGACGCGCATACTTTCGCCTGCATAGAGGATCGCGCCTTTGCGCGACAGGCTGCGCGCTTCGTCGCGGCCAGGACCGTCGAGATAGCGGGCGGTTTCTTCCACCAGCGCCATGCCTTCATCGAAGGTGCGAATGAAAAGGGCAGATCCGGTGAAGGAGCGTGGCGGTGGCAGGTTCCGCACATTCTCCGCATCGTTGTGCAGCATTCGATCCCCAGTTCCCCAACGGCCGTGACGCTATCAAGCCATTAGACGCGCGCAAAGCATTACTGTTGGTAAACCGCGCGAATTCTTTTTCTCGCCTAATTCGTAATGTGCATATTAACTACGGTTGACGCTTGAAGAAGTTTTCTGCCGCCGATTTCGTGGCGTGTCGCGCCTCGATCGCGGTTTTGCAGCGCGCAATCTCTTCCTCCAGCCGGGCGATGCGCAACTCCAATTCATGCGCGGAAAGCGTGGAAATATCCTCTCCGAGTTGAATCTGAGGCGGCTTTTTTCGAGGTGCGAGATCGTCCAGGTCCATCGCCGCTTCCTTGGCGTTAACGGTTCCACCCGCTAATGTGCGTTCGCACACATCCGCTGGCAAGCCGATCCATGAAAGCAATCGCGCTGGAAAATGCCGGCCGGGATTATCGGCTGGAACTTGGCGATACGCCTTGTCCTGAAGCCGGCGCGGGCGAAATCCTGATAAAAGTCGCTGCGGCAGGCGTGAATCGCGCCGATATTCTGCAGGCTGAGGGCGCTTATCCGCCGCCGCCCGGCGCGCCAGAAACGCTGGGCATGGAGGTTTCCGGTCATGTCGCCGCCGTGGGCGTCGATGCCGGTAACCATCAGATAGGCGATGCTGTCTGCGCACTTTTGGGCGGCGGCGGTTATGCCGAATATGCGCTCGCCTCCGTGGAATGCGTGCTGCCGCTGCCACCCTCCCTCGATCTCGTCGATGCCGCGGCCCTGCCCGAAGCCTTGTTCACGGCCTGGACCAATATCGCGGACACCGGGCGCCTTAAGCCCGGGGAAACGCTTCTGGTGCATGGCGGCGCCAGCGGCATCGGCGTCGCCGCGATCCAGATGTTTGCGGCGCTGGGACACACGGTTTTCGCCACCGCAGGAAGCGACGAGAAATGCCGCTTGTGCGAACAGCTCGGCGCCCGGCGCGCGATCAATTATCGTGCTGAAGATTTCGTCGCGGTGACGCGAGCGCTGACGGACGGCAAAGGCGTCGATGTCATTCTCGACATGGTGGGCGGCGATTATGTACAGCGTAACATGGCAGCGGCGGCCCTGTGGGGCCGCATCGTGAACATCGCTTACCAGAACGGCGCCAAACTCGCGCTGGATCTGAATCCCATGCTGCGCAAACGCCTGACCTTGGCCGCGACCACATTGCGCGCCCGCAGCGTGGCGGAAAAAAGCGCGATCCGTGATGCCTTGTTGGAAAAAATCTGGCCGCTGGTGGCGACGGGCCACATCCTGCCCGTGGTGGATCGCCGCTTCGCGCTGGGCGACGCGCAAGCGGCGCATCAGCGCATGGGATCGGGCGCGCATGCGGGAAAGATCCTGCTGATCCCAGGCTGATTGTCAGCCGGGATCGGGCAGCAGGAAGCGGCGGCGGGCCGCATCGCTGTTGAGGCGTTCGGGCTTGTACCAGCGGCCGAGAATGCTTCTGTCCATCAGATCGGGATTGGTAGCGAGGAAGGAATCGAAATCGGCATCCGGTGCTTGCGCCATTCGTTCCGCGATCACCGCAAGGAACGCGATGGTGATGGTGTGGTGGAGTTTTTCCGGCTTTCCGACCCGCGCCGTCATGATTTTCAGTGCGCGGCCATAGGCGGATACGGCGTCGAGAAAATCCATCGCGCGCAGCAGCTCATACCCGGCGCGCACGTGATCGGCATGACGAAACTCCGCTGCCGGAATGTCCCCCGCCAGAAACTTTTCAAGAAAGGACATCGCTCTCTTTCAACCGATGGGCGTCCGCGGCGCTGAGGGTGAGGCCATAGACCTGCTTGAGAAGCTCGACCTGCTTCAGGGTCTGTTCCCCAAACGGGGCCTTGCCCTCGAACGCATGGAGGACAATGCCCTCCAACAGGTCGCCCAGGGACAGATCCAGGGACTCGGCCAAGGCCTTGAGGACTTTCAGGGTCCGCCGCTCCAGCCGCACCCCCGTCTGAACCCGCTCGATGGTTTCCATGTTATCTTGGTACATATATACCATATTTAGGTCAAGACAATTTTCTGTCCAAGCCAAAGGGTTTCGGCTAAAAAACCCACCTTCCTCGACAATCCGTTATCGAGCGAAGGGACGGGCTGGAGAAGCCCGCCCTGGACCAAAAGGATTTTTTGCCATGGCCGCCGACACCAAGCCGCTGATGCCCAAAGCCACCGCCGTCTGGCTGGTGGACAACACCGCGCTCACCTTCGAACAGATCGCCGATTTCTGCGGCCTGCATCCGCTGGAAGTGAAAGGCATCGCCGACGAGGACGTGGCCAAAGGCATCAAGGGCATGGACCCGGTGACATCCGGTCAGCTCACCCGCGAGCAGATCGAGGAAGCGGAAAAGAATCCCAAGCTGCGCCTCAAGATGGCCGCGCCCAAGCACAAGATGCCCAATGTGCGTTTGAAGCGCGCCCCGCGCTACACGCCGGTGTCCAAGCGCCAGGACAAGCCCGATGCGGTTTACTGGATCATCCGCAATCATCCGGAATTCGCGGACGCCGACATCATCAAGCTGATCGGCACCACCAAGGCGACCATTCAGAAAATTCGCGAGCGTTCGCACTGGAACGCCACCAACATCAAGGCGGTGGACCCTGTCACCCTGGGCCTTTGCTCGCAGCTGGAACTGGACCTGGCCGTCAGCCGCGCTGCCGCCAAGCATGAACGCGCCCAGAAGCGCGCCGCCAAGAAGGGCGCGACCTTGAAGTCGGTGAATGAAAGCCTGGCGCCTGCAGCAGCACCGTCGGAATTGCCGCCCGATGGCGACGAGTGGAAGCTCTCCAGCGAGCTGGAACAAGACTAAGAACTACCCTTTAGCGCGAGGAATTTTGCGGTCTGGGCAGGAGCGTCGCGCGGAGCGTGCGATTAGCACGTGAGCACGCGCGACGAACCCAGAACGCAAAAGGACCGCGCCTTTACAGATAGCGCAGGGCGACAAAGCCCAGCACGACCAGCGCAAGAAACCCGACCATCGCCACTTCGAGATATTTGTCGAGCAGCTCTTTTGCCTGGGCGCCGAAGAAGTGCACCAGCAATCCTTCCAGCACGATGAAGCGCAAGGACCGGGTGATCGCCGAATAGAGCATGAAGAGGAAGAACGGCACCCCCGCCAGGCCCGAGGCGATGGTGACGATCTTGTACGGCACCGGCGTCAGGCCCTGGGCCACGATCAGATAGGCGCTCTCGCTATAGCGCTGGCGCAGATTCTCCACCTGCTCGAGTGGAATATGCAGCACGCCGATCAGCCAGACGCCCGCCGTGTTCCAGAACAAGGCGCCGATGGCGAAGCCCAGCATGCCGCCCATCACCGACCAGAAGGCGCACCAGGCGGCCAGCCGGAAGGCGCGGCGGCGGTCGGCCAGCATCATCGGCAGCAGCATCACATCCGGCGGGATGGGGAAAAATGACGCTTCTGCGAAGGCGAAGGCCGCCAGCGCCCACCAGGCGTTGCGGCCCTGCGACTTGGCGAGCATCCAGGCGTAAAGGGCCCGCAGGCCCCGAGGTTTGGCGACATCCGACATGCTGACCTTCTAGCAAGCCCGGCAGGCCTGTCCAATCTTGCCGTTTGAAAGGCCTTTCACTAGCGTGCGCGGCCATGGCCAGACCGACCAAGCGCGCGAAGAAAAAAATCAGCCCCGCGAAGAAACGCGGCGGAAAAAAGGCGCGCGCCGCCAAGCCCTCAAAACCCGCAAAAAAATCAGCCGCCAAGTCCGCTGCAAAGTCCGCGGCCGCGCTCAAGTCCAAACCCCGGCCCGCGCCCAAATCTGCTCAACGTCTGGCGCCGTCGCGGGTGCGGAGCAAACGGCAATTGCGGCCAGCGCCTATGCGGCCGAGGCCCAAGCCCCGCAGCGCCTATGACGAGCTGCCGCGCACGCCCGCCAATTTCCAACCCCTGACTCCGCTCACCATGCTGGAGCGGTCTGCGGCCGTCTTTCCGGACCGGATCGCGGTGATCCACGGCGCGCAGCGCGTCACCTATGCGGACTTCTATCGCCGCTGCCGCCAGCTGGCCTCAGCACTGGCCGCGCACGGCATCGGCAAGAACGATACGGTGGCAGCGGTATTGGCCAACACACCTGCCATGCTGGAAGCCCATTACGGCGTGCCGATGGCGGGTGGCGTTCTCAACGCGATCAACACGCGCCTGGATGCGGCTTCCATCGCGTACATGCTGGAGCATGGGGGCGCCAAGATCCTGATCACCGACCGCGAATTTTCCGCCACGGTGGGCGAGGCGTTGAAAGGCCTCAAACATCCGCCCTTGGTGATCGATTATGACGATCCGGAATTTCCGCAGGATGGCGCGCGGCTGGGCGAAGACTATGAAGCCTTCATCGCGGAAGGCGATCCGGAATTTTCCTGGATGATGCCGGCCGATGAATGGGATGCGATCTCGCTCAACTACACATCGGGTACCACCGGCAATCCCAAGGGCGTGGTCTATCATCATCGCGGCGCGGCGCTGATGGGCTACAGCAATATCCTGGCCGGCAATATGGGCCGCCATCCTGTGCTGTTGTGGACGCTGCCCATGTTCCACTGCAATGGCTGGTGCTTTCCCTGGACCGTGTCGGTCAATGCGGGCACCCATGTCTGCCTGCGCTGGGTGCGGGCGGGCGCGATCTACAAGGCCATCGCCGAGCATGGCGTCACTCATCTCTGCGGCGCGCCCATCGTGATGTCCACCCTGCTGGATGCGCAGCCGGAGGAGATCCGCGACTTCTCCCAGCGCGTCACCTTTCTCGTCGCCGCCGCGCCGCCGCCCGAATCGGTGCTGGCGGGCATGGCGGAGGCCGGCTTCGACATCGTGCATGTCTATGGCCTCACCGAAGTCTATGGCCCCGCCGTGGTCAATGAGTGGCATGAAGCCTGGGATGGACTGGACGGCGCCGGACGCGCCAAGCGCCAGGCGCACCAGGGCGTGCGTTATCACGCGCTGGAAGGTCTTGCCGTGATGGATCCCAAGACAATGGAGGAGCTAGCGCCCGACACGCTGGGCGAAGTGATGTTCCGGGGCAATGTGGTGATGAAGGGTTATCTGAAAAATCCCGACGCCACCCGCGCCGCCTTTGCCGGCGGCTGGTTTCATTCCGGCGATCTGGGCGTGATGTATCCCGACGGCTATATCCAGCTCAAAGACCGCTCCAAGGACATCATCATTTCCGGCGGCGAGAATATTTCCTCGATCGAGATCGAGAATGTCCTCACCCGTCATCCCGCCGTGCAATTCGCCGCCGTGGTGGCCAAGCCGGACCCCAAATGGGGCGAGACGCCTTGCGCCTTTGTCGAAAAACGCCGTGGCCATGAGGCGGTGACGGAAGAGGAAATCCTCGCCTTCTGTCGCCAGCATCTGGCCAAGTTCAAGGCGCCCCGCTTCCTGGTCTTCACCGAACTGCCCAAGACCAGCACCGGCAAGGTCCAGAAATTCGCGCTGCGCCAGCGCGCCGTCGCCCTATGACGCAAGAAGTCAAAGCCGGGCGCTTTGCCCTGGCTTTCATCTTTCTCACCATGCTGATCGACACGATCGGGCTCGGCATCATCATTCCCGTCTCACCCGGCCTGATTGCGGAGCTGACCCATCAGGATCTGTCGGGTGCGGCGCGCTGGGGCGGCTGGCTGTTCTTTTCCTATGCCCTGATGCAGTTTCTCTGCGCGCCTTTGATCGGCAATCTGTCCGATCGTTTTGGCCGCCGCCCGGTGTTGATCCTGTCTTTGGCCATGCTGGGCGTGGATTATCTGATCACCGGGCTTTCTCCCACCATCGCCTGGCTGTTTGTCGGCCGCACCTTGTCGGGCATGGCAGGCGCGGCCTATTCCACCGCCAACGCCTATATCGCCGACATTTCGCCACCGGAAAAACGCGCCGCCAATTTCGGCCTGGTGGGGGCGGCCTTCGGCGTGGGCTTTGTCCTGGGGCCGGCGCTGGGCGGATTTGTCGGCGAACATCTGGGCCTGCGCGCGCCCTTTTATGTCGCCGCCGGTCTTTCCTTCGCCAATGCTTTGTTCGGGCTGGTGGTGCTGAAGGAATCTTTGCCGCGAGAACGGCGCCGCACCTTCGAATTCTGGCGGGCCAATCCCTTGGGCTCGCTGAAGGCGCTGGGCCGCTTTCCCCAGCTTGCAATGCTGCTGGCGGTGCTGGTGCTGGTCCAGTTCGCGCACGATTCTCTGCCCTCGACCTGGAGCTATTACACCATGCTGAAATTCGGCTGGGGCCCGGGCGATGTCGCCTGGTCGCTGGTGGCGGTGGGCGTTCTGACGGCATTTTCCTTTGCCGTGCTGCCCAGGCTGGTGGTGCCGCGGGTGGGCGAGCGCGGCGCCGTCTATCTGGGCTTTGCGTTCGGCACCATCTCGTATCTGGGTTATGCGCTCGCCGCCAACAGCTGGATGTTCTACGCCTGGATGATCCCTTTTACTTTGGGCGGGGTGGGCGGCCCGGCCCTCAACGCCATCATGTCTCACGCCGTGCCGGCGACCGAACAGGGCGAATTGCAGGGCGCCACCTCCAGCGTCACCAGCCTGACATCGGTGATCGCGATGTGGGCAATGCCGACCCTGTTCGCATGGTTCACCGGCAAGGGCGCGCCGATCCATTTTCCGGGCGCGTCTTTCTTCGCGGCGGCGATCTGCGAGTTGGGTGCGTTGGCGTTGTTCGCGCGCGCGATGCGGCGCGGACGATGATTAATGGACGGCTTTCAACCGTTCCAGTTCATCTTTGATTCGCAATTTTTGTTTTTTTAATGCGGCCACTCGAGCTTCATCCCAATCGGGGTGCCTCATTTCGGTGGCGATGATTTCTTCCAGTTTCTTGTGTTGAACAGAGAGATTCTCGATCTGTCCTTCCGATTCCATGCTTTCACCTCGCGGGTTAGGGCACGAAAATTAAAGCACCAAGGCGCCAGCCTGTCACCTTTAAAAGTTTTGGAACCGGAGCCCCTTTCGGGTTGGCCGCGCGGGATGTAAACGAAGTCCATGGGACGGGCATCAAACACAAAAAACGGGCCGGAAAGGCCGCCAGAAAGGCTGGTTGTCGGGCTCTCGGGGGCGTCGGGCGTGATCTATGGGATCCGCCTTTTGGAGGCGCTGAAGGAGTTGCGAATCGAGTCGCATCTGGTGATGACCAAGCCCGCCCAGGTGACCATCGCCTATGAAACCAAACTGACGCCCAAACAGGTGGCGGCGAAAGCCGATCATAGCCACGGGATCGAGGATATCGGCGCGCCCATCGCCAGCGGCAGCTTCAAGACGGGCGGCATGATCGTGGCCCCTTGCTCGGTGCGCAGCATGAGCGAAATCGCCACCGGCGTGACCACCAATCTTCTCACCCGCGCCGCGGATGTTATGCTGAAGGAACGGCGTCCGCTGATCCTGATGGTGCGCGAGACGCCGCTGCATCTGGGGCATTTGCGCACCATGACGGCGCTGGCGGAAATGGGCGCCATCATTCTGCCGCCTGTGCCCGCTTTTTATGCCGAACCTAAAACGCTTTCCGATCTGGTCGATCAGATGGTGGGACGGGCGCTGGATCTTCTGGGCCATGAATGGCCGATGAAACGCTGGGGCGAGGATCTGCCCACACGGGGCAAGAAATCATGAGCGGTCACGTCACCCGTCCCGATGAAGTGGCAGCCCGCGCCAAACTGGCGGCGCTGATGCAGGAGCATCGGGACCTGGATGCGGCCATCGATGCCCTGTGGGCGGCGGGCGGCAGCGACCAGCTGACCTTGTCGCGGCTGAAAAAGCGCAAGCTGCAGCTGAAGGACGAGATCACCGAGATCAACAACTCGCTGCTCCCCGATATCATCGCTTAGCCATCATCGCTTCGCGCCCGTGCCACAAAAATAGTTCTTGCTTTGTTCCGTCCACCGCGCAAGGCTGCGCGGCATTTTTTAGGGAGGAACGCATGACCAAGATCGGATACGTCACCATCGGCGCGCGCGACAGCGACGCGTCGGTGAAATTCTATGATGCAGTGTTCAAAGCACTGGGCGATGAGCGCAAATTTTCGGAAGGCGGCTGGACGGGCTATGGCGCGCCCAGCGACGATAAGGGCGCGATGGCCTGCCACACGATGCTGTGCAAGCCCCATAACGGCAAGGAAGCCGTGGGCGGCAACGGCATCATGATTTCCTATCTGGCGCCGAACGCGGACGCAGTGAAAGCGGCTCATGCCGGCGGCATGGCCAATGGCGGCACCGATGAAGGCGCGCCGGGCTTTCGTCCGCCGGAAGCCACGTCCGGCTTCTACGGCGCGTATCTGCGCGATCCCACCGGCAACAAGATCTGCCTGTTCGCCGTTGCCTGAACCAGTGTCGCCTAAACCGGCGCGAGCTCGCTGAGACGTTTTTCGATAGCCGCCAGCGCGGCCCCGGCATTTCCCGTGTCGGGGCCACCGGCCTGGGCCATGTCGGGACGGCCGCCGCCGCCCTTGCCGCCCAACGCTTCGGCTCCCAGGCGCACCAGATCGACCGCGCTGACGCGCGATGTGAGATCGTCGGTGACGCCCGCCACCAGGGATACCTTGCCGTCCGCCGCCGCCACAAAGGCGACCACGCCCGAGCCGATCTTGGCCTTGGCTTCGTCCGCCAGGCCTTTCAGATCCTTGGGCGCCACGCCTTCGACATTGCGCAGCACGGTCTTGATTCCGGCAATGGTTTTCATCCCGTCATCGCCACCCGCTTTGGCGGGGCCCGCCAAAGCCAACGCTTTTTTGGCCTCGGCCAGTTCGCGTTCCAGACGGCGGCGTTCGTCGGCCAGGGCCGCGACCCGGCCGGGCAGATCGCCCGCATTGGTCTTGAGCGCGGCGGCGGCTTCGCGCGCCAGTTCGGCCTGGTGCGACAGATAACGGCGCGCGCCTTCGGAGGTGAGCGCCTCGATGCGGCGCACGCCCGCCGCCACGGCGCTTTCCGACAGGATGGTGAAGATGCCGATATCGCCTAAGCGGCGCACATGGGTGCCGCCGCACAGTTCGACCGAATAGGCTTTCGGATCTTCGGGATCATCGCCCATGGTCAGCACCCGCACTTCGTCGCCATATTTCTCGCCGAACAAAGCTTCGGCGCCCGCCGCGATCGCCTGATCGGTCGGCATCAGGCGGGTGGAGGTGTCGGAGTTCTGGCGGATCACTTCATTCACCTGCGCTTCAATCCGCTCCAGCTCTTCTTCGGTCACCGGCTTGGGATGCGAGAAGTCGAACCGCAGCCGTTCCGCCGTCACCAGCGAACCCTTCTGGCTGACGTGGCCGCCCAGCACGCGCTTCAACGCGGCATGCAACAGATGGGTGGCGGAATGATTGGCGCGGGTGGCCCTGCGGCGCTCCCGGTCAACTTTGAGATCGACGCCATCGCCGACCGACAAGGTACCGCGCGTCACTTCGACCACATGCACATGCATGGAGCCCAGTTTTTTCAGAGTGTCCGTGACCTTGCCGTCCGCCTTGGGGGACAGCATCAGGCCGGTGTCGCCCGCCTGGCCGCCGGATTCCGCATAGAAGGGTGTCTGGTTAGCGAGGATCTGCACAATTTCGCCAGCAGACGCGCTTTGCACGCGCTGACCGTCCTTGAGGATGGCCAGAATCTGACCTTCCGCTTCCTCGGTGTCGTAACCCAGAAATTCCGTGCGGCCCACTTCATCGAAAATGGCGAACCATTGCGCGTCGCTGGCCGCCTCGCCTGAACCGGCCCAGCTGGCCCGCGCATCGGCGCGCTGCTTTTCCATCGCGAAGGTGAAACCGTCCTGGTCCACCGCGATGCCTCGTGCCCGCAACGATTCCTGTGTCAGGTCCAGCGGGAAGCCGTAGGTGTCATAGAGCTTGAACGCGACATCGCCGGTGAGGCGGTCGCCGTCCTTCATCCCAACCGTGGCTTCGTCCAGAAGCTTCAGGCCGCGCGCCAGGGTTTCGCGGAAGCGGATTTCCTCCAGCTTCAAGGTTTCGGCGATCAGGGCTTCGGCCCGCTTCAGCTCGGGATAGGCCGCGCCCATCTCGGCCACCAAAGTCGGCACCAGGCGGTGCATCAACGGATCCTTGGTCCCCAGGAGATGCGCATGGCGCATGCCGCGGCGCATGATCCGGCGCAGCACATAACCGCGCCCTTCATTGGACGGCAGCACGCCATCCGCGATCAGAAAGGAGGTCGAGCGCAGATGATCGGCGATGATGCGGTGGCTGAACACCGCATCGCCATCGCTTTTGGCGCCGGACGTATCCACCGAAGCGGCGATCAGATGACGAAACAGGTCGGTTTCGAAATTGCTCTGCACGCCCTGGAGCACGGTGGAGATGCGCTCCAACCCCATGCCGGTATCGATCGACGGCTTGGGCAGGTTGAGCCGGGTTTCCTTGTCGACCTGCTCATATTGCATAAAGACCAGATTCCAGACTTCGACGAAACGGTCGCCGTCTTCTTCCGGGCTGCCGGGCGGGCCACCCCACACGCTTTCGCCGTGATCGTAGAAGATTTCCGAGCAAGGCCCGCAGGGGCCGGTATCGCCCATCGACCAGAAATTGGCGTTGGTGCCGATGCGGATGATCCGGTGATCGGGCAGGCCGGCAATCTTGCCCCAGAGGCCGAATGCTTCATCGTCATCGGCATAGACGGTGACGCTGAGCTTTTCCTTGGGCAGGCCCAAATCGCGGGTGAGAAATTCCCAGGCGAACTTGATCGCATCTTCCTTGAAATAATCACCGAAGGAGAAGTTCCCCAGCATCTCGAAGAAAGTGAGATGGCGCGCCGTGTAGCCGACATTGTCGAGATCGTTATGCTTACCGCCCGCGCGCACGCATTTCTGCGCCGTTGTGGCGCGGACATAGGGCCGCTTTTCCGCCCCGGTGAAGATGTTCTTGAACTGCACCATGCCCGCATTGGTGAAGAGCAGGGTGGGGTCGTTGCGCGGCACGAGCGGCGAGGACGCCACCTTGGCGTGACCATTGGCGGCGAAATAATCCAGGAAGCTGGAACGGACGTCGGAAAGGCTTTTCATGGGGTTAGCTTGTAGCGGGCGGCCGAAATCTTGTCATCCCAAAGCGCAGCATGACGGCCCCGCCGCGTCCTGCCAGCCCGTACCGCCGAAAAACAGAAAGCGCCCTGTTTCGGGGGCGCCAGGAGCGTCGGCGCGGCCCATAGCAACAGCGTATGGGCGAGCGGCTAATAAAAAACAGAAGGCGCCCCCTTGCAGGGGCGCCTTCTGCCGAGGAGTCACATCCGACTGCGAAACGGAAATGACTCGAACTGGTTAGGAGAACTACTCCTCCTCGGCGTCCGCCTTCTCCCCATCGCCATGGGCAAGACTCTGGCCGATCTGGCCCGCCGCCGACCGGATCGCCTGCTCGATGCTCTGGGCGATGTCGGTATTGGTGGTCAGGAACGTCTTGGCGGCCTCGCGGCCCTGGCCGATGCGGGAACCGTCATAGGAGTACCAAGAGCCCGATTTCTCCACGATCCCGGCCTTCACGCCCAAATCGACCAGCTCGCCGACCTTGGAGACGCCTTGGCCGTACATGATGTCGAACTCGACCTGTTTGAAGGGGGGCGCAACCTTGTTCTTGACCACTTTGACGCGGGTCTGGTT
>Ga0207695_10006935_pt1 | contig 14555 bp, 12 predicted proteins | sample KBSC54metaG_FD_184354 | JGI IMG/M metagenome (GOLD analysis project Ga0207695, IMG submission 184354) | Corn rhizosphere microbial communities from Kellogg Biological Station, Michigan, USA - KBS C5-4 metaG (SPAdes) (version 2) | ecosystem: Host-associated > Plants > Roots > Rhizosphere > Soil... | reverse complement strand
CCGGCACCGGGAACTGCAGCGGCTTGAGGTGGATGTGGCTGTCCTCCGCGGCGTCGTGCAGCACGGCGTCGAAGTGCAGCGCGTCGACCTTGGCGATGGCGCAGATGTCGCCCGGCAGCGCGCGCGCGATCTCGACGTGCTCGCCGCCCTGCAGGCGGAACAGGTGGCCCACCTTGAACGGCTTGCGGCCGTCGCCGACGAACAGTTGGCTGTCGCGCGTAACCGTGCCCTGGTGCACGCGCAGCACGCCCATCTTGCCCACGTAGGGGTCGACCGTGACCTTGAACACGTGGGCCAGCACGTGCCTGCCGGCATCGGGCGTGGCGTGCACGAGCTTCGCGTCGGCGCCGGTGCCGTCGAGGAAGTCGGGCGGATTGCCCTCGGTCGGGTTGGGCAGCAGCTTGGTGACGATGTCCAGCAGCTCGTCCACGCCGGCGCCGGTGCGCGCGGACACGAAGCAAACGGGGATGAGATGCCCGTCGCGCAAGGCCTGCTCCAGCGGCGCGTGCAGCTCGGTGGCCTCGACGTCGCCCTGGTTGAGGTAGCGGTCGACGAAATCGGAATCGACCTCGACCACCTGCTCGACCAGCGCCTGGTGCGCGGCCTCGGGCGAGGAGAAGTCGGTCGCGCCGTCCCGGTTGAAGAAGCAGTCGACGACGCGCGCCCCGCCGTCCGCGGGCAGGTTCAGCGGCAGGCACTCGCGGCCGAACACCTCGCGGATCTGCGCGAGCACGGCCTCGCAGCGCGCACCGGGCACGTCGATGCGGTTGACGATGATCATGCGATCCAGCTTGCGCTCGGCCGCGTGGGCCATCATGCGCACGGCGGTCGAGTCGACGCCGGAAGTGGCGCTGATGACGATGGCCGCGGTCTCGACGGCCTCGAGCGCGGGCAGCGACTGCCCGACGAACTCGAGCGCTCCGGGCGTGTCGAGCAGCTGGATGCGGATGCCGTCGTGTTCGCAATTGACGACGGCGGTGTTGAGGGAGTGGCCGACGCGCTTCTCGAGCGGGTCGTGGTCGCTGACGGTCGAGCCGCGTTCGACGCTGCCGGGCTGCTTGAGGACGCCGGCGCGCAGCAGCAGGGCCTCGGTGAGGGTGGTCTTCCCGGTGGCCGAGGCGCCCACCAGGGCCACGTTGCGAATCGCCGCGGTATCGGAGGTTTCCAGGATCGTCATGGCGCGTGTCTCCACGGGCCGTGACGCCAGGCGGCACCGCGGCGACCCGAACCGCGACACGGCCGGATGGCAGGAACCCCCAGCCTACGCCGCTCGGGGCGGCCGCGCAATGGCCGGCGCCGTTCTTCCGAGCGCTGTCATCCTGCGACAGCGCGCAGGATGACGGGGCCTCATTGGAAGGCTACCTCCGCGAAGCCGCGCAGCTTGCGGCTGTGCAGCTTGTCCACGCCGGCGCCGCGCAGGATCTCGAGTGCGCGGATGCCGATGCGCAGGTGCTGCTCGACGCGTTCGCGGTAGAAGTGGTTGGCCATGCCGGGCAGCTTGATCTCGCCGTGCAGCGGCTTGTCGGACACGCACAGCAAGGTGCCGTAGGGCACGCGGAAGCGGAAGCCGTTGGCGGCGATGGCGGCCGATTCCATGTCGAGCGCGATCGCGCGGCTCTGGCTGAAGCGGCGCTCCGGGCCCGGATGCGGCAGCAGCTCCCAGTTGCGGTTGTCGGTGGACGCGACGGTGCCCGTGCGCATCACGCGCTTCAGGTTCAGGCCCTGCAGCTGCGTCACGTCGGCCACGGCCTGCTCGAGCGCCAGCTGCACCTCCGCCAGCGGGGGGATCGGCACCCACAGCGGCAGCTCCTCGTCGAGCACGTGGTCCTCGCGGACGTAGCCGTGCGCGAGAACGTAGTCGCCCAGCTGCTGCGTGGTGCGCAGCCCCGCGCAGTGGCCCAGCATGATCCACGCGTGCGGGCGCAGCACCGCGATGTGGTCGCTGATGTTCTTGGCGTTCGACGGCCCGACGCCGATGTTGACCATCGTGATGCCGCTGTTGTCCGACCGGCGCAGGTGGTATGCGGGCATCTGCGGCAGGCGGGGCGGCGCGTGGCCGGCCGGACCCGCGGGCGCGGGCAGGCCGGCGCGCATCGTCACGACGTTGCCGGGCTCGACGAACGCGTCGTACACGGAGTCCGGGCGCGCCATCTCGCGGTGCCCCAGCGCGATGAATTCGTCGATGTAGAACTGGTAGTTCGTGAACAGCACGAAGTTCTGGAAATGGTCGGGCGCCGTGCCGGTGTAGTGGCGCAGCCGGTGCAGCGAATAGTCGACGCGCGGCGCGGTGAACAGCGCCAGCGGCAGCGGCTCGTTGGGGCCCGGCTCGTGCGTGCCGTTGGCGATGCCGTCGTCCATCGCCGCGAGGTTGGGCAGGTCGAACAGGTCGCGCAGCTGCAGGCGCTGCGCCGCGGTCAGGGTGCCCTCGACGTGGTCGTGCTCGGCGAAGCTGAAGTGCAGCGGCATCGGCTCGCGGCTGACGCCCACCTCGATCTTCACGCCGTGGTGCTGGCGCAGCAGTTCGAACTGGGTGCGGTAGTACTCGGCGAACAGCTCGGGGCGCGTCAGCGTCGTCTCGAAGCTGCCGGGGCCGGCGACGAAGCCGTAGCTGGAGACGGAATCCGCGCGTGCGACCGTGTCCGTGTGCACCCGCACGCTCGGGTAGCAGGCGCGCACGTGCGCGGCGGGCACCTTGCCGGCGACGAACTCGTGCAGGTGCTTGCGCAGGTGGTCGACGCCGGCCTGGTAGATCTCGCGCACGCGGGCGACGGCGGCGTCGGGATCGTCGAAGGATTCGCGGGGGACGAGCAGCGGTTCGATCATGGGTTCATTGTGGATGAAAGGCGTGACGGCGGCGCGTCCGCGGGCGGCCCCGGTGCGCGCACTTCTACACTGTCGGGGTGAAGAACAACGAGAACCCCGACCTCCCTGGCCCGCCGGCAGTTCCGGCGGCCGCCCTGGTGCGGCGGCGCCGGCTGCCGGCCACCGCCGGTGCCGCCGTGCTCGCGCTGGTACTGCTGCCCGCATCGGCCAACGTGCCGCGCAAGCCCGCGCTGGCGGCGCCCGCGAAGGCGGCGGCGTCCGCACCGCCGGCCGCGACCACCACCGACCTCGCGCAATGGTGCGCCCGCCTCGCGCCGGCGGTGCCCGGCGTCGACCAGCCGGCCTGCCGCGCATCGGGCCTGCAGCCCGGCGCCGGCCGTTCGGTGCACGGCGTCCCGCTGTGGACGAACGACGTGCTGCCCGCGACCTCGCCGAAGTTCAAGGTGCTGCTGCTGGGCGGCATCCACGGCGACGAGCTGGCCTCGGTGACGCTGGCCTTCGACTGGATCGCGCGCTCGCGCGGCGTGCAGGCCGCGGCGGGGCCGCGGACGCCCAAGACCGCCAAGCCCACGCTGTCCGACGTCGCCTGGCGTTTCGTGCCGCTGCTCAACCCCGACGGCCTGCTGCATTCGCCGTCCACCCGCGTCAACGCGCACGGCGTCGACCTGAACCGCAACTTTCCCACCGCCGACTGGGCGCGCGATGCCCAGCCCTACTGGATCAGGCGCACGAGGCGCGACCCGCGGCGCTTTCCCGGCCTCCAGCCGCTGTCCGAGCCCGAGTCGCGCTGGCTGATCGAGCAGATCGACCAGTTCCGCCCCGACCTCATCGTGTCGGTGCACGCCCCCTACGGCCTGCTCGATTTCGACGGCCCGCCGCCCGCGCCGCGCCGACTCGGCAGCCTGCAGCTCGATCCGGTCGGCGTCTACCCGGGTTCGCTGGGCAACTACGGCGGGCTGGTGAAGAACGTGCCGGTGATGACGCTGGAGCTGAAGAACGCGCGCGTCGTCCCGCCGCAGGAGCTGGCGGCGATGTGGGACGACCTGCAGCGCTGGATCCGCGAGCAGATGACCAATCCCGGCGTGCAGGCGAGCGCGCAGCGCAGCCTGGTGCCCGGCACGCGCGTGATCGGCGCCGTGCGCCACGTCGATTGAGCCTTCCCCCCGAATCGGGGGTGGTGGCGGGCGGGGACGGGGCGCAGAATCCGCGCCACTCGTCACCGACGCCACCTCGAGGGATCCGCCATGAACGCTCGCCAACGCCTTCTCGTCGCCTGCGCCGTCGCCTTGCCGGCCGTTTCCGCGTTGGCGCAGGCGCCGCAGATCCGTCCGGGGCTCTGGGAAGAAACCGTCAGGATGAAGATGGGCGGCGGCGAGGCCGACGCGGCGATGGAGAAGATGAAGGCGCGGCTGGCGGCCATGCCGCCGGAGCAGCGCGCCGCCGTCGAGAAGATGATGGCCGGCCGTGGACTGGGCATGGTCCCCGGCGGCGCTGCGAACGTCGTTCGCGTCTGCTACACCAAGGAGCAGCTCGCGCGCGGCTTCACGCCGGGACGCGAAAACCAGTGCACGCGCAAGAACATCAGCACTTCCGGCAACGTCACGCGGTACGACTTCGCATGCACCACGGCGCAGAACCACAGCGTCGTCGGGCACGGCACGCTCACCACGATGGGCGACTCGGCGTTCGCGTTCAGCAGCGAGTCCGACTCGACCTCCGACAAGGGGACGATGCACATGAGCAACGACATCGCGGGCAAGTTCGTGTCCAGCGACTGCGGCGACGTCAAGCCCATCGAGATTCCGCACGGCAACTGACGCCGCACCGGGCGTGCGCGGGCCGCGACCGGTTCCCTCAGGCCGCGCGCAGCTCCCGCACCGCGACCCAGATCGCGCCGGCGGCCAGCAGCAACCCCAGCGGGAAGACTTCACCGGGCGTCGGCAGCGACACCGACACGCTGCCCTGGGGCGACAGCCACATCGCCAGCACCAGCAGCAGGTAGCCCGCGACCACGCCCGCGGTCGCCCAGCGCCAGCGCCGCGCGCGTGCGTCGTGCAGCTGCTGCTCGATGGCCAATGCCCGCGCGATCGCCAGCGGGGCGGGCGGCGCGGCGCGGCGGCGCACCGGCTGCGCGCGCTCGGCGCGTTCCACCGCGGCCATCGTGCGCGCCGTGAAGCCGCGGTCGGCCAGGGGCTCGGGCGTGGCGTGGCGCAGGAGGTCGTCCATCACGGCATCGGCGATGAGTCGGGATTCGGTCATGTGGCGGACTCCGGGTTCCAGGCCTGCAGCAGGTCGCGCAGCCGCGTCTTGGCCCGGTCGAGATGGGACTTCAGCGTTCCCAGCGGCAAACCGAGCACCTGCGCGGCCTCGGCGTGCGACAGGTCGAGATGGAAGCAGTGCACGACGGCGAGCCGCTGGATCTCGGTGAGCGACTGCAGCGCGCGCTCGACGTCGCGGCCCAGGCCCTCTGCGGGGCGCGGATCGTGGCCGGCGTCGGGCGCGTCGTCGCCCTCGCCCTGCCATTCGACCGGCAGCTGCGGCCGCCGCGCGTGCTGCAGGAAGCGAGTCAGCGCGATGCGGTGCAGCCAGGTGGCCAGGCGCGCATCGCCGCGGAAATCGGCCAGGTGCAGCCAGGCCTGCACGAAGGTCTCCTGTGCGAGGTCGTCGGCCAGCGCCGTGTCGCCGTGCGTCAACCGGCGCAACTGCAGCCGCACGCGCGACTGGTGCGCCGCGACCAGGCCCGCGAACGCGCGCCGGTCGCCGCGCCGCGCGCGGGCGAGCCGATCGGCGGCCTGCGCCTCGATGCGTGCGGATTCGTCGGAAACCACGGGGCCGTGCGCCACGTCAGCGCGTCATTGCAGGTCGATGGCGGAGGGTTCGGGCGGCTCCGGCGGCCGCGGCGGCTCGAGCCGGATCGCGATCAGCTGCGCCACGCCGATGCACAGCGGGATCAGCCCCGCTGCCCAGAGGCCGTGCTCCCAGCGGAACATCGCCCCCAGGAAGCCGCAGGTACCCACGCCGACGCCCAGCAGCGTCAGCGCGCGCATCAGCGCGGAGCCGTTGCGCTGGGGCGAGCGCAGCAGTTCGCGCGGCACCGGCAGGCCCTTCTCGAGCAGGTCGACGATCGTCTTGTGCTTGCGCTCCTGGTACTTCCAGGCGTAGTTGAGGCCGACGATGACGACGCCCAGCGGCATCAGGATGCCGCAGACGGGGATGAGGAGCTCGGGTGTGAACAGGCGGGACCAGGGATCCATGGCGGGCGTCCGGAGTTGATCGATGTCCCTTGGATGCGCGCCCGGGGCCGGTCGGATGCACCCGCGAGAAAATATATTCAGCAGTTCTGGTATTTCCAGTTCCGCGTCTTGCCCTCGGCGATCCATTCGACCGCCTGCGCGATGCGCGACGCCCGCGTCGCCTCGCGCTTGGCCTCGGCGATCCAGTCCACGTACTCGGCCTGCTGGCTGGGGGTGAAGGCGTCGTAGCGCTTGCTGGCGCCGGCAGTCGCGCGCAACGCGGCGGCGAGGTCGTCGGGCACCGCGGGCGGGGCGCGCTTCGCCTTGGGCGCCGCCGACGCGCTGGCCTTGTCCTCGATCGCCGCGGCCCAGGCCGCGCGCGCCTCGACGATCAGCTTGCGCAGCGCCGCGGCCTTGGGCAGGTCGGCCACCGACTCGATGCGGCCGAACTGGCCCATCGCCTTCCCGCGATCGCCGGCGGCTTCCTCGGCGACCGGCCGGCCGCCGCGCCAGAAGCCCAGGGAGCAGTGCGCCTTGAACGCGGCCATGTTCGCGAACGGGCGGCCCTCCAGCAGGAAGAACGGATGGCTCCACTTGATCGCCTCGGTCACGTCCGGCAACGCGGCGTGCATCGCGTCGCGGATCTGCGCCAGCGGCGCCTGCGCGAACGGCGCGGCCTGGGCGATGTAGGCGTCGACGCGCGGGTCTCGGGCGTCGGCGGTCGCATTGGAGCTGGACATGGCGTCGGGCGGAAATCGCGATGCGGCGACTGTAGAGCCGCTGTGGCCCGGCCCGCAAGAGCGATGACCAGCAGGGCTCGGCGGCGCCGTCGGCGCGCGTGTGGCCCGGGGGGTATGCCTCTTGCCGTTGAAGCGTCCGACTCGAGTGCGAGAGAACGCCATGACAGACCCCGCCAAGGACTACCCGAAGCCGCCCTTTCCCCGACAGCAGCAATCGTGGCCGGCGCTCGCGTGCCGGATGCAGCCGCCGCCCGACCATGGCGAGACCAGCTACGTCGGCTCGGGCCGCCTGGCCGGCCGCAAGGCCCTGATCACCGGCGGCGACTCCGGCATCGGTCGCGCGGTGGCGATCGCGTTCGCGCGCGAGGGCGCGGACGTCGCGATCAACTACCTGCCCGACGAGGAGGAAGACGCACGGGCCGTCGTCGCCCTCATCGAGCAGGCCGGCCGCAAGGTCGTCGCGCTGCCGGGCGACCTGCGCGACGCGGCCTTCTGCCGCCGGCTCGTCGAGGACGCCGTCAAGGGCCTGGGCGGACTCGACGTCGTCGTCAACAACGCCGCCCGCCAGGCCTCGTTCGACTCGATCGCCGACCTCCCGGACGAGCATTTCGACGACGTGTTCAAGACCAACGTCTACGCGCTGTTCCACGTCACCAAGGCCGCGCTGAAGCACCTGCGGCGCGGCGCGGCCATCATCAACACCTCGTCGGTGCAGGCCTTCGATCCGTCCAAGGACCTGCTGGACTACGCGGCGACCAAGTCGGCCATCCTCTCGATGACGCGCTCGCTGGCCAAGCAGCTGGGCGAGCGGGGCATCCGTGTCAACGCGGTCGCGCCCGGGCCGTACTGGACACCGCTGCAGCTCGCCGGTGGCCAGCCGATGGACAAGCTCGTGAAGTTCGGCGAGAAGACGCCGCTGGGCCGGCCCGGCCAGCCGGCGGAGATCGCCGGGCAGTTCGTGCTGCTGGCCTCGCAGGAGTCCACGTTCACCACCGGCAACGTGTGGGGCAGCACGGGCGGGGAGACCGGTCCCTGACGCGCATGGGTCGGTCGCCGCGCTCCGCCCCCGCGGCCGCCGCGCGCGGCGGCTTCGTCCGCGTGCGCGGGGCACGCGAGCACAACCTGAAGGATGTCGACGTGGCGATCCCGCGCGACGCGCTGGTCGTCTTCACCGGCGTGTCCGGCTCGGGCAAGTCGTCGCTGGCGTTCGGCACGATCTACGCGGAGGCCCAGCGGCGCTACTTCGAGTCCGTCGCGCCGTACGCGCGCCGCCTGATCGACCAGGTGGGCGTCCCCGACGTCGACGAGATCGCCGGCCTGCCGCCGGCCGTCGCGCTGCAGCAGGCGCGCGGCACGCCGGGCGCGCGTTCGTCGGTGGGCAGCGTGTCGCAGCTGTCCAGCCTCGTGCGCATGCTCTATTCGCGGGCCGGCACCTACCCGCCGCGACAGACGATGCTGTACGCGGAGGACTTCTCTCCCAACACCGCGCAGGGCGCCTGCCCGCACTGCCACGGCCTGGGCCGGGTGTTCGAGGTCACCGAGCAGACGATGGTGCCCGACCCGTCGCTGTCGATCCGCGAGCGCGCCATCGCGTCGTGGCCGCCGGCGTGGCACGGGCAGAACCTGCGCGACATCCTCGTCACGCGCGGGGTTGACGTCGACCGCCCGTGGCGCGACCTGCCGAAGAAGGACCGTGACTGGATCCTGTTCACCGAGGAGCAGCCGACCGTGCCCGTGTACGCCGGCTTCACGCCTGCCGAGACGAAGGCCGCGCTGCGCTCGAAGATGGAGCCCAGCTACATGGGCACGTTCATGGGCGCGCGCAAGTACGTGCTGCACACGTTCGCGACGACGCAGAGCGCGCTGATGAAGAAGCGCGTCGCGCGCTACATGACGGGCGGCCTGTGCCCGGTCTGCGAGGGCAAGCGGCTCAAGCGCGAGGCGCTGTCGGTGACGTTCGCGGGCGTGGACATCGGCACCCTGGGACAGCTGGCGCTCGACCGCGTCGCCGCGCTGCTGGCGCCGGCGGCGGCCGGTCGCTTCGACGACGCCGTGCCCGCGCGCGACGCGCAGGCGCCCACGCGCGCGCAGGCGAAAGCCGACATCGCGCGCCGCGTCGCGGCCGGCGGCTCGGCGCATGCGGCGTCGCCGGACGTGCGGCGAACCCCCAACCTGTCGCAGGAGAAGCGCCTCGCGGCCCAGCGCCTCGCGCAGGACCTGTGTGCGCGCATCGCCACGCTCCAGGGCCTGGGGCTGGGTTACCTGTCGATGGAACGCAGCACGCCCACGCTGTCGCCCGGCGAGCTGCAGCGCCTGCGCCTGGCCACGCAGATCCGCTCCAACCTGTTCGGCGTCGTCTACGTGCTGGACGAGCCCACCGCCGGGCTGCATCCGGCCGACGGCGAGGCGTTGCTCGACGCCCTCGAGCAGCTGAAGTCGCAGGGCAACTCGCTGTTCGTCGTCGAGCACGACCTGGAGGTCATGCGCCGCGCCGACTGGCTCGTCGACGTCGGCCCGGACGCGGGCGAGAAGGGCGGCCGCGTGCTGTACAGCGGACCGCCCGCCGGCCTGCGCGAGGTGGCAGCCTCGCACACGGCGCGCCACCTGTTCGCCGGTGCCAGGCCAGGGGAACGCGCGCCGCGGGCGCCCGCGTGCTGGCTGGAGCTGCGCGGCATCACGCGCAACAACCTGCGCGAGCTCGACGCGCGTCTCCCGCTGGGGCTGTTCACGGCGGTGACGGGCGTGTCGGGCTCGGGCAAGTCCAGCCTCGTGAGCCAGGCGCTGGTCGAGCTGGTCGGGGCGCACCTGGGCCACGAGCCCGAGGCGGTCGACGACGAGCCCGGGGACGCCGCCCCCGAGGTCGTGCCGGCCACGCACGGCCGGCTGGGAGCGGGCGCCGAAGCGATCCGGCGCCTCGTACGCGTCGACCAGAAGCCCATCGGCCGCACCCCGCGCTCCAACCTGGCGACGTACACGGGGCTGTTCGATGCCGTGCGCAAGCTCTATGCCGCCACGCCGGCGGCGCGCAAGCGGCGCTACGACGCGGGCCGGTTCTCGTTCAACGTCGCCAAGGGCCGCTGCGAGACCTGCGAGGGCGAGGGCTTCGTCAGCGTCGAGCTGCTGTTCATGCCCAGCGTCTACGCGCCGTGCCCTGCCTGCCACGGCGCGCGCTACAACGAGGACACGCTGAAGGTCACATGGAACGGGCGCCACATCGCCGAGGTGCTGGGCATGACCGTCGACGACGCGCTGGCCTTCTTCGATGCCGAACCCGCGGTGCGCAAGCCGCTGGCGCTGCTGCGCGACATCGGCCTGGGCTATCTGCGGCTCGGGCAGCCCGCCACCGAACTGTCGGGCGGCGAGGCGCAGCGCATCAAGCTCGCCACCGAACTGCAGCGGCCGCAGCGAGGCGATACGCTGTACGTGCTCGACGAGCCCAGCACCGGCCTGCATCCGTCGGACGTCGACCGGCTGATGGTCCAGCTTCAGGGCCTGGTGGACGCGGGCAACACCGTGGTCGTCGTCGAGCACGAGATGCGCCTCGTCGCGGCGAGCGACTGGGTGATCGACATGGGTCCTGGCGCCGGCGACGAGGGGGGCCGCATCGTCGCCTGCGGGCCGCCCGACATGGTGGCGCGGGATCGCGCGAGCCGCACGGCGCCCTACCTGCGCGCCGTCCGGGGCCAGGAGTGACCGCCGTGGCGACGCTGCGCGACGTCGGCCTCGTCCTGTTCGGCGACGGCACGGATCTCGATGCGCTGCAGATGGCCCTGCGTGCGCTCGCGGTCTTCGTGATGACGCTGGCGATGATCCGGGTGTCGGGCCGCCGCTCGATCGGCCAGCACCGCGTCTTCGACGCCTGCACCACCGTGCTGCTCGGGGCCGTGCTCAGCCGTGCCGTGGTCGGCGCGTCGCCGTTCTGGGCCACGATGGCGGCGGGCCTGACCATCGTCGTCTTGCACCGGCTGGTGGCGATGGCGAGCGTGCACTGGCCGTGGTTCGAATCGCTGGTCAGCGGCGACAAGCGCGTGCTGGTGCGCGACGCCCGGCGCGACGAATCGGAGATGCGCAAGGCGCTCGTCACGCCGCGCGACATCGACGAGGCCGTGCGCAAGCGCGCCGGCGACGAGGCGGCCCCGCTCGAGCGCGCGGTGCTGGAGCGCGATGGCGAGATCACCGTCAAGCTCGCGCGGCAGCGCGACTGACGCGCGGGCAGCCTCGCCGGCGACGATGCGCTGCGCGCTTCGGGCGGGGCTAGTCGATGCGCAGTCCCGCCCAGACGCGGCCGCCGCCCACCGGCCAGCAGATCGACCCGGCCGGCGGGTCCTGCGGACTGCTGCCGGTGAACGCGCCGAAGGCCGGCAGCACCAGGACGTCGTCGCTGTCGCCGGCAATGCGGCAGAAGCAGGCGAGCCGCTCGACGTCGCGCGCCGGCCCGCGCAGCGTCACGGCCGGATGCCAGTGCCCGGCCAGCACCGCGGCGCCCGCCACCCGCTGCGGATGGTGGCAGGCGACGAGCCCGGCCGCGCCGGGCACGGGCCAGGGCTCGTCGACGATCTCGAAGCGCAGGGACGGCGGCGGATCGCCGGCGTGCGAGTCGTGGTTGCCGCGCACGAGCACGCAGTGCAGGCCGGGATGCGCGTCGCGCCAGGCGTGCAGCGGCGCGATCGCCGGGACGCGCTGCGCATGTCGCGAGTGCAGCAGGTCGCCGAGGAACACCACGCGCGCGGCGCCGTGCAGGCGCGCCAGGTCGGCGATGCGGTCGAGGTTGTCGTTCGTCGTGCCGGCCGGCACCGGCAGGCCTTGCGCGCGGAAGCTCGCCGACTTGCCCAGGTGCAGGTCCGCGATGAACAGCGTGCGCGACGCTGCGTGCCAGGCCGCGCGCTCGGGCAGCAGCGACAGCGGCTGCCCCCGCAGCACCAGCGATTGCGCCGGGTTCATGTCCGCATCTGCGCGCGGCGCGTGCGCCGGCGCGGCCTGGGCTCTTCGCGATCGGCCACCACCCAGGCCTGCGCGGCGTCCTGCAGCGCTTCGCGCGCGAACACCGTCTTGGCGTCCTCGTGCGCCGTGCCCACGGCATCGCCGCCGGCGCGTCCTTCGAGCTCGGCCACCATGCGCGCGATGCGGGCGGTGAGCGATTCGTTGGTGAGCTTCTCGCGGAAGCGCTCGACCATCAGCGGGAACGCGAGCGGCGACGGTCGCGCGAGCGTGACCGCCGCCAGCTGCTGCCCCTGCATGCGCCGCAGCGCCGCGGCCAGCTGGTCGACATCCAGCTCCTGGCGCAGCAGCTCGCGTTCGGCTTGCGTCAGCAGCAGGTTGCCGGGGTCGTACTTGCGGAAGACGTCGAAGAACAGGCTGGCCGAGGCCTGCAGCTGGCGGTTCGACTGGCGCTCGCCGGGATGCGACTGGAAGATCAGCCCGGCGATGCGCGCGATCTCGCGGAAGCGCCGGCGCGACATCTCGGTCGCGTTCAGGCTGGCCAGCACCTCGCCGAGCAGCACCGACGGGTCGGCGGGAGTCGCGAGCAGCGCGGGCAGCCGCTCGCCCCACGCGATCTCGCGCGCCGACAACAGCTCGAAGCCGTAGTCGTTGACCGCGATCGAGAACGTGGACTGTTCCGGCCGCGCGGCGCGCCAGGCCAGCAGGCTCGCGAGGCCGAGGTGCACCAGGCGGCCTGCGAACGGGTAGAGGAACAGGTGCCAGCCCTCTCGGCTCTTCCACGTCTCGGCCAGCAGCGTCGTGGGCGTCGGCAGCGCCGACCACCGGCCCTGGATCTCCAGCAGCGGCTGCACGCACCGCAGTTCGGGGCTGTCGAAGCGGCCGCGGTCGGCGGCGTCGAGCTCGTGCAGCACCGCGTCGGCGAGCGTGTTCGACAGCGGCATGCGCCCGCCGTTCCAGCGCGGCACCGCTCCGCGTCCGGCGGGCGCGCGCTTGACGTAGGCCGTCATCTGGTGGACGCGCACGAGCTCCAGCAGGCGGCCGCCGAACAGGAAGCAGTCGCCGGGCTTCATGCGCGCGATGAAGCTCTCCTCGACGCTGCCCAGATTGCCGCCCGTCTGGTACGCGACGTTGATGCTGGCGTCGCTCACGATGGTGCCGATGTTGACGCGATGGCGCCGCGCGAGCCGGGCGTCCGGCACGCGCCAGACGCCGTCTTCGCCGGGCGCGACGCGCTGGTAGTCCGGGTAGGCGGCCAGCGACGGACCGCCTTGGCGCACGAAGTCCAGGCACCACTGCCACGCCTCGGGCGACAGCGCGCGGTAGGCGGTGGTCGTGCGCACCTCGTCGTACAGCGCCTCCGGCGTGAACCCCCCGCCGAGCGCCACCGTGACGAGGTGCTGCACGAGCACGTCCAGCGGCTCCTGCGGCGAATGCCGGGCCTCGACCTGGCCCTGCTGCGCCGCGTGGCGCGCGGCCGCCGCCTCCACGAGCTCGAGGCTGTGCGTGGGCACCAGCGTCACGCGCGACGGCCGGCCGGGCGCATGGCCCGAGCGGCCCGCGCGCTGCAGCAGCCGCGCGATGCCCTTGGCCGAGCCGATCTGCAGCACGCGGTCGACGGGCAGGAAGTCGACGCCGAGGTCGAGGCTGGACGTGCATACCACCGCGCGCAGCGTTCCCGCCTTCAATCCCGCCTCGACCCACTCGCGCACCTCGCGTGCCAGCGAGCCGTGGTGCAGGGCGACGACGCCGGCCCAGCCTGGCCGCGCATCGAGCAGCGCCTGGTACCAGCGCTCGGCCTGCGAGCGCGTGTTGGTGAAGGCCAGCGTCGTGCCGCTCTCCTCGATGGCCTGGACGACCTGGGGCAGCATGCGCAGGCCCATGTGCCCGCCCCACGAGAAGCGCTCGGCGCGCTCGGGCAGCAGCGTGTCGATGACGAGGGTCTTGGCGACGTCCCCGCGCACGAGCGCGGGGGCGGGCGTCACGCCAGGGCGCGGGGGCACGCCCACGAGCGTGGCCAGCGCCTCGTCGAGGTTGCCGAGCGTGGCCGACAGCGCCCAGCACATCAGGCCCGGTCGGCGCCGGCGCAGGCGCGCGAGCGCCAGCTGCACCTGCACGCCCCGCTTGTTGCCCAGCAGCTCGTGCCATTCGTCGACGACGACCAGCTGCACATGCGCCAACGTCTCCAGCGCGTCGGCGCGTGCCAGCTGCAGCGTCAGGCTCTCGGGCGTCGTCACCAGCACGGTGGGCAGGCGGCGATCCTGCGCGCTGCGCTCGGCGGACGTCGTGTCGCCGCTGCGCAACCCGATCGACCACGCGGGTTCCAGCGCGGTGATTGGATCGGCGAGCGCACGCGTCGTGTCGGCGGCCAGGGCGCGCATCGGCGTGAGCCACAGGACGGACAGCGGCGGCGCGGGCGGCTTCTTCGAGCGCGGGCTCGTCGATGGCACGTCGACGTGCAACGCCTGCAGCGCGCCCAGCCACGCCGCGAGCGTCTTGCCGGTGCCGGTGTTGGCATGCAGCAGGCCGCTGCGGCCCTCGGCCATCGCCTGCCAGACCTCGCGCTGGAACGCGAACGGCTGCCAGCCGCGCGCGGCGAGCCAGGCTTGGACGGCGGCGGCGTCCGCCATCAGCCCGCCTGCCGCAGCGCCGCGGATTCGGCGATGAAGTCGCGCAGCACCTGCAGCGTGTCGGCCTCCTCGACCGGCTTGTCCCAGCGCAGCCGCAGCATGCGCGGGAAGCGCACCGCGATGCCCGACTTGTGGCGCGACGAGGCCTGGATGCCCTCGAAGCCGAGTTCGACGACCAGCGTCGGCGTCAC
>Ga0207695_10006934_pt1 | contig 14557 bp, 11 predicted proteins | sample KBSC54metaG_FD_184354 | JGI IMG/M metagenome (GOLD analysis project Ga0207695, IMG submission 184354) | Corn rhizosphere microbial communities from Kellogg Biological Station, Michigan, USA - KBS C5-4 metaG (SPAdes) (version 2) | ecosystem: Host-associated > Plants > Roots > Rhizosphere > Soil... | reverse complement strand
ACCATCACGATTAGTGCCGGAGAGCAGGTGGTCTGGAAGAACACCTCCTCATACTTCCATAACGTGGTAGACGATCCTCAAAAGGCCCTCAATCGCGTGGACGTCAGTTTTCCGTCCGGAGCCACAGCTTTTGGGTCGGCCTTGCTGCAGCCAGGTGGGACCTTCTATCACACCTTCGACACGCCTGGAATTTACCACTACGTTTGCGTCGTGCACGAGACCGGCGGGATGAAGGGGACGGTCATTGTGAGACCTGGCCGGTTGCTCGCTTCGAGCAACAAATGAGACCGATGCCGCATGGTCGTACAATCTTTTGCAGCCGTCAGATGAGGTGGCGGTGAACGGCGTGTGTCACGGCCTCGAGGCGATTATGAGTTCTGAGTTTCTTGTTGACGTGATGAAGATGATTGCGCAGCGTCTGCGGGCTGATTCCCAGTGCTTTGGCGATGCTGGGAGCATCGCTTCCTGCCGCGAACATCCGCAAGATCTCCAACTCCTGGGACGATAGCGGAGTGATAGGTGCCGCTCCATTCGGGAAGTCTTCCATCGCGCACATTTCTCGTGAGACAGCGATCATCTTGCGAAATGCATCTTCGCGGCTCTTTTGAACACTGATGTCCCGCGCCAGGTGCACGACCAGGGTCTTCTGCGTTCTACGGTTCAGAAAGGGGACGGTCGAGATATTCACCCACTTTCGTTCTCCATCGCGAGTCGTTACATTCAAATCGAAATTCGGCATGGACTTGGGCTTCAGCGTGCATTGCAGTTCCACGCAGCGTTCCAGACATACCTGTGTACCCAATGCCCCGACGCCGTGGAGGAGTTTCGAGCAGGTTTTGCCGAGCACTTCCTCATCTGAGTAACCAAAAAGGTCTTGAGCAGCCCGATTCCAATAGCAAATCTCGCCTGACTCTCGAACCACAAAGACACCGTCAGAGGCTCCTGCAAGGAAAGCGAATAATTCGGCTTCAAGCATCTAAAGTACCCCCGCGGGGGAAAGTTTTCCCCCTTAGCTGAGAATCGCCTTTGCCCCTTCACCACGGCAGTGACTTTTGTCCCACGGTAATCGCAATCTTATTCCAAATCAACAAATAGGCAATCGGATCGTACTTCCACAATGATATATCGAGTCCGATTAAGGGTGAGTGGGGCACTTCGCCGCCAGCACCGGATATCCTCACATATCGTCGTGTACTTCGGAATCAGCGACCATGTGCAGATTTACGGTTCTCAATGTTGAACTGCCTTCGTAACTTGTGCTTCTTGGGGCAGGTGGGAAGCCGGATCGCTCAATACCTGGTGGAGGTTCTCGACGTAGTGGATAAACTCGACGTAGGCCGCAACAAATTGGCGGCCGGCCTCCACGCTGTCATTAGCGTGCTTGCTGGTTTCTTGGGCACGCGTAAACCGCTGTCTTATGCCTTGGGCCGCATCGGATTTAACCTGGTCTATCAATGCATCCACCGATCCCATATCCAGTGAGTTGTCTGCTAGTGCAATGCCCGGTTCGATCTCGATTCCGCGCGGTTTCAACCCGGCGTACGCCTCCCCTTCACCAGCCCGGTGCACTCTTACCAGCGTCTCGAAGAAGTAATTGTCTGCGAACTCCCGTGCTTCCGGGCTGAGCACACGCACATTCAGCGTTTGCTCGAACGCAGCCCGGATCTGTTCTTCAGCAGCAAGAGGAACCCATCTCAGTACTGGAGTGACATCGCTGGTTTTGAGGGCCAATTTCGCGGCATTTACCACCGGTCCATCCATGCTGTCGCAGTGCGCCGCCGCAAACCGAGGCAGCAGCAATATTGCTGACATTACGATTACGACCGGAACGGCTCTGAAGGTTACTGCTGTCATGGGAATAGACTCCTTTCAGCACTTCATTTCTTGTTCAAAGCAAATGTCCCTTGCCGTAAATGACAGTTTCTTTCCCGCCAAGCATCTGTTGCGTTCTGCGGTTCAGAGAGAGAGAACCTCGAAATTCGGTTTCATAACCCGTCGCCTAGTTATCCAAAGTGCGTTCAAATGCGGCGGCGATTTTCTCGACAGACAAAATGCAAAAGCGTTCCAATTCTGCTGCCGCAGGAAGAAGCGGGACATCGGGCGCGGTGACTCGCAGAATGGGAGCATCCAGGCAGTCGAACGCCTGTTCGGCAATGATGGCCGACACTTCGGCGCCGATTCCGAGGGTGCGGTTATCCTCATGCACGACCACAGCACGATTGGTCTTCGCGACCGATTCAAGAAAGGTATCGGTATCGAGCGGGGAGAGGGTTCGCAGATCGATGACCTCAACTTCGGCCCCATGCTTCTTTTTCATCTGCTCGGCCGCCTGCAATGTCAGCTGCAGCGTGTACCCATAGGTGATCGCGGTGAGATCCGTTCCCTTGCGGCGGACCGCGGCTTTCAGAAGGGGTACGGTGTAGTCTTCCGGCGGCACTTCTTCCTTGATCGACCGATAAAGCTTCTTGTGCTCAAAGAACATGACTGGGTCGTCATTGCGGATCGCTGCTTTGAGCATCCCTTTCGCATCGTAGGGAGTCGATGGAGCCACGACGACGAGCCCCGGACAATGGATGAACCAGCTCGTGTTGCTCTGCGAGTGATAAAGTCCTCCTCCGACGCCGCCGCCGTAGCAGACACGCACGGTCATGGGACAGGTCTGTGTTCCGGCGCTGCGATAGCGCAACTTCGCCGCCTGCTGTGTAAGTGCATCCATTCCCGGGGTAATAAAATCCACAAACTGGATTTCCGGCACCGGCCTCAGTCCCGCCATTGCCGCGCCGATCGAGGAGCTGATAATGGCGCCTTCCGCGAGCGGCGAGTCGATGACCCTCTCGCTGCCGAATTTATCCAGTAATCCTTTGGTTGCTTTGAAGGCGCCGCCCATCCTTCCTACATCTTCGCCAATGATGAACACGTTGGGATCGCGCTCCATCTCTTCGTGAAGGGCCGAGTTGATCGCATCAATGTATGTCATTATCGCCATGACGCCCCCATTTGAGACCGTGGGCTCCATACCTTACGCTTCAGCTCACGCTCCCGGATGCTGAAGGAGTAGACATGATCGAGCGCCTCATCCTCTTGAGGTTTAGGTGAACTCTCCGCAAACTTGATGGCCTCGTCGACTTCGCGATTGATCTCTGCTGTCAATTCCTGCTTCCACTGATCGGACCAGAGATTCCGCGATGCGAGGTTACGCTCCATCGCGGGAATTGGATCGCGCGATTTCCAGTACTCGACCTCGGCGGGATCACGATACTTGGCGGGATCTATCTCCGAGTGGCCGTACCAACGGTAGGTCTTGCATTCGAGCAGTGTCGCGCCAGCGCCCGAGCGCGCTCGAGAGATGGCCTCGCGCATCGCAGTGTACACGGCCACAACATCGTTTCCGTCCACCGTAACGCCGGGGATGCCATAGCCGGCTGCCTTGATGCTGATGTCTTCCACCGCCGTTTGCAACGACACTGGAACCGACTCTGCATAGCCGTTATTCTCGACCACGAAGATGATCGGCAGCTTGTGTACTGCGGCAAAGTTAACCGCTTCGTGCCAGAAGCCGAGGCTGGTGGCGCCCTCACCGGTGAGCGCTACGACTACGTTCGGTTTCCGCTGCATCTTGTAGGCAAGTGCGATTCCCGTGCCGATATTCTGCTGCGCGGCAATCGTCGATGACGGCGTAATGATGTTCAAGGGAGCATACCCGCAGTGGGCCGGGGCCGAGCGCCCCTGGTCAGGACTCGTCGCCCTTCCATAAATATGCGCAAACAACAACGTTAACGGGGTTCCCTTCATAATGTTGGTGACGAAGTTACGGTGCGAGCCTGCGACCGTGTCCTCGGGCTGCAAATCGAGCGTAGTGCCGACTTCAGTCGCCTCCTGGCCCACGGCAGCAAAGTAGTTGCCGGCAAATCTTCCCTGGCGATAGAGGACCCGGATGCGTTCCTCAACGATCCGGCATTTCAGCATGTAACTGTAAAGACGACGAAGTAACTCGGGATCAGGCTGTTGGGAGCCTTCGCGGTGAAGAACTTCCGTAATTGGGCTGGCAGTCGTCATTTTCTACTCCAGAGGGCATAAGGGGCCTACAGCGTTAGATGCCCTCTACATTTTCATGTTTGCTCTGCGGGGGCTGCCAAACAATGAATCATCCGTACTCGGTACCGCGACAGAAATACCATACGTCCCTAAGCGTCTGATGAGTCACAATGCTATGGTGCCGCGCCGACGCGAACCCTTGACAAATGCAGGCGGTTGAATCCGATAGGATTTAATGTGTGCAATAGCATCAGACTTCCGTTGCTGCCGGAACTACCCGGCCTCCGGAGCTGATCCAACGCGAACCCAAAGCGTTCCGAATTCCCGATTTGCTATGAGGATGTTCTATGCCGACTGAAGTTACGATGCCACAGATGGGTGAGTCGATTTTTGAAGGCACGATCACGCGCTGGCTCAAAAAAGTTGGAGATCCCATTGAAAAGGACGAGCCGCTGTTTGAGATCTCGACCGACAAAGTGGACGCTGAGATTCCTTCTCCTGTCTCCGGTATCGTTCGCGAGACTCGGTTTCCTGAAGGCGCTACTATCCAGGTGAATACGGTGGTTGCAGTGATCGCAGATGCAGCGCAAGCCGCTGATGCTCCGGTTGCTGCTCAGCCAGCTGCCAAGCCTGAGCAAGCAGCCGAGCTTCAACCCGGCGCCGAGAGCGCAGCTCGCGCGCCCGTAGCCGAAGAAGCTCCTGCACAAGCCGAGGACGCGGGCGCGCGCCCTGCGCGCTACTCTCCTTTAGCCCGCCGAATGGCCAAAGATAACAACATCGATCTGGATCAGATCGAGGGCACAGGCTCTGAGGGACGTGTCACCAAAGAGGACGTACTTCGCTACCTCGAACAGCGGGAGAGCGCGAGCGCTCTATCAACTGCTTCGCCAGTTCCGGAAACGCCCACTCCTGCCGCTGAAACCAAAGTTCCGGCTGCGAAAGGAATCAGTGTTCCTGCCGCTCCGCCGCAAGCGAGCGCTGCTCCTCCTGCACCTCTTCCCGGCGAGCTGGTGCCGCTTACAAAAATGCGCGCGATCATTGCTCAGCGCATGGCCGCAAGCGCGCAGACTGCTCCGCATGTGCACACCGTCTTCAGGGTAGACATGACCCGCATCGTTCAGTTGCGTGAACACGAGAAGGTAAAGTTCGAGCAGCGCAATGGCGTCAAGCTCACTTACATGCCGTTCGTTGCCGTCGCTGCGGTCCTGACATTGCGGAAGTTCCCCATCGTCAACGCATCGCTCGAGGGAGAATCTATTCGGTATCACCAGAACATTAATCTCGGTATCGCGGTGGCGCTCGAGTGGGGATTGATCGTGCCCGTGATCAAACAAGCTGAAGAACGCAATTTTCTTGGCATAGCCAGGTCTATCGCCGACCTGGCCGAACGGGCCCGTGGAAAGCGGCTTAAGCCCGATGAAATTTCAGGATCCACCTTCACACTCACCAATTCCGGCATCTTCGGCGAGGAGTTTGGAACTCCCATCATTAACCAGCCCGATTCGGCCATCCTGGCGATTGGCGGGCTCAGGAAGGATCCGGTTGTCCTCACCGATGAGCACGGCAATGACTCGATTGCCATTCGCTCGATTCAGCACTTCTGCCTTGGCTTCGACCATCGCATTATCGATGGCGCCGATGCGGGCAGGTTTATGAATGAGTTCAAGAAAACGCTGGAAAACTGGAATCAGGAGATCGATTGATTGCAGTCTCTGGTGCGCAGGCGAGCTCGATTCTTTGAGGTCGCAAGACGATACCACACGCGGGGAATTGAACATCCATGGCAGACAAATCAGTTCAGGTCAAAATCAAGCGGCAGAACAATCCTGAGTCGCAGCCTTACTGGGAAGAATTTGAGCTGAGCTGGCGACCAGGTATGAATGTCATCATCGCTCTCATGGACATCGCCCGCAATCCAGTCAATCTCCAGGGCAAACAAATTGCTCCAATTGTCTACGATTCGAATTGTTTGGAAGAAGCTTGTGGCTCCTGTGCGATGCTCATCAACGGTCAAGCGGCAATGGCATGCTCGTCGCTCATTGACAAACTGGACCAGCCAATTCGGCTTGAGCCGCTGTCAAGGTTCCCAGTCGTGCGGGACCTATCCGTCGACCGCAGTATCTTGTTTGAAAATCTGAAGCGTGTGTACCCGTGGGTCCCGATCGACGGAACCTACCCACTTGGCCCGGGTCCTCGCATCGATCCAGCCACACAGGAGCTGGCATATCCGCTATCCCGCTGTATGTCTTGCTGCCTGTGCATGGAAGTCTGCCCGCAATTTAACGAGTCAACTCACTTTGCAGGTGCCGCAATCATCAACCAGGTGCGACTCTTCAATATGCATCCTACGGGAGCTCATCTGCGGCATCAGCGCCTCGATACAATGATGGGCGAAGGCGGAATTCATGAGTGCAGCTACGCAGGAAACTGCGTCCAGATTTGCCCCAAAAACATCCCGTTGACAACGTCGATCTCGATCGTCAACGGTCAGGTAATAAGCCAGGCAATTGGAGATCTGTTGCAGAAGCCTGAAGTCACGAGTGCGAACAAGAAGCCGGGACATCGCTGAGAGACGGTCATGTCCCCTTTAGAGATCGCATATACACGGCTTCAATGGCCTGTGCATGCTGTACCCTGGTTTGGCTCAGCTTGCCATTGCCGTCTCCGGCCACGCAATCGTAAGTAAAAATGCACTCTCTTCGAGCGCTTCCACGTCATGCTCGAGACAACGCTCCAGCGTCAGAAGATCGCCCTGCTTGAGATCCTCCATGCAATCTTCGGGAAGATGCACTCGGACGTTGCCTTGCAGCAACTGGATCGAAATCGGCCCTTCCGCGCGGTGATGGCTCATGTAGCTTCCCCGCTTCATCCGCACCAGCACGATACGGAACTCCTCATACTTGACGAGGGTTTCGGAGCTTCGACCGGATTCGCGCTGCCAGGACGGGGCTTTCTTCAGCTTTTCAAGTTCATCGCTGAAGTTACGCCGGATCACTTGATCTGCGAGTTCCGGAAGGCGGGTCATGCTTGCTTGATTGCTCCTCATATGTACTCCTTTTGTTTCTGGCCCATTCCTCATTACCATGCCGTGCGTAATAGCCGTTTTAGAGCCTATGCCATTCTTCGGAAGGGGAAAGGGTCCGGATGTCATGCGTACGGCGACACTTGTGGCGGTTGGCTGATATCGTGGCATGCCTCACTACTGCAAGCAGAGACACGATGCCGGCTCCTTGGGATTGAGTGAGCGCTCAAGAAACTCCTTCAACGCCACCGCGTTGTTGTGCTCTTTGTCATGGGCGCTGTAGAGCAGCGTCACCGTGCCCTTGTGTGCGGCCTCCAGGATCGGAGATAAGACATCTTTATGGTGCTTCAGCTCCGCAAAGTAGCGCCTGCGGAATTCATTCCAGCGTTGTGGCTCGTGATGAAACCATTCACGCAGTTCCGGGCTTGGCGCAACCTCTCCAATCCATGCTGTATCCGCAAATGCGGATTTGGCCACGCCTCGCGGCCACAGCCGTTCCACAAAGAAACGGTTTCCATCCTGTTCGTTCGCGTGATCGTAGACGCGTTTCAATTGCACCTTGTTCGCCATCCCTTTCTTCCTCCCCTCTATTGCCCATTTTGATCGTGTTTCCGAATTCCTGCTGCCGGCGTCATCTCACCTCGTGACTTTCAATCCATCGGCGCATGTCTAATAGTTACGTTTGCATCGACCCTCCGAACAATGAGTCATCCATACCGGCGGACATGACAAATGTTGTTTCCTCGCTTGGGGTTAGGACACTCGGGTTGCGCAAATCGCCGTGCTGTGACTTAAGTCCCTGAGACCTGAATTGGACTCGTCTACCTTGAATATCGAAGGAGATCTTTATGACCACAACAACACAGACGGTTCGCGACATTGCGACCGAGAATCCCGCCGCAGTTCGCGTATTTGAGAAGTATGGCATTGACTATTGCTGCGGAGGCCGAGTGCCTCTGTCTGAAGCCTGTGCAACCAAGGGTCTGGATATCGATAACGTGATCGCATCCCTTGAAGCCGCTACTGCACCTTCAGCTTCCGGTGAAAAAGACTGGGGCAAAGAATCGTTGGCCAATCTGGCGAGACATATCGTGGTTACCCACCACGCGTATGTAACCCGCGAAGTACCTCGCTTGAATGAACTTGCAGGTAAAGTTGTGAGTCGCCACGGCGACACCCGCGAGGAGCTCCCGCGAATCCAGGCAAAATTGGCGGAACTCGGCGAGGAGTTGATCGACCATCAGGGCAAGGAAGAGGTTGTGCTGTTCCCGTACATTGGTAAGCTCGAACGTTACGCATCCGGAGATGGGGCAAAGCCGCGCAGTTGCTTCGGGACCATTGATCATCCGATAAAGATGATGACCCAGGACCACGATTACGCCGGAAGTTTGATGGCAGAGATTCGCGGACTGAGTAAGGACTATACGCCCCCAGCCGGCGCGTGCCCCACTTACCTCGCGTTCTATACCGGCCTACGCGAGTTCGAGCAGGATCTGCACCAGCACATTCATCTCGAGAACAATATTTTGTTCCCCCATGCCATCGCTCTGGAAGCTTCCGCTGCTTAGCAGGAAGACTCTCAACCTTCGTGACCTCATCTGGCAGTGATTTGCGCACCCAATAAATGGCTGCCAGTGGGGGTCGGGTTATCGTATTCCCTCCCGCCGGCATTGTTAACCATCTATAAAGACCCTTCCACGTGAGGAATCTCGGCCAGCGGCTGACCGCCACCGATACTGATCTCAACCTTTGATTTCGGTAGAACCTCCGAATCAAGAGTGAAAGTAACGAGGCGGCTTTCTCCGGCGCGCAGGTGGACCCTCTGGAAGCCCCGGAGATTACGCACCTCTTGTCCAGCGGGATCGGTTACGTAAAGCTGGACGACTTCATCGCCGTCATGGCTTGAAGTATTTTTCACGCTCGCCTGAACGGCGGCTCCTCTTGATGTCCGCTTGGCCTTCAGCCCTGAGTATTGAAAGCTCGAATAACTCAAGCCATAACCGAAGCTGTAGAGCGGATTTCCCTTGAAGTACCTGTAGGTATGACCTTTCATGGAGTAATCCGTAAATTCAGGTAATTGATCGGTACCTTTGTAAAAAGTGACCGGCAGGCGACCGGCAGGATTATTTGCACCTGCGAGAGTCTCCGCGATGGCAGTACCGGCTTCTTCGCCACCGTACCATGCTTCAACGATTGCGGCCGCGTGCTCTGCCGCATAATTTACGCTGATTGCAGATCCTCCCGTCAGTACGACAACGGTCGGTTTGCCGGAAGCAACTGCTGCCTCGACGAGCTTCTCCTGCGGTTCAGGCAGTTCGATACTCTTACGATCAGTGTTCTCGCCTTCCAACTGCGAGTTGAGCCCGACAAAGACAAGGGCGACCTCGGAATCATTCACAACCTTTACTGCTTCAGCAAGCGACGCATCGAGCGGCGGAACCCAGGAGAATTCCGCACTCCCTCCGGGGCCGTTCTGAACGTACTCGATTCTGATGTTGTACTTTTTCCCAGCTTCAAGCTGGAGCTTCACTTGAGGATTCCGCCACCATGACGGCGGCACCGCACCGGCTTCAAGCGGCGGCCGAGTTGCATTCCCACCTGCAGCCGGTGCATTTTGCGGACGGAATGCAGGTCGCGATGGAGGAGTCAATTCCTTATCATCAATAAACAATCGAGCCTTGCCATCTCGATTCCAGGTGCCAGTTTTGGCGATAAAGCCGTATTCGCCCCCTGACTGAACGGTTAGAGTTCCGGACCAGCGGATTGAATATTTCCCGTCCTTTACCGCAGCAACAATGGCTGGGTCATCGGCAGCTCTTTCGAAGTAGACGCGCGGTTCGGTTCTGCGAAGAGACGGTTCTCCCCGGAAATCAACATTGTCAAAGTACTCTGCCTGTAATCCCTTGCTCTGTCCATCGGGCGTGGTCAGAACTGTTGAAGGGACTAGCGCCAGAGCATCAGGCGTATAGGTTGCTCCCAGGGCATATGTGACAGTCGCATTCGGAAACTGCTGCCTGATGCCATCGAGTGGCGTAACCTGCTTCGACGGAATGCCTGCATAATTAAGGTTTCCGCGGAGGGCGACCGGATCATCCGCGGAGGGCCCAATTACCGCGATCTTGCGTAGGGGTGATTTCAATGGCAGTACACCGTTCACGTTCTTCAACAGCACCATCGATTCTCGCGCGGCTTGCAACGCAAGCTGCCGGTGCTTGCTGGAGTCGTTTTCCGTGAACGGGATTTTTGAAAATGGCACACGTTCCGGAGGATCAAACATGCCGAGGCGGATGCGCGCTTCGAAGAGCCGTTCGAGAGAGCGATCGAGATCCGCTTCGGTGATAGAGCCAGCCTTAATCTGATCGATGAGGGTCTTATATTCCTCGCCGCAGGTGAGGTCAGTTCCCGCTTTGACGGCGGCTGCCGATGCGGCGCCAAGGGACGTTGTGTAGTTGTGCGGCCTGTAGATATCCTGCACGGCACCACAGTCGCTGACCACATAACCTGCGAAACCCCATTGCTGCCGCAGACGCTTTTCCAGAAGATCGGAATTTGCGCAGCCTGGAACGCCATTGACCGCGTTGTACACGCACATCACCGATCCAGCCTTACCTTCAACGACAGATGCGCGGAATGCGGGCAAGTAAGTATTCTCTAAATCGTATTCGCTGGCTTTAGCGTCAAAGCTGTGCCGTAGCGGCTCAGGTCCGCTATGGACAGCGTAGTGCTTCGGCGTCGCAATGGTCTTCAGATAATGAGGATCATCTCCCTGCATTCCGGTCACAAAAGCAACGCCCATACGGCTGGTCAGGAATGGATCTTCGCCGTATGTCTCCTGGCCCCGCCCCCAGCGGGGATCGCGAAATATATTGATATTCGGTGACCAGTAGGTGAGGCCGGCGGTGCGGCCCGGGAGCGTTCCGCTTTCTACCGGCATGGGATGGCGATGGGCTTCGTTGTACTTCGCGCGTGCTTCAGTCGATATCACGTCAGCAATCTGATGCACAAGTTCCGGATCCCACGTCGCTCCAAGACCTATAGCTTGCGGAAAAACTGTTGCGCGACCCTGCACCACACCGTGCAGTGCTTCGTTCCACCAGTTGTAACCGGGCACAGACAGGCGCGGAATGGCAGGCGAGTTGCTCTGCATTTGTAGGACCTTCTCTTCTAGAGTCAGCCTGGAAACAATATCCTTCGCGCGTGCATCAGGTGCGACACTGGGATTGAGGTATGGTGCTTTCGACGACTGCTGAGCAAACAGTAAGCTCGTCGCGGCCCATGCTAGAGCTGTGATGAAATGGCAATGCCTCAACTTTAATCCTCCTCGTTACAAAAGCTTGATCAAATTGCGAGCTTGATCAAATTGCGCATCGTGTTCTGTGCATGCGTAGCAAAAGTTTTCGGGACACTTGAATGATACTCACCGCCACCGGGTCCGTGGATTATTTACTGCCTGCGGTGCCGAGAACCTGGCCTATGAGAATTCAGCAGGGGCAGCAATGTTTGTGGTGTATTGAAACTTCGAGTACGCCAAGGACGTCAAACCCATGGAAAATTCGTTGCTCAATATGCAATGATTATTTCTCTTTCCGAAACACGCGGGAGCCGTACACGAACGGCGAGTGAGAGAACACGGCGGTTTTCAATAACGTTGAAAGGCAGCAATTTGTCACCCTCGATTGCTCATTTGCATTTTGAACGGATAACCATAAGGGGAACACGATAATGGGTCAAACTTCAATCGGGCTAATAGCTTTCGGTTTGCTTGTGGGCTGCGTGCATGCGCAAACAAACTGGCCCGGCTTTGGCAACAATCCTGGCGCCGATCGGTATTCACCATTGACGCAGATCAATGCCGGAAATGTGGACAAACTTAAGCTGGCTTGGAAATTCGACACTACCGTTGCGAATCCTGCGCCAGCTCCAGCGTCGCCGATCAATCATGGAGACGCGGCACCACCCGCCCCAAGACAGCGCCGCTTCAGATTGGTTCGCATGTCGGAGTCAGAGCCGGTCGTGGTCAACGACATTCTTTATATGTCTACGGGCTACGGTCATGTGGTTGCGCTCAACGCAGAGACCGGAGAAAAAATCTGGGATATTGCCAGTCCGCATACTCCGGCCATGCGTGGCGTGAGTTATTGGGCAGGAACCAAAGGGTACGGTCCGGCGATCGTGTACGGCACTATGGATGGCTGGCTTATTGCACTGGATGCAAAGACCGGAAATCTTATCCAGAGTTTCGGTGAAGGCGGCATGGTCGATTTGAAAGTCGGGCAGGTAATGAGCCCCAATTATCCGACGTGGAGCGTGAGGTCACCCCCTGCTATCTACGAGAATTACGTCATCCCGGGATGTTTCCCAGGAGAGCAGCCTGCTGCGGGCGCTCGCTGTGATGTGCGCGCATTCGACATGAGAAATGGAAAGCTGGTGTGGACATTTCACACCGTGCCCCAACCCGGTGAGTTGAACCACAACACTTGGAAGGATGGACAGTGGGAGAACCGGGCCGGAGTGAACAACTGGGGTTTCATGAGTGTAGATGTGAAGCGCGGCATGCTGTTTGTGCCGCTGGGATCGCCGAATACAGACTTCTATGGTGGTGACCGCGCGGGCTTGAACCTGTACGGCGACTCGATCGTAGCGCTGGATGCAAAAAGCGGCAAGTTGAAGTGGTATTTCCAAACAGTACACCACGATAATTGGGATTACGACGACTCATCGGCACCGATTCTGATCACGGTCAAGCACAACGGCAAGGAGATTCCGGCGGTTGCGCAGACTGATAAGGACGGTCTGATGTACATTCTCAATCGTGAAACCGGCAAGCCCATCTATGGAGTCAAGGAGGTTCCGATTGCGAATGATAATCCGACACCCGGCGACTCCAATTGGCCCACCGAACCTGTTCCCGTAAAGCCGCCGCCGCTGGGGCGACTAGCGTTTTCTCCAGACCAGATCGCCACTGTGACTCCAGAGCATGAAGCCTATTGCAAAGCCCTTCTTGCGACGGAAGGCGGAGCAATGACCGGCGGACCCTTCGCTCAGTACGGCCCGAAGCTGCGGGTAATTTTCCCTGGCTGGACTGGCGGCACGAACTGGGGAGGCGGCACATACGATCCGAAGTTGGGTTACATTTTCATCGCCAGCAAGGATCTGGGGAACTTCAATAAGCTCGTTCCCAATGGGCATGGAGGCTACACTCGAGTGGGACCGGACCACCCGCCCGAGAAGATGGGTGACTACTTCTGGGACGGCGCGAAGGGATGGCCCTGCCAGCAGCCACCGTGGGGCCGGCTTACCGCTGTAAATGTCAATACGGGCGAGTTCGCTTGGCAGGTGCCGCTGGGCTCGTTTGAGGAACTCGACAAGCTGGGAGTTCCGAAAACAGGTACGCCGCTGAATAGTGGCGGGCCAACGGCAACGGCAGGCGGCATCGTGTTTATCGGGGCAGCCGCGGACGGTAAGTTTCGAGCCTTTGATGAGCACACAGGAAAAGAACTCTGGTCAACTGACCTTAAGGTGATTGTCAACGCTAACCCAATTACCTGGATGGGAAAGAATGGCAAGCAATATGTCGCCGTAATGGCGGGAGGCGCTGCAAAAGACGGAGCTAAGCCCACCTTGCTCTATGTCTGGACACTGCCCGATTAAGTCAGCCACGCATGCTAAAAGCCTTGGGATCGATTGAGATCCCAAGGCTTTTCTTTTGCGTATTGGCGCGAGGCTTTTGAGGTTCAGGCCTTACGGAAGCTGACGCCATTCTTCACGAGATAATCTCTGCTGGACGTCGCCAGAGTGAGGGGCTTGATGTCCTCCCTGTTGTCATAGTCCAGTTCAACCATCACCATACCTTTGAGTTTGGTTTTCTTTTCTTTCTTATCGACAACGTCCAGAATCCCGAGGACATCCACCTTGCCTTCACCCAGTGGGCAATAGCCAACCATGTGTGGATCTTTGCCGTTGTAGTCCTTCAAGTGCATGTGCTCCACAATGGGAAGATGATCTTTGACAACCTGCAAGGCGTCGGCGCCTCCCTTGGTCAGCTGTCCAATGTCTGGAGCGAAGCGAACATATTTGGTATTCACAGCATCGAGTACCGCGTATGTTTCATCGCGCGTCTCGACGCAGGTTCCGGTGTGTTGATGCAGGCCAGAGGACAGCCCATGATCCGCAATCGCTTGGGAGATCTCATTCAGAGCCGAGACGATGTTCGCCTTATTTCCTGCAAAGTCATAAGTATCGCGATGAACTGGATTCGGTCCGATCACAATGAATCGACCACCATACTTCTTCATAATGCCGGTCCAACGGATAACATTATCCAGATTCTGCTGGCGTCGCGTGGAATCCGTCAGATTCACGTTGCAGTAAGCAGAGATGATGGGGAGATTATGCGCCTGGAGAACTGCGCCAATCCCGCCTGGTTTTTGCTCCCAGGTATCCAGAACGTTTCCGAAAGTCTCGAAGCCATAGAAGCCCAAGCCGCTGATATCGGTAATC
>Ga0207695_10006932_pt1 | contig 14559 bp, 14 predicted proteins | sample KBSC54metaG_FD_184354 | JGI IMG/M metagenome (GOLD analysis project Ga0207695, IMG submission 184354) | Corn rhizosphere microbial communities from Kellogg Biological Station, Michigan, USA - KBS C5-4 metaG (SPAdes) (version 2) | ecosystem: Host-associated > Plants > Roots > Rhizosphere > Soil... | reverse complement strand
TTTTCCGTCAGTCCTTCTCCGCTGTCAAAAGACATTACGCTTATATTGCCTGTGGATTTTTTTATAATAGTTTTGCTCACCACCGAATTGGAGACATATTCAATGATTTCCACAATAATATGCGATTTGGCCTTTTCCAATTCCTGATTTTCCAGGTTCGCTTTATTTTCCATTTTTTGAGGTTTATTTTCGTTATTCATGCACCCTATAAAGGTGTATATAATTCCAGTCATATCCGCTACAGCATTATACAACCTGCTTACATGATTCACACATGTAAGCATATACCTTTGCATGCAGAATGCACATCTGTGAATCATGTAAGCTTTATCATAAATAGTGTAATACTTTATTTGCCGGATGTGGTACCTTTACTGGTCTCCCAAAAAGAGCAACTATCTCGCTCAATTTATCTTTTACGTCCCTTCTGCTGATTGTCCAGGAACAATTATTCAAGAACTGTATTAAAGCTAATTCCGCGGTTAGAAAATAATTTCACCATTTAAAAACACATTATGAAAAAAGTATTGTATTTGATCCCGGTCGGCATGTTATTTTTATGCGCCTCTGTTCAGGGACAAAAGGTCAACATCGACTCATTAGAGCTGGTTGCGCAGATCAGTCAGGATCAGCTTAAGCTGGGCAAATTGCAAAATATGGTCGATGAAAAAACCAGGAACAAGCAAGCTGCCGCAGTCGATGCACAGAATTCAGCAAGCAACAACGTCAGGGCGGCAGAAAAGCTGAATGACGACCCCAATAATAAGAAATTGGCCAGTGACGCCAATAGCAAAGCAGGCGACGCGAAAAGTGATGCCGGCAAGGCAAGAAAGGAATCCCGTAGATTAGACGACCTGAATAAGAACATAATGGAGCTAAGAAATAAAATAGCCATTGCACAGGCCAGGCTGAAATTGTATTCACCGGCGGCCGTTTTTATTCCCCTCGCTACACCAATGCCGCAACCCGACACCACGCAGCATCCCTGAACAAAGTGATGAACCTGCCGGTTGGAAACTAAACCTCATGCTTTTTAAAACAGCCTTCCTGTTTACCGTCTTCTTCAGAGCATGGAAAAAGGGCCAGAACTTATTCTGGCCCTTTACACTTCAAATTCTTCTAAAACGCTTTGATGAAGATACGGCGACCGTGGTTCATGGGCGTTACATGGGAATTGATCTAAATTACATAATTCACACATTCAGGACTATGACTATGGGAAGCATTTTATCAATTTGGCCGGGAATAACTCGACGATCTGCTTAATACCGGAAGTACCCGGTCCGATAAAAGACATTGCGGATGATTGGCGTATCGGTCCAGGAGTTCCTTCGCTTTGGGGAGCAAGGGTATTCTGGATAATGCGTACCGTTCCACTTTAAAATGACCTTATTCTAAATGTTGATCACAATCTTACCAAAGGCTTCCCCGCTTTTAAGGAGATTAAAGGCTTCCTGCGCTTTTTCAATAGGATAAATGCGGTCGATCACCGGCTTCAAATTATTAACCTCGATGGCTTTAACCAGTTGGGCAAGTTCTGTTGCATTACCCACGGAGTTGCCCTGAAGACGGATGTAATTCATGATCACCGATGGTAATTGGATAGTGATCTCACTACCTGTCATAAAGCCCACCAAACCGATATAAGCATTCTCCCGGCAGGATAAAATACTTTGATTGATGGTGCTTTGTCCCCCTACGTCCAATGTAATATCAACACCTTGTTCATTATTCAGTCGCCTAACTTCCTTGCTCCACTCCGGGTGCTTTTTATAATTAATCACCTCATCGGCACCTAGTGCCTTCAATTTTTTTGCCTTATCATCAGAGCTTGTGGTAGCAATAACTTTCGCACCAAATAGCTTTGCAATTTGAAGGGCGAATAACGAAACTCCCCCGCTGCCCTGTACCAATACGGTTTGCCCCGCACATAATCGGGCATGGGAAACCAGATTTGACCATGCAGTAAGCCCAACAACGGGCAAGGTGGACGCTTCTTCATCGGTCAAATTATGTGGCGAGTGCACAAGAGTACGGATCGGAACGACTATGTATTCCGATAATGTGCCGGGCGTTTGCAATCCCGTGCGGATGCTGTTTGTTTCTGTGGTTATTTTCCCGGCTTCCCATTTCTGGATAAAGGGTATCAATACCCGGTCGCCTTTTTTCCACTGTTTTTCACTATCGCCCACATGTTCTATTATTCCGGCCCCTTCCGATACCGGGATATGCGGCAATTTTAATTTGGGATCGATCTTCCCTTCTACAACTTGTTGGTCCAGGTATTGCAGGGCAGCGGCTTTTACTCTTACTAATACCTCACCGGGGCCAGCCACAGGTTGTGCCATATCGGCGAGTTTTAAATTATTTATTCCGAATTTTTCGAAGATGATTGCTTTCATAGTTAAAATCAGGTTAATACTACGATTTTGCCTGTTGCCTTGTTAATCCTTCAATAATTATACCGGAGACTCTGATGAACGTTATTGCATCCTCCTGTACTTCTTAACAGCTTATTATCGCGACTATCACTGGCAATTACGATGATCGTTCCTGCAAGAAGTTGTACAAATTTTATAATTGATTTTGATAAGGTTGCGCCCTTGTCGTGTAAGATACCCAGACCTTTTGCAGAGATTTGGGTATAATTATGTCATTTATTGATCAGTATTGCCCGAAAAGTCCAATTGATCATTTTTACCGATAAACTAACGTGATTTTGTGTTAGACATTCCTCCTTTTGGACTATAACGCAGGCGTCAGGTCAGGCTACTTTTGTGTTAGTAAAAACAAACAAAAAACAAAATGGAACTTAAAGGAAAAACAATATTGATCACCGGCGGCACAGCTGGTATAGGACTCGAAGCTGCAAAACAATTTTTATCCAATGGTGCAAAAGTGATCATCACCGGCAGGAACCAGGAAAAACTGGATGCAGCTAAAAAATTATATCCTGCATTGACTGCTATAAAAAGCGATGTAGCCAATGCAGTTGATGCGCAGTTGCTTTTTAATAGGATTAAGGAGCTTGGAGGAATTGATATCCTATACAATAATGCCGGCGTTATGGGCGGCCCGCAGAACCTCGGAATAGCCAATGACAAACATTTTGAATTGGCAAAATATGAAATGGACATTAACTACCTGGGGGTGATCCGCCTGAACAACCTGTTCATTGAGATGCTGAAATCAAGGAAACAAGGAGCCATTGTCAATACCTCTTCCCTCTTAAGTTACGTACCCATAAATCTTGGTCCAACCTACTCTGCCAGCAAAGCAGCCATACACTTTTACACCATTTCTCTAAGAGATCATTTAAAGATCCTGAACAGCAAGCTTAAAGTGTTTGAGCTATTACCACCTGTGGTGGCAACAAGTATGACAGAACACGTTGAGACAAAAGGGATCACTCCGGAAAAATTGGTGAACGCATTGGTTGCCGGGATCAAAAGCAATCAGTTCACTATACGCGTTGGTATCACGAAATTGGTATACCTGGCCAATCGCCTGTTCCCTAAAATGGCATATGGGTTAGTTAATCCCGCGAAAAATGCCCGGCAACTTCAATCATAGCATACTTTCTCCAACCACTATAATATTCAAAAAAGATGACAACTACTTATATAAATCCAGAAACAGAAGACCTCGGCACCATTCTCGCAAATCAGCGCATTGCTTTTCTGCGTGACGGTCCACCTACACTGGAACAGCGACGGGATGACTTGAAAAAATTTAAATTGGCAATGATTGCCAGGAGAAGAGAAATTGAAGAAGCAATAAATACCGATTTTGGTCATCGCTCCCGGCATGAAACAGCCATAGTAGAAATCATTGGCGTTATAGAAGGCCTCAAATATCTGAGCAGCAATCTTAAGAAATTCATGGCTCCCTCCAAGCGAAACGTTGCCTTGCACATGCGTTTTGGTAGTGCAAGAGTGGAATACCAACCGCTGGGTGTAGTGGGTGTGATAGCACCCTGGAATTACCCCATCAATTTATCGCTAATGCCGGTTGTTACTGCCATTGCTGCCGGTAACAGGGTAATGCTTAAACCATCAAAGTTTACACCTGCAACCAATGCCGTGATAGCCGCTATGTTCCGCGATATTTTTCCAAAAGAGCAGGTAACTCTTGTAAATGGCGATGGTGCAACATTCAGCAAATTGCCTTTTGATCACCTTGTTTTTACGGGGAGTACAGCGGTGGGACGATCTGTGATGAAAGCGGCAAGCGAAAACCTCGTGCCTGTTACCCTGGAATTGGGAGGTAAATCTCCTGTCATTGTCTCTAAAGGGTATTCACTGGAAAAAGCGGCCTCTCGTATTGTATATGGAAAGCTCCTAAGTGGCGGGCAAACCTGTATTGCGCCTGATTATGCGTTGGTACATGAAAGTGACGTGGATACTTTTATTAAAGCATATGAGTACCATGTAAAATTGGCTTATCCTGAAGGCCCAACAGGAGACGACTATACTTCAATTGTGAACGAACAGCAATATAGCACCTTGAAGGATCTGCTCAATGATGCCCAAAGCTATGGAGCCCAGTTAGTAGAAGTGGGGGTCCGTCCAGGTGATGCAGCAAAACGTCCTCATACAATGGCTCCAACCATTGTGTTGGGTGTAACGGACGAAATGCGTATTTCCAAAGAGGAAATATTCGGACCCATATTACCCATATTGTCTTATCAATCTATTGACGATGCCATCAACTATGTGAATGCGAGGCCAAGGCCGCTGGCGCTTTATTTTTTCACTCATGATAATGAAGATAAAAGAAAAGTTTTGAGCCGGACGACGTCTGGTAATGTAACGATTAATGGAACATTTGCACATATCGCGCAAGATGATCTTTCTTTTGGTGGTGTTGGCCAAAGCGGTATGGGAGCCTATCATGGCATAGAAGGTTTCCGAACACTCAGTCATGCAAAAGGAATTTACGAACAGGGTAGCTGGAATGGCATGGATCTCCTGCACGCTCCGTTCACTAAAAATACGGATAGGATTATTAACCTCTTTCTTCGTTAAAGCGTAACTTTAAGGATAATAAAATGAAACACTTTAAATCAATCAGTGAATTGGCGCTTGCTAACGATTTGCCATTGCCCGAACATCCTATGTTGGGTCTCCTGCGTACCAATGGTGATATCACCATAAATACGCCATCATTTACCTCCGACTTTTACAAGATTGGGCTAAAAAAAATAAAAGCTGGTTTAGTTTTATATGGCAGGACCAAATTTGACCATGAGACGGGCTGTATGGGTTTTACAAAGCCCCGTCAGGTGATAGAAATGCGGGATTTACAGTTTGAGGAAGATGGGTATGTTTTACTTTTCCATGAAGATTTCCTGATTGGACATTCCTTGCATGAAGACATTCAGCAGTATTCTTTTTTTGATTACGAGACAAATGAATCGCTTCACCTGGCGCCAAAAGAAGAGAAGATCATCTGGAATATTTTTCACACAATAGAACAGGAATATAATAACAATGAAGATGAATTCAGCAAAGAGATTATTCTTGCAAGCATTAATTCCACGCTTAAATATGCTAAACGGTTTTATAAAAGACAATTCATCAACCGGGAACAATTGTCCGGGAAAACCGTAACTGAGTTCAATAAAATCGTACAAAACTATATAAAAGATGGTTCTCTTGAAAATGGATTGCCTTCAGTTGCGGACTTTGCAAGCAGGTTAAACATCTCTTCACGATATCTCACTGATCTGTTGAAAGTAGAAACTGGCAAAACCGCTATTGAACTAATTCATATTGCGCTTATCAGCGAAGCTAAAAACAGGTTGAGAATAAAAGATAAAACTGTCTCTGAAATAGCCTACGAATTAGGTTTTGAAAACATGTCTTACTTTGCCCGGTTATTTAAAAAAGAAACAGGGATGCTTCCGACATCCTATAAAAAGTAATTTCTTAAATCAAATAGTATTTGAGGTGGACAAGCTCACTGGGCCGCAAGAAAATTGCTACAGCATGGGATTCCCGCGATATAGCGCCAGGGAAGTCTTTCAAAATCTTGTGTTTCCGGAAGGAATCTATTATGACCGCGAAAAAGACGAATCTTCGAACCCCGAAAGTCAATTACAACCACAAAATTTAGGGACCGGACGGTAACCGCCCAAGACTTCTTATGAACGTCTATTCCAATGTAGAATTTTTGCCCTCCGAAGTCCTCCGGATTTTGTAACTTTCTGGTAGGCATAGTGTAGTGTTTTAATTGTTAATAATTGCGAAACACTCCGTTATCGCTTATCAAAATTACGGCGGCCCCTCAGGGGATTGACCGCAGGTACCTGCACTATGCTTTTCTTACATCACTACTGATTTATGAAAGACTTATTGAAAATCAGCCACTTCGTTATTAAGCATTAATTCATATGTTGATGCTAACTGAAGCATCCAGAAGTCGCCCACGTTGCTGAAACAAATTCCTAAGTATGCCGGGTAGGTTGCTAGATAAACACGACCGGAGGTAATGGTTGCCAATAAGGTATACCATCTTGAATCGCGTTAACAGGTGTAGATTCAGGACGTAATGGTTTGATGAAGCCATTGAAAAATTTGGGCATACAGAAATTGCTTTCTATTTTAGCGCCGCCTGCCCCGCCCTGGCTCCATAAATATTATGAAAAAGGTATACCTATTATCTATTGCATCGCTGATGCTATTTTCCTGTAAAAAGAATTCCGTTCAGAATAATCCTACCGACGATAGTACTGTAATAACAAAAAATGTGTTCGGCGGGTCCGGCTTGGACGAGTTTACCTCGGCTATCCAAACAACCGACGATGGATGGATAGCCATAGGAACAACCGGTAGTAACGATGGAGATGCTGCGGGTGGCCATGGTCAGGAGGACATATGGGTGGTGAAATTTGATAAGTCTTATAAAATCATATGGCAAAAAAAATTTGGCAGTAGTGGAAGGGATTTTGGCCTAAATATCGTTGCTATACAAGGGGGCTATATAATAACCGGCAGTGTCGGAAGCAACGACGGAGACGTTGTCGGCAGTCATGGTGCAATTGACGCATGGGTAGCAAAGATTAATGAGAGCGGTTCCATTTTATGGAAGAAGACATTTGGTGGCTCTGGGAATGATGGAATGGCTAGTTCCCTTCCTACAAATGATGGTGGTTTGATCCTGGTTGGAAATACGACAAGCAATGATGGCGACGCTTCCGCTATCCACGGTGTAGACGATGCATGGGTATTAAAAATAGATGCTAGTGGTAACAAAATCTGGCAAAGAACATACGGAGGAAATGGAAATGATGCTCTAATTAGTCTCGCTAAGGCCAACGATGGTGGCTATATAGCCGTAGGCACTAGTTCTAGTACAAACGGAGATATATCAGGCAATCATGGGAATTCGGACGTGTGGATGGTTAAACTGGATGAAACAGGTAATCTACAATGGCAAAAATGTTTGGGGGGAGAGAATGAGGATTATGGAACTTCTGTCATTCCAGCTATTGATGGCGGATATCTGGTAGCCAGTTACACGAATAGTTATGCAGGAAATGTAACCAACTTGCATGGATATACAGATGGATGGTTACTCAATGTCGATAACTCCGGAAATATAAAATGGCAGAAAACTTTTGGCGGCAAAGACATAGATCAAATATATAATGTAATAAAAAGTGTTGACAATAATTACCTGACGATAGGTTATACCCAAAGCTCCGATATTGATCCGGCAAATTACAAAGGCGGGTTTTCTGATGCTTGGGTGCTTAAATTATCTAAGGACGGGAATGTATTGTCCCAAAAACTATTAGGTGGTAGTGACGAAGATTATGGACGTGCAGTCATTCTGCGCAAATCCGAATATATACTAATAGGGAAGACTTTCAGTAATGATAAAGATATACTAGGCTTTGCAGGATATGGTGATGCCTGGTTTATGCCATTTAAGATGTAAAGGGCATTCGAATTACCACCCAACTGCTTGGCATTTTAGATGTGCTTTAAAAGTTAAACACATCTAATGTGTGATTCCTCCAAGTTACCCTTAGTGAGAAAATTCTCGGGAAACCCCAGTCTCTTCGCAATTAAAGACGATTTGTCTTTGCTTAACTAAAAAACTTGAAAACTCAAAACTCGGTGAAAGGGGGGCTTAGACGTCATAAGATACCCACGTCTTAGTCCAGCTAAGGTCAGGATCTTAAATTGTGAAAGGCTTCAGATACTTTATCTGAAGGCTTTTTGATGCATTTCGATGGATTCCGTTGGATTCCCGTGGAATTTGATGGATTCCGTTGTTTTGCGGAGAGGGAATTTTCTTGCAAGAGAATTAAAGAATATTAATGATTTCTTAAACAGGTATGCATCTAAGTAAGCATGCAACAATTTATCCTGAATCTTTTCCTTTTATTGTATAAATTTGGCTAATTAATTTAGCAAACATGGCACGGCAAATTAGGATAGCGGGTGATAAGCAATTGGTAACTGACATTATTTTTCTTATTGAAGAGAGTAAATATCACATAGCCCAAACAGTAAACTCTACGCTTACGCTCCTTTATTGGCGGATAGGAAAACGGATCAATGAGGAGGTACTGGGAAATAAACGAGCAGATTACGGCAAACAAGTTATATCCAATCTCGCTTCACAACTTGTCCTGGAATATGGCAACGGGTTCTCAGAAAAGAGTATCAGGAGAATGATACAATTTGCTGAAGTTTTCCCGGACGAGCAGATTGTCGTATTGGCAATACGACAATTAAGTTGGACACATTTTATAGCGTTGATCCCTTTGAAAGATTCATTACAGAGAGAATTTTATCTGGAGTTATGCAAAATAGAAGGATGGAATGTAAAAACTTTGCGCCAAAAAATTGACGGCATGCTTTATGAACGCACTGCTATTAGCAAAAAGCCAAGCCAGCTGATAAAAAAAGAACTAAAGGAGCTGAGAGAAGACAACAAAGTAACTCCCGATCTGATATTTCGTGATCCATATTTTCTGAACTTTTTAGGCTTGAAAGATACATTCAGTGAGAAAAACATAGAAGACGCTATTTTACGTCAGCTGGAAACTTTTATTCTTGAAATTGGGCAAGGGTTTAGCTTTATTGAGAGACAGAAAAATATGATTATTGATGGAGAAGACTTTAAATTGGATTGCTCTTTTTTCACAGAAGGCTTAAAAGGTTGGTTGCCATAGAATTGAAGCTTGGTAAATTTAAAGCTTCATACAAAAGCCAAATGGAATTATATCTTAGATGGTTGGAAAAGCATGAAATGCAAAAAGGAGAAAAAACTCCTATTGGTCTTATCCTTTGTGCTGAGGGTAACAATGAACAAGTCGAATTACTGCAACTGGATAAAGCAGGAATTAAAGTGGCCGAGTACTTAACGGAACTCCCGAGCAAAAAGACTTTGAAACAAAAATTACATCAAGCTGTAGAACTTTCTAGGAAAACATTAGAAAACAGAATTGAAGGGTAGTTCCGTGCCGAGGGTCCATAAGTGGAAAATATTTGAACCAAAAAAGGCGTCAAACCCCTCCGAACATTCAACCTTCATTCGGTATACTCAATCCCTGCAACTCCGTTCGCCCTGCGTCCGGGAATAAAAAATGCCCCACCGTTGGTGGGGACATTCATTTGATTGGCGGAGAGCTGGCGACAACTTTCGAACCGCTATGTAGAAGATTTATTGAAAATCAATGATTTCGCGACTGACTATTGGCCCCAACAAGGTTAGAATATCTTCCTTTGTGGAAAAAAGGTATCTTTTAGTTGTGCAAGATTGAGTAGTTGTGCATCTATAAATTAAAATAGAATGAAGTACTTTTTTGCAGTTTTCATCCTCTTTTTTGCATGCTCCCCCTCACGGGCGCAAAAGCAAGACCGACTGTTGGTAAAAGCATATCAATCCGGGTCCACTGAAAAACTGGAGTTTTTTTTCAACAAGTGGATACAGGAAACGCAACCTCTTTCTCCCATTGCTATTGAAGCATTGAGTGACACCGTTCGGAATATTTATTTACTCTTTCGGCAGTTTTACAATCCGCTTAAAATTGGAAGTATAGGTGGTTCCGAGTGGGGGAATGATATTTATAAAAGAGCTAAATATTTTTTGCTGCAGGATCATATCCCATTTGGATTTGTGGATACGCTCGATAAGGATATTCTCTCACAAAAACAATATTCACGATTGGCAAAGCAATTGAATATCACGGTTGATAGCGTGATCAAGGGATCTAAGGACGAAGACAACATGGGGATAAATTTTATATTCGAATGGCCGACCGCCAAAAAATTTGATACGATCTACCATTTCAGACCTGTGGTTAGTTTTCAAACGCCAAAGACCGTTGTACTGACGGAACAGTATGATTTGCTGTTGAATAACTTCCTCGGCAGCGATCACTACGCGCTAGGAAAAGGAAGTATTATGTCGCCTGCGACTTCGAAAGGAGAAAGCGCAAAGCGGCAAAAGTTCTTGGAGAACTGCATCAAAATATGGTATGGTCACTGGGGCGGGTATTGGCAGCTATATTCTTATCCCCTTGTCAATTCCATTGTATTTGATAGACGCTTTGAAAATGCGCTGGTCAATTACCAACTTGTGTATGAAGGAGGATATGCATATTTTAGGAAGATTAAGGGTACCTGGACGCTAATGGAGGCGAAACGGACTTGGATAGAGTAAAAATAAGTTAAGGTTTAGAGGGGGCTTAAACGTAATTGCAACAGTGCCGCACTTCGTGCGGTTTTTTATTCCCCTCCCGCTCACCCGAGCAAGCTCGGCTCGCGTCCGGGTCATAAAAAATGCCCAGCCAAAGGCTGGGCACTGTTGCAATTACGTTTGCGGAGGGGACAACTTTCGAACTTTCAGGTGCCCGATTTGGAACGGATATATCAATTTTGGGACAGCCATTCCAAATGTGATACCGATTGGAATGCGGTTCCGTTTATTGCGATTATTAACTCGCAAAAGTTCGAAATGAATATTACCTAAACATTGGCAATAAAAGGAGATTTTTTGAGATACTTGTTGTCTGTCAATTGCTCAATAAGAAAATCCGCTAAATTTCCGGCGCCGATTTTATCACCAGGGCAATCTTCTAAACTGGCTTTGATTTCGCTTTTTTTATCTGTCAGTTCAATTAAAGGAAGCCTGATCAAGGTCCAATCAATAGCACTTTTTAATAAAATATTTAATTCCGTTTGCTTATCAGCTGTTGTCTCCGGGTAGTTTGTTTTCATCCATTCGGTTGCGAATGTTGTTTTAGTACTCTTTTTGTCAAAAATTGTATCAACATTCAATCCCGTAATCACGATATATCTTTTAATCTGATATTCATTCATAGAACGAATGATGTTTTTTGTTGCCTGACTAAAGATGGGGGTTTCACCTTTTGGTTGACCTAATGTGCTGATTATTGCTCCGCATCCGTCAATTAGTGAACGCACAGAATTATAATCTCGTGCGTCTCCTTCTATCACCTCAACAAGCGGGTTTTTGATTTGAAATTTTTCAGGACTTCTAAGAAGCATTTTGAAGGGAAATCCTTTGCTTAGTAGTTGTTGGACAAGATATTTTCCTGATTTACCTGTTCCGCCAATGACGGCTATTTTCGGTTTATTTTGCATATTACTCCTTTAAAAATTAAAATATAATTACTGTCTATTTACCTGGAGGTAAAGTGAAGCATTTAGCATCGCCAGAGACGATGCCAACAATAAAACATTTATATTTTATAAGGAGAGTGTAATAAGGTAAAGTTACCAAGTTAAATGGAAAAATGGAGTATTTCTTGATTTTAAAGAGTGTTCGAACTAAAAAGCCTCCAGGATCAATTGACCTGAAGGCTTTCCTTTGTAATCCGCTTTCGAAAATTGCACTTTATTGCGATTTCTTGCAGATAATTGACTTGCGGAGAGGAAGGGATTACTTCCGCTTCGCTCCAGTGATCCCTTAAGGGGGGTGTCAACTTTCGAACCGGTTTGTCGAGGATCTATTGAATCAATGGCTTCATAATTAAATATAAGTTCAAATAACGACTTGTTCCTAAAGGACTGCCGGGCAGGTAGCGGCCACGGGGGTGAGTAAAAATCTATATTGTAACAAAGTTGACTAAGGCAACTAATTGTTATATTTGCCTTATGAAGGAAGAGCAAATAGCACACATCAGGGCATTTAACCGCTTCTATACGATTGTTATTGGCTTGCTGGATAAGCATTACCTGAACAGTGAATTTTCCCTGACAGAAGGGCGCATTATGTTCGAAATATATCATCGGCCTGAAGGGATTACAGCAAGCACCCTTATTGAAATGCTAAATCTTGATAAAGGCTATTTAAGCCGCATACTGCACCAGCTTGAAAAAAAAGATTGATAGAAAAAATGAGAGGTAATAACGATAAGCGCTCATTTTATCTTTTTTTGTCACGAAGCGGCAAACTGGTGTTTGAAAAACTAAATATCGCCGCACAGCAACAGGTTACGCAATTACTGCAGCCCCTTAAAAATGCTGAAATAGTTAAGCTTATTGATCATATGAAGGGTATCAGGCAAATTTTAACGAACGCAAATATGTAAGCAATATGAATAGCAACATACACCTGGATGAAATTATTATTCGGACCACATTACGGCCTGGCGACATTGGGTACGTAACCTTTATGCACGGCATTATTTATCAAAAAGAATACAATTATGATATAAACTGTGAGGTCTATATTGCGCTTGGATTTTGCGAGTTTTATAAGAATTATGATCCTCAAAAGGATTGTGTTTGGGTAGCCGAGCACGATAATAAGATAGTTGGATTTTTACTGCTGATGCACAGGGAAGATAATGCAGCCCAATTGCGCTACTTTATTTTGGATCCTGCCTACCGTGGGATAGGTTTAGGCAAAAAACTCACTAACCTATACATGGATTCCCTGAAGAAGAAAGGTTATAAAACATCTTACCTGTGGACAATAAATGATTTATTTGCAGCCGCTCATATTTATAAAAAAATGGGGTTTGTATTAACCCGGGAGATAGATTCAACTGCTTTTGGTAAACCAATGAAAGAGCAGCGTTATGATCTAACAGTAAAGCCAGGGTAATTACAGAAGACCATAATCGTTAATTTGTTTTCTATAAACAAAAAATGAAACCTTTCTGCGTATTTCGAACCGTTTAATAATTGATAATTAGTCTATCAGCAAGGCGGGGTAAAAGTTGAGTAAAAACTTCGAACTAAAAAGCCTTCAAATTCAACGACTTGAAGGCTTTCTGATTTATCCGCGGAGAGGGCGGGATTACCCTAAGAGCTTAACCGCTGATTTACAAGTTCGAGGGAATCCCTGACCCATTGCTCCCTCTCTTCCGGAGTGCTAGTGATCACTATGCGAAAAACGCTCCGATCAAATTTCTCTGCTTGCAGAAACCCTGCAATGCATTCTTTCCAGATATATTCCAAGGGATCATGGAAAACAGTGTGTTCTCTTTCCTCCGAGGTATTGGAGGTGTTGAATACAAAAAAATTCCGGATGGCAAGCAATTTGGCCGGAGCGCCTTCACCATTGTCTTCGAAGCCATAACCAACGCCCAGGCGGATCACCCGGTCTATCCAGCCTTTTAAAATCGCGGGAGGCTGCCCCCACCAATTAGGATGTATGATGATCACGGCATCTGCTATCTGTAACTCCCGGCAATAGGGAAGAACATCTTCACTAAATTCGTTTTTATCCAGTAATTCATTCTCCTTCAAAAGGGGATCAAATCCTTCTGCATACAGATCATGAAAAAAAATGGTGTGCCCGTGGGATAAATTGTCTTTTAATCGTTCTGCCAGACTGTGATTCAGGCTACCTTGCCGAGGATGGGCGAGCAGGATGAGTAAATTCATTGATCAGTATTTGTACAAATATCCATGAATATCCGTTAATCGGGATGTAAGCTCCCCCCGATTTAAGCCCAGCTAAGGTCAGAATTTTTATATAGAAAAAGCCTTCAGACAAAGTTATCTGAAGGCTTTTTGGTGCATTTTCCGTGGATTCCGATGGATTATCGTGGATTGCGGAGAGGAAGGGATTACCTCTGCGCCCTGGACGGCCGACTCCGGTGATCCCAGATGGGGGAAGCCAAAACCCAAATATATCAGCGCCGAGAACTTCGTCGGGGCTGCTTCGACACGCTCCTCCTCGTTCGTTCCCTTCGCTCTGCTCGTGAACGTGCGGTTTTTTATTCCCCTCCCACTCACCCTAGTAAACTCGGCTCGTGGTCGGGTCATAAAAAATGCCCAGCCTTTGGCTGGGCACTGATATATTTGGGTTTTGCGGAGAGCTGGCGACAACTTTCGAACCGCTATGTAGAAAAGCTGTGCAGTATGGTATTTAGTTGACTACATAAAAGTACATTTTAAATGCACGTTGTCAAAAATCTTCAACAGCTATTTGCAGTCATTCCAGTTTTCGGAAGCCGCCATTAATTATGTAAGCTATGAAAGAGGTGCGCCTACTTTTTTTTGTTATCAGGGTAACCGTTCGAAAATTGCGCTCTCCTCCTTTTGATCATAAGTTGCTTTT
>Ga0207695_10006929_pt1 | contig 14561 bp, 7 predicted proteins | sample KBSC54metaG_FD_184354 | JGI IMG/M metagenome (GOLD analysis project Ga0207695, IMG submission 184354) | Corn rhizosphere microbial communities from Kellogg Biological Station, Michigan, USA - KBS C5-4 metaG (SPAdes) (version 2) | ecosystem: Host-associated > Plants > Roots > Rhizosphere > Soil... | reverse complement strand
CGCGTCGACAACGAGAAAGCCAAAACATAACAACAAAACAACTACTCCGAAACCGGTATACTTACATTTGCTCCCCATTGTTTATTTGGTTTAGGTCCCATTTCCAATTCCAACGTTCCCCCATCCATCAGCTGCTTATGCGTAAACCACGGTGCACCCAACGCCACCCCATTCATCCGCGCACTTTGAATATACTTATTTACCACCGAACTATTATGCGCCACCAGCGTAAACACCTTCCCGTTCTCCAATGAAATGCTCACCTTACTGAACAACGGACTCCCGATCGTATACACAGGCAGCCCCGGCGTCACCGGATAAAAACCCATCGAAGAAAAAACTACAAACGCAGACATCCCGCCGCCATCCTCATCCCCAGGTATCCCAAACACATTGTCCTTGAACCAGGTCGCCAGCAGGAACCGAACAGCCTGCTGCGTCTTCCACGGCGCGCCGGCATAGTTGTACAGATACGGAATATGAAAACACGGCTCGTTCGCCATCGAATACTGCCCCACCATCCCCGTCATATCCGGGAACTTCGACCAGAGATCCTGCTTCGAACGCCCAAGATCCTCCCGGAACAACTGATCCAGCCGATCCTCCGTAGCCTTCTTCCCACCCATCAGGTGAATAAGATCAGGAATATTCTCCTGCACCTGCCACATATACGTCCATCCATTGTCCTCGTCATAATAATCCCTCCCCCCAGGTCCGCCGTCAAACACAGGATCTATCGGGATCCAGCTCCCCTTGTCATCCTTCGGCATAAAGAACCGCCGCGAACTATCCCAAAGATTCCTGTAATTCAGCCCCCGGCGACCGAACAGATCATAGTCCTCCTTCTTCCCCAGTTCCTTCGCCAGCTGCGACACTGCCCAGTCGTCATAAGAAGCCCCCAGCGTAACCGCCACCGCCTGCCGCCGCTCGAACGGATGCACCTCTGATACACTCTCCTTCTCCCCCGGATGCAAAGCCGGGAAATAACCGTGCTCATGAAAAAAGTCATCCAGCGAAGTCTTCGGGCCATTCCTCCAGGGCAGTAAAGTGGCATCCGTCGAATTCTTACGCATACCCTCATACGCACCGGCCACGTCGAAATTCCTCAACCCCTTCCTCCACGCGTCTAAAAATATCACCGAAGAGTGGAAACCGTTCATACACGCATAATCCCCCCACAACACCGGAAAAGTAGGCATCCACCCGCTCTGTTTGTACATCCGAACATACGACTGCAGCATATCCTCTTCCTGTTTCGGATGCAGGATCGTCCGCAGCGGATGCAGCGCGAGATAAGTATCCCATGCCCAGTCGTCCACATAAAAGGGCCGGCTATCGGTATTCACCTGTTTGTTATATCCGCTATAATAAGACTGTCCCTCGGAAATGTCCACCATCCGTTCCTGACACCGGTAAAGGGCGGAATAAAACGACCTCCGCTGAGCCTCCGTCGCCCCTTCCACCTTTATCTGACCCACCACCTTCTTCCACACTTCCTCCGCATGCTGCCGCACCGCTCCAAACTCCTTCCCCGCTACCTCCCGCAAATAATTTGCCTTAGCCTGCTCCGGACTAACAAAACTTATCGCATACCGCATCTCTACCACCTCCGCCCCGGCCGGGAACACGATAGATGTCCGCGCAGCACCACCGCGCGAAACACCAGCCTCATCCGGCTTCCCCGCCACACTAAACACCCCGTACATATACACCTTCACATCCCCGTGCCAGCTCTCCGTTCCCTCCACTTCCTTCCCCGACAAAAAATGCCACCCGGACCCGCCGCCATTATATACATTCAGCAGCAGGGCCCGCTGCCCCGCCGCCGGAAAACTAAACCGATAGATCCCCGCCTTCTCCCCCGGAGCAAACTCCACCGTAATATTGTCGTTCACCAGCCAGGTGGAATAATACCAGGGTCTGGTCACTTCCAGGTCATGATCATAGGGCATCCTCCGCTTCCACACATCCTCCCCGATCTCTCCAACATACGGCTTTACCGAAAAAGCTTCTCCCAGGCGATGCGACACCATCGTCAGGGGAAAGCTCGAGATACAGTTATCCATATAGTCCTTCCTCACCGGATACATTCGGATCACACTATTAGGCAAAAACACCGTCGGCCTCGTAGGCTCCAGCAAAGCCCCCACATTCCCGATCGTCGGATCGATATAGCCGGCAGCATCCTGCCCAATCGCCCCAACAAAACAAAAAACCAACAGAGGTAAAAAAAATCTCTTCATAACATTCTAAAAAATGGCCGTGCCATCCGGCACGGCCTATAAGAAAAATATCATCAATATCCGTCATTCTGCTTCCACGCAGCATTCAGCGTCATCTCCGCCAGCGGTATCGGCGCCCAGTACTTCTGCGCATAGTTCACCCCCGCAGGTATCGGATTCTCCGTCGCATCCCGCGCCGCGGATATCTGCGGTAACAGCTGCAACCTCACGATATCGAACCACCTCACCCCGAACTCCTCCGCAAACTCATAGGACCGCTCATACACCACAGAATCCCTGAAAGCCGTCTGCGAAAGCCCCGGCGTCAGATCAGGCAACCCGGCCCTTGCGCGCACCTGGTTGATCGCCGCATAGCTCGCCGCGGACGGACCGCTGCCCGCCATATCCGAAGCCTCGGCATAGTCCAGCAACACACCCGCATACCGGCTGATCACGGTCTCCATATTGGTAGAAGGCTGTATCGTAAACAGGTGCGTAGCATCTTCGTTGACCCCATCCCCAACGCCATTCGTCACCAGACCGGCCCTGTACTTCTTGTAGTACGGATGCTGCGCATGCGTCGCCGGAGAATTCCACGGCACCAGGGTAAACGTCTGCTTGTCCGGATTCCGCAGCTTGATCGTATCGTAGAAGGTCATATAACTCCGGGTACAGATCGGCCTGTTCTTGTAGAAATTGATCTCCGGATATACATCGTCCCATCCGCTGCTGCCATCCACGGCCACCTCATCCAGCGGCACATTCGAAGAGCCATACCGGCGGTTGGGCAGATTACCCGCAACGCTGTACTGCAGCGCGAAGATCGTCTCGGGACCATTCCTGGTCTTGAATACCTGGTCATAGGGGATATTCATGTTATACAGGTTCGACCCCATGACAATATTCGCCTCGTCCGCCGCCGCCTGATACTTCGTCGCATCATTCAGAGGCCAGCCCGCCATCGTCAGATAGGCATCGGCCAAAATAGCGCTCGCGGAATAGATGCTCGGATGTCCCTGCACCTTCGTCTTCCCCAGCATCGCCTTGGCCATGCCAAGATCGCTGATGATCTGCTTGTAAACATCCGCCACCGCACTCCTCGGAACACGCGTCGTCGCGTCGATCGGCGCCGTCACGATCGGCAACGGACCGAAAGTCCGCACCAGATAATAGTAGCAGAGCCCGCGCAGATAATACGCCTCACCCGCCGACTTATTCCTCGTCACCGTGTCGGTAGTCGAGATCTTCTGATAGTTCTGCAGGATAAAATTGGCATTGTAGATCGTCTGCCATGGACCATTCCACTCCGCCGGCAGCGAAGAGTTGGTGGAGCTGCCCTGCAGCCGGTCGAACTCGCGCTGGTCGCCCTTATTCAATCCGGGGTCCGTCGTCAGGTCGTCCGACCCGAAATAAGAGGTCTCCTTGCTCGTAAAACCCCAGGCTCCGTCACGCGCCAGCTGGATATACATACCGGCAACCGCCGCATCCAGATCGCTCTGCGTCTTATAATAACTGTCGGGGGTAATATTGCCCTTCGGATTTTCTGTTAGCTTCTGACATCCCGAAAACACCGCCGCCGCAGCACCTGCCACCAGCAGTCCGGTCGTCCAAATATAAAATCGTGAATATTTCATATGGAAATACATTTATGAATTATAATGAAAGTCTGAAACCCATCGTATACGACTTGGGGTTGGGAATAACGCCAAACTCCTGTCCCTGCGAGATAGCATTCCCCGTCGGCTGCTGGTCGATCTCCGGGTCATACCCCTTGTATGGAGTGATGGTCCACAGGTTCTGACCGCTGACATATACCTCGAGGCTGTTCAGCCTGAGGTGATGCGTGACGGCGGAAGGAAGACGGTAGGTCAGCGAAAGGTTCTTCAGCTTGGCATAGCTGGAATTGTAGACATAGCGGCTGCTGCCGTTGTAGTTATGCCCCGTGCTGCTCCACGCGGGATTGTTGCTGTTCGGATTCTTGTCCGACCACAGATTCTCGGGTACGGCCTGCGTGGTCGTCGCATTCTTCATGTCCCCAAGTCCGCCCCAGAGATAGGCCAGCGTCTGCGAGAACACCTGACTTCCCTGAACGCCCTGGAACATAAAGCTCAGCGTAAAGTCATGATAGCTGAAGTCGTTGATAAATCCATACGTGTACTTCGGCGTCGCATTTCCCAGCAGTTGATAGTCTGCCGCCGTAAAAGCATGATCCCCATTCACGTCCAGATACTTGGCATCGCCCGGCTTGTTGCCGTACAGCGCCGCCTGCGTAGCCTCGCCGCTCTTCCACGTGCCGAGAAACTGGTAGCCCGCAAACTCGCCCAGCGGCTGACCCACCTTCAGCACCGCGTTATACGTATTGTTGCCGCCGATCGCATACAGATTGTCCAGACCGCCGAGGTCAAGCACCTTGTTCCGGTTCATGGACACGGTTAAATTCACATTCCACTTGAATTCCCTGGTGGATATCGGTGAACCACCCACCATGAACTCCAACCCCTTGTTCGAAACGCTCCCGATATTGGTCTGGTAGTTCTGACCACCGCCGCCATACTGGGTCGATGGGATATTATACAGCAGGTTTTTGATCTTCCCAGTATACGCATCGATCGTGACGAACAACCGGTTGTTCAGGAAAGCCATATCCACACCGGCGTCATAGGTGCTCTTGATCTCCCACTTGAGCGACTTCGATACAGGCGCGCCTGCGGAAGTGGCTACGCTCGCATTCCCCGACTGACCGGGGCTGCCCCCGCCGAAATAATAGTTGTTCTGATTATTACCGCCGCCGGAATTGATCCGCTGTATCGTAGAATAAGCCGGCACCGCCTGGTTACCCGTCTGGCCATAGGAAGCACGGATCTTGAAGTCGGAGAACAGGTTCGAATTCTCCATAAATTTCTCCTTCTTCATATTCCAGTTGACACCGACCGACGGGAAGCTGCTCCACTTGTTCGTCAGGTGCGAACTCCCATCCTCACGGATACTGGCCGACAGCGTATACTTGTCCTTGTAGGTATAGTACACGCGACCCAGCCAGGACACCAGTGCATCCGCCGAATAGGAAGAAGACACTTGCTGCGTAGCCCCCAGCCCCAGATTGTAATAGCCCTGCCCGTAAGAGATCAGGTTACGCGCCGTAGCCGTGGTCGACATATTCTGACCATTCTGTAATTCATAAAGCGCCGTAGCCGTGATCGCATGATCCCCGAACTTGTGCTTGTAGGTCAGATAGTTGCTGCTTAGAAATCCCCTGTTCCTGGCGCTGACGGTAAAAGCGTTGTCTGAATGATTGTCATAAGCACCCGTATTAGGTCCATCCAAAGACTGTCCATATCCATAAAATAGATTGTAAACGTTCGTCGAAGTAAACGTCAGGTCCTTCCAAACCCGGTAAGTGACGATCGCCGACCCGCTGTAGTTGTCCGTAAGCGCGCCGCCGCCCGCCATATTATCGTGGCTCTGGCTCAGCGCCTGCGCGATCGGATTGAACTGTATCGAGGCAAAGCTCGAGTGCTTGATAAAATTCCCGTTCCCGTCTCTGATCGGACTAGTCGGATCCCACTCAACCGCCTGATTGAACGGATCTCCTAAACCTCCGCCATAATTAGTGTTATGATTCCTGGGAATAATACCGGTAACAATGAATTTCACGTTGATCTTGTTGTTCACCCTCACGTCCACATTACCCCTGAACGTGGTCTTCCGGTACCACTGGTTCAGGATGATACCCGGCTGACTCAGATAGCCGCCCGAAAAATAATAGCGGACATTGTCCGACCCGCCGCTCAGGCTGGCCTGATAGTTCTGTACCCAGGGCTCGGTGTGCAGCGCCCGCTGCCAGTCCGTTCCCTTGACCGCGCCCGACTTGAAGTCGGACAACTGCTGCGCCGAGAAGGGCTGCGAAGCCGCCGATCCCCCCTGCGCCACGAACTGCGCATTCACCGACCGCGCGAAATCATAGGGCTGCATAAGGTCCAGCTCCCGCGGGATCTTGTTCTTCTGGGCCCAGGCATTCACCGTCAGCCTTGGCGAGCTTACCCCGCCCGATTTGGTGGTGATAAGGACCACGCCGTTCGACGCCCTTGACCCGTAGATCGCGGTCGAAGCAGCGTCTTTCAATACCTCGAGCGACTCGATATCCGCCGGATTCACGTCCGTGCCGTTACCGATATTCCCGTCGATCACATACAAAGGCTCGGTGCCACCCGTAATAGAGTTGGCGCCCCTGATCTTGACCCTGAGCCCCTGCCCCGGCTGACCATTGGGGCTGAGGACCGCGACACCCGCCGTCGTTCCCTGCAGAGCCTGCTCCATCCGCACCAGCGGACGCTTGGCGATCTCCGCCGCCTTGATGCTGCTGCTGGAGCCGGTGACATCGCTCTTCTTTTGCGTACCATAACCCACGACGACAACGTCGCCAAGGGTGTTGGGGTCCTGCTGAAGACTAATGTTCAGCTCGCTGCGCCCCTTTACCGGATACTCCGCGTGGAGATACCCGACATAGCTGATCACCAGCACGGGCGCCACCTGGCTACCGGTGCTGATCTGATAATTACCCGAAAGATCCGTAGAAGTCGAGACGGTAGTGCCCTTAAGTGTGACCGTGGCCCCGGAAAGCGGACGATTGTTCTCGTCCAGCACCCTTCCCCGAACCACCTGTCCCTGAGCTTCGGCCTTAACGAGGCCGATGACTACCAAAAGCAGTGTCAGTAGTTTTTTCATACACAAGCAATTGATTTTTATGAGATGAATAGAGTACAAATTTGGCCTGACCCCATTAACAGGACCTCCAATTTTTCCTTAATTAGCGCATTAACTAAGTTTTTTTTTAGTACCACCCCCCTGCACCGCCACTGCAGTACCACCCGGCTCCCTTTTATTCCACCAACTTGCCAGAGAAGACCCCGTCACATTCATCATCGGCCCAAACACCGCCGGAGCCAAACCTACCGTCGCCAGCTTCCCCATCGCCAGCGCGATACCCGAAGCCAACCCTCCGTTCTGCATTCCCACCTCCAGCGAGATCGTCCGGCAATCCTTCTCCTCCATCCCCAGCACTCTCCCCGACCAGTACCCCAGGGTGTAACCCGCGACATTCTGTAGCAGCGTCGCCGCGATCAGCAACAACCCCACCTCCAGAAGACTGTCCCTGCCCGCCGCCGTGATCACGACGATGATAGCCGCGATCCCGGTCATCGACACCAGCGGCATCGCCCGGTCAAGCCAGCCAATCCGACCTTTTAATAAATAGTTGAAAAGAAGACCCGCCACTATCGGCAGTATGACGATCTGGGTAATATCCCAGACCATCGGCCAAAAATGCACCGCCACCAGCTGACCCGCCAGCAGACGCATTAATAATGGTGTGACCAACGGACTCAGCAAGGTAGACACCGTCGTCACGGAAACCGAAAGCGCCAGATTCGCCTTCGCCAGCCACGACATCACATTCGACGCCAACCCACTGGGACAACACCCCACGAGGACGATACCCGCCGCGATCTCCGGTGGAAACGAAAAAGCATGAATGATACAGTAACTCACCAGCGGCATGATCGTATAATGACAGACCACCCCGATAAAGATCCCCTTCGGCATCCGCAGCACATCTCTGAACTCCTTCAGACTAAGCTCCGTCCCCATCCCGAACATGATGACCTGCAGGAGCGGCAGGATCAGCCGCGATAATTTAAAATCCCCCACTTTTATAAAATACTGCGGATAGTACAGCGCCAGACTCACCACAGCGAAGATCACCACCGTAAAAGAAAACCCCTTCAACACCCGGGACCTCCGGAACAACAACGCCAGCGCGACAAAGAACACCATCAACCCCCAACCACCCCAACCGGCTTCCGTCTTCCCCTCCACCGCAAAAGCGACATATTCTCCCCCCGTTTTCAGCCCCCTTCCCCCGCCCGCCGCGATCACCACATACTGCCTCCCGTCGATACTATATGTTATAGGTGTAGCAAACCCACCCGCAGGCAGCCTGTACTCCCAGACCATTTTCCCCGTTTTCTGATCGAAAGCCCGGATCTTCTCATCCCTCGTCCCCGCAATAAAGACCAGGCCTCCCGCGGTAGCCAGCGGCCCCCCATAACTCTCCGTCCCCGTCGCCGGCACGCCCTTCTTCGCCAGTTCCGGATACTCACCCAGCGGCACCTTCCATTTATATTCCCCCGTATTCAGGTCGATCGCGTTCAGCGTCCCCCACGGCGGCTTGATCCCCGGATAACCATTCGAATCCTCCACCTTCTCCCAGACCTTGCTGATATACGGCGGCACATAGGGAAAATCGGACGGCTTTCCCTTCACCGTATCCTTAACGTCATTATGCTCACCCCCTACCCGGCGCCCACCCCATCCGCTCACCAAAAACTCTACGATCGCCGTCCTCTCCTGTTCGGACAGCTGGTTTTGAAACGACGGCATCCTCCCCTGACCAACGGCGACAATATGGGCGATATCCTCCTTCTTCAATTTCTTCCCGATCCCCTGCAGACCCGGGATCTCCAGACCATTCCCCTTTCGATCCGCCCCATGACAGGGACTGCAGCTCGTCACATACAAACCCTGCCCCTTCGACAGCGCCGCGATCTCTTTTTTGCGTTCTGCCATCGAGACCATCTGCAACAACCACGGCGCATTATTCGTGTTCTGATAAAAAACTCCATTACTATCAACCGCATTCCCGCCCCACTCCGCTCCACCACTATAACCCACCAGAACCGTTCCCTTTTCACTCGGTGGCAGATACGACTGGTCACATAACGGCGCGGGCTTAAGAGGAAAAGGTTGCGTGGGCCAGGGCTCCTCCCCCGGAAGACCCGCAACAGGCACCGCCCGCTCCTCCACCGGAAAAACGCTCTTCCCGCTGTCTCTATCCAGCACAAACACATTCCCGCCCTTGGTCACCTGCACCACCACATCTATTGACTTCCCATCCCGTCGTATCGTCGTCAAATTCGGCGGACACGGGATATCCCTGTCCCACAGATCATGATGCGTTGTCTGATAATACCATTTCAGACGACCAGTCCCCGCATCCAGCGCGACCACACAATCCGAGAACAAATTCATTCCCCCCCTGTCACCCCCATAAAAATCCGATGACGGCGAACCCGTTCCAAAATACACCACCCCCCGGCGCTCATCCAGCGCCATCCCTCCCCAGTTATTCGTACCACCCGCCCATTTATATGCGTCCTTCGGCCAGGTCTCATAGCCCGGCTCACCCGGCTGCGGTATCGTATGAAAGGTCCAGACAAGTTTCCCCGTCACAACATCGAAACCCCGCACATACCCAGGCGCCGCATTCCCCGCCTCCGACACCGCACTACCGTAAATGATCACATTCTTAAAGACTATCCCCGGCGAAGTCGCCGTCACATAAAGACGCTTTACGTCGTGATTGATATCCAGCCCCGTCGTAAACGGCACAACCCCATTCTCCCCAAACCCCTTCACCGGCTCACCATTCGTCGCATTCACCGCAAACAGATTCGACCCCGCCACATAATATAGCTGCTTATTCCAATACGTCACCCCCCTGCACTCATTCAATCTCGGCTCCCTGCCCGCAAAAGGATCGAACTGCCACAATTGCCTCCCGCTGGCCGCATCCAGCGCAAACAACTTTAGCGTCGGACTCACCCCATACATAACTTTATCAACAACAATTGGCTGACACTGGATATCATGCCTCGCTGCCCCCGAGTTGTAGGTCCACGCCACCTTCAAATTTTTCACATTCCCCACATTGATCTGCGCCAGTGGCGAATAGCGATTATTCTCTTTATTCCCCCCATAATTCGGCCAGTCCGTCGAAGACCGACCAGCATTCCTACAACCCACCAACCCCAAAAAAACAAGAAGAAAAAGACCCGGGAATTTCATTTTAAATAGAATTGATAATAGATCGTCCAGGAAAATGTTTCACCGGGCATAACCCGTATATGCAAATATGGCTCGGGACAAAGTATCGTAGGCGATCCCCAGTAGACCAGTTTCGACAGCGGCCGGTCACATCGTATATGTATCCCCGTTGAGTCGTTCTCCAGACGGATATCGTACTCCCCCTTCCCATACAACTGTCCATACACTTTCCCGATCGGTTCACGGATCACCACCGAATCCCCCGGCACACCGATCCGAAACCCCGGCCCGGTCATCGTACTGTCCATCCGGAAGAAATTATGGTCGAACACATCCGTCTCGATCACTTCATTCCCCGTATTTTTCAGATGGTGCACCAGCCGCAACCCTGCTCCATCCAACACTACCTCCTTCTCATACTCATACCGCTTCAACCGCTGAACAAAGACCACACTTCGCCTTCTCTTCTTCACGATCCATTTCCCCGCATCCACGATCGGATAGTACCTAAAAGAATTATACTTCATCGAATCCGGCCGCTCCAACTCGCCCACCCCGATCTGAAAAAAAGTCTTCCCCACACCATACCCCAACGGCGAAAAAGACTCCACCGGCCCTACGATCGCATCATGTATCCTCGGCCCATACTTCGGGAACCACTGCGTCACAAACCGGTGCCCCTTATATTCCGCAACAGGCATCACACCCGCCCAGTCAAACCTCGTTGCCCGGTAATAGCCTTTCGCCGTATCCGGCAGATACAATCCAACACGCATTACTCCATTATTGATCTCCACATAGGGCGCGTCCTGCCCCTTCACCATCAATCCCACTACGATCAACGCCGCCACGACCGCGCTTTTTTTCATATACCCCAAACTTTACGGCCTGATGATCGTCCCATCCCTCTTGCGGATAGTCCACCGTCCTGCCTTGTTATTAATAGGATACTTCGCAGCAAGCTTCTCATTCACATCCACCCCGAGACCCGGCGCCTCATTCACATACAGATACCCCTTCTTCAACTCCGGGCTCCCCGGAAAAACTTCCCTCAGCTGATCCGAAAAGAACACCGACTCCTGGATACCAAAATTCCAGATCGCCAGATCGATATGACAGTGCGCCGCATGTCCCACGGGCGAGACATCCCCCGGTCCGTGCCAGGCCGTCTTCACATTACAGAACTCACCCAGCCGCGCCACCTTCATCGCCGGCGTGATCCCGCCGATCTGCGACACATGACACCGGATATAGTCCATATAGTGATTCTTCATCGCCCCCACAAATTCATTGGTATTATTGAACAGTTCACCCATCGCAAACGGAACCGTCGTGCTCTCCCGCAGCTGCTTGAACCACTCCATATTCTCCGGCGATACCGGGTCTTCGATAAAGTAGGGGTTGTATTCCTCCAGCCGCTTGCACATATTGATCATGTCGACGGGCTGTATCCGTTCGTGCGTGTCGTGCAGCAGATCGATCTCCTCCCCGCACCGCTTGCGCACCTCGCGGAATAACTTCGGTACCGCCTGCACATAGGCCACCGGGTCCATAAAGTCATCCGTCGCCTTGCCAAAACCGGCATCCCGGAAATCCGGCTGCTGCGCCAGATACAGGCTGCCATAACCTCCCTGCTGTATCCGGATATAGCGGAATCCTTCGTCCATATACTTCTTCACCTGGTCGGCGCACTCTTCCGGCGTCTTCCCGTCTGCATGCGCATAGGCGTCGACGGCAAACCGGGCCTTACCGCCCAGCAGCTGATACACCGGCATTCCGGCCCGCTTGCCCTTGATATCCCAGAGAGCCTGGTCAAGACCGCTGAGCGCATTGTTCAACACCGGCCCGTTGCGCCAGTACGAACTCACAAAACAGGCCTGCCACATGTCCTCGATATTATCGGCATTGCGCCCCACGCAGAAATCGTTCAGGTAGTTGTTGATTGCCGTGACCACCACTTCCGCGCGCTGGGTGAACGTCGCACACCCGATCCCGTAAAGACCCGGCTCCGAAGTCTCGACTTTCACCATCACCAGATTGGCCCCCTGCGGAGCAGTCGCGATAGCCTTGACCGACCGGATCGTCACCGGCGGCATACCGGCCGCATAGCGCGGCGTTTCGGCTTCGGCCTTCACTCCGCCAACAATAACACCGGCAGAGCCGAGCCCCGCCATCTTAAGAAGTTCACGTCTATTCATATGTAAGCTGATTTATTTTCACGTCGCCTGCCCGCTCCACAGGAGTCACCACCAGCCCAGTCACCTTCCCATTCACGATCTTCCCCTCCACCGTCGTATTATAGGGCGCATGCAGTTTGAATTCGCCATTCCATCCCTTCGGCCATGCAGGCAACAACAATATGCTCTTACCCTCCGTCTGCATAACCATCTTCTGCAGCCCGTTCTCTCCATTACCCCCATTGTCCTGGTCCGGCTCATAGTCATGGCCCCTGGCCCAGAAAGCCGGGAACTTCAGCTTCGGGTCCTTCCTCGTCAGCGCATAGTGCACATAGTCCTTCGCTACATCGGCCTCACCCAGATAGGCCGCCTGTATCGGGTCCTGATTCCAGCAACCCTTCTCGTGGAAATGACGCACGTCGAACGTATGCTTCGCCAGCAAAAAGCCCGGCTTCCCCAGCCCATACAACCGGAACGGATAGATCGCATATAACTCGGGGTTCTCAAGGTTGCGGCCCTTCGCGGTCTGCGGACCCGTATACGGCAACAGTCGCCGCGCCGAATCGTCCACCGGCAACGGCGGCACCACATTCAGCAGCCGGCGCCATTTCTCCTTCATCCCCGCGCCCACAACCCCATCCGGCAATTCGAGCATCCTCGGTATCACCGCCCGCAAACCCGCGATATCGGGAGCGGGATCATGCACCTTCCAGAACATCTCAATAGAATTATCCGGGTCCAGCAACAGCCTGCCCGCCGAATCACGTCCAAAATGTTCATCGAAAAATTGCAAACCGGCCGAAGCTACCGGCACCAGATACTCCCTGGCAAAACCCGCATCCTGCGTATGCTCATAATAGTCGAGCATCATCATGCTGAGTTCGAGGATCGGCGTAAAATAGTGGCCCGTCCAGTTCTCCTTCACCTCGGGCCCCATATACGGCACACCACCCCAGAATGGCGTCGTCTCCTGAAAATACGCACCCCCATGCCCATAATATTTACGCACCTGCGCCGCATTCCCCGGCAGCATTTTAAGATACATCCGGAACAGCGGCAGCATCAGGTCATAGTCACCCGCCATCAGCCGCGGCCAGTACATAGGCCGCGTATTCTGAAACCAGTACATCCCTCCCCACCCCCGGTAATCCGGATTCTTTTCTCCAACCGTAAAGATCGATCCATTGAACTTTATCGGATAAGCCCCGCGACCCGCACAGGCCGTAACAAATCTTTGCAGAATATACCCCCTGGTCGTCTCCCTCGCCACAGAGTCCCCCGTCGCCACGATCCAGCTGCGATCCCAAAAACCTTCCCACCACCGGCGATGCGCCGCCCGCGCCGCCTCCAAATCCACCTTAACAGCCACCTGCTTCTTCAAAAGCCCCATCCACTCATCCCCTTTCGCCGTCAGGACATTTATCGTAACCGTCTGCCCCTTCACTTCCATACACCCTCCAAAACAAATATCCGCAAGCTCCCCCGTCGAACCGTTGCGGTGAAACCACACAGCCTCATTCTTTCTCTTCAAAACACTATCCCCCTTCCTCCAGTCCTCCAAACTCACACTTAACTTCCGATTCCCTTCCACCCTGATCACAGGATGATTCGCATCTACCCATACACGATAGCGAATATCCCCTTCCTGAACGAGGATCTCGCCTTCCTTAAGCCTCAACTCCTGCCTGAAGCCCCCACCCGAACTCCCCTCCGCCTTCACCCTCACCCGTCCAACCTTCGACAAGATCCCCCCCTGCTTCATCCAGCCGTCCATGCCCGGCTCCACCTGGTCCCCCCAGGCGTCCGTTTTGCTGATATAGAACAGCAGGTCCCCTCCTGGCTCAGTCCAGACATTCAGACCGATATCCCCGTTCCCAAGCGGCATCGACTCCGCCGGCCCGGGTCCGGGTTCCGTCCATACAACATTAAATGAATCGGGTTGGGGCTGCGCATCCACCCAAACAGGCGGGCTCAAAAACAAGGCGCAAAACAAAGGCAACAGCGGAAGTCTGGTTATATTCACTGGCATGATCGTTAATCCAGCCAGCAAATAAGCGTTCCGACCTTAACAAAGCGGCTAATTAATGCTTAATTGCCAAAGAATCCGGAGATTTTTCGTGTTTATACCTGAACACCAGTGGAAAAACGATCCCCAGGACCAGCGCATACGCCGCAAATGTAAACCAGATACTGTGCCAGTCCTTTGCCCCGTTCACCGTAAAATGATCTACTACCCATCCGCTGCACTTGGTGCCGAACCAGGCGCCAAAGCCATTGGTCA
>Ga0207695_10006926_pt1 | contig 14565 bp, 10 predicted proteins | sample KBSC54metaG_FD_184354 | JGI IMG/M metagenome (GOLD analysis project Ga0207695, IMG submission 184354) | Corn rhizosphere microbial communities from Kellogg Biological Station, Michigan, USA - KBS C5-4 metaG (SPAdes) (version 2) | ecosystem: Host-associated > Plants > Roots > Rhizosphere > Soil... | reverse complement strand
CCTGCCCACGTCGACGTCACCACGCACAGCTTCACCGATTGCCACGCGCTGGCCCGCGCGCTGGCCGAACGCATCGCCGAGCGCCTGCGCGCCGGCATCGCCGCCCGCGGCCAGGCGCTGCTGGCGGTTTCCGGCGGCAGCACGCCGGTGCATTTCTTTCGTCAGCTGGCGCGCGCGGAGCTGGACTGGTCGAAGGTCTACGTCACCCTGGTGGACGAGCGCTGGGTGCCGGAAAGCCACGAGCGCTCCAACGCGCGCATGGTCAAGGCCGAGCTGCTGCAGCACGAGGCTTCGGCCGCGCACTTCGTGCCGCTGTATACCGATCTGCCGACGCCGGAAGCCGGCGTGGCCGCGGTGCGCGCGCGGGTCGCCGCGCTGCCGTTCCCGTTCGATGCGGTGATCCTCGGCATGGGCACGGACGGGCATACCGCTTCGTTCTTCCCCGGCGGCGATCGCCTCGCCGAAGCGCTGGATCTGGCCGGCGCCGCGCAGGTGCTGCCGATGCGCGCCGCCGGCGCGGGCGAACCGCGCATCACTTTCACCCTGCCGGCCCTGCTCGATACGCAGGCGCTGTATCTGCATATCGAAGGCGACAACAAGCGCCAGCTGCTCGCCGACGCCCGCCTCGGACTGGGCGCGGGCAAGGATTACCCGGTACGCAGCGTGCTGACCCAGACGCGCGTACCGGTCACCGTGTACTGGTGCCCTTGAGCGCCGGACGCCAGGAGTGGGAAACGGGTGACCCTCAACGCCCGTTTCCCGCTTCTCCCCTTCTTCTCCGATCGAAAGACTACGCATGAGCACGCCACTGCATCCCGTCGTCGCCGAAGTCACCGCCCGCCTGCGCGAGCGCAGCCGCGATACGCGCGCCGCCTACCTCGCGCGCATCGATGCCGCCGGCACCGGCGGCACGCATCGCGAGCGCTTGTCCTGCGGCAACCTCGCGCATGGCTTCGCCGCCTGCGGCACCGATGACAAGGCCGCGCTGCGCGATGGCCGCGCACCGAACCTGGGCATCGTCACCTCGTATAACGACATGCTCTCGGCCCATCAGCCGTACGAGCGCTATCCGGAACTGATCCGCGGCATCGCGCGCGAAGCGGGCATCACCGCACAAGTAGCGGGCGGCGTGCCGGCGATGTGCGACGGCGTGACCCAGGGCCGCGAAGGCATGGAGCTGTCGCTGTTCTCGCGCGATCTGATCGCGATGGCCACCGCGGTGTCGCTCTCGCACGACATGTTCGACGGCGCGGTGTACTTGGGGATCTGCGACAAGATCGTGCCGGGCCTGCTGATCGGCGCGCTGAGCTTCGGCCATCTGCCCGGCATCTTCGTGCCCAGCGGCCCGATGCCCAGCGGCATCACCAACGAGCAGAAATCCAAGGTGCGCCAGGCCTACGCCGAAGGCAAAGCCAACCGCGCCGAGCTGCTGGAGGCCGAAGCGGCCGCCTATCACGCGCCGGGCACCTGCACCTTCTACGGCACCGCCAACTCCAATCAGATGCTGATGGAGATCATGGGCCTGCACCTGCCGGGCGCCAGCTTCGTGGCGCCGGACACGCCGCTGCGCGATGCGCTCACCGCCGAAGCGGTGCGCCGCGTCGCCGCGCTCAGCGCGCATGGCCAGGCGCATCTGCCGGTGGGCCATATCGTCGATGAGCGCGCCATCGTCAACGGCGTGATCGGCCTGCATGCCACCGGCGGCTCGACCAATCATCTGCTGCATCTGGTGGCGATGGCGCGCGCGGCCGGCATCCAGCTGCGCTGGGACGATTTCGACGCGCTGTCCTCGGTGATCCCGCTGCTGGCGCGCGTGTATCCGAACGGCTATGCCGACGTGAATCAGTTCCACGAAGCCGGCGGCATGGCCTTCCTGATCGACCAGCTGCTCGGCGCCGGCCTGCTGCATGGCGATGTGCGCACGGTATTCGGCACCGGCATGCAAGGCTATGCGCAGGTGCCGTCGCTGGATGCCGCCGGCGCGCTGCGCTGGACGCCGGTGGCGAAGGAAAGCGGCAATCGCGGCGTGCTGCGCGGCACCGCCGAACCGTTCCGCGCCGACGGCGGCCTGCGCATGCTGGCGGGCAATCTCGGCCGCGCGGTGATCAAGGTGTCCTCGGTGCCGGACGATCGCCAGGTGATCGAAGCGCCGGCGATCGTGTTCCACGATCAGGACGATGTGCGCCGGGCCTTCGAGCGCGGCGAGCTCAATCGCGACTTCATCGCGGTGGTGCGTTTCCAGGGCCCGCGTGCGATCGGCATGCCGGAGCTGCACAAGCTCACGCCGACGCTGGCGGTGCTGCAGGATCGCGGCTATCGCATCGCCCTGCTCACCGACGGCCGCATGTCCGGCGCCTCCGGCCGCGTGCCGGCGGCGATCCATGTCACGCCCGAAGCGCAGGCGCAGGGCGCGATCGCCAAGATCCGCGACGGCGACCTGATCCGCCTCGACGCCACCCGCGGCACGCTCGACGTGCTGGTGGATGCGTCTGAATTCGCCAGCCGCGTGCCGGTGACCGCCGACTTGTCGTCGCACCATAGCGGCATGGGCCGCGAGCTGTTCGGCCTGTTCCGCCAGGCGGCGGTCGAGGCCGATCTCGGCGCCGGCGTGCTCTGACTCTTTCCAGGACTTTCCATGAGCGACATCCAAACCAAGCAAGCCCAGGTCGAAGCCACCCTGCGCCTGGCGCCGGTGGTGCCGGTGGTGATCATCGAAGACGCCAGGGCCGCCGTGCCGATGGCGCGCGCGCTGGTGGCCGGCGGTATTCCGGCGATCGAAGTGACCCTGCGCACGCCGGCCGCGCTGGACGCGATCCGCGCGATCGCCGCGGAAGTCGAGGGCGCCGTGGTCGGCGTGGGCACGGTGCTGACGCCGCAGGATCTGGAGAACGCGCGCCAGGCCGGCGCGAAGTTCGCGGTGTCGCCCGGCGTGTCGCCGAAGCTGCTGGCGGCGGCCGATGACAGCGAGCTGCCCCTGCTGCCGGGCGTGGCGACCGCATCGGAGGCGATGAGCCTGCTGGAGCGCGGCTATCGCCATCTGAAATTCTTCCCCGCGGTACCGGCGGGCGGCCACAAGCTGCTCGGCGCCTGGGCCAGTCCGCTGCCGCAGATCCGCTTCTGCCCGACCGGCGGCATCAGCCTGGCCAGCGCACCGGATTTCCTGTCGCTGCCCAACGTGGTGTGCGTGGGCGGCTCCTGGCTCACGCCGGTGGACAAGTTGAAGTCCGGCGATTGGGCCAGCATCGAAGCGCTGGCGCGTGAGGCGGCGGCGCTCAAGGCACATCGGTAGTACAAGGATGTGGGTGAGCCTACGGCTCACCCACATCTCATGTGCGCGTCAGTTGACGCTCACCGCACTCCACGCCGAAGCCACCCCGGCATACTGCGTCGACGTCGTGCCATACAGATCGGCCGCCGCCTTCAAGGTCGCCGTGCGCGCCGCCGCATAGTTGGTGTTGGACGTCATGTACACCGTCAACGCCCGATACCAGATCTTCTGCGCCGCATCGCGTCCGATGCCGCCGGCCGCGGTATTGCCGTTGCACACCAGCTTGGCCGCCGTCAGGTTGGCCGAGCTGCCCGCGCCGAAGCCGGCCGGCACCACCGCGCCTTCGGCCAGCAGATAGAAGAAGTGATTGCCCACGCCCGAGCTGTAGTGGACGTTGAGCGAACCCACCGAACTGCTCCAGCAATCGGCCGAGGCGCCATCCAGGCTGGGCTTGAACATATAGCGCAGCGCCGTGGTGCCATTGGGATTGCTGCGATAGATCTTCTCGCCGATCAGGTAGTCCGGCACGTCGGTGCTGTTATTGGCGTAGTACTCGACCATGGTGCCGAAGATGTCGGAGTTCGCTTCGTTCAAGCCGCCCGACTCGCCGGAGTAGGCCAGGCCCGCGGTCGCCTGCGTCACGCCATGGCTCATCTCATGGCCGGCCACGTCCACCGCCACCAGCGGGAACCAGGTGGTGCCGCCGTCGCCGTACTCCATCGCGCTGCCGTTCCAGGCGGCGTTGTTGGAGGTGTAGGTGCCGCCGCCGACGTTGATCTTCACGTGGGCGTAGCTCTTCACGCCCTTGCCGTCGTTGAAGATGCCGTTGCGGCCGTGCACGTTCTTGTAATAGTCCCAGGTCTTGGAGACGCCGTAGGCGATATCGCCGGCCACCGTGGCGCGATCGCTCTCGGCATTGTTGCCCCAGGTGTTGTCGGTATCGGTGAACAGCGTGGCGTTGCGCAGATTCGCCGAGGTGTCGTTCTTGCCCTGGGCGTCGTACACCGAGCCGTTGCCGCGCGAGGGATCGATCAGTTGATAGCCGCCGGTCACCGAGTTGGTGACGATGCCCACATTGCCCACCAGCAGCGACTTGCCGGTGCCGTTGGCGGCGATGGTCTGGAACAGGTTCCAGCGATCGAGCACCTTGCCGCTGGTGGCATCGACGAAGTAGCGCATGTTGGCGGTGCCGAAGGTATCGGACGCACCCTGCACGTTGATCTCATACGCCAGCACCGGCTTGGCGCCGCGCGCATAGATCACCAGGCCGCGGCTCTCGATGCTCTCGATCTCGCCGTTGAAATCCTTGCCGGCGACCAGCTGCGCTTCGTCGGCGGTGGTGCGCGGAGCAAGGCTGGGGCGGCCGCGGCCGCGTAGAGTGAGGCTCGCTTCGCGGAAGCGGCCGTTGTTGCTGTGCACGACCACGTCGCCGCCGATCACTGGCAGGCCGCGGTAGCTGCGCTGCATGCGCACGTGTTCGGTGCCATCGGGATCGACGATCACGTCGGTCGCCTCGAACGCGTCATCGGCATCCGCCTGCAGTGCGGCGGGCTGCTGCTTGGCCAGGCCCTTGGCGACACCGGCGATCGCCAGATGATCGAAACGCGCAGCCTGCGCAGCACCGGCGACGGTCAGCGCGGCGGCGATGGAGAGGCTGAGTACGTAAGGTTTCAAAGACATCACGACACTCCTTGATGCGAAATTTGGGCAAGAGAAGGGCGCGGCTGCGTGCATGCACGTAACCGAAGACGCCCGATAGAAAGCTCCCTAGGGTCCCTCCCCTGAGGGCGCTAATCCTCTCGACCTGTGCATCGCAAGAACATAGGAATGTTTCGTAAGTTCTTCACGGACCAATCACGCAAGCCTCCTGCAAGTCGCGAGATTCACGCGCCGCGCTCAAGGCCGAAGCCTTCGTCGATCCAGCCGGTGAGTCCGCCGATCATCTCCTTCACCGGACGCCCGAGCTGCGCCAGTTTCACCGCGGCCTTGTTGGCGCCATTGCAGTGCGGTCCGGCGCAATAGACGACGAACAAGGTGTCGGCCGGATACTCGCTCAGCCGCTGCTCGCTGATCGTGCGCGTGGGCATGTTCAGCGCGCCGGGCACATGGCCGGCGGCGTACATGGTGGGCGTGCGCACATCGAGCAGGACGAAGTCCTTTTCCTCGTGCTGCGTGGCGTACTGCACGTCCGCGCAATCGGTCTCGAAACTCAGGCGCGCCTGGAAGTGCGCCAGCGCCTGCGTGCTGGCGGCGGCGGGAATGCGATGGATGACGCTGCTCATGGGCGGTACTCCGTGCTGTGGATGACGCCAGTGTGGGCACTGGCGGCCGCCGCCGACATTGGCAAGAATGCCAGGCATCATGAAGAAACCGCCAAAGCGCGTGGGCACTCTCGCCGGCCCCGCCAACCGCAACGTGGCGGTGCTGGTCTACGACGGCCTGTGCACCTTCGAGTACGGCATCGCGGTGGAGATGTTCGGCATCGCACGGCCGGAACTGGAGCACTGGTATCGCTTCACCTCCTGCGCGGTGGATCGCGGCGCGATGCGCGCGGCCGGTGGGCTCAGCGTGCGCGCCGACACCGGACTGAAAGGCCTGGCGCGCGCCGGCACCATCATCATCCCCGGCTGGCGCGGCGCCGATGCCGCACCGCCGCCGGCCCTGCTCGATGCGCTGCGCGCGGCGCATAAGCGTGGCGCGCGGCTGCTGTCGTTCTGTTCGGGCGTGTTCGTGCTGGCCGCCGCCGGTCTGCTGGACGATCGCGCGGCGACCACGCATTGGCGCTACGCGCAAACGCTGGCGTCGCGCTATCCGCGTATCCGCTTGCAGCCCGACGTGCTCTACGTCGACGAAGGCAAGGTGATGACTTCCGCCGGCAGCGCGGCGGCGATCGATCTTTCGCTGCATCTGATCCGCCGCGACTACGGCCCGCGCATCGCCAACCAGGTAGCGCGCCGCGCGGTGGTGCCGACGCATCGCGACGGCGGGCAGGCACAATTCATCCCCGCGCCGCTGCCCGAGCAGGGCGCCGCGCTGGGCACGCTGCTGGAATGGATGCGCCGCCGTCTCGATGAGCCGCTGCCGATCAGAGCGCTGGCCGAGCGTGCGCGCATGAGCGAACGCACTTTGCTGCGCCGCTTCGAGGAAGCCACCGGCCACTCGCCCAAGCAATGGCTGGTGCACGAACGCCTGGCGCGGGCGCGCGAGCTGCTGGAAGGCAGCGATCTGGCGGTCGAGCAGATCGCCGACCGCTGCGGCTTCGGCAGCGCCGACACGCTGCGCCATCACTTCCGCCGCGCGATCAAGCTCAGCCCCGCGCGCTACCGCGAGCGCTTCGCGCTGGCGGGGCAGCGGCCGTAGAGATGCGCGGCGGACGCCGCTAAGCTGCGGCCGGTTCCTTCCTCGTCGTGGCGCCCATGCTCTACATCGTTCTGGCCATCTGCTGCAGCGTGCTGGTCTCCGTCCTGCTGAAACTGGCGCGCCGCCACGACATCGACGTGGGCCAGGCGATCGCCTGGAATTACGTGGCGACCAGCGCGCTCACCGCCTGGGTGTTCCATCCCTCGCTGGAGACGCTGACGCGGCCGGGCGCACCCTGGATCGGCTTCGTCGGACTGGGCCTGCTGCTGCCGCTGATCTTCCTGGCGCTGGCCGCCTCGGTGCGGCATGCCGGCATCGTGCGCAGCGATGCCGCGCAGCGGCTGTCGCTGATCGTGTCGCTGCTGGCAGCCTTCCTGCTGTTCGGCGAGGCCACCAGCGCGTTCAAGCTGGCCGGCATCGGCCTGGGCCTGATCGCGCTGGCCTGCATGGTGTGGCGTGGCGGCACGGGTGCCGGCGAAGGCGCGGCCGCCTGGTGGTGGCCGTTGATCGTGTTCGCCGGCTTCGCCGCGATCGATATTCTGTTCAAGCATGTGGCCCAGGCCGGCACGCCGTTCGCCGCCTCGCTGCAGGCGATGTTCGCGCTGGCCCTGCTGGTGTCGTTCGCGCTGCAGCTGGGCCGCCGCTTCGCCGGGCGCACGCGCTTCACCCTGCGCGATGCGCTGGCCGGTCTGCTGCTGGGCCTGGCCAACTTCGGCAACATCGTGTTCTACGTGCGCGCGCACCAGGCGCTGGCCGAGCGGCCTTCGCTGGTGTTCGCCGCGATGAACCTGGGCGTGGTGGCACTGGGCGCGCTGGTCGGCACGCTGGCCTTCCGCGAGAAATTGAGCCGGCTGAATCTCGCCGGCGTGGTGCTGGCCGCCGTGGCCATCGTGCTGGCCACGAGGGCCTGAGCGGGCAGGCGCCATGCGCCGGCGTAGCCATGACTTCTGGGGTACGAAAGCCGGCAGGGGCAGCGCCTAAGCTCGAAGGTTCCAGCCCTCCCCCGAAGGAACTCCGATGCGCATGCTTCCTCTGGCCGCCGCCCTGGCCTCCCTGCTGTTCGCCGGCGCCGCCCTGGCCGCCGACAAGCAAGACAAGGACAAGGATAAGCCGCAGGACAGCAAGCCGGACGCCGCGCTGGTCCAGCCGCAGGCGTCGGAAACCAGCGGCACGGTGCGCGTGGAAGGCAAGAGCATCGACTACAAGGCGGTCGCCGGCACCCTGATCATCAACGGCACGGGTGATAAGGAGCACGAGCCGCAGATCAGCATGTTCTACACGGCGTACTTCAAGAAAGGCGCCGATGCGGGCAAGCGTCCGGTCACCTTCATCTACAACGGCGGCCCGGGCTCGGCCACGGTGTGGCTGCATATGGGCGCCTTCGGCCCCAAGCGCGTGGTGACCTCCGATGACAGCCACACGCCGGCGGCGCCCTATGGCCTGGTCAACAACGACTACAGCCTGCTGGATGCGTCCGACCTGGTCTTTATCGATGCGCCCGGCGCCGGCTTCAGCCGCCTGATCGCGGCCGACGAGGACAAGAGCAAGCGCGAGGAGCAGATGAAGGACCGCCGCAAGGAGGTCTACGGCGTCGATGGCGATGGCCATGCCTTCGCCCATTTCATCACCCAGTTCCTGTCCAGGTACGGCCGCTGGAACTCGCCCAAGTATCTGTTCGGCGAAAGCTACGGCACCACCCGCTCGGCGGTGCTGGCCAACATCCTGGAAAACCAGTCCAGCGTCGATCTCAACGGCGTGATCCTGCTCTCGCAGATCCTCAGCTTCGACACCAGCATCGACGGCCCGGAGACCAACCCGGGCGTGGACCTGCCCTATGTGGTCGCGCTGCCGACCTTCGCCGCCACCGCCTACTACCACCATCGCCTGCCGCAGCAGCCGGCGGCGCTGGAGCCGTTCCTGCGCGAGGTGGAGCAGTTCGCGCTCAACGACTACGCGCAGGCGCTGATGGCCGGCAGCCGTCTGGACGATGCGCGCAGGCAGGCGGTGGCGCAGAAGCTCAATCAGTACACCGGCCTGCCGGTGGCTTATCTGCTGAAGGCCGATCTGCGCGTGACCGGCGGCATGTTCGAGCACGAACTGCAGAACGACGGCGGCGTCACCACCGGCCGCCTGGACGGCCGCTTCTCCGGTCCTTCGCTGGATCCTTTGAGCAAAGACTCCGAATACGACCCGCAGTCCTCGGCGATCAGCGCCGCCTACGTGGCTGCGTTCAACGACTACGTGCGCAAGCAGCTGAAGTTCGGCGACGGCCAGCAGTACCGGCTGTTCGCCTCGATCGACCATTGGGATTTCAAGCATAACGGCGGCGAGGGCGAGCGTTCGATCAACGTCATGCCTGACCTGGCCAAGGCGATGAAGACCAATCCCAACCTGCGCGTGTCATTGCACGGCGGCTACTACGACCTGGCCACGCCCTACTTCGCGGCCGATTACGAGATGCACCATCTGCCGATCCCCGCCTCGCTGCAGAAGAACATCTCCTACGACTGGTATCCGTCCGGCCACATGGTCTACGCCCACGAGGATTCGCTGAAAAAGCTGCACGACAACGTGGCGCGCTTTATCGGCGAGACCGACAACGTCAAGTAAGGCGCGCCGCCGGGCGCCGGCGCGAGTTGCTATGCTTGGCGGGCACCGGCGCCCGCCATCCCCATTTCGACTCCGGATTCCCTCATGCGCGACCTGATCGATCGCTACCTCGACGCCTATAACCGCATGGACGTGGCCGCCATGCTCAACACGATGCATGCCGGCGTGGTGTTCGAGAACTACACCAAGGGCATCCTGAGCGTACGCACCCAGGGTGTGGCGGAGCTGCGCCACCTGGCGGAAAGCTCGCTGCACCTGTTCTCGGCGCGCCGCCAGATCATCACCTCGTTCCGCGAGCACGGCGAGGATGCCGCCACGGCGGACATCCTGTTCGACGGCACCTTCGCCATCGATCTGCCGAACGGCGTGCGCGCGGGACAGAGCATCGCGCTGACCGGACGCAGCGAATACCGCGTCAGCGAAGGCAAGCTGATCTATATCGCCGACTTCAGTGAGTGAGCGCGCGATGTCCCTGCCTTTCGATGCGGTGCTGTTCGACTGCGATGGCGTGCTGGTCGATTCGGAGGCGATCACCAATGGTGTGCTGAGCGCGATGCTGGTGGAGGGCGGCTGGGCGATCACGCCGGCCGAGACCATGGCGATCTTCCTGGGCAAGTCGATCCGCGACGAGGCCGACCTGATCGAAGCGCGCACCGGCAAGTCGGTAACCGACGAGTGGATGGAGAGTTTCCAGCAGCGGCGTAACGCCGCGCTGGAGCGCGAGCTGGTCGAGATTCCGGGCGCCGCCGTCGCGGTGCGCGCCCTGCATCGCGCGCTGGACGGCCGTATCGCCGTCGCTTCCGGCGCCGATCTGCACAAGGTGGAGCTGCAGCTGGCCAAGGTCGGCCTGTCCGACTGCTTCGCCGGACGCATGTTCAGCGGCCACGATCTGCCGCGCAGCAAGCCGCATCCGGACGTCTATCTCGCCGCCGCCGCCGCACTGGGTGTCGATCCGTGCCGCTGCGCCGTGATCGAGGACACCGTGACCGGCGCCACCGCGGGCCTCACCGCCGGCGCCACCGTGTTCGGCTACAGCCCGCATGAGCCGGGCCATGCCAGCGCCGAGGCGCTGCGTGCGATCGGCGTGACGCAGATCTTCCGTGACATGAGCGAGCTGCCGGCCGTGCTGGCAGCTTTTCGCCCGCGCGAAGTGGACGCTTTCAGCACCTGACCCAACCATCAACGCGCCGCCAGGACATGCCGGCGCACCCGACGACAAGGACGTGGACATGTGGGAAAAACTATTCGGTAAGCCGTCGAAGCCCGCCGCCGAGCAGCCGCCGGCCGAACCGGTGCCGCCACCGCCGGCCGCGGAGGAGCACCCCGCCGAGCGCGCGATGCGCGACGCCATCGCCGCCAAGCGGCACGAAGATCCCCTGGTCGGCGCCAAGGTCGCCAGCAATATCCTGTTCCAGGGATTGATGGGTACCTTGAAGCAGGAAGGCCGTGGCGTGCATATGGAAACCGCGCTCGTGGTGGTCGGTTCGCTGGCCGGCTATGCCTGCCAGGCCGGCGTGCTGCGCGAGCGCCGGGCGGCGGACCCGGCGGCCATGCCGTTCCACGTCGCGACGACCACGGACGGGCACATTCTCTATTACGGCGATGAGCTCAATGCTCCGCTGGCCGAAACGCAGTACTCCGTGTGGAGCCTGTGCGCGGGCACCGCGCAGCAGCTCGGTGCGCAGATCCCGAATGTCAGCGAGATCTTTACGCATGTCAGCACGGTCGCGGGCACGCCGGCGTTCGGCGTGCCGCGCTATCCGGGCGAAGGCCGCGCGGGCGATCTGCCGGTCAACTACCTGCGCGTGTTCTGGCCCAAGGTCTTTCCGGCCCTGGAGAAGTACTGCGACAAGCCTACGCATTGGCCGGTCGCGCTGGGTCTGGTCGCGCAGCAGCTGATCGAAGCCGGGCGCGAGGTGGTCGATCCGACCTCGGCGGTGCGGATCATCATGGAGTGCGCGATTCCCATGTCCAAGCTGGACAGCCGCCACGTGTTTGCCGAGCCGTCGCAGCCGTAAGCGTCAGAAATGCACGCTCGCCGCGTCGTGTTCGGCGCGGCGCAGCAGCGCGTTCTTCCAGCGCTGCTGCTGCGCGGAATCCGCTTCGGCCAGCCACTGCGGCTTGTTCGCCACCAGCGCGGCCACCGCCACGCCATCCTCGTACAGCACGCGCGTGCCGATCACCGCGGGCAGGCGATTGCCGCTGAGCACGGTGCCGACCAGGTTCAGCGGATCGCAACCGCTGAGGCAGACGTACTGGTTTTCCGGCGGCTGCTGGCGGATCTGGCGCAGCTTGCCGATCGCCTCGGGCAGCGCGAACTGCTCGCCGACCAGGCCTTCGACGAAGCGTCCGCCGCGGATCTCACCGCGCGCCTCCAGCCGGTGATACACGCGCAGCAGTTCGCGCCAGGTCGGCAGCCAGCCAGCCTCGCGCTCCAGCAGCCTCCAGAACACCACGCCGTAGCGGCGCAGCAGGGTGCGCGCGACGTGTTCGACGGCTTCGGCGCGCTTGCTGTCCTTGCCGTCCGGCACCAGCGGCGCGCGCACCAGCGACCAGCGCCCCGCATCCTCGATCCCGCTGAGCAGGTGCCGGCGCATGCGCCGATGGCGATGCGCATCGCGCTTGGCCGCCGGCAGCAGCAGGGCGCGCAGGCCGGCGAAGCTGTCGGCGGTGACGCGGCCGGCTGCGACCAGTTCGCCCAGCGCATCTTCCAGTTCGGTGCGCAGCAGATGCGCGGCGCTCATCAGTTCGTCGAAGAACAGCGCGCCGTGTTCGCGCAGGACATCGGCGACCGCCTGTGCACGCGAAGACAGCAGCAGCTCCTGCGGCTGCGCGGAGCCGGCGATGCCGCTCCACAGCGCCATCTCCTTGCGCGGCAGCAGCACGATCGGCGTGGCGCGCACGGGACTGCTGCCGCCGGTGGCGCCGCGCAGGCGATTCCAGCCGACGCGGCCGGCGCGGCACAGATCGTCCAGCCAGGTGATCGAGTAATCGTCGATGCGCGCCGGCAGCAGCTCCGCTTCCCAGGCGCCGGCGGCGGCTTCGTAGCCTTCCAGTTGCGCGATCGCCGCCGGCAGCGCATCCGGTCCGCTCAGGCGCGAACCCGGAGCGACGTGATGCCAATCGAACTGGAAGCGCATGAAGTCGCGCCGGCTGACCGGCTCGATCTCGCGGCGCAGGCGGCCGATGGTGTAGCGATGGATGCGTGCGAGCAGATGGCGTTCGCACCATTGCGTCGCGCTCGCCGCCGGCGTGAACAGGCCTTGCATCACATAGCCTTCGGATTGCAGGCGCAGCAGGGCCGTCTCTACCTCGCCGTCGTCGGCGGCCAATGAAGCGGCGAGCGTCGCGACAGTGACCGGCCCCAGGCCGACCAGGCGGCCGCGGACCATTTCCAGCAAGGCGTCTTCGCGGCTCCACGCCTGGGCGAGGAATTCGGCCGGCGCTTCGATCGCCGGCTGCATCGCCGCGTCAGCGTGGATCGCGTGCCACAGCGGCAGCTTCTCCGCCGCCACCCACACGCGCCAGTTGGTGTGTCCGGGTGAGCTCAGCAAGCTGGCGCGGCGAGCGGCCGCCAGCGCCTGCAGCCAGTTTTCCCAGCCATCGTTCGCCGCTTCGTCGGCGGTGACGAAGCCGAGCACGCTCAGCGCTTCGTGCATCTCGTCGGCGCCGCGCACCTGCGGCCAGGCCTCGCCGCGCACCGCTTCGATCGCCTCCGGATCGAGCTTGCCCAGATCGTCGGCGCTGTCGCCGTCGTTCCAGCGGCGCGTCTGCACGGCTTGCGTGCGGCGTTCTTCCAGCGGCGCATCGTCGAGATAAGCGTAGGGCGCGGCGCTCAGCACTTCGGCGGCCAGTGGGCTGGCGGTGGTGAGATCGCGTGCGACCACGCTGATCCGGCCGCTCTCCAATCCGCGCAGGATGTGCAGCAGGCCATCCACATCCATCGCCTCGCGCAGGCAGTCGTACAGCGTCTGCTCGACCAGCGGATGGTCGGGAATCTGCCGCTCGCCGACGATGTTTTCCAGGCAGGCGACCTGGTCGGGAAAGACCGTGGCCAGCAGGTCTTCGCTGCGCATGCGCTGGATCTGCGGCGCCACCTTGCGGCCACCCTGGAAACGCGGCAGCGCCAATGAGGTGGTGGCATTCCAGCGCCAGCGCACCGGGAACAGCGGCGCATCCAGCAGCGCCTGCACCAGCACATGCTCGGCGGTATGGGAGTGCAGATAACGCGCCACTTCGATCAGCGGAAAGCTGTGGCTGGTCGACAGCGACAGCACGATGGCGTCCTCGGTCGCCGCCGCCTGCAATTCGAAGTTGAACTGGCGGCAGAAGCGCTTGCGCAGGGCCAGGCCCCAGGCGCGATTGATGCGGCTGCCCCAGGGCGTGTGGATCACCAGCTGGGTACCGCCGGATTCGTCGAAGAAGCGTTCGAACACCAGCTGGTGCTGAGTCGGCAGCACGCCGAGCGCCGCCTTGGCCTTGGCCAGGTAATCGGCCAGCTGTTGCGCGGCCGCCTCGCTGAGGCCCAGCGTGTCTTTCAGCCAGGCCAGCAGTTCGGGCGTGCCGCCTTCGTCCAGGCGCGCGCTGACTTCTTCGCGCAGACGCGATACGCCATGCGACAACTCGTTGCTGCGCCCCGGCGCTTCACCCAGCCAGAACGGAATGCTCGGCGGCACGCCGTGCGCATCCTCGACGCGCAGGCGGTCGCGCTCCACGCGCAGGATGCGATAGCTGGTATTGCCGAGCTGGAAGATATCGCCGGCCAGGCTCTCCACCGCGAAATCCTCGTGCACGCTGCCGATCACCGTGGCCTGCGGTTCCAGCACCACGAGGTAATCGGCGGTGTCGGGAATCGCACCACCGGAGGTCACCGCGGTCAGCCGCGCGCCGCGCCGTGCACGCAGCTGCTTATGCACGGCATCGCGATGCACATACGCCGCCCGCGCGCCGCGGCGCGTGGTGAAACCGTCGGCCAGCATGCGCACGATCGCGTCGAACTGTTCGCGCGGCAGATCGTGGTAGGGATAGGCGCGGCGCACCAGAGCGAACAGCGCGTCTTCGTTCCACTCCTCGCACGCCACTTCAGCCACGATCTGCTGCGCCAGCACGTCCAGCGGGCGCGGCGGGATGGTCAGCGTATCCAGTTCGCCGCGGCGCACGCAGTCCAGCAGTGCGGCGCATTCGGCCAGATCGTCGCGCGAGGTGGGAAACAGGCGCGCCTTCGGCGTGCCGCTCACCGCGTGCCCGGAGCGGCCGGCGCGCTGCAGGAAGGCGGCGATCGAGCGCGGCGAGCTCAGCTGGCAGACCAGATCCACATCGCCGATATC
>Ga0207695_10006923_pt1 | contig 14569 bp, 9 predicted proteins | sample KBSC54metaG_FD_184354 | JGI IMG/M metagenome (GOLD analysis project Ga0207695, IMG submission 184354) | Corn rhizosphere microbial communities from Kellogg Biological Station, Michigan, USA - KBS C5-4 metaG (SPAdes) (version 2) | ecosystem: Host-associated > Plants > Roots > Rhizosphere > Soil... | reverse complement strand
TGTAATGCACGACGTCGTCCTGAAGCAGCGACGGCACGCGCATGGTCGGGAAGGAGCCCGAGAGGCGCGGCGCATTCTTCGGCGTGATCACGGCGAGAACGCCCGGCGCCTTCTCGGCGGCTGCGCTGTCTATCTGCTTGACGCGCCCTTTCGCGATGCTGCTCGTGATCAGCACCGCGTGCGACATGTTCGGCAGGGGAAACTCGACGGCGTACTTTGCGGCGCCCGTGACCTTGAGCCGGCCGTCAACACGATCGAGTGGCTCACCGATGCTCGGCGCGCGTGTCGTTGCTTCGCTCATGCCGATACCTCCGTCAACGCACGCACCAGCGTCCGTTTCGCCAATTCGATCTTGAACGCGTTCTGACTTTGCGGACGAGCGCCGGCCAGCGCCGCGTCAGCGGCCGCGTGGAACGTTGCCGCGTTTGCGGGTCGTCCGATCAACGCGCGTTCCGCTTCGTGCGAGCGCCAGGGCTTTGTGCCGACGCCGCCGAGCGCCACGCGCGCGCCCCGAATCGTGTTCGATTGGACATCGAGGGCGACGGCCGCCGACGCGAGCGCAAACGCGAAGCTCGCGCGGTCTCGCACCTTCAAGTACAGCGATCGTCGCGCGATTGCGACTGACGGAATGTCAATCGAGGTAATAACGTCGCCGGGGCGCAGAACTGTCTCACGCTCGGGATGCGCGCCAGGCAGCACGTGAAACTCGGCGAACGGAATCGCGCGAGGACCACTCGAGCCGCGCACCTGCACGACCGCGTCGAGCGCGGTCAGCGCCACCGCGAGATCGGACGGATGTGTCGCGATGCAATGCTCGCTCGTTCCGAGAACGGCTTGCCCGCGATTGATGCCATGGATCGCCGAGCATCCGGTGCCGGGCTCACGCTTGTTGCATGCGGTCGCCGTGTCGCGAAAGTACGGACACCGCGTGCGCTGAAGGATGTTGCCCGCCATCGTCGCCATGTTGCGTACCTGACCCGACGCGGCCAGCAACAGCGACTGGCTCACCATCGGATAGCGTTCGCGTACGCGCGCGTCCCACGCCACGTCGCTCATGTGCGCGAGTCCTCCCAGTCTCAAGCCTCCATTCGGAAGATCGGCAACCGTGCCGAGCGATGCGTCTCGATGCACGAGAGGATTGAGATCGACGACGTGCGTTGGGCGCTCGACGCCAAGCTTCATGAGATCGATCAGCGTGGTACCGCCGGCGACGTAGCGCGTCGACGCGACGGTGCCGGCACGTACGGCGCCCTCGACGTTGTCCGCCGTCGTGTAGTCGAAGGGAATCATCGGGCTGCTCTCCCGGATTGCCGAACGTCTTGAATCGCGGCGACGATACCTGGATACGCGCCACATCGACAGATATTGCCACTCATCGCCTCGCGCACGTCGTCGTCACGCGGGCCCCATGGCTCGTTCAGCATTCCGGCGGCGGACATGATCTGGCCCGACGTGCAGTAGCCGCACTGGAAGCCGTCGTGCGTTACGAACGCCTGCTGCAACGGATGGAGATCGTCGCCGTGCGCGAGACCTTCGATCGTCGTGATCTGCTTGCCCTGCTGCATCACCGCGAAGGTCAGGCACGACAAGGTTCGACGTCCGTCGATGTGCACGGTGCACGCGCCGCACTGGCCGTGATCGCATCCTTTCTTGGTGCCCATGAGTCCGGCGTATTCGCGCAGCGCGTCGAGCAGCGTTACGCGCGGCTCGAGCTGCAGCGTCACCTGCTTTCCGTTGACGTTGAGCGTGACGGGCGTCATCGCGTTGGATGCCACCGCGCGCGCGATCGTCTCTCCGCGAGCGAGGTGGGGACGAATCGTCAACGCGAACACTACGCCAAGTGCCGTCGCGACGAACTGGCGACGACTCCAGTTGCCCGAAAGCGCAGCCGGCGGGGACTTCGCCGCATCCGTGAGGGCGAGAATGATCTCACCCGGGTCCGGTGCATCGGGGCCGACGTGTCGCCAACGCACGACACTGTCGCGGTCGATCACGAAGATCGCGGGCTCTCCGCGAACGCCGAAGCGCAGCGCGAGCTCGTCGTTCGTGAGCTTGATCACCGGCAGTGCAACCGCGTCATCGTCGAACACGAAATCGCGCCACAGTCCGTCGCCGCCCGCGCTCAGCAGTTGCGCACCCGCCGCATCCGGCAGGCTGGCGATCAGTTGATTGTATGCGGCGATCTGCTCGCGATGCGACGGATCCCAGTGCGGTGCATGAAGCGCGACGATGACGGGAGAGCCGCGGAATTGCGACAGCGATCGAGTATCACCATCAGGGAGCGCGATCGGTACGTCGGGAGCGCTGTCGCCAGATGACAACGGGTGTGCGTCGAGCGACGTGCTGAGCTGAGCCATGGCAGGTCTACCCTCGATGTGAGGGAATCATCATCAGGAAAAGCGCCTGCCAAGCCGCAAGAGCTATGCTCTTGACTCGATCCTGCCACCGCCAAGTCGAAATCGGCGGGAACCTGTTCAAACATTCAGCGCCGGCAGCCGAGCTTGGGTCGCGGAAAGCCATGACCGAATGGCTGGCTCCGTCGTCATACAACGAATGCCGCGTGGTCGAAGAATGGCCCATCGAGGACGTCATCGATCGCCGCGGCCAGAGTTGGTTGTCTATCCCCTGACGTAGCAGTGAGTTACCAGCCGTCACTCGCTGTCCGCCGCCCTCGCAATCGCCGCCTCTCCCCGATCGATGACCGCTCCGACTCCTCCCGGCGCCAGCCTCAATCTCCGCGTGCTGCTCGAAGAAATGATCGAGCGCAACGCTTCGGACTTGCACATTTCCGCGGGCGAACGCCCAATGTTGCGCGTCGACGGTGACATGGCGCGCTCGAACGTCGACTTCGTGATGCAGCCGAAAGACACGCTGCAGCTCGCGTATTCGGTGCTCACTGAAAATCAAAAGAAGCGGTTCGAGATGGAGGACGAGCTGGATTTCTCGTTCGGCATTCAGAACCTGGCGCGTTTCCGCGGCAACTGCTTCAAGCAGCGCGGCTGCGTCTCGATGGTGATCCGGCAGATCCCGTTCAACATCAAGACATTCGAAGACCTGCATCTGCCAAAGGTCATTGCCGATCTCTCAGACAAGCCGCGCGGTCTCATCTTGGTCACCGGGCCGACGGGCTCCGGCAAGTCGACCACGCTCGCCGCGATGCTCGACAAGATCAACAAAGAGCTGAAAGGCCACATGATCACGATCGAGGATCCGATCGAGTTCATTCACAAGCACCAGAACTGCATCGTCAATCAGCGCGAGGTTGGCAGCGACACGAAGAGCTTCAGCGCCGCATTGAAATACGCCTTGCGGCAAGATCCCGATGTCGTGTTGATCGGCGAAATGCGCGACCTTGAAACGATTCAAGCGGGGTTGACGATCGCGGAAACGGGACACTTGGCATTCGCGACGTTGCACACGAACAGTGCCGCCGAAGCGATCAACCGTATCATCGACGTCTTTCCGAGTCACCAACAATCGCAGGTCCGCGCGCAGCTCGCGTTCTGCTTGGAAGGCATCATCACCCAAACGCTGCTGCCGAAGCTCGGCGGACGTGGCCGCGCGATGGCGGCGGAGATTCTCGTCGTCACGCCGGCGATTCGCGCGCTCATTCGCGACGACAAGATCCACCAGATCTACTCGATGATGCAGTCGGGAAAGAAATACGGTATGCAAACGATGAACGACGCGCTCTACAACCTGTACATGAGCAAGACCGTCGCGCTCGACGAAGTGCTCCGCGCGAGTCACGACCAAGCCGAGATCATGCGAATGATTGGGGTCACCGCCGACGGTGAGCCGAACGGCAAGCCCGGCGCGCCCGCGCTGGCCGGAAAACGGTAACCGTCAGAGAGGCTCCCAATGCCCCAGTTCACATACACGGCTCGCTCGATGAACGGCGAGCTCAAATCGGCGACGATCGACGCGCCGAATCGGGACGAAGTCATCAAGCAGCTCAAGCAGCAGCGCTTGAACGTCGTCAAGATCGACGAGGGCACGGCGACAAAGAAGAAGCGCGGCGGCCGGATCAAGATGCGCGACATCGTGATCTTCACGCGCCAGTTCTCGACGATGATCAACGCCGGTCTCCCGTTGGTGCAGGCGTTGGACATTTTGGCGACGCAGAGTGAGAATCCGGCGCTCAAGGACGTCACGCGACAAGTCGTGTTCGACGTCGAGTCCGGAAACACCGTTGCCGACGCGCTCAGAAAGCATCCCAACGCGTTCACCGACCTTTACGTGAACATGGTCGCCGCGGGTGAGGCGGGTGGTATTCTCGACACCATCCTCATGCGACTCGCGGTCTTCATGGAAAAGAACGACGCGTTGGTTCGCAAAGTGAAGGGCGCGATGATCTACCCTGGCGTGATCATGAGCGTCGCGGCGATCGCCATTACCGTGTTGCTCGTGTTCGTGATCCCGACGTTCCAAACGATGTTCGCGAGCGCCGGCATCGCCCTGCCGCTCCCGACACGTATCGTGATCGGCATGTCGCACTTCCTCAAGACGTATTGGTATGTCGTCGCTGGCGCGTTGTTCGGCGCGTTCATCATGGTCAAGCGCTACTACGCGACCGCGAACGGAAAGCTCCAGATCGACCGCATGCTGCTCAAAGCCCCGGTCCTCGGCGACGTGCTTCGCAAGTCGGCCGTGTCGCGGTTCACGCGCACGCTCGGTACGCTGATCTCGTCGGGCGTGTCGATTCTCGACGGGTTGGAGATCACGGCCAAGACCGCGGGCAACCGCGTGATTCAGGATGCCATCATGGAATCGCGCGCGTCGATCGCTGGTGGTGAGACGATCGCGGCGCCGCTCAAGAAATCAGCCGTCTTCCCGCCCATGGTGATCTCGATGATCGCGGTCGGCGAGCAGACCGGCGGTCTCGACGAGATGCTCTCGAAGATCGCGGACTTCTATGATGAAGAAGTCGATGCGGCGGTGTCCGGACTACTCGCGCTCATGGAGCCGGTGATGATCGTGTTCCTTGGCGTTGTGGTCGGCGGCATGGTGGTCGCGATGTACTTGCCGATCTTCGACATGGTGAACGCGGCGGGGTAACGCGGCCTTTCTTAGACGGAGGCTGTTCTATCCCGGTCCCGCAGTCGATTCATGCCAGGGCGCATTTTGCTCCGTCCAGGCGATTGAACTGGATAGAATAGAACTCGCGAAAATCCCCTTAACGACGAGCCACGCGACTTAACGTGGCTCGTCTTCGTTTTTTCATGACGGCGCGCTCGAAGGCGAATTGGGCGGTTAAGTCAATCAGTCGTGGACCGCGCACACTCTCCTATTGCTTTCCAATACCTCAGGCGTGAGGATTATATCGGGAACCAATAGGAGCAGCGATGACCGGCCGCCTCGACGTTCAGCAGGGAACTCTCGCCCTCATGGTGCTGAAAACGCTCGATCTCCTCGGCCCACTCCACGGCTACGGAATCGCGCGTCGCATCGAAGAAACGAGTCAGCACCGGCTGTCCGTCAACTACGGAACTCTTTATCCCGCGCTGCTCAAGCTCGAGCAGGAGGGATGTATCCGCGGCGAATGGGGTGTCTCCGAGAGCAACCGGAAAGCGAAGATATACACACTCACGCGAGCGGGAAGACGTCAGCTCGCGCGTGAAACACGTCACTGGCAACTGACGAGCGCGATCCTCGCCGGCTTCCTCACCCCGAGCCGGAGTCCGGCATGAACGCGCTTCGGCGAACGCTCGCGCGGATCCTCGGCCTGACCCGGCATGCCCCCAGAGAAGAGGACGTCGCGCGCGAGATGGCTGCCCATCTCGAGATGGCGATCGACGAGCACGTACGCGCCGGCATGAGCCCCGCCGAGGCACGGCGAATCGCGCTGATCGAATCCGGAGGAATCCAGGTCGCGAAGGAGGCGTGGCGGGAACAGCGCGGCGTTCCCGTCATCGAGCTTCTCGTGCGCGATTGCAGCTTCGCGGCCCGATCGCTCCGGAAACACGCAGGCTTCACGATCGCCGTCGTTCTTACGCTCGCGCTCGCGATCGGCGCCAATACTGCGATTTTCAGCGCCGTCGAGGCGGTGCTGATCCGACCCCTGCCGGTTCCCAACCTCGATCGAGTCGTCACCGTTGGGAAGTTCCTCACCGAAGATCGATCACACACAGGCCTCCAGGCGGCCGAAGTCTTCGATCTCGAGAAGCGCCACGACATCTTCGATGCGGTCGCGGGTTATCGCAACATCAACGTAAATCTCACCGGTACTGGCGACCCGCAACGCGTCGCTGCGGCCGTCACGACCGGCGGGTTTTTCGGCGTTTTCGCTGTTCGGCCATACCTCGGCCGACTCTACGACACGACCGTGACCACGAGCGGTGCCACGCACGTCGTCGTGCTGAGCTATGACTTCTGGCGCGAGCTCACGGGCGGCGATCGCTCCATCGTCGGACGCCACATCAGCATCAACGATTCGTCATACACGCTAGTCGGCGTGCTTCCGCCGGGGTTCGCCTTTCCGCTCGGCGTGCAACTCTGGACGCCGCAGCCACTCGACCCGATCCTCAATCGGAGAGCCACCGATGACGGGCAGCACCGCGGCGCCATCGTGCCGACAGTTGGCCGTATGTCGCCCGGTATGACCGTGCGTCGCTTGCAGTCGGAATTGGCGGCGGCGGCGCGTGGTTGGGCCGAACAGGCTCCGAAATACTACGCCCACCGCATGCCACAGCAAATCGAAGCGCGGCCGTTCGTCGTTGCCTGGGCCGGCGATCTGCGCGCCATCCTCACCATGCTGGTCGGCGCGGCGGCGCTAGTGCTGCTCATATCGTGCGCCAACGTCGCATGCCTTCAGCTCTTGCGCACGACCGGGCGCGCGCATGAGATCGCACTTCGAGCGGCGCTGGGCGCGAGCCGAGCGGCGATCGCGCGGCAGCAAATCATCGAGAGTCTCCTGCTCGCGGCGACGGGCGGCATTCTCGGGATGTTGCTCGGACAGGTTCTTGTCATCACGGCCGGCCGGCTGGCCGCAGAGCGCATCCCGCAGCTGCACGGGCTTCATTTAGATCCGCTGGTACTGGTGTCCTCATCGATCGCAACTGGCGTGGCCGCGATCCTATTCGGAACGGTACCGGCCTGGCGAGCGGCGAGCGTCAACGCGGGTAATGTCCTCGCGACGAGCACCGCCCGCAGCAGCTCGACGGGAAGAGGCCGTAACCGCTTCCTGCACGCCGCCGTCGTGGCGCAGGTTGCGATCGCGCTCATGCTTCTCCTGTCCTGCGGCATCGCGCTCGAGAGTCTCGATCGATTGATCCACGTTGATCCCGGCTTCGAGTCCAATGGCGTGGTGACGGCACGACTCGTCTTACCTCCTTCCCGCTATCCGCTGACGAATATTCCGGAAGCGCTACGGTTGCTGGCATTCCACCGGCAGCTCTTGGAGCGCCTTCGCTCCATGCCAGGCATGGTTGCAGCGAGTGTGGTGGACGTGGCGCCGTTCAGCTACCGCGGTGCGCTCGACGCGAGCATTCACCGCATCGCTCTCGCGAAGAGTGTCGGCGATACGATAGGGTCGCATATGGTGGCGGCCGCTATGTGGCGTGTCGGTCCGGGCTATTTCCGCGTTATGAAGATTCCCATGCGCGAGGGCCCTGGATTCACGGGCCATGAAGAGGACGACTTTCTACGTGCGTATCCGAACAATGGTCCTGCCGACGTGGTGATCGACGACGCGTTGGCGCACCGCCTGTTCCCGCACGATGACCCGGTCGGGAAGGTGATAGGCCAGGTCGCGCCGGGCATGCGCATCGTCGGTGTGGTGGCGGCGGTGAAAGCCTCGGATCTCACTACTCCGACCGGCGACGCTGGCGCGATCTATTTCATGTCGGGAGAGGAACTCACCGACGTGACATTCGTTGTTCGGACTCGAGTCTCGTTCGACGAAACCGTCGCGATGTTGCGTCAAGCCGTGCACGAGATGGATCCGGCGCTTCCGCTCTTCGACATCGCCACGCTGTCGGATGTGGTGTCGCGATCGGTGGGTCCGCGCGCGCTGGCGTCGGGAATCCTCACCGGATTCGCCGTGCTCTCACTCTTCCTCGCGCTGCTCGGGATTTATGCGGTGGTCGCCTACAGCACGAGTCAGCGCACCAAGGAGATCGGCATTCGCCTCGCCCTCGGCGCTGAGCCGAGGGACATGTGGCGCATGGTTGCACGGAACGGCGGCGCGCTGACGCTCGTCGGGGTAGGTATTGGGCTTGGCGGATTCCTGGCGTTCGCGCAGGTCCTAGCGGGCATCGCCTTCGGCGTCAGCACACGCGACGCGACGACGATCGCCATCTTGTCTGTCGTCGTCATGAGTTGCGCGATCGTGGCGAGCCTTATTCCGGCCGTTCGCGCGTCGCGAATCGACGTGGTTGTCGTGTTGCGAGCGGAGTAGAAGCGTTTGCGTCGCACGACGAGTGCGGTTATCGATCTCGAGGAACATGATTTGATCAGTCTGGAGCTCGTCACACCGACACCGATTTCGGGACCTATTGTCGCCCGTAGCGTACTGCGTGCGACCCGTGTCGATCTCGCCGACATCGACTTTACCTGCTCCACGTTTTGTCGACCGCGCGGGCGCCCGTACCACGGTTGCTGGCGCGTTGTCGCGCGTTGAGGTCAGCGACGGGTGTTCAGTTTCATTACTCGTGACCTGCTCTAACGACTGCAATCCTGACGGTCGGCATATCAGTTGGCGCGCCGGAGCACGTCGGCAGGGTTCGCGCGCGCAGCTCGGCGCGCGGGAAGCGTGAGCGCAAGCGCGGCCACACCGCAAATGACAGCAATCGCCGTCGATAAGGCGATCGGGTCACGAGCGCTCGCGCCGTAAACGATGGACTCGAGCAGGCTTCCCGCGAAGAGCGCAGCCACAATCCCGGCCGCCGTTCCCGCACCGATGATGAGCGCGCCCTGCCTCATTACAAGTCGCGCGACCTCAGCCGGCGTTGCACCGAGCGCCATACGAATGCCAATCTCGAACTCCCGTTGACGCACGAACGTTGCGGCAACGCTGTAAAGTCCAACGCCCGTCAACAGCAGAATCGCCAGCGCGAAGGCGCCGAGCAGCACGGCACTCAGGCGCTCCGTGGTAAGCGATGAGTCGATGCGTGTGTTCATGGTCGCGAAGTCGGCAACGTAGATACGCGGATCCGCGCTCCGCACCGCGGCGCGAATTGCGGCGATGACTGTTGACGCCGCGCCTGAAGTGCGGACGCCGATGTCCTGCGGCGCCATCGGCGCCTGCGTATACGGCGTGTACAACGTCGCTCGAGGCGCGAGCACGTCGCGATAGCGCGTCGGCGCGACGACACCCACGACTGTGTAGAAGGTCGTGCCGACACCGATCCGTTGGCCCAAGGGGTCTTTCCCAGGCCAGGCCTGGCGCGCGAGCAGCTCGTCCACGACAGCGACGCGTGCCGAGCCACGCTCATCGCTTGCGGCGAACGTTCGTCCTTTCCGCAATGGGATTCCGAGGGTGTTGAAGTAGTTCACGTCCGCGCCGAGATAGTCGGCCATGGGACGGTTCGTCGGCGCGCCCGGCGGATCGCCAGGAAGCGAGTACGCGAGATCGTTGCCCGCCTGCCGGAAAGGAGGGATCAATAGTCCAGTCGCGTCCGCGACTCCTGGTACATGCCGCACGTTCTCGATCGCTCGTGCGACGATCTCTTGCCACGCGGCCAGATCACCGACCGATTGCGTCTGCCCGAATCGCGCCACGATCAGGTGATCGGAACGGAATCCGAGACCGCGGTGCGCTAATCCTTCGAAGCTGCGAAGCACCACGCTCGCCGCAGCAAGAATCGCGACAGCCGCGGCGACCTGCGCGCCGACGAGCAACCCACGTGTGCGTTGCGCGCGCGGGCTCGATCCACCGCCGCGTCGCTGGCCCAAACTTTCCGTCAGCGAAACGCGGGCGCCTACGAGCGCCGGTATGGAACCAAATAGGACCGTGACACACATGCAGAGGGCAATGGCTGCGGAGAGCACCGGCACGCTCACTGCGATGTCGTGCCCCCGAGGCAGTGCTGGCGGCGCATAGGCGGCGAACAGTCGCACGGCATACCATGAGCACACGATGCCGAGGGCGCCACCGAGTGCACACAGTACAGCACTCTCGCTCAGCGTTTGCCGCGCGATGCGACGCCAGCCGGCGCCGAGCGCGGCTCGCACGGCGAACTCTCGGCGCCGCGCGAGCGCGCGCACGAGCGTTAGGCTTGCGACGTTGACGCACGTCACGAGAAGCAACAACGAGACTGCTCCCAATACGATGCGGAGGACGGGCCGTACGTCGCCGACGATCGCATCAACGATTGGCATCGCGATTGGGCGCAACGATTGGCCGACGAGACGTCGCGCGCCCGAGTGCGGCTCGTCCGCGCGCGAGAGAAAAGCCCCGAGCTCGTTCTGCGCGTCAGATGGTGTTTTTCCCGGTGCGAGCCGCCCGATCACGTCGAAGAACCCAGGCAACGTGTCCTGTGCGTGTCCGTAATTGGGCGATGACGCCCACAGCTCAGCGCCGTGCGGAAAGTCGAGGCCACCGGCGACGACACCGACGATTGTCATCTCGCGCAGATAAAACTTCGTCGTCTTGCCGACGATGTGCGGATCGGCACCGTACGCGGTCCGCCAGAGTCGCTCGCTCAGCACGCCGGCGAACGGCGCGCCGAACACATCGTCCTGTGGACGGAGGAGCCGACCGACCAGCGGCCGGGCGCCAAGCACATCGAAGAAGCTGCCGGTGACCAGCGCGGCGGGGATCGACGCGACGGTGTCGCCGAACTGCACCAGACGCGGCAGCGTGCCCTGATAATCCATCGCGGCGATCGCCGAGAAGCTCCTCGCCTCTCGCGCAAAGGCTTTGTACTCCTCGCCCGAGAGCGGAAAGTGTTTCGGCTGCTTGGTTGGATTGTCCCCCCACAGATCCACGACGCGGTTCGCATCCCGGATCGGGAGTGGAGCAAGCAGGACGCTGTACGCCACGCTCGCAACGCTCGTCGCCGCCGCAACACCAAGGGCCAGTGTCAGAATCACCGCGGCCGAAAAGCCGGGCGTCCGAGCCAGTGCGCGAATCGCGAACACGATGTCTTGCTTCAATCCTTCCATATGTTCTCGCAGCTTGTGAGTTCGCTCGCGTGCTTGGTCATGCGACTTCAATCGTTGCGCGACGGCACTGAGATCACCGAATCTCTCGCGAGCGAGGCGCTCCGCCTCGGAATGAGAGAATCCGCGGCGCTCGTAGTCGGCAATCCGCGCCTCGAGATGGAACCGGAGCTCCGCATCGACGTCGGCGTCGATGTTCGGGCCGAAAAATCTGAGGTAACGTCGCCAGGTGTTTGGCATCGGTTCACTCCGCGCGCAACGCCGCGAGAGGATCGACCCGCGACGCGCGAACGGCGGCGGGAAGCGACGCAGCAAGCGTAATGGTAACGAGCGACAGCACCGCTCCGGCGATCAGCCACGGACCTCGAGCGTCGACGCCGTAGGTGAAGGCGCCGATCCAGCGTTGCAACGCGAGATACGCGAACATCCCGACGACCAATCCGGTGCCGGCGAGAGCGGCTGCATTCCGCAGGACCATGCTCGCGACTTCGCCGGGCTGCGCGCCGAGCGCCAAGCGAATCCCCAACTCCTTCGCCCGTTGACTCATGGTGTAATTCAGGACGCCGAATACTCCCACGATACAAAGCGCCAATGACAACGCAGCGAAACCGCTCAGCAGCCATGCGGCGACTTGCCGCGCGCCCACTGACCGCGACACGAGTTTCGCGAGCGGCTGCACATCGTGCACCGCAAGCTCCGGATCGAGATCTGCGAGCGTTCGGCGGAGCAATCCCGCCACGCCAGCAGGCGACTGCTCGGTGCGAAGAAGAATCGTTTGTCGCGCCTGCGTGCCAGCCGTTGCGAAGTAGATCGCGCCCGCGACTTGAGACGGTGCTGCGAGATCGGACTGCTTCACGTTGTCGACGACGCCAACGACGCGCATGCCCGGCGGCCACGGGCCAATCAATTTTCCAACGGCGTTTTCGCCGGGAAAGAGACGATGCGCAAGCGCTCGATCGATGACGACGGCGAGCTGCAACTGCTTGGGGTATGCCCGGGCTTGATCCTGCTGCTCGTGTCCTGTGAAGCCAGGGCCGGCCAGCACCGGGATGCCCATCGTGTGGAAGTACGCCGCGTCCACCTGCCAATCGTCGACGGTCAGCGCGCTTTGAAACGCGTGACCCCCGACCTCTCCGGCGGCGCCGATCTCGGCGCTCACCGCGGTTCGGTGCGTCGAGGCATCGAGCGCATCGTTGAACCCAAACGGTGACACGTCGGCACTGCTCGCCGCCTCTATTCCTGGTGCGGCACGGAGTCTATCGAGCAGCGTTTGGTGCAGCGACATGGCGCGGACGGCACCGGCCAGCGTGGTGTCGTTGTAGCGCGATTTGGGCAGGAAGATTTGCGCGGTGACAACACGCGACGCGTCGAATCCGGGGTCGAGCGACAGCACGCGTCGGACGCTCCGCACAGCGACCATGCACGACAGCATTAAAACGAGCGCCGTGGCGATCTGACTGACGACCGCGAGGCGCAAAAACTGGCTCCGTCCCGTGCTCATCGAGTGACGGGATAGACCCGAGGCGAGCGCGTCACGCGGGTCAACGGCCGCGATGCGGAAGGCGGGTGCCGCTGCGCAGAGAACTGCGACGACCAGCGTCAACAGCAGCGACGAGGCGAGGACGAACGGATTCAATCTGATGGCGTGGAGCTCCGGGACGCGCCAGGCGGCCGCGTCACGAACTGCGGCCAGCATGATCTGCGTCATGAGAATGCCCAGCAGTCCGCCGGCGGCCGCGAGCACCAACGCCTCCACGGCGAGCGCGCGAACGATTCGTGCTCGGCTCGCGCCGAGCGCCATGCGGACAGCAATCTCGCGGGCTCGGCCGGTGGTCCGCAGCAAGTACAAGCTGCCGACGTTCGCGCAGGCGACCAGAATCACGAACCCCGCGGCGCCAATGAGCGCAATCACGATCGGGCGCAATCGGCCGGCCCAGGCGGCGACGAACGATCGGACCTCGATGGACCACGAACGACGTAGGGTGTAGAACTGCGGCTCGCGCTCCGACCAACTATTCAGAGCATTGCCCAACTCCACCTGCAGTCGCTCTCGAGTTACACCGGCGCGAAGCCTCGCGATAGTCGGAACGACCGAGCCGCCATGCTGGATCATCGCGCTGGCGTTTCGGTTGAGGAAGAAGTCGAGTGTGTGCGGGGTCCAGAGTCGCGCGCCCAGCGGATACTCGAAGGCGGGGGGCGCGATGCCTACCACCATGTAAGAACTGTCATTCAGCTGGAGCGATTGGCCGATCACTGCCGTGTCGCCACCGGTGAGATCGCGCCATAGGCCGTAGCTCAACACCACGACGTTGCTCGGTCCGAACCGTTCATCATGTGCATTGTAGAATCGCCCGGCATACGGTCGTAGGCCGAACACGTCGAAGAAGCCGCCCGTCGTGGTGGCCGCGGGGATGTACCGTGGCTGGCCAGCGTCCGTGAGGTTGAGTCCCACGGAGCGATAACCGCTAATCGCGCGGAAGAGGTCGTGACGGTTTTCGAGATCGTAGACTTCGGCCGGCTGCATGCCGGCGTGAATGTCATGTTGTGGGTCGTAGTGCCCAATCATCACGATGTCGGCCAGGTCCGTCGCCGGGACCGGCCGTCGAAGCAGTACGTCGGCCGCAGAGCTGATGACAGTGTATGCCCCGATCGCGATGCCGAGCGTGAGCACGACCGCGACGACAAACGTCGGAGCGGAGCGGAGTGATCGGACCGCGAAACCAATCTCCCGGGGCAACATTTGAAACCGGTCGCGCCACAATGCCCAGCGTTGTTTCACCAGGTCGTGATCACGCAGCGAGCGGGCAACGTCCGATACATCGCCGAATCGTTCTCGTGCGGCTCGTTCTGCTTCATCGCGCGCCAGGCCGGCAGCCATGTAGTCTGAGATTCGTCGCTCGAGGTGAAACCGAAGCTCGTCATCGACGTCGCCGTCGATGTCGGAACCCCAGAACCGGAGATAACGGCGCCACGCTTTCATGTGCGGATCGTCACGCGAGCGCCGGCGCGGCGCGAAGCACGCGCGTCACCGCGCCCGAGAAGCGCGTCCATGCTGCGGCCTCTTTGCGAAGATGAGCGCGGCCTGCGGCCGTCAGCGAGTAGTAGCGCGCTCGTCGATTGTTGTCGGAGAGACCCCAATCGGAATCGATGTAGCCCTTGTCCTCGAGACGTCGGAGCGCAGGGTACAGCGAGCCCTCTTCCACACGGAGCACGTCATCAGTGGTTTGCTCGATCCAGCGCGCGATGCCGTAGCCGTGTGCGGATTCCGCCAGCAGCGCCTTGAGAATGAGGATCTGCAGGGTGCCCTGCAGCAGATCAGTCGAAGCAATTGGCAGTCGCCCTCCCTGTCACGCCTATGGGAAAGGTATCTGGCTCGGTCACGGCGGCAAGGGAGTCCTTGGTGCCGCTACGAAAGATTGTTTGCGCCGCTGCCTCCGACGCTCAGCTATCCATCCGTCTTCAGCGC
>Ga0207695_10006915_pt1 | contig 14579 bp, 14 predicted proteins | sample KBSC54metaG_FD_184354 | JGI IMG/M metagenome (GOLD analysis project Ga0207695, IMG submission 184354) | Corn rhizosphere microbial communities from Kellogg Biological Station, Michigan, USA - KBS C5-4 metaG (SPAdes) (version 2) | ecosystem: Host-associated > Plants > Roots > Rhizosphere > Soil... | reverse complement strand
CAAAGAAGGGCACCTCAAGCCGCCCAGTCCATCCGACCGGATTTATCCCGATTTCATATGGCACAATCTACCGCCCGGAGTCGCCGGACTTGTCATCGCCGCCATCCTCGCGGCCGCTATGTCGAACCTCAGCGCCGCATTGAACTCGCTCGCGTCCACCACGATCATGGATTTCTATAAGCCCCTCTCCCTGCGCAGCGGCCAAAATCATAGCGAAGATCATTTCTTGCGATTGGCGAAGCTCAGTACCATCGCCTGGGGTGTCGTGCTATTCCTCGTCGGACTCGTCGCCCGGAATTGGGGTAACATTCTTGAGGCCGGCCTATCGATCGCTTCTATCCTGTACGGCGGCTTATTGGGAGTCTTCTTTCTCGGTCTATTAACAAAAAGGGTAGGCGAAAACGCCGCAATTGCCGGGATGCTAGCCGGGCAACTCACCATGCTCTACGTGAAGCTCGCCACCCATATTGCATTCACCTGGTATGTGCTCATCGGCACTTTCATCACCATGTCGGTGGGCTACGTCGCGTCTTACGTGCTGAATAACCGATTGTTGAATAAAGAGGAGACTAATGGCTGAACTTCGTCGCGACCTGGGGCTCTGGGGCGCCGTCGCAATCGTGATTGGCACCGTGATCGGAAGCGGCATCTTTCTCGTGCCCAAGGCGATGATCCTGCGCGTCGGGTCTCCGCAGATGGTCTTCGCCGTATGGATTTTCGGCGGCGTTCTCAGCATGTTCGGCGCGCTCACTTACGCCGAGCTGGCCGCAGCCTTGCCGGAGGCCGGCGGCGAATACGTCTATCTGACCGAAGCCTACGGCCCGTTTTTCGGATTTCTCTACGGCTGGACACAAACACTGGTGGCCAAAGCCGCTTCCATCGCCACCCTGGCTACCGGATTTTATCTTTACCTCGGAAATTTCTTCCCGCCTCTGGAGCGCGTCTGGTTCACCATCCCCCTAAACATAGGACCCAACGGCGGACCGCTCGAGATCCGTTTCGGCCAACTCTTCGCCATGGCAGTGATTCTCGCCTTGGGCGGATTGAACTATTTCGGCGTCAAAATTGGCGGCGGTGTTCAGGTCGCCGTCACAGTGGTGAAAGTAGGCCTGATTCTGGCTATCATTTTCATCGGCCTTACCTGGGGCCAGGGAAATGTCGCCAATTACTCAACATCCATTCCCGCGGGCGGTGGTCTTGCCGGATTTTTTGCCGCCCTCGTCGCCGCGCTCTGGGCCTACGACGGTTGGAATAACGTCGGTATGGTCGCCTCGGAGATCAAGAATCCACAGCGCAACCTGCCCCTCTCGCTCATCGGCGGTCTACTCGCCGTGGTCGCCATCTATCTGTTGACCAATGTCGCCTATTTTTATGTGCTCTCCAGCAATGAAGTAGCAACCAGTGATCGCGTAGCAGCGTCCATGATGAGCAAACTGCTCGGCCAGCCGGGTGCCAATTGGGTCAGCATCGCAGCCATGATTTCCATCTTCGCCGCCCTCAACGGTTCTATTCTCACCGGATCGCGGGTTCCGTTCGCCCTGTCTCGGGACGGTCTTTTCTTCAAGCCTCTCGCAAAGGTCCACCCCGTTTACCACACGCCCGGTGTCGCCATCCTCGCATTAAGCGCCTGGTCGGCCATTTTGGTGCTGAGCGGCCGCTACGACGACCTATATACTTTAGTGATCTTCCCTAGTTGGATTCTTTATGCAATGGCAACTGCGTCGGTAATTGTTCTTAGAAAAAAACGTCCTGATCTCATTCGCCCGTATCGAACGTGGGGTTATCCACTGGTACCAATCTTATTTGTACTGGTGGCCGGCACTCTACTCGTCCAAACTTTGATGGATAAACCCCGTGAATCCCTGCTTGGGTTGGTGATCATTGCGGCGGGTTTGCCCTTTTATTTTCACTGGAAGCGTCGTCTTTTGGTAAAATACCCCTAAACTGGAGTACGGTTGATGAGAATGACCCACTGTCTAGTACCGGTGGTCTATCTGGTAAAAACTGTTCTGAATTCAGAACAAAAGTCTTGAACTCGATGAAAAAATGATGTACAACTGCTGAGACGGCTGTTGATCGCATTGGACGGCTGTTCGTGTATCAGAACAACCTGCGATATTTAGCCGATAGCTTGGGGAGACATAAATGGACATCAGTAAAATGTTAAACGAACTCCGCGAGGAAAGGTCCGTAATTGAAGAGGCCATCCTCGTATTAGAACGATTAGCTCGCGGGCGTGGCAGAAGGCGGGGTCGACCGCCGCTCTGGATGACCACTGGCGAAACAACAGTCAAACGCCGTGGCCGGCCTCCAGGAAGTAAAAACAAACCCAAAGATGCGGCAGCCGAAGACTAAGTTGCCGCCTAAACTGACCGGGAATTTAAGACTGGGCGGGCGATAAACGTCCGTCCTTTCGTGTTTTTGTTCAGGCGTTTTCAATACAAAAGGTAGCGGGCGCGGCGCTGGCGGAATTGTTGCAGCGCGCCGTCCCCCATTTGCTCCAGCGCGCGCGGGTCATCTCCGCTTTGGATCGCCTTCAGCAACGCGCGATTCCCTGTCAGCCTGAGGTCGGCATCCCACTTCATTTTCCCCGGATAGAGCTTCTCGAGCGCGGCAGCCAGTTCAATGCCGAATCGCGTACTGCCGAACGTATCACGATCGGTGATCACAAACCGCACACCTTCAATCAGTTTCCCCGCAAAGTTCGACGATGCCGGCGTGAAGCGCGTGGCATACACGCGAATTCCCGGAATTTGACGAGCGTTCAGATATGCCGCCAACTCGGCGCCCCGTATCCACTCCGCTCCGATCTGTTCAAATGGCGCATCCGTACCCCGCCCAACCGAGTAGACCTTCCCGCCTTCCATCATCCCCAGCCCCGGATAAAGTAGCGCCGCGTTCAAGCTGCGCATATTCGGCGACGGGTCAATCCAGGTCAGCCCCGTCGAATCAAACCAATCTTCCCGATGCCAGTTTTTCATCGGCACGACGCGGAGATCCGCCGTCACACTCAATTCGTCATTCTTCATCTTCGCCAGTTCGCCCATCGTCATCCCATGCCGCACTGGTTCCGCCAGACAGCCGACAAAGGAATACAAATCAGGATCGATCACCGGCCCTTCCACATGTTCACCCGTAATCGGATTCGGCCGGTCGAGAACAACATAGGAAACGTGCTGTTTCGCTGCCTCCTCGAGCGAATACGCCATAGTGCACGAATATGTATAGAAACGCGCGCCCACATCCTGAATATCAAACACAAGCGTATCGATGCCGTGCATCATTTCCGCCGTTGGCCGCATCGTGGCACCGTAAAGACTGATCACCGGCAGTCCAGTCGCCGCATCTTTTGTATTGGAAACGTTCGGATGGTCTTCCTTTCCCGCGAATCCGTGTTCCGGCGAAAACAGCACTTTCAAATTCACGCCCGCCGCCACCATCAGATCGATATTCCGTTTTCCGTCGCGATCTAAACCAGTGTGATTCGTAATCAATCCCACGCGCTTGCCTTTCAAAGACGCGAATTTCTCCGCCGCCAGCACGTCCAATCCGGTCAGCACTTGTTCATTACGCGGCGATGCGTTCTCCGCCGCAGCCCGATGTGAAAAGCTTTCTTTCGCAACCGGAGCATCGACATTTAAACCCGCAATCGCAATATTCGCCACCCGCCCGCGCAGCGACGTAATCGCCGGCCGGCGCGTCGGATGAACGCTGTTTGTCAACAGAATCACGTAGCTGTTCGTGGCCGGGTCCATCCACACCGACGTCCCCGTAAATCCCGTGTGACCATAAGAGCCCACCGGATAAAGATCGCCGCGATTGCCCGAAAACGGAGAGTCAATATCCCATCCAAGACCACGCAGCACCGGCTGCCCCGCGGGTGTCTGCGGCGCCGTGAACGTCCGCACCGTTACCGGACTGAAAACGCGAACGCCGTTTCGCGCCCCTAACCCCAGCATCATCTCAGCGAATTTCGAGAGATCGGCCGCAGTCGTGAACAAGCCCGCATGACCCGCAATACCGCCCATGAACCGCGTGGTCCCATCGTGTACAATCCCGCGGAGCGGCTTCGTATCGCCAGGTAGTACCTCAGTCGGCGCGATCCGCGTCAGCAGCGCTGGCGGAGGCAGAAACATCGTATCGATCATCCCCAGCGGAGCGAAAATCTTCTCATGCGCGTACTCCGGCAGCGTCTCGCCGGATACTTTGCGAACGATCTCCCCCAGCAAAATGAAATTGATATCGCTGTAGACGAATTTAGTATTCGGCGGCGATACCGATTTCTCCGCCAATGCCTTGTGAATCCCTGTCGCGTAACCGCTCCACTCCGGTTTCAAATCCAGGTCCGGCCGCAATCCCGAAAAATGCGTCAGCAAATGCCGCAGCGTCAGTTCGCTTTTGCCCCCTTGAAACTCCGGGAGATACTGCGTGACCCGATCGCTGATGCGAATCTTGCCCTCTTCCACCAGCTTCATCAGGCACGACGTCGTAGCGATCACTTTCGTCAGCGAAGCCGCATCAAAAATCGTGTCGAGCGTCATCACCTCTTTTTCAGGGACAAGAGCGCGAAAGCCGTACGCTTTCTGATAAACGACCTTGCCATCATGGCCCACCACAACGACAGCGCCGGGAATCTGGCCCTCCTTCACAGCCTGTGCAATCTCGGTATCGAGCGCCGGTCCGCCGGTAAAATTCGTTTGGGCCAGTAGCGCTGAGGAAATCGCAAAGGCCGCGAAGGCGAGGCGCCAAGCGGCGAGGAACGCCTCCTTCCGCATTACAGATTTTCTTTGCGGCTCTGCGCCTTTGCGTGACACTTTCTTTGAAACGAAAAGCGCGATCAGAAATCTCATTGCAGTTTCGAGGCGAACGTATCCAGCAATCTCGCCAGCTTCACGTCGTTTTGCGTGATCCCGCCCGAATCGTGCGTCGTCAGATCCACCGTCACCTTGTTATAGACGTTGAACCACTCCGGATGATGGTTCATCTTTTCGATCGCCGTCGCAGCCGTGGCCATGAACCCGAAAGCATGTGTAAAGTCGGGAAATTTATACTCGCGGTGCAGCTTGCCATTGACGACAGACCACCCCGGCAACCCTGCCACCGCGGAATCCAATTCTTCTTTTGTAAGCTTCATGCGATTATCATGACTAGCATGGCACAACCCCTTCCACCCCTGCGGATGGATTTGGATTTTATGCCCTCACCGATCGACGACCGTCCGGGGCTGTTGATTCGAGATACGTTCCACTTCTCGGATGCCACTCTCATTATTCCACCGGTCCTGGTGCAAGTTCTGCGTTGCTTCGACGGCGAACACACAGAGCTCGACCTGAAGCAGCAACTGTTCCAAATCACCGGAGAGCTCGACACCGAGCCGATAGCGCGCCACCTGATAGAAACGCTGAGCACGGCCGGATTTCTCGACGACGAAACATACGCACAGTTAAAGGAAGCGCGGCTGCAAGAGTTCGCCGAAGCGTCCATGCGCGAGCCAAGCCACGCCGGAGCCGGATATCCCATCGATCCAGTTGACTTGCGCCGAACCTTCGACGGTTACCTCACGGGCGGAGGCCCCGCGCTCGACGGCAATCTCATCGGAATCGCAGCGCCCCACGTCAGCCCGTTCGGCGGCATTGAAACATACCGCGCCGCCTATAGCGCTCTAGCCCCCAGCCACAGCGATAGAACTTTTATTGTGCTCGGCACTTCACACTACGGGGAGCCCGACCGCTTCGGTCTGACACGTAAGCCGTTCCTCTCCCCCTACGGCGAAACCCAAATCGATCTCGAGATCGTCAACAGCCTCGCCCGGCAACCCGCGGCGGCGATCGAAGATTACTGTCACGCCGTCGAGCATTCCATCGAGTTCCAAGTCGTCTTCCTGCAGCACCTGTTCGGCCCGTCCATCCGCATCGTGCCCATCCTCTGCGGTTCATTCGCCAACAGCATCTATCGAGGAGGCAATCCCGAAGACAACGACGGAGTGAATCGGTTCTTAGGCGCTCTAGGCGAGCTTGCGCAGAAGCGCAGCGATCTCCTCTGGGTGCTGGGAATCGACATGGCGCACATGGGAGTCCGTTATCAGGACCGCCTCAACGCCATCGCAAACACCGGAGAGATGCTCGAAGTAGCCGCGCGCGACAAGGAACGAATCGAGCGCATTAACGCGAGCGACGCAAAAGGCTTCTGGGACTTAGTGCAGCAGAATCACGACGACCTGAAGTGGTGCGGTTCCTCACCACTCTACACATTCTTGAAATCAGTGCCCGGAGCGCAAGGAACTCTCCGCAATTATCAGCAATGGAATATCGACGAACAGAGCGTCGTCAGTTTCGGCGCCCTCGCGTTTACTTCCCGTTGACCGCCGCCAGCCAATATCCCGGCCGCGTTCGAACCTGCAATCCCTTCTGCCCGAGATCGACACGGATGTTGTGAAACCCACCGGCAAGCTGCGTCTCTTTGTCCGGCGTATACGTGATGATGTATTGATTGTGAATCTCGCGGCCGATATCGTCCGCGGCTCGCTGCAGCGATTTGTCGCTGATAAAGCCCGCCTCGCGCCCGCCGCTGAATTTCGTAAATACATCCACGGCATCGGCTACGAAAATCCCCTTCACGTCCTTGAAGATTTCCACAAATAACGGCACGAAGTTGGCCCCGTAACCCTGCGTGCCGGTCAACTGCGCCGCTGTCGTCGGAGTCAGGTCGCCACCCGCCGGCGAGTGCCGTGCACCAGCAGGAATCGGATCGGGGCGGGGAACCTGAGGATTGCGCATCGTCTCCGTATAGAGCCGCGAAATGCTCAACGAGAAGATCGTAATGTTCTCAAATTCAGTCCGGCTCAAAGTCTCTCGAAGTTTTGCGGAACTACCTCGATCGCGGGATTCGGATATCAACAGAATGATCCGGCGCCGGTCCTTCGGACGGTGACTCAACATTCGAGTCGACTCTTCAACTGCGTCGATAATCGCCGCCGTACTGCTCCCTTGGTGCAGCTTCTTCATCGCCGCCTGTACCTTGTCCGGATCGCTCGTGAACCCGTCGGTCAGATGTTGCATCCGGTGATCGAAGGCCAGAATCGCGATCTCGCCGCCGGAGCCCGCCACGTGATCCAGTAGCAGCGTCCCCAACCGTTGGACCTTCGGAATAATCGTCTCCACCTTGAAATCGGCCTGAATCGCCACGACCAGCGACACCGGAATCTCCGTCTCGCTCACCCGGATATCTTCTTGAAGTCTGTCGTTGTCGTAAACGCGGAAGTCGGACGATTTCAAACCCGGGACGTAGGACCCGTCTTTATCGGTAACCGTGGCAGGCACGATTACTTCGTTAATCGAAGTCCGGAAGATCGGCGTGGTGTCTTCTTTACTGGTTTCCTGCGCAACAAGCGTGATTCCGGCCACAACAACCGCTGCAATGTACTTAGTTGACTTCATTTGTCGAGATCCACTTTATGCTCCGTCTTACCGTGAAGTAAATCCACCACATGTGGAATTAGATCCACAACCGCGTTCAACGATTCAACTGCTCCCTTTGGTGAGCCCGGTAGATTCACGATCAGCGTCCGTCCTCGGATTCCCGAAACGCCGCGCGACAGAATCGACATCTTGGTCGACGATCGCCCGCCGATCCGCATCCATTCGCCAAAGCCGGGTATCTCCCGCTCGATCACCGCCCGAGTAGCCTCGGGAGTGACATCGCGCAGAGATACACCAGTCCCACCGGTAGTGAAAATTGCAGCAACTTGATGGCCATCGGCGACCTCTGTCAGCCGCTTCGAGATTACCTCGATCTCGTCCGGCATCACTTCTGATTCCACCGTCCATCCCAGCTCTTCAAGCCGCGCCCGAACCGCCGGCCCTGATAAATCTATCCGAGTTCCCGCATGAGTCGAATCGCTGATGGTGAAAACGCAAGCCTTCCGCGTCATCGCCGGTAATCGCCGCTCTCGCCCCCGGTTTTCTCAAGAAGATAAAGATCCTGGATCTCGATCGACTTATCCAGAGCCTTGGTCATGTCGTAAACAGTGAGGGCCGCTACCGCCGCCGCCGTCAGCGCTTCCATCTCCACACCCGTCGGAGCCGTAGTCGTCACTGTGGAAATAATACGCACGCCCTTCGCCTCCACCGTCACCTCCACATCGGAATGCGAAATCAGCAAAGGATGGCACATCGGAATCAAACCAGGAGTTTTCTTCGCCGCCACAATTCCGGCAATCCGCGCAATCTCCAGCGGATTCCCCTTCGGATTATCCGGCAGTTTTTTCAAAACAGCCGCTTTAATGCGCACAAAAGCTTGTGCCCGCGCGGTGCGCTTCGTGACGGCCTTATCGGTGACGTCCACCATGCGCGCACTGCCCGCATCGTCAAAATGTGAAAGCTCGGTTTCGTTCATTTCCTCAGCACTCGAATCCATTCGCCTGCTACCCACGATTCTCTGTCGGGCTCTGCCACCAGAAACGCATTCGCCCTCGACAACGCCGCGACATCTCCAGATCCCGACCATGGAATGGCCGTCAGCTCGGAACCATCGCCGCTCAGGCATGCCGGCAGGAAGCGCGTCAATCCTGGGCGATGGCGAAAATCCTGTGTCAGCTTCGCGCGTGAAAAATAAAGAGGCGCATCCGAAGCACCGCCGAGCAGCTCGAGCGCCGCGCGGCCGAACAGTTCGAAGGTTACCATGGTCGAGGCCGGGTTCCCCGGAAGCCCAAAAAAGAACTTCTCTCGCGCTCTCCCAAATACCAAAGGTTGACCCGGTTGAATCAGCACCCGGTCGAAAAAAAATTGAGCGCCAAACTCCGCCAGTACCTGTTCCACAATATCGTATTTACCGGCAGATACTCCGCCGGAAAGCAACAATAAATCCGCTTCGAGACCCTGCGCAACCAGCTCACGACTCGAAGCCGCATTATCCCGCGCCACCCCAAGCACCACCGGAACACCGCCCGCCCGCGTCACCTGCACCGCCAACGAGTGCGCGTTCGAATTCCGAATCTGATGTTCGAGCGGAGTGTCGGCCACGTCCACAATCTCATCGCCGGTAGATAAAATCGCCACGCGAGGTTTCGCGTAAACAAGGGCACTCGTATATCCCGCCGTCGCCAACATCGCGACACTCGAGTAATCGATCCGGTGGCCCGGCCGTAAAAGCAAATCGCCAGCGCGAATTTCACATGCCCGCGGATTGAAATTCTCGCCCGGTTTCACGCTGCGGTCCGTGCTGATCCAATCGCCGTCCCGCACCACGTGCTCCACCATCACCACCGCATCCGAGCCATCGGGCATCGGCGCGCCAGTCATAATTTCGACCGCCTCGCCCAGTCCCACCATGCCCGGATAACGCTCGCCCGCGCGAACTTCGCCGATTACTTTTACCCGCCCTGGAAGGTCGGCTGCATGAATGGCAAATCCATCGCGGACAGAACGAGGAAACGGAGGATAGTCCCGGTCGGAACGAATTTCTTCCGCCAAAATGCGCCCTGCGCTAAACGGCAGTTCAATCCGCTCAGACTCCGGCAGCCAGCGCCCGGTGAGGACCTCGCCAAGCACACACGATCGGGCTTTATCGAAGTCTAATGCTGCCACACAACCATGTTATTACGCGATACTCGACTCATGCCGCACCGCCTGACGCTCGCTGAAATGTCCCGCCTCATTCACGCCCGCAAACTCTCCCCAGTCGATCTCCTCGACGCGCATCTCAGGCAGATTGAAAAGCTAAATCCAACCGTCAACGCGTTCGTGGAAATATTCGGCGAGAAAGCCCGCGAGCAGGCAAAACAAGCGCAGGAATCGACCCCGAATCATCCGCTCCACGGCATCCCACTAACGATTAAGGACAGCCTGGACGTAGAAGGTTATCCAACACTCTGCGGCAGCCGCTATCGCCTCGGCCATCGTGCGGCCCAGGATTCCACCGCCGCAAAAAAATTCAAACAAGCGGGCACCATCCTACTCGGAAAAACAAACTGCCCCGAATTTCTAGCCAACTACGAAACCGACAACCGCATCACCGGCCGAACCAACAACCCATGGAATCTGGAACGCACAGCCGGAGGCTCCAGCGGAGGAGAATCCGCCGCAATCGCCGCGCGCTGTTCCGCCGGAGGCATCGGTAGCGACGGCGGAGGCAGTGTTCGAATACCCGCGCACTTCACGGGAATCGCCGCCCTCAAACCGACACCCGGCCGACTCTCAGCCGCCGGACACTACCCGGCAATCAACCATCCCGGAGGCCTTCTGGGCGTGGTCGGCCCCATGGCCAGAACTGCCGAAGACCTGCGGATCCTCTTCGAAGCGCTGGCCGGGTACGACATCGATGATCCATTCTCCGCCCCCGTGCCCATCCGTCCGCCAAATCTCACCGGCCTGAAAGTCGGAATCATGGAGCAGTTCTACGAAGTGCCCGTCCAGGACTCCATGAAAAAAGCACTACGAAAAGCCGCGGCCGCACTAGAGGAACTAAAAATCCCAGCCGATCCGTTCATGCCCAAAGGACTGGAGCGCGCACCCAACCTCTGGTGGTTTTTCTTCGGCGAACTACCCGCGCCCTTCACGCGCCAGGTCATCGCAACTAACCCGGACGACGCCCACTGGACCGGCACCGAATTCGTCAACAGCATCCCCATCGATCCACCGATCACCGGAAAGAAAGTAGTAGAAAACCTGGCCGCCCGAGACGCCATGCGAGCCTCGCTCATGCACCAGATGGAAGATTATCCAGTGCTCCTTCTGCCGCCCTGCGGAGTCCCAGCCTTCCGCCATCGCGAGCGCCGCTGGGAGACAAGCACCAAACCCATTGGCCTATTCCAGGCGATGATGCCCGTGACGCCATTCAATCTCCTGGGACTCCCAGGTCTCGTCATCCCCTTCGACATGACGGACGACGGCCTGCCCATCGGCATACAACTGATCGCCAGACCATACGAAGAAGAGCTACTACTGGAACTCGCCATACAGCTAGAGCACGTCCGTGGACGATTCGCCTCCCCGGTGTAGACTGATCTGATGGCTTTTTGCACAAACTGCGGTTCGCAGATCCCCAACGAAGCACGCTTCTGCACAGGATGCGGATCACCAATGGCCGGCGGCGTAGCGCCCGCGCCGATGCCGGTCATCCCCGTAGCCCCGCAGCTCGACTACACCATCCAAGGCGATAATCTCCAAATCGCCCGCATCAGGCTGAAAGCCGGCCAGGAACTCTACGCGGAAGCCGGAAAGATGGTTTACAAAACGCCAAACATCACCTGGGAATCACGAATGTCCGGCGAATCCATCGGCGACAAAATCTGGGGAGCCGTCAAGCGCAAACTGATGGGCGAGTCCCTCTTCTGGACCTACTTCCACGCGCTCTCCGACGGCGAGACCGGTTTCGCCGGAAGCTATCCGGGAAAGATCCAGGTCTTCCAGCTTGCCCCCGGCCAGTCCATCTTGGTCGAGCGCGACAGCTTCATCTGTGCCCAAGCTACCGTCCAGCTCAACATCGCGTTCACCAAACGCCTGGGAACCGGTTTCTTCGGAGGCGAAGGCTTCATTCTGGAAAAACTCACCGGCCCCGGCACCGCGTTCATTCACGGTGGAGGCGATTTCGTAGAGTTCACCCTCAAGCCCGGCGAAGTGCTACAAATTGAAGCCGGCTGTATCGTAGCCTTCGAGGAGTCGGTCAGCTACGACATCGAATTCGTCGGCGGAATCAAAATGGCGATGTTCGGAGGCGAAGGACTCTTCCTGGCCACCATGACCGGCCCCGGCCGCGTCATCATTCAAAGCATGACCCTGGAAAAGATGCGCCGCGAGCTTGCACCCGCCAAGACCGGAGGAGACGAGCACAAAGGCCTCGACGCGATCACGGGAATTTTCGGCAGCGACGACTAATCAATGTTTGCGCCGATCCTGATCGAGTGGGAATATGCCTCAATCGAATTGCAAGGCACCAAAGTATCCCGCCTCACCTACGACCGCGAGAGCGCTCAGGCAATGCGCGCGGACATCATTGAAACCATCGAAGCGCTTATGCAACAGGACGAACCGGATCTTATCGATCTGCTAAACGTACTGGGCGAAGAAGGCTGGGAACTTTCCAATCGCCTGCCAGGCGAAGGCGCTCTCTCGCTACTCATCCTCAAACGGCCCGGAGAACGCCGCGCCCGCAAAGACGCCGAAACCCGAGCCATCATGAAACGCACTCTCGATGAAATGGACATGTAGGGCAGGATGGCATCCTGCGCGGGATTGGTAACCCCGCTCTTCACTAATCTCAATCGCCAGCCAAAGCCTTCACACGCGGAGGTTCTTCGCCCAGCCACTCCGGGTTTTGTGCCGTAGAGTCGAAGTGCGACGAAGTCTTGAACAACTCGTACTCGCCGTCACGAGCGGCTTCGGCAGTTTTCGCCAGCAGCTTGGCGGTTTCATCGCGCGTGAGCGGGCGGAAGTCCTTCACGGCGGTGAAGGCCTGGTCCAGAATTTCCATACTGTCGATTCCCGTGATGACGACAGACGTAGGCAAGCTAAGAGCGTAATGCAAACACTCAATCGGAGTAACGACCTTGCTTTTCAAAAGGACGCCGCTACCCATACTCTTCATGCCCAACACGCCGATGTTCTCCTTAACCAGCACGGGCAACACGTGTGCCTGGAAGCTGCGAAAGTGCGCGTCCATCACGTTCAACGGCATCTGAACGGTATCAAACTGAAACGCGTGTTCCTTTGCCTTCTCGAGCATATAGAGATGGACATGTGGATCTTTGTGGCCGGTGAAACCGATGTACCGAATCTTCCCCGCCTTGCGCGCCTCTATGAATGCTTCCATCGCGCCGCCCTCGGCGAAGATTTTGTCCGCATCGTCGAATCGTATGACCTCGTGGTGCTGAAGAAGATCGACATGATCGACGCCGAGGCGTTTAAGCGATTGGTTGATCTGCCGGCTCGCTTCCTTCTTCGTTCGTCCATCCACCTTCGTCATCACAAATGCTTTCTCGCGATAACCGTCCTTCAACGCTTTTCCCAAACGAGTCTCACTTTCCCCATCGTTGTAGTCCCACGAATTGTCCATGAAACTCAATCCACCATCGAGAGCGGCCCGGATAATCCGAACTGCCTCGCGGCTGTTGAGATCACTCTGGCCGATATGAGATCCGCCAAGCCCGAGCGCCGACACCCGCTCGCCCGTTTTGCCCAGAATCCTCGTAGGCATTTCTGTCTCGAGATGTGAAGATTTTACGTTGTTATGGAACATTTTGTAGTCTCGCGGAATGTGCGTGTGCACGGTGCGGCGAGGTCGCCGTCCTCCCGATCTTCTTCAGGTCCTCGACGAACCGCTCATACTCCAGATGACGCTGCTCGTTGGGAGCGCGCAGAATTGCGGACGGGTGAACAGTCGAAGTCGCTCGCGGAGCCCACGGATGTTTCACAAACAGCCCGCGCTCTTTGGTCAGACGATAGTCGGGTCCGAAAACAGATTGCGCGGCAGTCGCGCCGAGACAGACAATGATTTCGGGCTCGATTGCGGCAAGTTCCGCTTCAAGCCAAGGCCGGCACGCCTTGATTTCGGAAGCGCTCGGTTTCTTGTGAATCCGGCGCTTGCCGCGCTCTTCGAACTTAAAATGTTTGACGGCGTTGGTTACATAAACGACCGACCTGTCAATACCAGCCTCCTCCAGCGCGCGATCGAACAAACGGCCGGACGGACCAACGAAGGGACGTCCCATTCGATCTTCCTCGTCGCCAGGCTGCTCGCCGATAAACACGATCGAAGCCGATGGCGGACCTTCGCCGAACACCGCTTGTGTAGCGTACTGATAGAGGTCGCATCCACGGCACGATTGAACAGCTTCGCGCAGAATCGGAATCGTCTTTCCGGACGGAATAAAATCGGCGGCGCTCCTTGATTGAGAACGGCTCACGATTCACGCAACCTTTCGCCGCTTCGTAGTCGCAGCCGCTTTGGCCGGGCGTCCGGAAGCTTTGGCAGGACGAGACGCCAGGCTTTTCTTCAGCGCGTCCATCAGATCGATAACAGGCGCGCGCCGAGGCTTCGGCGCCACGGTGACCTTCTCGCCTTTCTTCTTTTGCTCGACCAGTTTTTCCACATTCTCGCGATAGGTGTCGTGAAATTGATCGGGATTGAATGGCCCCGCGAGCCGCCGGATCAACTCCGTCGCAAGCTCTGTCTCCTTACCAGTGGCGGTCATTTTCGCGGGGACCTTCTGCCTGTTCGCCTTGTGCAATTCATCCGGATAAAACAGCGTGTGCATCACCAGGTCGTCCTCAAAGGAACGAATCAGGACGACGTGTTCCCGTCCATGCATAGACACCTTCGCGATGGCGCTGTGCTTGGTTTCTTTCAGCGCCTTCAGGAATAGCGCATACGGCTTCGTGAGATCGTCGCCCGGCCCTACATAATACGAATGCTCGAAATAAATGGGGTCAACGTCCGACTCACGCACAAACTGCACAATATCCATAGTGGTGGCGGTAGGAGGCGCGATCTTCTTGAGTTCCTCATCGTCCACAACGACGTACTCGTCCTTGCTGGTTTCATAACCCTTGACGATTTCGGATCGCTCGATTGGTTTATCCTCC
>Ga0207695_10006914_pt1 | contig 14586 bp, 11 predicted proteins | sample KBSC54metaG_FD_184354 | JGI IMG/M metagenome (GOLD analysis project Ga0207695, IMG submission 184354) | Corn rhizosphere microbial communities from Kellogg Biological Station, Michigan, USA - KBS C5-4 metaG (SPAdes) (version 2) | ecosystem: Host-associated > Plants > Roots > Rhizosphere > Soil... | reverse complement strand
TGGCATTCACTTTATCACGAAGCGGTATCGGCACAAGGTCCTGCAGAAATAATTGCATGTTTGATTAATGAATTGGAGTTTCAAAAATAAGGAAAAGGCTTTGGGTTTCATCTTCCCATTCCTATCAGGCACCCACGGCGTTGGCACCATTCATCGTTCAGGGCTCTATTTAGCATAAATGTCCCTATTAGTATAACAACCTGAAAGCAAAACTTGCAATAGTTATATGAAGCTAAACGTTGTCATAATCCCCATCGTAGATTGCTTCATACATTGCAATGACAAATGTGAGAATCATCGGAGTCAATTAGTCCGGCAGCGCAGTAGTACTGTCGCTCATAGTAGCACCGACCGGAAAAAAGGAAGCTTTTTTTTCCGGCGGTTTTCTTTGTTTCTTTCTTTTCCGCAAAAGAAAGAAACAAAGCGCTGTGCAAACAACAAACACTTTCAAAATCCCCTAAGTCATACCTCTAAGTGTACCCTAAGATAAAATTGAAACAAAATTCATCGGAGTCAATTAGCCCGGCAGCGCAGTAGCACTGTAGCTCATAGTAGTACCAACCGGAAAAAAGGAAGCTTTTTTTTCCGGCGGCTTTCTTTTGTTACTTTTCTTTTCCGCAAAAGAAAAGTAAAGAAGCGCTGTGCACAGTAACCAACAATAACGAGTGAATGGTTACACTCACTTCTCAACCGTAACAACACTATCCAAAATCCTTTTCGCAAACACCACCATCTCATCCACAGGCGTTATCGCATCATCCTCCAGCCATTTCAGCAGCACCCGCACTATGCCTCCTGCGGCAGCCTCAGCCTCATACCGCAGCGTTTTCTGTGCAGCTTTTCCTCTTATCTTTCGTTTATTGTATTCAATAATTTTTGCAGCACATATTTCTGCAAAGTAATTCATCACAGTATCAATACTCCTGCTGCGATATAAAGCCTTTACGAGGTTCAGCTGTTCTTTAGTATGGTCAAATAGATAGTGCAGGTTCACCCCCATAGGGTAGTTTTCCCAGTCATCCCCCGGCGTGTGTATCAGGGCCATTTGAAAATTAATATTACCTATCAGCAGTTGTTCCTTGTTTTCGTAGTGTGCATAGAAAGTGCTGCGACCTACATTGGCCTTGTCTATAATATCCTGTATGGTCACCGCATCATAGCCCTTTTCCAGTATTAGTTCTCTTAAGGCATCTGCCAGCAGTTTCTTGGTTTTCTGTGTCCGGCGATCGTCCTGCAATGTGGGTTTCATTATTCCGTACTTTTTTGACGTTTTGTTCAGTATCGCACATTCATCCCTATCTGTGCTTGGGCAGCAAAATATTTGCATGTTTTTTTGCAATACAAAACAATTGTTCAGTATCTGACTATTGTGCAAAATTACAGAAAAACATTTTTAAAATTAAGTCATGCAGCAAGTAGCCTTAATAAAAAATAAGACAAGCTTTTTAAAGGAGTCCATCATTGCAAATAGTCTTGTTTATCTGCTCACTTCTTTTCATCACTACTATGGCGCTATTGTATATAATACACCCTGGCGAAAAGACGTAGTGCCTAATGGTGGCGCAGTTATGCTGGTTGCCATCCTGTGCTTGCTTTTATTCAGGTACCTTAATAAGAAAGCCTTTCTGGTCATCTATTTGTTGCTCACGTTCCTTGTATTCAGTATAGGCATAGGGATATTTGAAGGTGCCTATAATCACTTGCTCAAAGACCTGCTCTATTTCTCAGGCATGAAGCTTAGCACATGGCGTATGCTTTATCCCGCACCCACCTACGAAATACCCAACAACGTGATATTCGAGACTTCAGGCATTGCACAGTTCTTTGTTGCACTATTCCAAATTTATTACCTCAGCAAAGTTTACCGTTCCGTATATCCTAAGCGCGCCAATACCTCAGTCAATTAATGAAATCCATTTTATAACCTTTCAATACATCGTTATGTTCAGTTTGTTCAATCTTGGCCTCGTATGTCACATCACAGGTATCGCAATGATGGTGGGCGGTGTCCTTGCAAATTTTGTAGCAATGGCACAACTATGGAAATTTCTTCCTGCCGAAAAAGGCAAAGCACAGGTTATTGCAAAGGCAATAGCCCGTTTCCCCATAATACAGGGACTAGGAGGCTTTCTCATCATATCAGGTGGTATAATGATGATGATATTTTTCCATGGCCTGCCCATGCATCAGGCATGGTTTAAAATAAAACTCATTTTATTGTTCCTGCTCATCCTCAATGCTATAGTAACAGCATGGCCCGCAAACGTCCTGTTAAAGCAATTGCTTTATGGCGAAAACAGTATTGAGAACGAACAACCCAAAGTCTCAAAAGTGAAACGCAGAGTAATCCTGTACCACGTCCTGCAGCTAATGTTCTTTCTGCTGATATTTATCGTAAGTGTTACAAGGTTTGGTTAAGCATATCTATATTTTATTTTACTACCACCACAACGACTTATCTCTACCCCAAAGCGGGCTGCCTGGCCGGATTACAGTAATGCCTCTTTGGCGAGAAATGTAAGGATCATGCGATATGGTGTACTTTTGCTCTAAGTATTGCGCCCATTGGCTTTCAGGATCATCAATTCGAGGATTGATGCCCCAACCGTGCCCCATGTTCAGGCATAAGTCATCAGTCGTAAGTTGTAAGTCGGTTGATTGATTTATGTGAGATTCAGGGTTTGCCTGGTTGCCATCGGAAATAGAATTTGGCTCTGGAATATTGAGGACTTCCTCTTCCACTATATTCTCTCCCTCGATTTTTTTTTTTAGTTCAGGCAGGTTTATTTCACTTTGGAAGAGCTGGCGAGGTGTTGCGATGTCTGGCATGATAGCGGCTTCTTCAATCTTTTCTTCTAATAGTTCATCAATAACTTCCTGTTTTGTGGAAGGTTGTTTGGCTTTTTTTATGAACTTATCAGTATGAGGTAAAATTTCATTAATAAGAGTAGGGGCATCCACTTTTAGTTGCTCCATGAACCGCGTCATTGTTTCTATATGCTCGGATACCGTTTGGCCAGTTTTAATTCGGCCTATGGTTAGCGTGAGCTTTCGGATGATCTCAGCTTCTTCACGTGTTGGATATGGCTGAGCCTCTCTTGCTGCAATCTGCTCGTTTATAGCTGCGAGCTGCTGATAATATTGTTCGGCTAAAATGGATGGTGTGTGACGTGCAGAGCGTTTGACCTGCTGCCAGTTGCTTTCTTTCATCCATAAATAGAGGGTCTTGCGATTGATGTCGAGCAATTCTGCTATTTGTGATTGAGACATGTCTGTCTGGAAATACAGGTCATGTGCCTGCCGAAGTTTTGAGGGTTCCATAGTTAGTGTAAAAAAGATAAAGGAAGAAGTTTTTGTATGCTATAGTTTGAATTTTGTTTTTGATATAAAGTTCCGATAGGCTTTTTATTCTGACAAAATGAAAAAGCATGGTACTACTGTAAGTGCGGTATGGTACCGCAATAAGTGCGGTGCCATAAAAGATTTTTTGCACTTAAGTATTTAATTATCAGGTTAATATACATAGAGGTGTAATCCGAATGGATTTTTAAAGTGAAATGTATCTTATTTGAGAGCCAGAATAGATTTTCTACACTAATTCTGTGCAGTATACTATGAGTGGAAATTAAAGTAATTTTCTTTGTAAGTATTTCTTGTAAGTGAATATTCTAATATTGAATAAGGAATGCTAAATAATTGCGAAAATGAGTCAAAATATTAATAGTGCTATAACAGATTTTTTAGATTATTATTTTGCTTTGGAGTTCGAACCTGAATATGCAGTTCTAATTAGGGGAAGCTGGGGAAGTGGCAAAACGTGGTTTATTAAAGATTACATCAAAGGCAAGGAAGATTTTCTTTATGTTAGTCTATACGGAGTTACATCATTCAAAGATATAGACGATGCTTTTTTTAATCAGCTACATCCATTTCTCGCTTCTAAAGGTATAAAAGCAATAGGTGCTATAACGAAAGGTTTTTTGAAAAATGCAAAAATAGAATTGGATAAAATTGATGTAAATGACTTTCTAGTCAAAATTACTAATAAGAAGATCATTTTTGATGATTTAGAAAGATGCTCAATGAGCATTCAAAATACCCTTGGGTACATAAATCAGTTGGTTGAAGGGAATGGATTGAAAGTGGTTATACTCGCCAATGAAGAAGAAATTAACAAATTGGATATTAGAAAGGGGAATGCAGATAATGTAACTGCATACCATAGTATAAAAGAAAAATTAATCGGGAAAAATTTTGATTTGCAAGTAGATATTGACCATTCAATTAATTATTTTCTTTCTACTATTAATGGAGATAGTGGTCAAGTCTTAAAGCAAAACGTTGATTTAATTAGAAGTGTATTTAAAACAGCAAAATATTTTAATCTGCGACATCTTAAACAAACAATCCTCGACTTTGAAAGATTTTTTGAATTGTTTGATAGTAAAGCAAAAAAGAAAGAAGATTTAATACAATATTTAATTGCTGTTTTTTTTATTATATCCTTTGAATTAAAAAAAGGCGATATTAATGAAAGTGATATTAGCTCGTTGCTTTCGTTTTCTGTAAAAAAAGGGGTAGATGATAAAACAACTATAGATGACATCAAAGAAAAGTACTACTCAATATTTAATTTCATTCCAAATGTAGATGTACAATTATGGCAAGACTTTTTCAGAATGGGTACAATTGAAAAGAGTACACTAAGAGAATATTTAGAAAACAGCATTTATTATCTAAATGAAAAGATACCAACGTGGAAAAAGTTATGGCATTATCTTGATTTAGACAAGGACAAAGAATTTGAAGATTTGTTCCAAGCAGTGTTTGATGATTTGAAAAAAACTACAATTGGGAATAAGTATGAATTGCTGCATATAGTAGGTATGCTTGTCCAAAATTCTGCTGATGGCTTAATCCCGTATACTAAAGCAGAAATTATTGAACTTGGTCGTAAAAATTTAGCGGCTTTAAAAATAACTGGACGTTTGAATATAAAAAAAGATGAGGAATTCCCTAAGAGTGGCTACGATGGATTAGGTTTCTCTGGTTTAAATATTCCAGAGATAAAAGATTTTATTAAAGAAATGCAAGCGGAGATAGAAATTGTTAAGAATGGACATCTGCCTAACGACGCTAAACAGTTGATAAAATTGATGGAAACCGACTGGCAAAAATTTAGTGAGAAGATGTACGTAAATAATATTGGTGACAATGAATATGTTGACGTTCCAATATTGCATTACATGGATACTGATGAGTTTATTACAGCATTACTAAGTGTAAAAAACGCCCAAAAAAAATATTTGGCTCATGTATTTGAAAGGCGTTATAGATTTCCTGATTATAATAGAGTGTTGCAAGTTGAACTTCCTTGGCTGAAAAACTTACTCGTGAAATTGGAAGAATTAAGTGAAAAAAAGATTGGCAAAATTACAAAACAAGTTATTTCCTTATTTGTTATTGAGGACATTGGAAAAGGAATTGCTCTATTGGAAGCTAGTGAAGTATAATATTCATTGCGTTAGAGAGTTACGACAATTTTCACTTTTTTAATGATGAGTAAAGCGTACGATTTAGGAAGATTCAAAGTGTAATTTATTCAGGAATGCGTTGCGAATTGCTTTTTTACTAAATTTAGGTATGGTAGCACGTCTTTTTGATATTATTGAGCAGCGTAGTAAGGAAGCGCCGGATGATACAATGCTTGCGGCTAAGGAAAACGGCCAATGGCGCACATATAGCGCATCAACCGTCTGGAGCACAGCTCGCCGGCTCGCCGGTGGCATCTTATCACTGGGTATTGCTAACCAGGTGCTTGAGCCCGAACAGCAGGAAAAGATAGCTATAGTATCACCCAACAGGCCTGAGTGGATAATGACGGATGTTGCGGTGCAGCTCACAGGTGCCGTGCTTACACCTATCTATCCTACGGTTAGTCCTAATGACTTCGCTTTCATTCTTAACGAGGCCTCCGTCAGTATTTTGTTCATTGCCAATGCAGAACTATACGAGCGGTTTAAAGTTGTTTTCGCGCAGATACCTTCATTAAAACATATCTACTCTTTCGACCCCATAAATGGTGTAAGCAACTGGAACGAGCTGGTAAATAAGAACCTGCAGCCGGATGAAAGTGTTATCGCGCGCATCACTACAGAAACGCTGGCTACTATCATTTATACCTCCGGCACCACGGCAGACCCCAAGGGTGTAATGCTGAGCCATAAGAATATTGTAAGCAATGTGCAGGACTCTATGCCTGCGTTTACATTTGCTAAGAAAGGTGAGCGTGCATTAAGTTTCCTTCCGCTCAATCACGTTTTTGAGCGCACTGTAAGCTACATTTATTTGCAGGCAGGTATCTCTATTTACTATGCCGAAAGCATGGATACTATAGGCGATAACCTGAAGGAGGTAAAACCGATGGTCTTCACAACGGTACCGCGCCTGCTGGAAAAAGTATATGAGCGTATCTTCAATACAGGCCTTACACTAAAGGGTATTAAGCGCGCATTGTTCTTCTGGTCATTAGATCTTGCTAAACGTTTTGATAATGTAAACCATGGTAGCCTCTGGTATCGCATACAGCTAAGCATTGCAAACAAGTTAGTCTTTAGCAAGTGGCGCGAAGCATTAGGTGGCAATGTAAAAGCAATTGTTACAGGTTCCGCAGCCTGCCAGGAAAGACTGATACGTATTTTCACTGCCGCGCATTTAGTTATTATGGAAGGCTATGGTTTAACGGAAACATCTCCTGTTGTATCTGTCAATCGTTTCGAACCTGAAGATAGAAGGGTAGGAACCATAGGCCCGCTGATAGATAATGTAGAAGTAAAGCTTGCTGAGGATGGTGAGATATTATGCCGTGGCAATAACATAATGATGGGCTACTACAAGCACCCGCAGCAAACTGCCGAAGCAATGGAAGGTGGCTGGTTTCACACGGGTGATATAGGTCAGTGGGTAGAAGGTCGCTTCCTGAAAATTACTGACCGCAAAAAAGAAATATTTAAAACATCAGGTGGTAAGTATGTTGCTCCGCAGGTGATAGAGAACAAAATGAAAGAGAGTTCGCTTATAGAGCAGATGATGGTGATTGGTGCCGGTAGAAAATTTGTAAGTGCTTTAATCGTTCCTGCGTTCAATAATGTACGCAAAACACTAAAAGACCAGAACCCAAATAAAACCTTCTCCGACAATAATGCTGAGCTCATACAGCAGCCTGAAACAATAGCGCTGATGCAGGGTGTAATTGATAAATACAACCCACTGTTCGGCCATCCCGAGCAGATTAAGAAATTCACTTTGCTCGCTTATGAGTGGACCATCGACAGCAGCGAGCTCACACCCACACTCAAGCTCAAGCGCAAAATAATAGAACAGAAATATACAGCTCAGATAGAGAAAATGTACGAAGGATAATTAAAATGAGATTAAAATCATTTGCAATGTGTTGTGGTTCTATTGATTAGGGATTAATCAAATTAATTTACATTCGGAGTTGGCATAAATGCCTCTGTTGCATTTCTTGTTTGTATAACTTTGCAGCCACATTAGCCGTAATTATAACAGTCTTAGCGGCATTACAACATTTACGAAGCATGTCCCGAAAAGAAACTGAACCAGGAGCACCAGGTGCTATTCCTATTTCTCCATCATTAACCATGGACTACGAACCTGAAGTTCTGGAACAAAAAAATCATCCTGTTGGTAAACGCGTTTTTTACCTGAGCATACAGGCTATTATTAATGCTATTATTATTGGCTTCGTTGCTAAGATATTGGTAGGGCTTATTAGCCTCATCACCAATCTCGCATTTTACGGCAAGTTCTCTTTTGCTAATTCATCACCCGCTGGCAATCACCTTGGCCTTATGGTAATATTGGTGCCCATTGTAGGCGGTATAATAGTAGGTATCATGGCACGTTTTGGCTCTGCTGCTATTCGTGGTCATGGTATACCCGAGGCTATGGAACAGGTGCTCACTAATGATAGTAAAATAAAGCCCATCATTACTTTCCTGAAGCCTATATCCGCAGCTTTTGCCATCGGTACCGGTGGCCCATTTGGTGCAGAAGGTCCAATAATAGCTACTGGCGGTGCTTTCGGCTCGTTCACCGGGCAGATAATGAAGATCACCTCCAGCGAGCGAAAGATAATGCTGGCTGCTGGTGCTTGCGCAGGTATGGCTGCTATATTTGGCTCACCGCTTGCCGCCGTTTTGCTTGCCATAGAATTATTGCTGTTTGAGTTTTCACCACGCTCTATTATCCCTGTTGCGCTTTCCTGTGTCACAGGTGCTGCGGCACACTATGCATTATTTGGCTCAGAGTCTGTATTTGCAATGCCTACTATACCGGAGCCTACCAGCCTGGCAATGGTCGTATATGTTATACTGGGTGCTATCATAGGCGTCGCTGCTGCCTTAGTGTCAAAAAGCGTATACCTCGTAGAAGACTTGTTTGAAAAGCTGCCAATTCACTGGATGTGGTGGCCTGCTATAGGTGCGGTTGCTGTAGGTGTGGTTGGTTATTTTGCTCCACGTACATTAGGTGTTGGTTACAACAATATCAGTGATCTCTTGTCGGGTAATTTAACCGTACAGTTATTGCTCACACTTTGCTTTATGAAGTTCCTCTCCTGGGTTATATCATTGGGCAGTGGTACATCAGGTGGTACACTGGCGCCATTGCTTACTATAGGCGGCGCATTAGGCGGTCTGTTAGGCGTGGCTACACTCGCCTTATTCCCCGGCAGCGAAATAAACGTTATGACTTGTGTATTGATAGGTATGGCAGCCATGTTTGCAGGCGCATCAAGGGCATTGCTTACATCTATAGTATTCGCATTGGAGACTACTATGCAGCCGCATGGCTTACTGCCATTGTTAGGCGCATGTACCGCAGCATATTTTATCTCTTTCTTCCTGATGAAGGGAACGATAATGACAGAGAAGATAGAGCGCCGTGGTGTATTTGCCCCACATTCATACGAGCCTGATGTGTTGCAGTCAGTAACAGTAAAGGATGTCTGCGATGAGGAAGCTAAGTTATTGGAAGCCGATATCACCATAAAGGAAGCGCGCGAATGGATAAAGACTCATCCAATAGAGCAGGGACAAACAACAGCATTTGTAATTACAGATATAGCAGGGAATTATAAAGGTGTAGTAAAAAGAAGCCTGCTCTTTGACAAACAACACAACGATGCGGCACCCGTGAGCGAGCTGATTAGTAATAGCACACCCTATATCTACGAATACAACAAACTAAGCATAGCCATAGACATTATGGACCGTTATGACATAGATGTGCTGCCTGTAGTCACACACGATAAAGAAAAGAAAGTGATCGGCCTGCTATCGCACAAAGCAATATTCACAGCCTACCGCAAACGCAGAAATGACGAGCAAATATTTAAGCCGCCAATATCCCTTACCCCTCGCGGCATCAGCATATTGATGAAAGGGAATGCATAAAAAAACTGCGCTCATTGAGCGCAGTTTTTACTTAATAAAGTTATTAGTGTTTAATGATAATTAGCTGCAAAACCACCAATCAAAAATCCCATAAACAAAAACATCAGTAGATAAAATATCAGCATAACAATAGTCAGTATACCTATATACTTATACATAGATCGCTGGTAGCGTAAACCCTCATTGAGGTGTAGCTGACTTGAAGTCGTCATAGCAACTTTCATATTGCTTGAAAACTTTGAAAGCGCATAAATAGGATAGAAATAAACACCAACTAAAAATATCAGCCCAACACTATTAACAGCGCCCGAAGTGCCTGCGCCCGGAAATAAAGTTAATGAAGGCATCACCACCGCCAACAACAATCCTGATATGAAAACAAGGCCCATTACTATAAATCCAAGTATCGCTAAAAACTTTGTCCAACGTATAGTCTCCAGTATATATGCCCGTCCTACATGATCAATTTCCAGGTGGTTATTTTCGTTCTGTTGATACATAGTTTAAGGTGTGTTTGGATAACAATAACAAAAATAATTATTAAAACTAATAAGCCCTTGCAAATAAAACTCTCTGTGAAGAAGCATTGCCTGTCAGTATACACTTGCCTGCTTCCTGTTCGTTATTCAGTGGTATGCAGCGTATAGTAGCCTTTGTTATTTCCTTTATTTTTTCTTCTGTTTCTGGTGTGCCATCCCAGTGAGCGGAAATAAAGCCGGCCTTTTCATCCAGCACTTTTACAAACTCATCCCAGCTATCAACCTTAGTTATATTCTCATCACGGAACTTAAGTGCCTTTTCAAACATCTGCTTTTGAATGTCTGTCAGCAATTCTTCAATGCTTGTTGCAAGCCCTTCAAGCTTGTAAGAGGCTTTTTCCTTCGTATCACGACGAGCTACTTCAGCCTGTCCATTTTCCAGGTCGCGGGGACCCATAGCTATGCGTACAGGAATACCCTTCAGTTCATACTCTGCAAACTTCCAGCCCGGTCTTGTGTTATCATCATTATCATACTTTACACTTATGCCTTTAGCCTTCAGATCTTTCATTATCGTAGCCACAGTATCGTCTATCTTCTGCCTGGCTTCCATATCCTTGTTGTAGATAGGCACTATCACCACCTGCAGTGGCGCAAGACGTGGAGGCAGTACAAGCCCGTTATCATCGCTATGAGCCATAACCAATGCACCCACCAAACGAGTGGAAACACCCCAGGAGGTAGCCCATACATAATCCATTTTGTTCTCCTTGTTAGAGAACTGCACATCAAATGCCTTAGCAAAATTCTGCCCCAGGAAATGAGAGGTACCGGCCTGCAGTGCTTTGCCATCCTGCATCAATGCCTCTATGCAATAAGTGTCTTCTGCACCTGCAAATCGTTCGTTGGCAGTCTTTACACCACGTATCACAGGCACTGCCATATATTCCTCTGCAAATGTGGCATATACATCCAGCATTCTGCGGGTTTCTTCTATGGCTTCTTCGCGGGTAGCATGCGCTGTATGGCCTTCCTGCCACAGAAACTCTGCGGTACGCAGGAACAGGCGGGTACGCATTTCCCAGCGCACTACATTAGCCCACTGGTTTATAAGCAGGGGAAGGTCACGGTAAGACTGCACCCAGTTTTTATACGTGCTCCAGATAATGGTTTCAGAAGTAGGGCGAACAATAAGCTCTTCCTCCAGCTTTGCCTCAGGGTCCACTATTACGCCACCACCATTAGGGTCGTTTTTAAGACGATAATGTGTCACAACGGCACACTCTTTGGCAAACCCCTCTACGTGAGCTGCTTCCTTACTCAAAAAGCTCTTGGGTATGAATAAGGGGAAATAAGCGTTCTGGTGGCCCGTATCCTTAAACATTTTGTCTAATACATGCTGCATATTCTCCCAAAGGGCATACCCATGAGGCTTTATAACCATGCATCCGCGCACTGCCGAATAGTCGGCCAGTCCGCCTTTTAATACTATGTCATTATACCACTGGGCATAATCATCTTTACGACTTGTTAAAACGCTGCTCATATTAAACTTGGCATATTTTTCGCTGTCTATATAATATTGGTGAAGAGTGGCAAAAGTACTAATTTCACTAAGGAAATTTTACGTAAAACTTCAAATAGACATGAAACGTCTTCTTTTTATCGGTGCACTAATTTTGAGCATGGCCCCACTGGGTGCTTTTGCTCAAAGCGACGATATATACAGTAACGGCTCTGAAATGGAAAAGCAGCGGAGTACTGATGACCGTCGTTATAATAACAATCGTCCCGCCTATCAATCTGAGTATCAGGATGAGAACGCCCAGCAGGATCAAACGGCAGATTATAACAATTCCAGCGATGAGGGTAATACGGAAGAGTATATAGACTATAATGACGATTATACTTATGCTTCCCATTTGCGTCGCTTTAATCAACCTTTTTATAATATGGGTTACTATAGCCCTTATTACAATCCTTACTGGTATGATCCATTCTGGACTGACCCTTATTGGGGTTATAATCCATGGATGGGCTCCGGTATATCTATAGGTTTCGGTTTTGGTGGCCCTTATTGGTCTTCTTACTGGGGATGGAATACATGGTATGGTTATCCTGGTTTTAGTTGCTGGGGTTATCCAATGTATGCCGGTGGTTGGTTTGGTCCATACTATGGCGGCTTCTGGAACGGCTATTATGGTGGTTTGTATAATGGATATGGCGGCTACACAGGTGCACATACCGTTTTGTATGGTCCGCGCTATGCTGCAAACAGTCGCTATAATGGTTTAGGTTATCGCGCAGTATATGGTACTACAGTTCGCCCATTTGTATCCCGCACTTCAATGGTGCCTAATGGCAATAGAATGGTTAGTAACCCTAATGCTCCTGTAGGACGTAGCTATAATAATAACGGTCAAATAAATAATACCGGCAGAATGCAAAGGGCTCCGAGTGGAGGGTATACACCACAAAATTATAACTCGTATAACGGAGGTGGCAGACAATATAATAGCGCTCCAGCGCCTATGCGTAGTGCTGGCCCGGCATATAATACACCGCGTTCAAGCGGCCCATCTTACAGCGCTCCACACATGAATGCCCCTGCAGCACGCAGCTTTGGCGGTGGTGGTTTTGGCGGCGGTGCACGCAGCTTTGGCGGTGGCGGCGGTGGTGGTCGCAGTTTTGGCGGTGGAGGCGGAGGTCACAGTATGGGTGGTGGTCGTAGATAACAATGATTAAAATCAGTTTATATATAGTGTCCCGTTAGCAACGGGACATTTTTATTTCTATAGGTTTGTTAAAAATTATTTAAGACACTGCCCTGTTTAAACATAACGGCATGTTATTTGTCCAAATTTTAACTTAAAAAGACGATCTATGAATAGTGGAAAATTTTTATCCCTAAGTCTGTTGCTGGCTACAGGATTTTCCTCGTCAATATACGCACAGGATGTAACAGATGCGCTTCGTTATTCGTACCTGTCACCCATGGGTACTGCACGTTCTGTGGGCTTTGGTAATGCTTTGGGTTCAGTAGGTGGTGATTTTAGTTCCCTGAGTGTAAACCCTGCAGGTATAGGTATTTACAGAACATCGGAAATAATGTTAACGCCTGCACTTAGAATGAACTCTGTAGATGCGACTTACCAGAACAATGGAACAAGTGACAATAACACACGTTTCAATTTCAATAATATTGGTATTGTTATTAGCAACGGGCTGAAAGGCCGTAGGTATGAGCGCAGCAAATGGAAAGCTGTTTCCTTTGCCGTAGGATTTAACCGTCTTGCTGACTTTAACAGAGATTATAACTATAACGGTAATAATTCAGGCCCTAATAGCAGCAGCTATTCTGAGTTATTTGCAATAGATGCAAATACTAACGGAGGCGCATTAGGGCAAGCTGCCAGTACAGCAGGTGTAATAACTTTGGATAGCAGTCAAAATTTATATAAAACAGTGGTGCCCTGGCAGGCAGGTATTAATCAGGGCCGCATAGTAAGCGAAAGGGGAGGTCTAAATGAAGTTGTTGTATCTTTTGGTGGCAATTATATGGAACATCTAATGCTGGGTGCAACAATAGGGATACCAGTTATTAATTATAGTCGTGACGCCCAGGTTACTGAAACAGCTTTAGCAACTACACCGGGGTTCTACAGCTATACCTATAGTGAAAGTCTTACCACGCATGGCAATGGTATTAACCTTAAACTGGGGGCTATATATAAATTCAACGATTATTTTCGTATAGGTGCTGCGGTGCATACGCCTACCTACTATAGCATGCACGATGAGTACTCCTATACAATAAATAATTCGGGAGTAACACCTGCATTTTTCAATGGTACTTATGATTATAACATGACAACCCCATGGAGAGGTATTTTAAGTGCTACCGGCTTAATAGGTAAGTACGGTTTTATCTCTGTGGATTATGAATATGTGGATTATAGTTCTACCCGTTTCACTTTCGATGCTGCAAATAAAGATTTCCAACAGTCATTGAATGATGAAATAAAAGCAACATATAAACCTGCTTCTATTTTTCGTCTAGGTGCTGAAGGCAAAGTAACTAAAAACTTTATGCTGCGCGCTGGTGTAGGTTACTATGGCAGCCCTGCTAAGAATAGTTCTATTAGTGACAACCGTATAGATGTTTCAGGGGGTGTGGGTTTCCGTTTCGACCATTTTTATATAGACCTTGCTTATGTACATACCCAACTCAATGGGCAGGAACAATTTTACCAACTTAATTATACAGATGCTACCGGTAATCCTTACAGTATAACACAGAATGCCAGCCTGCAAAACAGCCTGAATACTGCTGTAATGACGGTAGGGTTTAAATTCTAAACCATTTCTAGTTTATATATATTATAAAAAGCTCCCTTATAGGGGGCTTTTTTATACACATTTACCGCCATTTGGAGGATAAAGCCTTTTCGTATAAAGCGTAATCGTTTATTTTGCAGCAAGAAAAAGAAAGGAAGAGCAAGATGGCAGAAACAACCAATCAATATACAGAAGACAGTATCCGGTCGCTTGACTGGCGTGAACACATACGCCTGCGCCCCGGTATGTACATAGGTAAGCTGGGTGATGGCAGCAGTATGGACGATGGT
>Ga0207695_10006913_pt1 | contig 14586 bp, 16 predicted proteins | sample KBSC54metaG_FD_184354 | JGI IMG/M metagenome (GOLD analysis project Ga0207695, IMG submission 184354) | Corn rhizosphere microbial communities from Kellogg Biological Station, Michigan, USA - KBS C5-4 metaG (SPAdes) (version 2) | ecosystem: Host-associated > Plants > Roots > Rhizosphere > Soil... | reverse complement strand
CTCGATGTCGGGGGTGATGCGGTTGCGGATGCGGATATTGGCGAAGGTGCCGCGCATCATGATCTCGTGATTGCCCCGCCGCGACCCGTAGGAGTTGAACTCCGACTGCGGCACCTGATGCTCGCGGAGATAGACCCCGGCGGGCGAGGTGGATTTGATCGAGCCTGCGGGCGAGATGTGGTCGGTGGTGATGGAGTCTCCGAAGACGCCGAGCACGCGCGCCTCGATGATGTCCTTGACGGCCTCGGGCTCCATGCCCATGCCCTGGAAGTAGGGCGGGTTCTGCACGTAGGTGGAGCCCATGTCCCAGGCGTAGGTCTTGCCGCCCGCGACCTTGATCCCCTGCCAGTTCTTGTCGCCCTTGAAGACGTCGCCGTAGCGGGCGGCGAACATCTTCTCGTGCACGTGCTTGTGCTGAAGGATCGAGACCTCCTCGGCCGAGGGCCAGATGTCCTTCAGGTAGACCGGCTTGCCGTCCTTGCCTTCGCCCAGCGGGTCCTCGGCGACGTTCACCTGCATCGAGCCGGCGAGCGCATAGGCCACCACCAGCGGCGGCGAGGCCAGGTAGTTGGCGCGCACGTCGGGGTTCACGCGGCCTTCGAAGTTGCGGTTGCCCGACAGCACCGAGACCGCGACCAGGTCGTTCTTGTTCACCGCCTCCGAGATCGGCTCCGGCAGCGGGCCGGAGTTTCCGATGCACGTCGTGCAGCCGTAGCCGACCAGATTGAAGCCCAGCGCGTCGAGGTGCTTGGTCAGCCCCGCGGCCTTCAGGTAGTCGGTGACCACCTGCGAGCCGGGCGCCAGCGAGGTCTTCACCCAGGGCTTCACCTGCAGCCCTTTCTCGACCGCCTTCTTGGCCACCAGGCCGGCGGCGATCAGCACCGAGGGGTTGGAGGTGTTGGTGCAGGAGGTGATGGCGGCGATCACCACGTCCCCATGGCCCAGGTCGAAATTTTCGCCGTCCACAGCCACGCGCTTGGCGAGCTCGTCGCCCTTGCCGAATTCTTCGGTCATCGCCTCCGTGAACTCGCGGCTGGCGTCGGCGAGCAGCACCCGGTCCTGCGGCCGCTTCGGCCCGGCGAGCGAGGGCTTCACCTCGGCGAGCTCCAGCAGCAGCGTGTCGGTGAACACCGGATCGGGGTCGGTGGCCTCGCGCCAGATGCCCTGTTCCTTGGCGTAGGCCTCGACCAGCGCCACGTGGGCCGGATTGCGGCCGGTGGCCTTCAGGTACTCGATCGTCGAGTGGGTGACCGGGAAGAAGCCGCAGGTGGCGCCGTACTCCGGCGACATGTTGGCGATGGTCGCCTGATCCTCGATCGTCAGGTTGGCAAGGCCGGGCCCATAGAACTCCACGAACTTTCCGACCACGCCCTTCTTGCGCAGCATCTGGGTCACCGTCAGCACCAGGTCGGTGGCGGTCGCCCCCTCCGGCAGCTTGCCGTCGAGCCGAAAGCCGATGACCTCGGGGATCAGCATCGGGATCGGCTGGCCGAGCATGGCCGCCTCGGCCTCGATGCCGCCCACGCCCCAGCCCAGCACCGATAGCCCGTTGACCATGGTGGTGTGCGAATCGGTGCCCACCAGCGTGTCCGGATAGGCGGTCGCGACGCCGTCCTCTTCCTTGGTCCAGACAGTCTGGGCCAGGTATTCCAGGTTCACCTGGTGACAGATGCCGGTGCCGGGCGGCACCACACGGAAGCTGTTGAAGGCCGAGGAGCCCCAGCGGAGGAAGCGGTAGCGCTCCATGTTGCGCTCGTACTCGCGTTCCACGTTCTCGCCGAACGCCTTGGCCGTGCCGAAGTAGTCGACCATCACCGAGTGGTCGATCACCAGGTCCACGGCGTTCAGCGGGTTGATCTTCTCCGGATCGGCGCCGAGGCTGACCATGGCGTCGCGCATCGCGGCGAGATCGACCACCGCCGGCACGCCGGTGAAGTCCTGCATCAGCACCCGGGCCGGGCGAAAGCTGATCTCGTGCTCGACCGCGCCCTTGTTGTCGAGCCAGGCGGCGACGGCCTTGAGGTCGTCGAGGCCCACCGACTTGCCGTCCTCGTTGCGCAGCAGGTTCTCCAGCAGCACCTTCATAGAGACCGGCAGGCGCGAGACGCCCGAAAGTCCGGCTTCCTCGGCGGCGCGAAGGCTGTAGTAAGCATAGGTCTTGTCGCCCACCACGAGCTCGCGGCGGGTTTTCAGGCTGTCGACTGACGCCATCTGGGGGATCCTTCTTCTGTTCCCGGCCGAGCCACGACCCAAGGGATCGCGCGCTTTTAGAGGCGGACACACAGGTTCCGTCCCCGCGCGGCGTACGTCCCGGGGGGCGACGGCGGCCGGGCGCTTCATAGACCGCAGTCCCGGGCGCGTCCATGCACCGGAAGGTTGGCTTCGATACCCTCCGGCTCATGGCTACCGGGACCTTCGCCCCTTGCGGGAGACGGTGGCCCCCGAAGGGGGTCCGATGAGGGGTCGAGCGAACCTCTCCTCACTTCAGGTCGACGCACGTCGGGGAATGGTCCACCCCTCATCCGTCGGCTTCGCCGACACCTTCTTCCGCAAGGAGAGAAGGAAATGATCTCCGGCCTGTCCCTCCGCGACCTCAGCGTCCGCCGCGGCGGGCGCGTGCTGTTCGAGCACCTGTCGCTCGAGCTCGCCGCCGGCGAGGCCTGCGCGCTCACCGGGCCGAACGGCGCCGGCAAGACCAGCCTGCTGCGCGCTGTGGCCGGCCTTGTGCGGTTCGAGGCCGGGGAGATCGCCTTTGCGGGCGCCGATCCGGAGAGCGCGCGCGGCGCAGGCTTGCACCTGGTCGGGCACCAGGACGGGCTGAAGCCGGCCCGCACCGCCTGGGAGGAGCTGCGCTTCTGGAGCCTCTGGTCGGGCGGCTCGGCCGAGGAGGCCCGCGCCGCGGCCGCGACGCTGGAGCTCGAGCCCCTGCTGGAGCTCGAGGTCCGCCGGCTCTCCGCCGGCCAGCGGCGGCGCCTCGCGCTCGCCCGTCTCGTCGCTGCGCCGCGCCCGCTGTGGCTGCTGGACGAGCCGCTCGCGCCCCTCGACGCCCGCTGGCGGAGCCGTTTCGGCGAGCTCATGGCGGCGCGCCTGGCCGCCGGCGGCCTGATCCTGGCCGCCGTGCATGACCCGTTGCCGGTCCCGGCCAGGACCCTGGAGCTCGCGACATGAGCCGGCTCTCGTCGCTGCTCGGCCGCGAGACCGCGCTCGCCTGGGGGCGCGGCGGCGGCCCGCTGGTGACGCTGGGCTTCTACGCCGGCGTCGCGACGCTCGTGCCGCTCGCGGTCGGGCCGGAAAGCCAGCGGCTCGCGGCGGTGGCGACCGGGCTTGCCTGGGTGGCGCTGGCGCTCGCCTCGCTGCTCTCCCTCGAGCGCCTGTTCGAACGCGACTTCGAGGACGGCGCTCTGGACCTCATCGTCCTGTCGCCGGCGCCCCTGGAGCTTGCCTGCGCCGTGAAGTGTCTCGGACAGTGGATCGCGACCGGCGCGCCGCTGGCGCTGGCGGCCCCCGTCGCCGCCATCGGCCTTGGCGCCTCACCGAACCTCGCGCCGCTGGTCTTCGCCTGCGCTGTGGCCGGAGGGCTCGCCTTCGCCTTCGTGGGCGGGATCGGCGCGGCGCTCAGCCTGGGCGCCCGGCGCGGCGGGCTGCTCACCGCCGTGATCGTCCTGCCGCTGTTCACGCCGCCGGTGATCTTCGGCGGTGGCGCGCTGTCGGCGTTCGCGTCCGGCCTGCCGTGGCAGGCGGGCTTCGCGCTCCTGGCGGCCTATGCCGCCGCCGCCGTGGCGCTCGGGCCGCTGGCGATGGCCGCCGCCTGTCGCAACGCCCTGTCCTGAACGCATGCCGGCTTGTCGCAGATCAATGACGGAAGCGCGCCAATGAGCACCGACTTTCCGGGTGAGAAGGAGGACATCCCGATGCGATCGACTCTGCTGGCCGCAGCTGCGGCCCTCTCGATGGCGGCCGGCGCGAGCCTCGCTCAGCCGGCCCCCGCGCCCGCGGGGGCGCCCGGATCGCGCGCGGGCATGCACATGCAGCGCCCCGACCCCGCCCAAATGGCTGAGCGCCACGCCCAGCACCTGCGCGACACCCTGCAGCTCCGCAGGGACCAGGAGCCGGCGCTCAACGCATTTGTCGCCGCCATGCAGCCGTCGACGGCCGAGCAAGGGCGAGGCCGCGAGGCGATGCGGGGCCTGACCACGCCCCAGCGGCTCGACCGCATGCAGGCGCGGATGGCCGAGCGCGAGACCCGCTTCCGCCGGCAGTCCGAGGCGATCCGCCGCTTCTACGCCCAGCTCACCCCGGCCCAGCAGAAGGCTTTCGACGCCCTGCCGATGATGGGCCACATGGCCGGCCGGCGCGGGATGGACGGGATGGGCGGCATGCACGGCGGTCGCGGCATGATGCACGGGCCAGGGCCCGACGGCCGCGGACCCGCGCCAGAGCGCTGACATTACGAAGGTTTAAGGCGGGGCGCCTGCCCGCGGGCGCCTTTTCGCCATAATCGCGCCCGAGCCTCCGAGCTCCGCCATTCATCAGGAGCACGGCGATGATCCGGCGCTACACCTACCTTTTCGCGGGCGCGGCGTTCGCCCTCTATGCGGCGGCCGGCGCGGTCGCCTTCGCGCAGCCGGCGCCCTCGGCCAAGGGGCCCTCCGAGTCGGTCGTGCGCAGCACCACGGACGGCCAGAGCCACGAGGTGCGGATCGTGCGGGACGCTTCAGGCCGGACGACCATCACCCGCGATGGCCAGACCACCGTCATCGACCCCCGCCAGATAGCCATGGACGCGCGCCGGATGGCGCTCGACGTGCCGCGCCATGGCGATACGGCCGAACACCTGCGCAACGCCCTGCAGCTGCGGCCCAACCAGGAAGCCGCGCTCGCCGCCTATGTGAAGGCGATGCACCCCGAGCGGACCATGATCTTCCGCTCCGGCGAACGCGACGCCGCGACCACGCCCGAACGCCTCGCCCAGATGGAGCGGCGGCTCGCCGAGCACGATGCGGCCGCGCGGGCCTACATCCAGGCGACGCGCCAGTTCTACGACCAGCTCGATCCGCGCCAGAAGGCGGCTTTTGACGAACTGCGCCTGGGCGATGGCCCGATGGGCATGATGCGCCAGATCCGCTTCGTGCGGGCGATGCCGCGCATGCCGCCGATGCCGGCCATCCCGCCGGTCCCGCCTGCGCCGATGGCCCCTCCGCCGCCGGCCGCGCCGCCCCACCTGTAGGCGTGCTTGCGGCCGGCCGCAACGGGGGCTAATCCGCGCCGATGGTCGCCGCGCCCGCCTTCCTCGCCAATCCGGAGCGGTTCATGGCTTTCTCGCGGTGGGCCGCCCCGACGTTCGGGGTCATCGCCGCCGTGCTCGCCCTCGCGGGCCTCTATCTCGGCTGGACCGCGCCCGACGACTACCAGCAGGGCGCAACCGTTCGGATCATGTTCATCCACGTGCCGGCCGCCTGGATGAGCCTCTTCGTCTACTTCTGCCTCGGCGTCGCGAGCCTGTTGGCGCTGGTGTTCCGCCACGTTCTGGCCGACGCCGCGGCGCAGGCCGCCGCCCCGCTCGGCGCCGGCTTCACTTTCCTGGCGCTGGTCACCGGCTCGCTGTGGGGCCGGCCGATGTGGGGCGCGTGGTGGGTGTGGGACGCGCGCCTGACATCGGTGCTGGTCCTGTTCCTGTTCTACGTCGCCTACATCGCGCTGCGGGCCTCCATCGACGACGAGACCAAGGCCGGGCGCGCAGCGGCCATCCTGGCGCTCGTGGGTCTGGTCAACCTGCCGATCGTCCACTTCAGCGTCGACTGGTGGAACACCCTGCATCAGGGCGCCTCGGTGTTCCGGCTGGGCGGACCGACGCTGGCGACCGTCTACTTGTGGCCGCTGCTGCTGATGGCGCTCGCCTACATGGCGGCGTTCGGCGCGTTGTGGCTGGTGCGGATCCGCGGCGAGCTGTGGCGCCGCCGCGCGGAGGCCGCGGCGCTCCGGTCCGCGCGGGCGTGAACGATGGCTGACCTCTCCGGCGGCAGGTACGCGGCCTACATCTGGCCGGCCTACGGGGTCACGGCGGTGGTGTTCGCGGGCCTGATCCTCTCCAGCCTCCTGCATGCGCGGCGCTGGCGCTCGCGCGCGGAGCGCGAGCGCGAGCGATGAGCCGCTGGCTCGCCATCCTGCCGCTGGTGGTCCTGGTCGGCCTGGGCCTGCTGTTCGGGCTGAAGAGCCTGCATCGCAATCCGCAGGTCCAGCCGCACGCCCTGGTCGGCAAGCCGATGCCCGACCTGACGCTCCCCAGCCTCGATGACGGCCAACCGGTTCGCCTGCGCGACCTCACCAAGGGCGGGCCGGTGCTGGTCAACTTCTTCGCCTCCTGGTGCGCCCCCTGCGAGGTCGAGGCGCCCGTGCTGATGAAGCTGAAGGCCGAAGGCGTGCGCATCGTGGGTGTGGCCTACGAGGACGTCCCGCCGCGCGGCTCCGAGGACGCCACCCGCGTGTTCCTCACCCGGCTCGGCGACCCTTACCTGCAGCGGCTCGAGGACGGCAGCGGCCGGGCCGGCGTGGAGTTCGGCGTCACCGGCGTTCCGGAGACCTATCTGGTGGGCGCCGACGGGATGGTGCTCGACAAGCACACCGGCCCGCTGGAAGCCTCCGACGCGGAGGCTCTGGCCCGACGCGCGTTAACCGCCCGTTGAGCCGGCCGCCGCCAATCTCGCTCTCGCGTTAACCATAATTCTCAAGAGCCCGCCGTGACCTCGCCCGTGCGCCCGCCGATCCTTCCCTCCGTCACCCCGATTCCGGCGACGGGGCGCGGCGATCCTGCGCGGCTTGCGGCCCAGCGCGCCTTCTTCGACATGGCGATGGGCAAGGCCGCCGCGCCCGCCGCGTCGACGGCGCAACCGGCTGCGGCCACGATGCAGCCCGCGTCCGCGGCTACGGCGCAATCGCCTGGCAGGATTCCGCGGCCCGGCTCGCTGCTGGACATCCGGGTCTGATGCGCTGACGCTAAATCCCTGAAATTAACTATCTTTAGTCTGGAACGGCTCGCGCACGACGCGAGTTTGGAGCTTTATGAGTGGACGGGAAGACCGGATCTACGACGAGGCGGCGGCGCTGTGGCGCGAGCTGTTCGGCGAGCCTCCGCCGATCCGCGCCGACGCTGGGATGATGCTCGACGTCATCATGAAGAGCCTGCCCGAGAAGCCCTACGAGCGCCTGGCCTCGCCGCACCTTCGCTCCTCGCAGATCGCCGGGCCGCGCGTCCCCGTCCACTAGGGTTTCGGTCCCGTCCCCGGCTCCTCTTCGGCGTGCTTGAGGATCAGCGGCGTCTGGCTGAGCGCGAACAGGAAGATCAGCACCACCGTGCCCGGGAATTTGTAGAGCGCCCAGACGCGCGTCGACTGGGTGCGCCAGACGACCTCGTTGCCGATCGCCAGGGCGGCGAACAGCAGGGCGTAGCGCAGGGTGAGCGTGCGCACGACGGGATCGGGCAGGTGGAAGGCCTCGCCCATCAGCGCCTTCAAGGGGTTCTTGCCGCGCAGCGCGCCGGTCAGCAGGAAGAGCGCGATGCCGCCGTCGAGGATGGTGAGCTTCATCTTGATGATCCGCTCGTCGTGGAAGACGAGGGTCGCGCCGCCGAAGATCACCCCGAACAGCGCGGTGACCAGCGGCATCGGGGCGAGCCGCTTCTCCAGCACCAGCCCCGCGGCAAGCGCCGCCAGCGAGCCCGCCACCACCGCCCAGCTCGCCGCGATCGCGCTGCCGGTGATCGCGATGGTGACGAGGAAGGCGACGAGCCCGGCGTAGTCGACGAACAGGCGCACCCAGCGGCCGAGCTTCGGGCTCATCGGGCGGGATCCGCGAGGCCCACCAGCGAGCGGGCGAAGGCGCGCGCATCGAACGCCTGCAGGTCCTCGATCTGCTCGCCCACGCCGATCAGCTTGATCGGCGAATCCGACGCCTGCGCCACCGGCACCAGGACCCCGCCGCGCGCGGTGCCGTCGAGCTTGGTCATCACGATGCCGGAGACGCCGATCTGATTGCCGAAGATGTTCTCCTGGGCGAGCGCGTTGCGCCCGACCGTCGCGTCGAGCACCAGCAGCGTCTCGTGCGGCGCCTCGGGATCCAGTCGTTTGATCACCCGGATGATCTTCAGGAGCTCGTCCATCAGCCCCTGCTTGTTCTGCAGCCGGCCGGCGGTGTCGATCAGCACGACGTCGTAGCCCTTGGCCTTGGCGGTCTCGACGGCGTCGTAGGCCAGCCCCGCCGCGTCGGAGCCGGTCGGCCGGCTGACGAAATCGGCGCCCGCCCGGTCGGCCCAGACCTTCAGCTGCTCCACCGCCGCGGCGCGGAACGTATCGCCGGCCACCACCAGCACCTTGGCGCCGCGCGCAGTGAGGTCGGCCGCGATCTTGCCCAGCGTGGTGGTCTTGCCCGAGCCGTTCACCCCGATGAACAGCACGATGTACGGCCTGGGTCCCGACAGCGGCTCGAAGCGGCCGACCCGCGAGGCGAGCTCGTCACCGATCGCCTCGGCGAGCGCCGCCTTGATCTCCGCCTCGTCGACGTCCTTGCCGAACGTCTCGGCCGCGAACCGCTCGGTGATCCGGGCGGCGGAGTGCGGGCCGAGGTCGGCTTCGATGAGCATCTCCTCCAGCTCGTCGAGCTTGGCCTGGCTCAGCGGCTCCTTCACCGCGAAGACCTGGGCGATCTGGTCGCCCATCTGCTTCGAGGTGCGGGACAGGCCCGCCGTCAGGCGTTGGAACCAGCCCGTCTTCGGTTCGCTCATGGGCGGCCTTCTAGCGAGGGAGTTGCGGTGCGTCACGCCTGACCTCAGGGTGCACGCCATGGACGCGCTCGCGCCGACCCTGAGCCTCCTCGACTATGCCGCCGTCGCCGTGTTCGGCGCGACCGGGGCGCTGGCGGCCGCGCGCCGCAAGCACGACATCGTCACCTTCGGCTTCTTCGCCGCGGTCACCGGGGTGGGTGGAGGCACGCTGCGCGACCTTCTGATCGGGGCGCCCGTGTTCTGGGTAGGACGCCCGGCCTACCTCGTCGTCGCCGCCGGCGCGGCGCTGGCGATCTGGCTGTTCGGCTGGGGCCGCCGTGGCGAGCGGATCCTCACCTGGCTCGATGCGCTCGGCATGGCCGCCTACGCGGTTGTGGGCGCGCTGAAGGCGCTGTCGCTGGGCGCGCCCCCGCTCTCGGCCGTGGTCATGGGGGTGCTGACCTCGACCTTCGGCGGGATCATCCGCGACGTGCTGGCCGAGGAGCCCTCGGTGCTGCTGCGGCGCGAACTCTATGTCACCGCGGCCCTGGCGGGCGCAGCCGCCTTCGTCGCCCTGCGGCTCACAGGCCTCGCCATCTGGCCGGCCAGTCTCGCCGGCTTCCTGATCGCCTTCGCCACCCGCGCCGGCGCGATCGTGTTCGAGTGGTCGCTGCCCGGCTTTCCGGGCAGGGCGCCGCCAACGGCCTAGCCCCTCTCCCGCAACCCGAAGAGGCGCCCTTACTCCGCCGCCCCCGGCGCCCACAGCTTGCCGAGCGCGCGCCGGCCGTCGTGGCCGGTCACCTGCAGGGCCAGGATTTCCCCCGGGCGACCCGGGCCCTCGAACGCCACTTCCGAGAAGTCCTCGGCGCGCGCCAGGCCCGGACGCTCGACCAGGCCCAAGACCGTGCGCCCGACCTGCCGCGCCAGATGCCGCGCCAGCGCCGCCTCGCCGGCGCCCCGCAGCCTCGCCGCCCGCGCCTTGACCACCGCCCGCGGCAGCTGCGGCATGCGCGCCGCAGGCGTCCCCGGCCTGGGGCTGAACGGAAAGACGTGCAGGAACGAGAGGCCCGCCGCCTCGACCAGCGACAGCGTGTTCTCGAACATCGCCGCGGTCTCGGTCGGGAAGCCCGCTATCAGGTCGGCGCCGAACGCCACGTCGGGCCGCGCGGCCCGCACCTCTGCGGCCAGCTTCAGCGCATCGGCGCGGCTGTGCCGGCGCTTCATGCGCTTCAGGATCATGTCGTCGCCCGCCTGCAGCGAGAGGTGCAGGTGGGGCATGAGCCGCGGCTCCTCAGCCAGGCAGCGCAGCAGGTCGGCGTCGATCTCCGCCGCATCGATCGACGAGAGCCTGAGCCGCGGCAGGTCCGGGACCAGCTTCAGAATCCGCGCGACCAGCTGGCCGAGCGTGGGCTGGCCGGGCAGGTCGGCGCCCCAACTGGTTATGTCGACGCCGGTCAAGACCACCTCGCGGCAGCCCTGCGCCGCCAGCCGCTCGACGTGCGCCACCACCTCGCCGGCCGCCGCCGAGCGCGAGTTCCCGCGCCCGTAGGGGATGACGCAGAACGTGCAGCGGTGGTCGCAGCCGTTCTGCACTTCGACGTAGTCGCGCGCGCGGCCCTGCAGGCGGCCAATCTCCTTGGTGATCAGGCGGCCCGCGGCCTCGCGCACGCGCATGATGTCGTTAACCCGCACGCGTCGGCCCTCGTGCCGAGGGGCGTAGGCGCCCGGCGCCGACTTCTCGGCGTTGCCCAGCACCAGGTCGACCTCCGGCATGGCCGCGAACGCCTGCGGATCGATCTGCGCCGCGCAGCCGGTGACGATCAGCTTCGCGCCCGGCCGCTCGCGGCGCACGCGCCGGATCGCCTGCCGCGCCTGCCGAACCGCCTCGCCGGTCACCGCGCAGGTGTTGAACACCACCGCGCCCTCGAGCCCATCCTCGGCGGCCCGCGCCCGGATGAGCTCGCTCTCGTAGGCGTTCAGCCGGCAGCCGAAGGTGACGATGCGAACGCTCTCGTTCGCGTCGTCATCCCGGAACGGCGCGCCGGCGTCGCGTCCGGGATCCGGGCCGTGTTCAGCCGGGTCGCTCATGGCAGCTGGCCCGCGAAATCGACGGCCGCGGGCCCGGTCATGATCACGTGGTTGTCGGCGCGCCACTCGATCAGCAGTTCGCCGCCGTCCACCTCCACCGTCGCCGTCCGATCGGCCAGGTCCCGCCGCGCCGCCGCCACGACCGCCGCGCAGGCGCCAGTGCCGCAGGCCTTGGTCAGTCCTGCGCCCCGCTCCCAGACCCGCAGCCGGATGCGGCGGCGGTCCACGATCTGGGCGAAGCCGACGTTGACGTGCTCGGGGAACAGCGGATGCCGCTCGATCGCCGGCCCGGCCTCGGTCACCGGCGTCTCGGCGAGATCGGTGACGAAGAACACCACGTGCGGATTGCCCATGGAGACGCAGGCCGGCGGCGCGCCGAGTTGCGGGTGCTCGTAGAGCACGACGTCCAGCGCCCGCGTGTCGCGCGGCTCGGACAGCGGGATCTGATCCCAGGCGAGCCGGGGCTCGCCCATGTCGACGCTGACCAGCCGCTCGCCGGCCCGCGCGGCCCGAAGCCGCCCGGCCTTGGTCTCGAGGACCGCCTCGTCCTTGCCGGCGGCCTGCATGATCAGCCAGCCGACGCAGCGCGCGCCGTTGCCGCAGGCGGCGACCTCTTCGCCGTCCGAGTTCCAGAAGCGCACGCGGGCGTCGGCGCCTGCGGCCGGCTCGATGGCGATCAGCTGGTCGCAGCCGACGCCCGCGGCGCGGTCGGCGATCGCGCGCACCTCCGCCGCGGTCGGCGAGAACGGCTGCGAGCGGGTCTCGACGACGACGAAGTCGTTGCCGAGCCCGTTCATCTTGAGAAACGGACGGCTCATGGCCGCGGACATATAGGCGAGAAGAGCAAGTAAGGCACGCCGAGACCCCGCTCCTTCTTCCCTTGCGGGAGAAGGGGAAGACAGGACCGCACTCCTCTCCTAGAACGCCGGGCATGAAGTTGCTGGTTGTTGCGCTCGCCGCGCTGATCCTTGCCCCGGCCGCCGCCCACGCGCAGACCAATTCGCCCGATCCCTTCCTGTGGCTGGAGAACATCGATGCGCCCCGGTCGATGGCCTGGGTCGAGCAGCAGAACGCGCGCACCGCCAAGCGGCTGGAGAGCGATCCGCGATACGCCGTCTTCCACGGCGAGGCGCTGGCCATCTTCACGGCCCAGGATCGCATCCCCGACCCCCGCTTCCGCGCCGGCGGGATCGACAACTTCTGGCAGGACGGCCAGCACGTGCACGGCCTCTGGCGGCACGCGACGCTCGCCAGCTACCGCACGGTCGCGCCGCAGTGGGAGACGCTGCTCGACCTCGATCAGCTCTCGAAGGCCGAGGGCAAGAACTGGATCTGGAAGGGTGCGACCTGCCTCAAGCCGGAGGAACGGCTGTGCCTCGTGCGGCTCTCCAACGGCGGCTCCGACGCGGTCGAGGTCCGCGAATTCGACACCCGGACAAAGGCCTTCGTTCCGAACGGCTTCCGCTTCGCGACCGGCAAGCAGAGCCTGGCATGGCTCGATTCCGACACGCTGATCGTCGGGCGCGAGTGGACGCCTGGCGAGGTGACCCAGTCAGGCTACGCCTATGTGCTGAAGATCGTGAAGCGCGGCCAGTCGCCGCGCGAGGTGTTCCGCGGCAAGCCGACCGATGTCTCCGCCCAGCCGATCGCCCTCTATGGGCCTGACGGCCGCACCGACGGAATCGTGGTGCGCCGTGGCGTCACCTTCTTCCAGAGCGAATTCAGCCTGCTCGCCGACAATGGGCCGGTGCGCATTCCGCTGCCGCTCAAGGCGGAGTACCAGGACCATGTCGCGGGCCGCCTGGTCTTCGCGCTCAAGGAGCCGTGGCGCGGCTTCAAGGCCGGCGCGCTCATCGCCTACGACCTGGCCGAGCTGGAGCGCGATCCTGCCGCGGCCCGGCCCCAGCTGATCTTTCAGCCCCGCCCGCGCCAGGCCGTCCAGGACGTCCGCGCCTCCAAGGACCGGCTGATCGTCGACCTGCTGGAGGACGTGAAGGGCGTTGTCGACGTCTACGGCTTCGCCGACGGCCGCTGGAGCGTCCGCCGGCTAGACCTGCCGAAGGACGCCAACATCAACCTGGTCGACGCCGCCGATCAGACCCACCGGGCCTTCGTCGAAGCCGAGGGGTTCCTCGATCCCACCTCGCTCTGGTTCGTCGACACCGCCTCCGAAGAGACGGTCAAGCTCAAGCAGCTGCCGCCGAGGTTCGACGCATCCAAGGACCTGGTCGAGCAGTACTGGGCGACCTCCGCCGACGGCACGAAGATTCCCTACTTCGTGATCCGCCCGAAGGCTGCGCCGCTGAACGGCTCGACGCCCACGATCATGTACGGCTACGGCGGCTTCGAGGTCGCCAAGCCCCCCATCTACCTGCCCGAGATGGGCAAGATCTGGCTGGAGCGCGGCGGCGCCTACGTGATCGCCAACATCCGCGGCGGCGGCGAGTTCGGCCCCGCCTGGCACGAGGCGGCGCTGCGCGAGCACCGGCAGCGCTCGTTCGACGACTTCGCCGCGGTGGCGCGCGACCTGTTCAAGCGGGGGATCACCTCGCCGCGGCGCCTGGGCATCTACGGCCGTTCGAACGGCGGGGTCTTGATGAGCGTCTCCATGACCCAGCATCCCGAGCTCTGGAACGCCGTCGTCATCGAGAGCCCGCTGATCGACATGCTTCGCTACAACCACCTCTCGGCGGGCGGGTCGTGGATGGGCGAGTATGGCGATCCGGACAAGCCGGCCGACCGGGCGTTCATCGCCAGGTACTCGGCCTACCAGTACCTGAAGCCCGGGATGCATTACCCGGAGCCCTACATCACCACCAACACCCGCGACGACCGGGTGCACCCTGGTCATGCGAGGAAGTTCGCCGCCAGGCTGCAGGCGATGGGCTACCCCTACCTCTATTACGAGCAGACCTTCGGCGGCCACGCCAACGACGCCGACCCCGAGCTCAACGCTCGCCGCTGGGCGAGGCACTACACCTACCTCGCCGAGAAGCTGATGGACTGAGCCGTGAGCTGCTCCTCCGTCAGGGGGAGCTGTCGCGGATCGACTGAGGGGGTTTCCGCTCAAAAAGCCGCGGCTGAAACCCCCTCCGGTCCTCTGGGCCGCCTCCCCGCCCGGGGGAGGACCGAAGGACCTTCAGCTCTTCTCGATCGCCGAGGCGGTGTCGTCGAGGATGTTGACGATGCGGTCGATCTCCTCGGCGGTGATCGGTCGCCGGGAGAGCCGCTGCTGCAGGGCCATCCCGAGGTTGGTCATGGCGCGCGCGATCCGCGGGCGGCTCGACTCCGAGCTCTCCGCCACCTCGGCCATGCGGGCGAAGATCGCGTCCACGTGGCCGCGGGCCGCCTCCAGCGCCTTCTTTCCCTCCTCGGTGGGCTCGTAGAGCTTGCGGCCGACCTCGCCGCCGGCCTGGCGCACCAGCCCCTCGTCCTCGAGCATCGCCAGGGTCGGATAGATGACGCCCGCGCTCGGCCGATAGGCGCCGCCCGTGCGCTCCTCCAACTCCTTGATCAGCTCGTAGCCGTGCCGCGGCTGCTCGGCGATCAGCGCCAGCACCACGAACCGAAGGTCGCCGTGCTCCAGGAGCCGGCCAAGCCGTCTACCGCGCATCCGCCCCCGGGCCGCGTAACGTTCCCATCCATGGCGCATGCGCTCTTCATAATGTCCGGCGTATCGATCCCGCCACATGTTTTCGCTCCTATCGAAACATATCGATATGTCCGATATATCTGAACCGTGT
>Ga0207695_10006909_pt1 | contig 14595 bp, 10 predicted proteins | sample KBSC54metaG_FD_184354 | JGI IMG/M metagenome (GOLD analysis project Ga0207695, IMG submission 184354) | Corn rhizosphere microbial communities from Kellogg Biological Station, Michigan, USA - KBS C5-4 metaG (SPAdes) (version 2) | ecosystem: Host-associated > Plants > Roots > Rhizosphere > Soil... | reverse complement strand
CGAGCTTGATCTCATCGAGCAACTGCTGAACCCGTGCTCGTTCGACGACATGCAAACGTTCGGTCTGGGCAAGGTCGGACGTGAGAATTTCGGCGAAGGCGGTGCCGAGCGGATGAAGCTGTGGATCGCTCGTGGTCGTGAGAAAAGGAAAAACGCCAACGATGCGCGCTTCGGGTTGCCGGGCCGATAGCTCGCGCTCGCGCGCCAGCGCCGATCGAACCGCCTGCTGCAATTCGATCCGGCCAAGCACAGTGAGTCGGTCGCGAACCCGATCGCGAAGCTCGCCGGCTGCGGCGCGAGCGAGGTACCCCTCATAGAGTTGCCGAGCATCGGCGGCGCGTCCTTGATCCTCTCGCACGAGGCCGAGATAGAATGCTGCGATCGGAGTGCTCGCAGCGACCGGCTCCAACAACGTTGCCGCCGCATTTGGTTGGCCGGCACGCCGCTGAGCCTCGGCGAGGTGAATTCGAATCGCGACGTTATTGGGATCTTTCGCGAGCGCAGCCTGAAGCGCTGGGATTTGTTCCGGCGTCGCGCTCGGCGCGGGCTCGCGTGGCGGCACTACGCACGATGCGGCGAGCAGCAACAGAGAAAGCGAGGCGAGAGACGTCCTCGTGCTTGCAGCGGCGGCTATCGAGCCAAGTCGCATGATCGTTCCCTGAAGTTCCGAACCGATCGGTGCGTTGGCGACGCTCACCAGTCGGTTTGTCGCAATCGATCTCGAGCCGCCTCGCCGCGGTGACCCACGAGCGGCGAATATACGGTCGAGGCCGCGGAACCGCGAGACGGCCCATGTCTACGACGAATGACGTATGTGTCGTCATCACGCGCGGCGCGACACTGCATGGAGTCTTCATTCGGAGGGACCATGCACTCTCGCAATGCACTGCTCGCTGCGACCGTACTGACGCTAGGCGCTGTTCAGCCGGGTCGAGCGCAGTATCCACCGCGTACGGTGCCGCCAATCGCGCTGCCGCCGGTCGTCACGCCGCGACCTTCGGGCGGCATGTCGGGCGCCGATCTCCTCGACGACGATCATCGATCGGGACCGCGCGTCGGCGCCGCATATCTGATCGGTGGAAGTGTGACCGCAGAGCGTTCCGGCCGGAGCATCTCCCCGTTGGTGTCGCTGTTTGGTTGGCAGTTCGAGCACGCCTTCGATACGGGTGTGCGGTCTGCCCCGGTGCCGCTGACCGAGCTCGTCGCGCTTGCGGGCGGGATGGAGCAAGGTGTGGTGTTGCCGAGCGTGAGCTGGCTGGTCGGCGTTCGACGGCCGAACGGTTGGGAAGCAGCGATCGGTCCAACGCTGACGGGAGCGGGCGTCCAGATCGCGTTCGCCGGCGGCGTCACTCACACGTTCGGCAATCTGAATGTGCCGGTGAATTTGGCGGTCGCGCCCGGACGACGCGGTGCGAGCATCAGCGTGACGACCGGATTCAACACGAAGCGCCATGGGTGACCGCCCATGAACCCCATGAATATGAGAACGGCGCCCCCTCGGGCGCCGTTCGCTGCCGCTGTTTCAGAGCCACAGGTCGGAATTGAACCGACGACCGCTCGATTACGAATCGAGTGCTCTACCCCTGAGCTACTGTGGCAAGCTGTTGTGTCGACAAATGCCCTGGCGCGGACTCGAACCGCGACGCCTTGCGGCACCACCCCCTCAAGATGGCGTGTCTACCAATTTCACCACCAGGGCAAACCAACCTGCTCCTACGATGTTCGCTACCAGCTTTCAGATATCAGCTTTCAGAAATTCGGAACATGCAACACGAGCCCTTCATCCCGAACCAAATCGCGTCAACTGTGAGCTGTCCAACACGGGAGCGACGGGGTTCGAACCCGCGACCTCTCGAGTGACAGTCGAGTGCTCTAACCAAGCTGAGCTACGCCCCCAAGTACTGGGTACTGCCGATGAAACGGCCGCTCGCTTTCGCTCGCTGAATGGCGGAACGCTACTAGCCTAGCGGCGCGTTCCACCGTTCCACCGTCCCACCTTACTGCCCTTCCACCGTTCACGTAGCCCGTAGGGGAGTCGAACCCCTCTCTGCACCGTGAAAGGGTGCCGTCCTAACCGATAGACGAACGGGCCGTCACGATCACACGAATAGCGGTAACGGGATTCGAACCCGTGTTTGGGCCTTGAGAGGGCCCCGTCCTAGTCCCCTAGACGATACCGCCAGTGTCAAACATCCCGACCCTTTCACGCTTCCATCGTGCGTCACGCAGGCCGGGAGGGACTTGAACCCCCAACCGCTGGTTTTGGAGACCAGTGCTCTACCAATTGAGCTACCGACCTAGAGAGTAATGCCGTCCACGACCAAATGGTGTTGCAGGGTGACTGACGGGAATTGAACCCGCAACCCCCGGTGCCACAGACCGGTGCTCTAACCGATTGAGCTACAGTCACCATGGTGGTATCGCTCGACGTGCACGACACCGATTTCGCATCGCATGATGCAGACTTGCATTGTAATTCCGCCGTGCCGTCCGATCAACCGCGCGCGCTTCACTTCGCTTCGGTCGACCAACCGTTTCGCGCTACTTCGCGCGCTCCTGATATTCGCCGGTCGTCGGATTCACCTTCACCTTGTCGCCCGTGCCAACGAATTCCGGAACGTTGATCGTGACGCCGTTCTCGAGCTTCGCCGGCTTCGACGACGCCGTCTTGGTTGCCGTCTTCATGACCGGCGCCGTGTCAATCACCTCGAGCACCAGCGAGTTCGGCATCTTGATCCCCACCGGTTTCCCGTCGTAGTACTCGGCCTGGATCTTCATGCCCGGCTGCATCCACTGCGCATTGTCGCCCAGCATCTCTTCGTCCATCTCGAGCTGGTCGTAGTTCTCTGTGTTCATGAAGTGGTACGTATCACCACCCTGATAGAGAAACTCGAGATCGTGCGTCTCCATCGACGCCGGATCGATCGAGTCGGCGGCGCGGAAGCGATGCTCGTAGCTGGAACCGGTGCGCAGATTCTTGAGCTTGGCCTGCACCATTGCGCGAAGGTTGCCGGGCGTGTGGTGTCGGAACTCGAGAACGCGGCAAGGATCGCCCTCGAAGACGATGACCATTCCGCGACGGATCTGGGTTGCCGGGATTGCCATATGGATCAGCCTGATTCTAAGGTCGAGCGGGATGTAAAGTTAGACAGCCTTTAAACTTAGATCGACCAACATTGTTGGTCAAGCTGTGCTATGGCGCCTGCGCCTGTGTGAGTGAGGTCAGCACGGGCTTGAGACCGGCCCACACGTTCGCCGCGACGATTCGTTCGCCACGATAGTTGGGATGGACGCCGTCCGCCTGGTTGAGCGCCCGGTCTCCGGCAACGCCAGCAAGTAAGAACGGCATCAGCGTCACTCCCTTCTCCTTCGCGACCGTGGGATACACCGCGTGAAATTCCGCGGCGTATTTGGCCCCGAGGTTTGGGAGAGCCTCCATCTGAACGAGCACGACGCGGGCGTCGGGTCGCGCGGCCTTGATGCGATCGAGCGCTCGCTCGAGGTTCGCGCGAAGGGTCGCCGGCGGAAGTCCGCGCAGCCCGTCATTCGCGCCGGTCTCGAGCACCATCACGTCGAACTTGCCGCGCAACAGCCAGTCGAGTCGATCGAGCAAGCCGGAGGACGTCTCGCCGCTCACGCCTGCATTGGTCACCTCGAACGGCAATCCCGCCGAGTCGATCTTGCGCTGAATCAACATCGGATACGCGCTGTCGGGCTCGAGTCCCAAGCCCGCGGTGAGACTCGTGCCGACGAACAAAACGGTCCGTCGGGCTGTCGCCAAAGCACCCGGCGTGGGCCGAGCGGACGGCGAAGGCGCAGCGTTAGATTTCGGCGTACCCGCCGAAACCAGCGAACCGTTCGCTTCGTTCGACTCGTTGGATTTGTGCTCGCCGGTGCACGCACTCGTGGCGGCAATGAGAATTGCCGCGCCAATCCGCACCCGGCGTCCTGCGACCCGATTCCCGGTCATCTGGCCTATCATGCTCGTCGCTCGTGATCTGTCCAAGGAATATCGCAGCGGCGAGAATAGGCTCGCCGTTCTGCGCGACGTCTCCTTCTCTATACCCCAAGGGGCCTTTGTCGCCATCGTCGGCCCGTCGGGCAGCGGCAAGACCACGCTGCTCGGCCTGCTGGCAGGGCTCGACACGCCGACGCGCGGCCGGGTCATCCTCGACGACGCCGATCTCACCGGGATGGATGAAGATCAGCGCGCGCGGCTTCGCGGAGAGAAGGTCGGTTTCGTCTTTCAGAGCTTTCAATTGATCTCGACCCTCACCGCGCTCGAGAACGTTCAAGTCCCGCTCGAGTTGCGCGGCGACCGCGGCGCGGCAGACCGAGCCCGCGACTTGTTGACGCGCGTTGGACTGGGCGACCGGCTCGACCATTTCCCAACGCAACTGTCGGGCGGTGAACAGCAGCGCGTCGCGATCGCGCGCGCGTTCGCGAATTCGCCGCGCATTCTCTTTGCCGACGAGCCGACCGGGAATCTCGACAGCGATACCGGCGCGCACATCGTCGAGCTGCTCGAAGCGCTCAATCGTGAATCGAAGACGACGATCATTCTCGTCACGCACGATCATGCGCTCGCCGGACACGCGCAACGCATCATTCGCTTGAGCGACGGACGGGTCGTCTCCGACACGAGCACCGAGCGGGCGGCCTAATGGCGGGAACGCGGCAGCTCTTCGCCCTGGCATGGCGTGAGAGTCGCACCGCACGGCGGCGACTGCTCTTGTACATGTCGTCGATCTCGTTGGGCGTCGCGGCACTCGTCGCGATCGATTCGTTCTCGGAGAACGTCATTCGATCCGTGCACGAGCAGTCGCGCGCGCTACTGGGCGGCGACGTCATGCTCACACGCAACGCTCCACGCACCAAAGCCGTCGATTCGCTGATCGATTCGCTCACGCGTCGCGGCGCCGCGACAACCACCGCCACGAACTTCGTGTCGATGGCATTGGTGCCGCGCAGCGGCGGCACGCGGCTCGTGCAGGTACACGCCGTGGCGCGGGGCTATCCGTTCTACGGTCAGATCACGACGGATCCGGACCCGGCGTGGGGCGCGCTCCAGTCGGGTCAGAACGTCGTCGTCGACCCATCGCTCCTCGTTTCGCTCGACGCGCGTATCGGCGACACGCTCTCGCTCGGGAACGCGAAGTTCGTCATTACAGGAACGCTCAAGAGTGTTCCTGGCGACGTCGGCATCAGCGCGGCGATCGGACCGCGCGTCTACATCCCGGAGCGCTACGTCGCCGAAACCGGATTGATCGTCTTCGGAAGCCGCGCCGAATACGAGACGCTGTTCAAGCTGCCGTCTACGATCTCGTCCGAGATCATGCCGGCGCGCTTCTCGAAGCGGCTGTTGCAGGGCACCAATGGTTCGGTGCGCGCGGCTGGGTACAACGAATCACGGCTCGCGAGTGCGATCGATCAACTGCACGACTACTTGGCGATCGTCGGACTCGTGGCGCTGCTACTCGGCGGCATCGGCGTCGCGAGCGGCGTTCATGCATTCGTCATGCGGAAGATCGATCCCGTGGCGATCCTTCGCTGCTTGGGCGCGACGAGCTCGCAGGTGTTGGCGATCTACACAGCGCAGGCCGCGGTCATGGGATTCATTGGCGCGCTCGTGGGTGTTGCGCTCGGCGTCGGAATCCAATTCTTGATGCCGTATGGGCTCAAGGATTTTCTGCCGGTCGACGTAGAAGTCCGCTTGGCACCATCCTCGATTCTGCTGGGGCTGGCGATCGGGGTTTGGGTGGCCTTGTTGTTCTCCCTGCGACCACTCGTCGCGCTGCGTCGCGTGTCGCCGCTGCAGGCGTTGCGGCGTGAGCCCGACGCCGATGCACTCGGCCGCGCGCGCCGGGACCCGCTGCGCATTCTACTTTCGTTCGCGATTGCCGCCAGCGTGTTGGAGCTCGGTTTGAGCCGAGCGAACACGATTCAACGCGGCTTCGGCTTCACGTTCGCGATTGGCGCGGCGATCGGAATCTTGTGGTTGACGGCGGCAGGATTGTCGTGGGCAGCGCGCCGCTCGTTGCGTCCGTCGTGGCCGTTCCCGCTGCGGCAAGGAATCGCGAGTCTCTATCGACCAGGCAATCAAACGCGCGCCGTCGTGCTCGCGCTCGGGTTCGGCGTGTTCCTCATGGGAACGTTGTATCAGGTGCAGCATAACATTCTTCGATCGCTCGACGTCCGTTTGGGTGAGGCACGCGCAAACGTCGTATTCTTCGACGTTCAGGAATCACAGCGCGCGGGCATCGACTCGATCATTCACTCTGAGCGTCATGAGCTGATCGACGAGACCCCCATCATCGCGATGCGGATCGCGTCCATCAACGGGCGGCCGACGTCGGAGATCATCGCGGAGCTCGACAAACAACGCGGATCGCGCCGGCAAGGTGCCGATAGTGGTCGGGGCGGTCGTGGATCACAGGCACGCAGCTCGTGGCCGCTGCGGCGAGAGTTTCGCTCGACCTTCCGCGATACGATCACGGCATCCGAACATCTCGTCGCCGGACAGTGGTTCAACCTGAGCCGCACCGACACGATTGGCGAAGTCTCACTCGACCAAGGCGTCGCGAAGGAGCTGGGCGTCAAGTTGCGCGACACGGTCACATGGAACGTTCAAGGAGTGCTCATACCCACTCTCGTGACGAGCCTCCGCGAGATCAAGTGGCAGAGCTTCTCGCCCAACTTTTTCGCCGTGTTCGATCCGAAATCGTTGGCGAATGCGCCGAAGCAGTACGCGATTCTGGTGCATGCGTCGACGGCGACTGCGGTCGCGCATCTGCAGCGGGATGTCGTCTCGCGCTTCCCCACCGTCTCGAGCCTCGATCTCACGCTGATCCAGAAGACGGTTGCGAGCGTACTCGGCAAAGTGACGATGGCCGTACGCTTCCTCGCGCTGATCAGCCTCGCGCTCGGCGTGCCGGTGCTGTTCAGTGCCGTGGCAGCAACCAGGCGGGAACGGCTTCGCGAAGGCGTGCTGCTCAAGACGCTCGGCGCAACGCGTCGTCAGATCGGCCGCATCATGCTCGCCGAGTATATGCTGCTCGGGACGTTGGGCGCGCTGACGGGTGTCGTTTTGTCGACGGCCGCGAGCTGGGGTCTCGTCCACTTCGTGTTCCGGCTCACATTCGTACCGGCGCTTGTACCGGCCCTTGTCGTCGCCGTGGCGATGATCGCGCTGGCGGTCGCGATCGGACTCATGACCGGCCGCGATGTGTTTGCCGAGACGCCGATGGCCGCCCTGCGGGAGACCTAGCGCGTTGTCTGAATAGAAATTGGACCGCTGACCGTTGCCCCCGACGCCGCCGAAATGCGTGCCGCGCACGCGAGAAAGATTCCGGTCGTGAACGCAAGAAGAGCTCGCTGCAAAAACTTACTATTCAGACGCATGGTGTGAGGGTCGGAGGCTGGCGGAACGTCACGCGACTAGATGCGCGTCAGACTCGCGAGAGACGATCGAGGAAGGGCCCGCGTAATCTAAATGACGGACGCGCTGTGGGTAGAGCTAGCGAGGTACGCGTCTAACGAGCAGTTGGTTCCACCACGAGCGTCGGGAGGCTGGTCGCGGCAACCTTGATCCCGTCGCCACGTTGGCCTGAGACGCCAAGCCCCCAACAATAGAGATTGCCTTTGATCGTCACGCCGCAGGTGTGGCTACCGAACCCGGTGCTGATCTCGGTGAATTGCTGGCGGCCGGCGACGCGGACGGGTGTCGTCGTGCACGGGAGCTGCTGTGAATCGCACCGTTCGACCAACACCGACGGCGATACGCCGATCTGACCAAACGAATCGTCGCCCCAGCAATAGCCGACGCCGCTGATGACGACGCCGCAGCTCTGCACGATGCCGGCGCTCAGCTGCACGAACTCGAGGTCGGTCGCAACGCGCTGCGGCGTTGTGCTGCCTGTCTGATTGCCGGTACCCATCTCGCCGCGTGGGTTGGCCTCCCAGCAATACGCGAATCCGGACGCGTCGGAGCCGCAGGTCGTGAAGGTGCCGACGCTGATCCAGGCCATGGACGGTGCGCCCGGAACGACCTGCGGAGTGGACTGCGTTCGCGTGATCTCGAGCCCCTTGTCACGTGACGTCCAGACAGCGCCCCAGCAGTAGACAGTCCCGTTCGTCGTGCGGGCGCATGTGCGATGCTCGCCAGCGCTGACCGAGGCCACCGGAGCCGGGAGGACGACTCGTACCGGCGAGAACCCGCTGGAGAAATCAGCGTTGCCCAGCTGCCCGCGATCGTTCGAACCCCAGCAAAAAAGCGCGCCGTCGGTGCGGACTGCGCACGTGTGCGACGACCCCGCGCTGATCTGCGCCCATGGCAAAGAGCCCGGAACTCGGAGCAGCGTTGGACCGCTGAATGCGGGCTGCCCGAGCTGATTCTGGTCGTTCGCACCCCAGCAGTACGCCTCGCGCGCCGTGGTGATCGCGCACGTGTGTCGTTCACCCGTGCTGATCGAGGCGAACGTGACGCCCGGTTGGACTTGTTGCGGCGTAGTGGCGCATCGATACTGACTGTTCCCGCTGCCACACGTCGTGTCGAACCGCGCGACGCCCAACTGGCCGTATTGGTTGCTTCCCCAGCAGTAGGCGTTGCCATTGGTCTTGAGCGCGCAGCTATGATCGCCGCCCACGCTCACGGTCTGCCAATCGCTCCCGCCATCGTCATCGAGCACCGCATAGCGACGTGCCGGCGCGGTAGTTTCCGTGCACGACAACAGCGTGAACGCGCCGAGCGCGATTGCGGCGCCACGGATGGCGAGCCGAGATACGGTGGACATGAAAGGTCAGAGACGGAGACTGCCGGCGGCCCTGATTTTCGGGGTGGTGGCCGCGACGATCGAGATGGCGATCATTTTGTGGCTGGCGCGCTGCTGAAGCACTCGGCTGAAACAACTTAGAGACGAGCCGAAGCCGCTGAAGATAGCGTCGGTCCGCCTAACGTCACCTTTTACCACCAGGTTGTCCCGATGTTCAGTGCTCGGCGCATCGGCCGATACTGATCCCCATGGAGATTCTAGTCACGCGTCACCCGGTGTTCGACCGGCGTGAGCAGCTGTTCGGGTACGATCTGGTACTGCGCCGGACCAGCGCCGAAACGGGCAGCGACAAGATTCTTCCAGAGCAACTCGTCGCCGATGCGTTCCTCGGCTTCGGCATCGATCAAGTCACGGCCGGGCGCTGGGCGTTCATCACGGTAGATCGAGGCATGGTACTTGGCGGCGCAGCGCGGTTGCTTCCCAAAGAGCGTGTCGTGCTGCAGATCGCGGGGCGTCCGAACAATGATCCGGAGCTGGTTCAGGCGTGCCAGCAATTGTCGCGGAGCGGCTACTGCTTGTCCGCGTCGAGCGATGGACCGGACGAGCTTCCGGAAGAGCTCTTGCGTGTAGTCGACATCGTGAAGGTCAACGTCTCGGCGCTCGATCGCGCCAAGCTTTCGGATCTCGCCTCGTGGCTTCACGGATTCAACGTCCGGCTTCTGGCGACACAGGTCCGGCACCGCATGGAGCGCGACATCTGCACGAATCTTGGATTCGAGTTATTTGAAGGTTATCGCTTCGCCGCGCCCGAGACGCTCACCCGGCGCGATTTGCCGATCGAGCACGTCCTCGTGTTCCGCCTGTTGAAGTTGGTTCGCGATCCGGCGACGAGCGACGCCGAGATCGAGGACGCAGTGCGGCGTGACGTCGCCCTGTCGTACAAGCTTCTGCGCATGGTGAACTCGAGTTCGGCCGGTGGGCGCGACATCTGGTCCATCGGCCACGCGCTGCGGCTGCTCGGTCGCGAGCGAGTGGAGCGCTGGCTCGGCTTGCTGCTCGTCACCGACGGCGTCCATGCCGGTGTCCGCGCGGAGTTGATGAATCTGTCGCTGGTGCGCGCACGCATGTGCGAGCTGCTGGCCGACGCATCGGGCGTCCCCCGCGCGCGCGGGCCGCTATTCCTCGTCGGCATGTTGTCCGTGCTCGATCAGCTGCTCGAGACGCGGATGGAGGTGCTGGCCGATTCCATGGAGCTGGCGCACGACATTCGCGTCGCGCTGCTTCACCGCACGGACTACTACGGCACCGTGCTGGGTCTCGTCGAGGCGTACGAGCAGGGACGTTGGGATAGCGTCGATGCGCTCGCGAGCTCGATCGGCATTGGGGCTGTGACCTTGTCGCCGTTGTATCTCGACGCGCTGGCCTGGGCCTCGGAACACCAGGGGTCGAGTGACGGTTTCCAACGACCCGCCGAGCCAACGAAGTGGACGGATGGACTGTCAAAGTGTGTGGCGGGTGGCTAACGTCGCTCATCACTCACTCGCGTGATGTCGACATGCAACACAGGCTAGGCCACATCGCCGTCCTCTCGTTGATCGCGCTCGGTTCTCAGGCCCGAGCGCAGACACCGTCCGGCAACGACTATGTCATTCGCAACTTCAAGTTCGAGAGCGGAGAGACGCTGCCCGAGCTACGCATTCATTACATCGCGTTCGGAAAACCGCGGCGGGACGCGGCCGGCGTCGTGCGCAATGCGGTCATGGTCCTTCACGGTACTACCGGTTCGGGGGCCGGTTTCACGAGTCGTTCGTTCGGCGGCGAGCTGTTTGGCCCGGGACAACTACTCGATACCGCGAACTACTACGTCGTATTGCCGGACGGCATCGGGCACGGAAAGTCGAGCAAGCCGAGTGATGGACTGCACGCGCGTTTCCCGAAGTACACGTACACGGACATGGTCGACGCGCAGCACGAGCTGCTCAGCAAAGGACTCGGTGTCGATCACCTTCGGCTGGTGATGGGAACCTCGATGGGATGCATGCACGCCTGGGTGTGGGGTGAGCGGTATCCCACGTTCGTCGACGGGCTCGTGCCGCTCGCGTGCGCGCCGACACAGATTGCGGGTCGCAATCGTATGATCCGCACGATGATCATGGACGCGATTCGCAACGATCCGGGTTACGACAACGGCGACTACACCACGCAACCGGCGGGACTGCGGCAAGCGATGGGGTTCTTGTATCTGATGACGTCCGCGCCCAAGGTACAACACACACAGGCACCGACGCGCGACAAGGCGGATTCGGTGATTCGCGCATACCTCGACCAAAACACTCGCACGCATGACGCGAACGACGTCGTTTACGCGTTCAACGCATCGCGCAACTATGACCCGTCGCCCGATCTCGAAACGATCACCGCACGCGTGCTCGCGATCAACTCGGCCGACGATTTCGTGAATCCTCCCGAGCTGGGAAACATGGAGCCGTTAATGTCACGGGTGAGACACGGGCGATACGTCTTACTGCCGATCACCGATCAAACGCGGGGACATGGCACACATTCTCTTCCGGCAATCTGGAAGGGGTACTTAGCCGAGTTTCTCAAACAGCTCCCACCCGAATAAGACATCTCATGAGTCTTTGGTCTCGAAGCGCATTCGTCATTTGCGCGTGCGGCGCGGCGCTGCACGCACAATCCGGAAGTGGGTCGGGCGTTCCACCGATCGAGCTTCTTGCGCCGACGGTGCTCAAGTTCCCGGCCAGCGTACGGGCCCTTGGCATGGGAGACGTCGGCGTCGCGAGCCGGGACGACGATGTCATCTTCTACAATCCGGCGCAGCTCGCGATCGCCCGTGGCATGAGCGCGTCGGGCTCCCGCTATTCGCCGACGGCGGGCGGCGGCGCGCTCTCGTCGGTGACTCGATTCAACAACGGGGGCATCGGCGTGGGCGTGAGCATGCTCGAGTACAATGCGCTCGCGCCATTGTTGCCCGGAACTCCGCCGTCGACGGAGGGACATGGCGGCACGGCGAGCAGCATTGACGCGGTCATCGGGTTGGCACAGGTGTACAAGAGCCTGCGCGTCGGCGTCGCCGCCAAGTACGTCGACGACCAACTTCCGGACGTGCGCATCAACCAGGCGGCGTTCGACGTGGGATTGGCGAAGGACTTTCGGCGCTTCTATACGGTTGGACTCGCGGTGCAGAACATCGGTGGATCGACGACGTATCCATGTCCCTCATGTGCGATCGCGCTGTCGAATGTGTCGCCATCGCCGTCACTGAGTGTCCGCGCCAAGCTTCCGCTTCGCGCAACTCTGGGCGCGGCGACGTCGCGCCAGCTCGGTCCGTTCGACGCGGTGGCGACGTTCGGACTCTCGATGCTCCGCAGCGACTTGCTTCATCCAGCGGGCGGGGTGGAGTTGGCGTACAGTTGGCTCGATGGCTACAACATCGCGGTGCGTGCCGGCAGTGCGTCCCCGAGCGTTGGTCAGAGCGGCGCGACGGGCGGCGTAGGCTTCACGATGGATCGGCTCACGATCGACTATGGAGCAGAGGCGAGTTGGAGTGGACGGGGTGTGCAGCACCGAATTGGATTGCGAGTACGATAGGCGGTGATCGCGACTAGGAGCCGCGCTCGTTCGCTTAGCTGCAAGCAAGCCGCCGAATTGGGTTGGAACATTCTTGGGAACGGGATGAGACGGGATTTGGACGGGACCATACCACCGCCGATGAGTTTCTCTCCGGGGCGGACGTGGAGGAAATCAGGAGCGGCTTCACCAATCCTCGTTCAAGTTTGTTGACGCCGACCACCCGAGCCGCTTCTCGAACGATCGCCACTAGCCGATAGCAACCAGCCACCAGCAGCAATCATGCGTCGCATATTCATTCTCTCGCTCGTCCTCGTTGCGTCATGCACGCAAGCCCTCAAGCTGAGCAAAGACGATTCGCCCATCGTTCTCTCGCATCAGCTCATCACGGCGCCTAACCCCGGCGAGCGCGGCAGCTTCGCCATCAAGACGATGTACTACGGGAGCGGCACCGACAAACGGCGCGCCGCGTTTCGTGATTCCGTCACGCTCAAGACCAAGACCGTCGACGCGTCGCCGTTCGTGACGACGGAGCCGGCCAATGCGAAAGCGCGGGAGAAAGACTGGGGCTTCGGGTTCAACAAATTCCCGATCAATGGCCGCGTGTGGTATCCCGCCGGCGACGGGCCCTTCCCGCTCGTCTTGATCGTGCATGGCAATCACGATCCGCTCGACTACTCGGACCCAGGCTACGGGTATCTCGGCGAGCTGCTGGCATCGCGCGGATTCATCCTCGTCTCGGTCGATGAGAATTTCATCAACGGCAATCTGCGCGGCGAGAGTGACGGGCGCGCGTGGCTCTTGCTCAAGCATCTGGAAGACTGGAAGCGGTGGAACGACAGCGTCGGCGGCCCGTTCTATCACAAGGTGGACATGAACAACATCGGGATCATGGGCCACTCACGCGGCGGCGAGGCGGTCGGTATCGCCGCCGCCTTCAATCGGCTCAGCCACTATCCTGACGACGCGAACATCAAGTTCAATTTCAATTTCGGCATCAAAGCGGTTTTTGCGATCGCGCCGGTCGACGGTCAGTACAAGCCGGCGGGCGTGTTCACGCCGATCGAAAACGTGAACTACATGGTGATTCACGGCTCGCACGACGGCGATGTGTCATCGTTCAACGGACTGCGCGCCTTTCAGCGCATCAAGTTCACCGACGGAAAACCGTGGTTCAAAACGGCGTGGTACGTCTACCGCGCGAACCACGGGCAGTGGAACACGGTGTGGGGCAACAAAGACAACGGCCCGCGTAGCGGACGCTATCTCGACCTGCGCGGACTCATCTCGCCCGACGAGCAGCGGCAATTCAGCAAAGTCATGATCGGCGCGTTTCTCGAGGCCACGCTGCACGGGCGCAGTGAATATCTGCCGATCTTCCGCGATCATCGCGTGGCCGGCGCGTGGCTGCCGAAGACCATGTACATCACCCGCTTTCAAGAGAGCGGATTCAAGGCGCTGGCGACGTTCGACGAGGACGTCGACGTCACGACCGGATCCCTGCCCGGCGTCACACTCAGCGGCGATAGTCTCGCGACGTGGAAGGAGAACGCGCTCTCGCTTCGCACGGGGAACGATCCGCTCAACACCAACGCCGTCACACTCGGCTGGAACAATCACATTCGCGGCGACGACACGACGAAGCTCGGCAAGCCAGCGTCGTACACGATCGCGATGTCTGACTCGCTCGTCAGCGCGCTGAACGTCGGACCGATGTCCTCCGTCTACTTGTCGTTGGCGCCGACCGACGCGAAGCCTGGCCCGCGTGCGCCGGCGCGCGACACGGCCAAGAAGGCCGACAGTACGAAGAAAGCCGAGAAGCCGCCGGCCAAAAAGCCAAACGCGAAGCCGGCGAAGGATTCGACGCCGGTCGATCTGACGGTCGAAGTGACGGACGCCGCCGGACACAGCGCGCGATTGCCGCTGAGCAGATTCGGCGTTCCGCGCCGACCACTCGAGATTCACATCCTCCGCCGGCGTGACGAGGAGCAGCAGCGATTCCCGACGCAGTATGAGCTGGTATTGCAGACCTACGTCATGCCACTCGCTGATTTTGTGCAGGCGTCACCGCAGTTCGATCCGGTGCATCTCCGCTCGATCCGTCTCGTGTTCGATCGATTGGTCGCCGGCACGGTCGTCGTCGACGACATTGGCGTGTCGGCAGGCGCGACACCGTTCGTCACGCTCGGTGAGCCATGAGGAAAAACGGGTGCACGTTCGCGTCGGTCAGGAT
>Ga0207695_10006906_pt1 | contig 14600 bp, 9 predicted proteins | sample KBSC54metaG_FD_184354 | JGI IMG/M metagenome (GOLD analysis project Ga0207695, IMG submission 184354) | Corn rhizosphere microbial communities from Kellogg Biological Station, Michigan, USA - KBS C5-4 metaG (SPAdes) (version 2) | ecosystem: Host-associated > Plants > Roots > Rhizosphere > Soil... | reverse complement strand
TGATAGGCCATGGTGCGCGGATTGAGCGCGGTCTTTCCTGCCAGGGACGTGGCCACAGCAAGAGCCAGCCAAAGCGCAATGTCTTCGAGCACGGCGACGCCCAGCACCAGCCGCGCAAATCGCGTGTGCAAGATTTTCAGGTCGGTAAAAATCTTGGAGACGACGGGAACGGACGTCACAGCGACGCCCACCGCAAGAATGATGATCAAGGAAATGCGGTTGCCGTTAGGGCCGGCGAGCTCCGGCCGGATCAGCCAGGGGCCGAAGATCAGGCCAAGGACGAAAGGAATGCCGGTGCCAACAATGCCGAGCCAGCCGACTTCGCGACGCTCTTCGCGAGTGAACAGTTGCTGGGTTTCCGCGCCGGACAAAAACATCAGAAGCAACAGTCCGAGCCAGTACACAAAATCAAGAATGTTGCCCTGGTGTTTGGCGGTGTCGATTAAGTGCGAGAAGAAAGGCAAACGGCCAAGAAGAGCCGGGCCCAGAACGATACCGGCCAGTATCTCCCCGACCACTTTCGGTTGTCTTAGCTTAACGAACAGATAGCCAAGTAGCTGGGCAAATCCAACCAAAAGAAGCAGCACGAAGAGTACGGAACTCAGGGCAGAATCAGACATTGCTCAGGTGAGATGCTGATCGCACAAAGTGGTTTGCTTCCGGCAACTTCACCAATCTGAGGTGGGCTCAGCGAGTGTCAGCTTTGCGCCAGGAATGTAGATTTACCGCGTAAAGCCCAATACAAAACACATTTGCCGGAATGAAGCCAAACTGCTCGGTGCGAAAGCCGATAACACAGACGATTCCGCTATTGATCGCCGCCAGAACCCATCCTTTCCAGCAACGCCTTCCCACCAGAATGGTCGAACAAATGGTCAGCACACACGACAAATAATCAAGCCTAAGCGACACCGAAAGCCCTCCTCGAGTAATTCGAGTATGAGGCAAGATCGGAGATATCCTCTGTGATCCTTGGTACGAAGCACCGTAACGGAAGTAATCATCCCAAAGAGTCAGGCCGCAATTCAGCGAGGAAAGATGCGCTTTGGTCGGTTCGGGCGGCGGCCCAGCGCTTTCAATGTCTTACGGTTTAATTTGCGTAGCCCTGCCAAATGTATTCAAGAGCCTCGGCAAGTGTCTGCTGTCTGACCCCGCGGTCAACGTGCCCGGCGTTGCGAGCAAAGACGAACTGGTAGTGATAGCCCTTGGCGGCGAGCACTCGAGCCATATTTTCATTCGCGACCACCCAGTCGTGCATACCATCGCGCATGACATTGGGGTTGAAAAGATCGCGGTCACCAACCTCCATCCAAAGGCGGATTGGTTTTGCTGGACTGTTGGGAATGAGGTGCTCGTGGAATTCCCAGGCGCCGTGCGGCGTTTCCGGATTGTAAGGCCATTGCTGGTTTATAAAAGTTCCCGAGTACGTAAGAACGCGATGGTATAGCTCAGGGTGGTACCACGCCATGATCAAGGCGCAAGATCCTCCTGAGCTGGCCCCCATGGTCGCCCTGCCGTCGGGGTCCTTGCTGAGCTTCACGTGCGCACGGCTCTCGACCAGCGGCAAGACTTCGTTCTCGACGAATTCGGCATATGTGCCAGACATCGTGTCGTACTCGAGGCCGCGCTCGCTGCCCTGGACGTCGCCGCCTCCATTGCCGATTGATATCGCAATCATCACAGGAAGTTTGCGCTTGGCAATCAACCTATCGAGAGCCGAAAACAGCAGCCGGTCAGGGCCGTCTGCTCCAACTATGAAAGGCGCGACACTGCCCTGCACGTATTTCTTCGGAACATACACGGCCACCTTTCTGGTATACGGCGCCGGATGGCTTGTGGTCACAACCAGCTTTGCCGGATCGGAAGGATCGCTGGCTCCGAAGGTACCTGCATCACGCGCGATTCCAGGGTAGATTTTGCTGTCGGAAGAACTCATCGTGAACTCAATCACACTTCCGCCCGTGAGGTCGGCGTGAGCAGATATTTCCGGGGCAGCGTTGTGGGTAGGTCTGATGATGAAATTACCGTCGACATTGGCGGGAGGGATTGCGCCGTCGGGCAACTCTTTCGCAGTGACGTAGCCAGGAGTGTTGGGGTCGCGCGTCGGTGGAGTAGGACGCTCGGTATGCGAGACAGAGATCGGTGCTGATGGAACAGTTTGACCGAATCCCGGACTGACGATTGCGGTCAGGCTAAAAATGAATGCAGTGGTCAGAGAACGCAAGAAGAAAGCCATGTCGGTATGCCGCATTTTAGGATTTTTATGATAGATGATTCGTCCATCTCTAATGTGCGCACTGATGACCGACAACGAGGATCACGCTTATCTAATATTGGCAATGGATACTCTCCAATCTACCACGCAAACGTCCACCAAAATCGATTCCGCAGCTACGCCTGAAAAGGACATTCCGGATCATGTTCGGTAACTTCGGGAACCTAGCAGGCGGCGACGGGGTCTGTCAGATTTAGCTTACAAACTTCCGTAAGCTTAGGCGTTCAATCAATGAGAGCCGTCAATTCTGAGTTGCGAGGGTTCAGATCCAGATTAACCAGCTTGGCCGTGATACTTCTGAGTGCTTCGTTCTGGGGTGCATGGACAACAGTATGGGCCCAGGAAGTTGACGCACCAGAACCCAAACTTTCTAAAGCTGAACCGCAAAGAGACGTAATAACCGGCACAGTTCTTAACTCCGTGACGGGCGAGCCGATCAATCGTGCGGTGGTGCAACTTGGCGGACTAAACCGGGCGACTATCACCGACGCGAGTGGTCACTTCGAGTTCCACAACCTGCAGGGAATCAGGGTTTCCTTTACTGTCGATAAGCCGGGGTTCTTTGACGAACGAGATCAAGCCGAAGTTCTTGCTGACGCCGCAGCATCGGAGCCGCTATTGCGCATGGTTCCGGCCGGCGCGATCTGCGGAAAGATAACGACCCAGGCCGGCGAACCCATCGAGGGTGTCAGGGTAAAGGCCTTCCAAAGACAGATTTCGGCGGGAAGACAGGTTTGGGTTGATCGAATGGTTCAGTCACAGACTGATGAGAATGGGGCTTTCCGCATTGCCGGTTTGCCTCCATCAATCTATTTCATAGCTACTGAGCAAAGCCGAGAACCAATCTGGATGCCCTCAGCGGTTCCCAATGCCAGACGGCAGGTATACGCCCAGTCTTTTTATCCGGGCGTTACCCAGCTCAGCATGGCCAGTCCGATTGATCTGGGGGCAGGCCAAGAGGTCGAAGCGGACTTCTCATTGACCGCAGAGATGACATACAAAGTAGCCGGTGTCTTCAGCGCCCCCGATGAGATTTCCTCCGGTGTGGTGTTCGAGAGGCTGGCTGGCCAGGATGTCGACTTTTTCGAAAATGTCGTTGCGCATGACGGAACATTTCAGATCGAACTTCCCGCCGGTTCATATGCCGTGGAAGCTTACACTGCGCAAAATGCGCGGGTTTCGACCAGCGGCTCGTTCGTTATTAGTTCTGATATGTCGGATGTTCGAATCCCGTTGAGCCCTGGCATTTCGATTCCGGTCATAGTACGCACAAATTCAGATGGAAATAGTCGGGAAGAAGTGGATGATTCAACCGCTCACAGCATGGTTGAAGTCAAGTTGCATGGCGCGTCAAACCCGCCTTCTCTTCACAGCCACGAGGCGTCGTGGGCTGGCCCTCATGCCCACGAGATTCCTTACGTCGAAGGCGGAAGGTACGAGGTTGAACTAAATACGTTTGGCCAATGGCGAATTGAATCAGCCGAGTGTGGTGGCGTCGATCTTCTGAACGATGATTTGGTTGTGACCCCCGGCTCCGCGCCCGGTGCCATTGAAATCGCCTTGCGAGACGACGGCGCTGCGGTAGTAGGAACAGTGGCGCGTGACCGAGGGAGTAGTACAAACGTATTCCTGGTTCAACAACGCCGGGGCAGAAATTTCCTCCAGATAGTTAGGACCACGTTGGGCAACTTTCGTTTCAGTGGTCTTGCGCCGGGTGAGTACTCGCTGATCGCTTCGGATGAATTAATCAATTTGGAATACATGAATCCGGAAGTTCTGGATTCGTATCTGGCGACAGCTAACCGCATCAGCTTGCAGTCGCACGCGACTGCGAATGTCAAGCTGAATGTTTCTCGAGCGAGCAGGTAGATCATGCGTTTACCACATATCAGCACCATAGTCCTTCTTATGGTTCTCGCCGGAAGTCTCATGGCTCAAGCTGGCAAAGGCACTTTTTTAATTCGGGGGAGCGTTGTCGATGCGATTACAGGTCAGCCAATGGACCGAACCGACGTTTCAATCGGATCAACCGAGCACCTGGATCAAACGCTACAACAGCTATTAACAGGGAAGGACGGCAGCTTTTCGTTTTCTGGCTTGTCACAGGGCAAATACTGGTTGTCTGCAAGCAAAAATGGTTTCAGAAAACAAACCTATGAACAGCATGGAGGATTTTTCAGTGCGGTCGTGGTAGGGCCGGCCTTGTCATCTGATCACATAGTTTTTCGCATTCATCCCGATGCCTCAATCAGTGGCAAGATCAATGACTCGGAAAACGAAGTGGTTCCGAATGCGATCGTTTCCCTATTTCGCAGAGATGCCAGCAGCGGATTTGTGAGAACTTTTCAGATAGCCCAGACCGTGTCCGACGATCGCGGTTACTATCATTTTGGCCACCTCGAGGCCGGCCGCTACTTTGTCGCGGTATCGGCGCAGCCTTGGTATAACTCGATCGCAGCATCCTTACGCGAATCGTCCGAATATGATGTTGTCGCCGCCGATGGTAACGATTTGGATAGAGCCTATCCGTTCACCTACTATCCTGGGACTACAAATCCTTCTTTGGCCTCCCCAATCGTACTGAACGAAGCTCAAAGTGCCAGTGCGGATATTGATTTAATGGCAATACCCTCTCTTCGCCTTCGAATCAACCACGCAGCCAGTTCCGCGGCGCAAATAAGTTTGAAACAATACGTATTTGGAGTATTAGCTGACGTACCGTCTACGCAACATTATTTGCCTGACGATACCCTCGAGATCAGCGGCATTCCTCCCGGCACATATATTTTGGAGTTTGACTCCCCATCCCCCACAGTTCCCCTTCATGGCCGCGTAATCGAATTAACGGCGGACCAAGAGACCGATGCCAAAATCGGCGTCGCGATACCAGCAATCACTGGGAAGGTTCAGATGGAGGGCGGTCTGACTTTAACCGGTCAGGCATTCGTCCGCCTTTGGAACTCGCAAAGAGCGGAAGCGTTTGACACCGTCCTTGGGGCGAACGGAAAATTTGCTTTTGACGAAGACCTTATCCTTCCCGGGACCTACTCTCTTTTTTTGATTAACGGAGAAAGTTTGATGGTCGGTACCATCACTGCAACCGGAGCGAAGGTGACTGGACAGAGCATTTATGTTAACGGCAAGACGCCGGTTTCGTTGAGCATCCAGTTATCGCATGCGCTCTCACAGATGACTGGTACGGCGCAACGCAGCGGAAAGCCGCTCCCAGGTGCTCTAATCATGCTTGTACCTGAAAACGCCAACTCGAATTTGGCGCTTTTCAGGCGGGACCAGAGCGACAGCGACGGCTCGTTTTCGCTGAAGGACATCCTTCCGGGAAAATACAAAATCGTCGGAATCCAAGGCGGATGGGACTTGGAATGGGCTGATCCCGCCGTCTTGAAGACACATTTTGAACAAGCCGTCGACGTCGAGATTCGGGCTAATACGAAATATGAGATGACGGTTAAAGTGCAATAAAGGCACGGACACTTTCGAACAACGGCGTTTAAGTCAGGAAAAGAAGCCGCAGCTTCGCTGCGGCTTTTCATAAACTCAAAACAATTCTAGTGACGTTTGCGCCCACCTTTTTTCTTTGCGCTCTTCTTGCCGCCTTTTTTCTTAGCTGATTTTTTCTTCGCCGACTTTTTGCCGGCTTTCTTTTTCGCCGCTTTTTTCTTGGCAGCTTTCTTCGGAGCTTTTTTCGCGGCCTTCTTTGCCGCCTTTTTCTTGGCTGGTTTGCGCGGCGCTGATCTGGAACCTCCACCACCTCCGCCGCCTATTGACGGAGTCGATATTGGTGCGCTGAAAGGCTCCCGCTCTGGCATAGAACCAACTGGAGCTTCAGCTTCTTCTTCCTCTTCTTCTTCTTCGTAATTCTCGTCGAGCGAGTCGTTGAAGGTGCCGGAGTCACCAAATTCGTCGGCTTCATCGTCACGCAGGTAGAGGGTCTCCTCGAAATTCATTCTTTCCTCCTCAGATTTTTCCGGTCGCCGCAGCGCCGGTTTGCGCATTTACCTCGCGCGGGAAAATTAAAAAGACAAAACTAGCGACGGCGGATTATAACCAAGTGCGAACTCCATCGCAACCGATTTCAGATGCATTCTTGTTTGGATGCGGAAAGTTTTTATTGCGCAGGAATTACCAGCACCATGCCGGGACGCAGAGTTGCGACGTTGGCGTTAGTTTGCTTGATGGCTTTTACACTGGTCTTATAGTTGTTCGCGATGGAATACAGAGTCTCACCCCGTTTGACCGTGTGATGAACCGGTGAACTCGGCTTGTTATCGGCTAACTCGCTGGTGCGATGAGACTTAGACTTGGTCTGGTGCTCGGCAGCGGCAACGGTTGGGCTAACCGGAAGATGAACGTAGAGCACTCGCCGTCCCGCCAGACTGTCCCCTTTCATGCGGTTCCAGCGCCGAATCGTCGTAGGCGCAATGCCCAGATTGTTCGACACGCTTTCGAGGGTATCTTTCTTTCGGACGCGATAAATTGTGAGACGCCGGGCATAGGTTTGACCGTCACCGCTATTGTGCCTGCCCGGAGCGATCGGAATTACCAGCTTCGCGCCCGCATCGATCGTGTCAGACATATCGAGTTGATTGGCCGTCGCAATCGTCTTCAACGGAGTGCGGTAGGTGCGCGAGAGCGACATCAAAGTCTCACCGCGATCGACGGTGTGGTAACGCCACCACAGGCGCATGTCTGTCGGAATACCGGCAATCGCAGCCTGATATTTGTCCGCAGTCCCAACCGGCAAGTGAAGATCGAAGTGACCCTTCGGCGTGGTCATACGGAGGAGAGCTGGATTCAGCTCCTGCAACTCTGACGGTGTCACATCGATGCACTCCGCCACCAGCCGCAGATCAACCGGATAGTTGATCTTGACCGTGTCGTATTTCATCGGCGGATCAGGAATGATGTTCTGCAACCCATATTGCGACGGGTTCTTGGTCATGATCGCCACTGCGACAATGATCGGGACGTAATTGCGCGTTTCTTTAGGCAATACGTTGCGGCGGTAGAGCTCCCAGAAATCCGCGTAGCCGGTGCGCTTTACGGCACTCTGCACAGTGCCAGGACCGGAGTTGTAGGCGGCCATGGCCAGATACCAATCACCAAACTGGTTGTACAGATCCTTCAAATGGCGAGCGGCGGCGCGGGTGGATTTCTCCGGGTCCTGCCGATCGTCGACCCACAAATCGCGGTGCAGGCCGTAGCCTTTAGCTCGACTTCCCATGAACTGCCAGATACCGCGCGCGCCCACTCGTGAAACTGCATACGGGTGAAACCCAGACTCGGCTTGCGCGAGGTAAATCAAGTCCTGTGGAACGCCTTCTTCCTTGAGAACATTCTCGATCAAGTCCCTGTAGCGGCCGCTCTGCGTGAGACCGTGTTCCAAAGTGGGACGGCCACGAGTCGAAAAATAATTGATATAGCTGGCGACCTGGTCGGTCATCATCAGCGGCAGATCAGAGTGCGTGACCTTGATTTCCGCGGTCGCCTTGGCCTTCAGGTTCTGGTCGACAGGGTAGTTCGTAACCTCATTGGCTTCGTCGATGGGCGCTGGCTCAGCCTTCTGCTCGGGCGCAGCATCACTCTGCTGTACGGTCGCCAGCTCAAGGTCATTTACGTTGTTAAGCACCTTGTCGAATTCGGGCTGAAAGCGCGAATCGCTGCGAACATCGGTAGAACTCTCGAGAAGCAGGTTGAAGGCGCGGTCGAAGTGGGCCTTGGCTGCATCCTTGTCGCCGGCCTTGTATTGATCGAGGCCAGCCTGGTATTCCTTTTCGACAGTCGCGATCAGTTCGGCGACCAGATCAGGCTTGGCCTCAGCTTTCGGCTTTGCAGGAGCACTCGATTGATTTCGGGCTTGGGTAGATGGTTCGCTTTTCGGGGCAGGCTGGGTCTTCTGAGCAACGATCGGTTTTGATGGCTTGGCCTGTTTTGCGGGCGGAGGCGGCGCCTGCGAAGGCACAACACGCGCAGCGGTCGGTTTCTGCGCTGTGTGGCAGCCTGAACCGCCAACCAGCACCGCCAACGCGGCGATCAGCATTTGAAAATGCTTAATCTTCATTTGCATCTATCACTTACCGCCGTGTCGCCGGTTGGGCGAATAGCAAATCGTACTACCCTGTATTTGGACGGGTCAACGTCAAAAGGGGTTTGCCGAAGTTACTTCCGGAACAGACCAAACGTACAATCGGGACTTGTCCAGATTCTCAAACCGTGCGTCACTATCTTTCCAGCAGCAGAGTTTTTGGTGCCGGCTGTTCGGAAAGGCGCTACGTCCGCCGTCCCAGCCAAACTTCCGAAAAGCCCGGAAGAAACTTCGGATATAAGCTCCGCTTCCTTTTACCTTCTTTAAGACCTGTGCATCGAAGAACGGTAAACCAAGTAACCTAACAGGAGAAATCCCATGGCCGACCAGAACAAATGCGCACACCCGAAATGCACCTGCCCAGTTTCCGAAGGACAAGAGTATTGCAGTCAGGCTTGCTCGGAGGCCGCCGGGAGCGGCAGCCTTAGCAACAACTGTGGCTGTGATCATCCCGGGTGTATCGGCGCAATCGCCGCTTAGGTAAACTGCAAATATATAGTCTCTTGGTTTGGCTGAGCGCTCGAAGAAACGAGCTCTGCAGCACGACACAGGAAGCTTTTGTCTCACGCGACATTCAATCGAAGTCCTCTTGGGGGGCAATGCCAGTTACTTCGTTGAATCCGGTCAGGAGCACAAATTTCCGGCAAGGCCATGCTCGCAAAACCCAGGTCCTGGTACTGGTGGTGGTCGTCACCAACGTCCTGGGGAATGTCTCGTTGAGCCGTGGCATGCACCAGGTAGGAAGAATTGTTTCGGCTTCCCCGCTGGATTACTTGCGAGCGTTCGCGAACCCCTGGACCATTGTGGGTATTTGCGTTCTCGTGGTCTGGATGCTCACCGATCTTGCCCTGCTTAGCCGGGCGGACCTCAGCTTTGTGCTTCCGGTCACCGCCAGCGCTTATGTACTGGTGGCGATTGGCGGACATTTCATATTGCACGATCACATCAGTTGGGAACGATGGACTGGAATTGCGTTAATCACATTTGGCGTGATTCTTGCCGAAGAGACTCCTGATCGGACTACGAAAGCACCCCCGGAGCGGCTGCGATGAAATGGCTGCTGGTGGCAATCATTGCCGTGTGCAACACGTTGGGGGATGTTCTAAACACCGCTGGAATGAAGCGCCAGGGCGAGGTCGAAAACCTGGGACCTCGCAGCTTCGGAGTCATGGTCAAGCGAATCTTGCGAAATCCGCTGGTTCTATGCGGATTTGCGGCTCTGGCAGTTTCGTTTTTTGCATTGCTCTCGTTGCTTTCGATTAGCTCCGTCAGCTTTGCGGTGCCGGCGACCGCAATCAGCTACCTGCTGGAAACTCTGCTGGCAAAGTACATCCTCGGCGAAGACGTCCGAGCGAGGCGCTGGGCCGCGGCGGCATTGGTGGCCTGCGGCGTGGTGCTGTTGTCGTTTTAACTTGTGGAGGGCGTGGACGCCCGTCCCTACATTATCCGGATTGGCCGTAGAGACGTAGCTTGCTACGCCTCATTAAGTTGCAACCAAGACATTGCCGAGCAAACGTCTCTACCTTCTTACCAGTTCACTCTTAATCCAAACTGAATCTGGCGAGGATCGTACGCGGCTGTCGCCTGACCGGCGTTGGTATACAACGGGCTGACAGCGGCGACGTTATAGCGGTTCGCGATGTTAAAGATGTCGACCATCGCGTCCAGACTCAGGCGTTCGCCGAAGCTGATGTTGCGGGCAATGCGAATATCGTTAAACACTGTCCACGGCGTCACACCCGAATTACGGCCAAGATTACCGTCCAGCGAAAGCAAGGTGCCGTTGAAGTTCGCGAGGCAAGGCTCCTGGAATACTCCGGTTGGCGAAAACTTCGAATTCACTACGTTGCCGCATGCCGGGTTCACAAATGTGTTTGGTCTGCCGGTCAATGAGGACAGCTGCAGGTTATCTCCGTTTCCGGTCAGGATGTTAAACGGTCGTCCGGAGTTGAAATCTATCAGCGGCGCGAAAGTCCAGTCACTGAGCAGCTTTCCGGTAAAACCATCACCTCCAACCTTGCCGGCCTGGAAAACACCGCTAAAGACAAACCGATGGCGCTGATCGAAGGTTGAACTTGAACGATCCAGGCTGGGGAAGAAGCTGTCCTGTGGGGTCAGCGTGGATTGCAGGTCAGTTGAGTCGTCAATGGTATGTGACCAGGTGTAGGAGGCGAGGAGTTCGTAGTGCCTGCTCAGGCGCTTCTTCAGGTTCACGCTCAGCGCATGATACACGGAGCTGCCGTTCGAGTAGTTAGCGTCCATGTCGCCGAAAGGTACGCAGTTATTCAGAGACGTAAAGGGGTCACACGCAGCGTTGAAGCCCTGGCTCTTGAGTCCCTGCAGAATCTGCTCGGCCAAGCCAACACATGCACCGCCACCGCCAGCAATCAAAGCTCCGGCAATCGAAGGGTTCAATCCGCCTGGACGGAAAAAGTTCATCAGGGCGGCGGGTACGTAGGGTTGACCGCCAACTACGCCGCACGGCGCAAACGCAGTTGAAGTGCCTACCGTGAACGGGCTCGTCGGATAGTTTGGATCCGTGGGCTGAATTCCGCTGGCCTGCGCGGCCTGCTGTGCAACAAGTAAATTGTTGACCATTAAATCGCCGCGAATCGTGTTCGCATTGATAGGACGATTCAGGTGGCGCCCGCCGTTGAATGTGTATGCGACGTCGAGGGTATAGCCTTGCCCGAGATCACGCTCTACGCTCAGACTTGCCTGTTGCGAGTAGGCGTACACAAAGTTCTTCGCCTGCGGGTAACCAAACGGCTGGAACCCGAGCGCCAGCGGCGAATTGGAAAGATAGTTCTGGTTCAAGAAAGCCGATTGAGGAAAGTTTAGAGCCTGGAATTGCTGCTGATTCGGCAGATATCCCAGAGCGGAATTCACAGGGCCCAGAGATGAAGGGGCACACTGCGGGAAATCGGGATTGACCAGCGTTCCCTGGAATATCGGAATGGCGTTCAAATTTCCCGGCTGTCCGGCACCAGCGCAACCACCCGTGCCGCCGAATGCTAACTGCCCGCTGGTTGAACCATCGGAAGCATCTCCGAGGAAATAAAGGCCTAGCAGCGGGTGATCGTAAAAGAGTCCATAAGATGAGCGGATGACAGTCTTGCCGTCGGCCTTGGGGTCCCATGCAATTCCGACGCGCGGCTGGAAATTGTTCTTGTCGGTCTGAATTCCTTTTTGTAATCCCAATAGCCGGTAGCCATCAGCCGCGAGTCCCGTGGGTGCCTTAAATTTCGGTGGAATCTCGACATCGTATCGCAGACCGTAGTTCAACGTCATGCCGCGACGCATCTTCCAAGAATCCTGCCAATAGAATCCCATAGGGACGTTCTTGAAAGAGTCGCTGGGACTACCTAAACCTTGAATGAAATCGCCTGGGATTCCTGCGCCGTACGCTTGGACCGGAGAAAGCTCAGGAAAGTCAGGCAAAGCGTTGGGGTTAGGACGTGGGTTTGGGTTTACAAAACCCAGCGGTGCCGCAGCGAGTGCTCCAAAATCGTAGACGCCGCCGTAGTTGACGGTGAAGATGGCTTTGAGCGGGATGTAGTTGAAGTCAGCGCCGAACTTGGTATTGTGCTGGCCAATCGTCCAAGAAAAGTTATCGGCGAATTGATAGCGCTGCTCGGTCCGCTGAATGTAGGAGTAGGGCTCGCGTCCGAAATACGCAAAGCCCGGAATGTTCACGGCGGGATCGGAGCCGCCAGGAATGGCAGTGTTATAGAAGTACGACAAGCCGCGCCGAGCGTACTGGAAGGTGAATTGGTTGAGTTTGTTCGGTCCGAGTGTCCAGGCATCTTGAACCACGCCGGCCACGTCACGATAGGTTTGCTCCGAGGTGCGCGAGTATGCATTCTGCCCGAACGGCTGATCTTGCCCACTGACTTCAATTCCTGTAACGGTGCTGGGGCTTACATTTGCGCGCAGAGTCAAACGATTGCTGTTGCTGACATTGTGATCGATGCGGAATGAATAAAGGCTGGTGCCTTCGAAGACGGGGAAGTTGCCCATCTGCGAAGCCAGCGACTGGAAGGACGCTGGGACAAAGCATGGCGGTGAACTGCACGAACTGGGAAAACCTCCAATACCAGAGAACCCACCTGTCATACTTGTTGGCCACTCGGCATTAACAGCCATGCCTGATGACGCACCCATGAACCCGGCGTATTGTCCGACTTCTTGGGCATAGGCAGGAGACGCCCCTTCGGTCGCCAGCACAATTGGATTCGTAAGAAACCCAACCTGAGCGGGAGTCAACTGCAACGTGCCGAATGGAAGTCCGACGCTGGTTGTATCGAACGAAACCAACCCAAAGTTTCCTTGCCCTATGCTGGAGAAGCCGGTCTCATGCCGCCGAGTGACTTCATACGAAAAGAAAAAGAAAGTCTTGTCTTTTTTAATTGCTCCGCCGAACGCAGTGCCCGCCTGCACCCGGGTGTATGCGGGATCTGATACGTTGCTGAACGGATTCACCGCTTGAAAATTGCGATTGCGAAGATACCCGAAAACATCGCCGTGAAAGGCGTTCGATCCGCTCTTTGTAACGATGTTTACCACTCCGCCGGCCGCTCGACCGTATTCAGGACTGTAGCCGTTGGTGATAATTTGAAACTCCTGCACATCTTCCTGGGAAACCGTCGAGCGTACGCCGTTAATGGAATTGTCAGTCGCGTCAGCGCCATCTACGTTGAACAGGTTCGAGCGTGCCCGCTGTCCGCCAAAATTGATTCCTGAGGTTGGCGCGGCTCCAGTATTAGGTGCAGAGTCGGGAAGCACCATTGAGTCCGTCTTTGCAAAACCGATGGCATTGCGACCATTGATCGGTAGATTGTCGATCTGCCGCTGATCGACGGTGTCCGTGGTCGAAGTCTGTGCGGTTTCGATCGCCTGCGCTGCGCTGCTGACCTCAACCGTTTCCGTGGCCGAAGCCAGGGTGAGAGAAATCGGCAGCTCCAGCGAGCCTCCGACTGTAATCACCACATCCGGAGCGCTGGCTTTGCCAAAGCCCTGAGCATTCACGGTAATGACATAAGAACCGGGAGGCAGCGATAGAAAACTGTACTGCCCCTCACCATTACCTGATGCCACGCGTTCAATTCCCTTAGCGCCGTTACGCGCGCTCACACTGGCATTCGCCACGGGCTGCCCCTGCGGGTCAGTCACATTGACTCGCAGGTCACCGCTGTTGACGCCCTGCCCGAACAGCGGCGAAGTTAGGATGATTGCAGACGTGAGCAAGAGGAGTTGTTTCAGGGTTCGCATGGATATCTCCCGGCGCGAGAATTCTCAGACCGGCTTGATAGCTGATCCAGAGTATTTTGCAACGCGATTTTTCTTGGAACGCGAAGGTTTGCTGGTTTGTACATCAGGTTATAGCCGGAAATCAAGCAAGAACGTTGATTCTCTGTTAGTGGGAAAGGGACATTGAAGGGATAAACCGGCCGGAGAGCTCGGGTCACCAGGTTTGATGATTTTTGGCGCTTCACATCGCCCTCCGGTTGCGGTCGTCGTCAGAATCGCCAGCTTCCCCCGAACCTGGCAACATCTGACAGAGCACAATTTGCCGCTGATCACCCGCGTCGTCAATGCACCGTGAATCACCCGTGTTTCATTTTCTAGTCACGAGGGAAACGATTGAGAATGGAAGGGATATTACAAGTCTCACGTGCGAAAAATTTAGGATCGAGTTATCCCTGAATCTATTCGACTGACGGTTTTGACCGCCCAAGCCATTCGAGGTGTGTTGTGGGCAAGACCGAATCGTCCCTGGGAATCGAGCACGATGATTCCACCGTGACCGCTGACGCGATCTTTCAAATAATTCATGGCTTCGGCTGCTGCCCATTGAGGAAGATTGCCGGAAGCCACTCGATCTGCCGTCCACTTTGCCAAGACCAGCTTCATGATCGGTTCTCCCCATCCGGTGAGCGAAACAGCAGCGCTCTGATTATCCGCATAGCAGCCGCAGCCGATGAGCGAAGAATCGCCGAGCCGCCCGGGAGCTTTGTTCAAAGTTCCTCCTGTCGAGGTGGCGCCGGCAATGTTTCCCGAGTTGTCGAGCGCAACCGCGCCCACGGTGTCATGCGAAATCTCGGGAGCGAACAACTCCTGGCCTTCACTCGTGGTCAGGTCTTGAAATTCTCGCAGCCGCTCAACTTCACGCGGAATGATTAGATCCTCATTCTTGCAAAGCGGTATTCCGTGTTCTTTGGC
>Ga0207695_10006905_pt1 | contig 14600 bp, 9 predicted proteins | sample KBSC54metaG_FD_184354 | JGI IMG/M metagenome (GOLD analysis project Ga0207695, IMG submission 184354) | Corn rhizosphere microbial communities from Kellogg Biological Station, Michigan, USA - KBS C5-4 metaG (SPAdes) (version 2) | ecosystem: Host-associated > Plants > Roots > Rhizosphere > Soil... | reverse complement strand
ATGAACAGCGAGTGACTTCAAGCTGTCTGGCATGGCTTTGGTGTCATCGCCGCCGGCGCTGTTCACGTACGCGACCGTATTGGCCACATCCGATCCCGCATCGAGGCGGTAAATGCTGGTGTTGTAGATCTGGATCGAAGTTGGCTGATCGTTGATGAAGATATTGTTGCGCATCTTCGTCCCCCAGCTTCCGTTGCGCGCCTGCATGGCGGAGCGTCCGCGATTGTCCATCAAAACGGTATTGTTGCGAATCACGTTGCCGTGACACCCCCACAGCGGCAAATCGTCGGGCCCCTTCACCTGTTCCGCCGACAGGGGGCCGGGATCAACGTATGCCTCGTCGTACGGATTAGCATCGTTCCACTGCGCAATGCCGTGGTTGAGATTGTCATAAATCAAATTGTTCTGGATGAGCGAGTTCTGCAGGCCAGCGAGATTCAGCGAACCACCGCCCACCCGGCCGTTCTCGTTCATTACGTTGTCTTCAATTATGAAATTGGTGCCTCGTCCGTCGGGAAAGTTGTTGTCGCCGAATTTCTCGACAGCCAGTTTCATCAGGCCGACGGCCCATTCACGGGTTGGCTGTTCCGCGGGATAGGATTTCAGCTCGGGGTTTTTGATCAGGTCATGAAACGAGCTAACCGAGTCGAGGTTGCACTGCAGACCTCCACTGGCGCTACCGAAGAACACATTGCGACGAATCACGTAATTATCTGACCCATCGCTAACGTACGCGGAATGCTCGACCGCGGAAAGCGCGAAGAGATTGTCCTGCATTAGGACGGTATGAGTGTCGCGACTGTGCAGTCCCCACTTCCGGTGATTATGAGAAAAATTTCCTACAATCACGACATGGTGTGTCTGCTTGCCGGTTTTGCTGAAATCACCATCAAGCATGATGCCGGCGCGGGGCCCGGATGGCTCACTGCCAGCCCGGTTGCTTCCCGCGATGTTAAAACCCTGAATAATCACGTGATGAGTCGCGCGCAGCAGGATCATCCAGTCAGCCATGCGTGAGGGCTCGTCGATGACGACGTCGCCAGGTTCCCCCATGGCTTTGAAATGAATGTAGCGATTGTCGCCGGCACTGGGCTTTTCTTCGAGAACGAAGCCAGCGTATTCGCCGGGCATTACCACAACAAGGTCGCCGCCTTCGGCTGCATCGGCTGCATCTTGAAGAGTCTTGAACGACCTGAAAACTCGATACTCATGCTCCGGGCCATTGACGTTACCGCGCAAATTCAGGTTCAGTTCGCTGACGCGAATGCGGAGCGGCGAATTGCCTGATGCATCCACAGCCAGAACGCGACGGTAGTGCCGCTGAATGTGAAACGAGTGATTTACCCACTCGTCAGAATTCTGCGTGTGAAAGAAGACCGGTGATGGGGACACAGCAACAGCTTGGATTGCGAAAGCCAAGAGGCCGAACAGGACTGAGATCAAGCTTCGGTACGCATTTGCTTCAGCAAATAGCACGACGGGAGTGAATTTATCAAAACCGTCGAATGATTTCCATTAGAAAGCAAACGATAGTATTAGAAAGAGCTTGAACGAACATCGAGCAGAGGACACTCTCGGGCGGCATACACCTTTGAATTGGGGAAAAAAGCGCCAGCTCAGTGACTAAGGCACCATCCACCGCAGGATATAAGCTTGTGCGAACGCCAAAAGACTCAGGACCGCCGCAAACACCAGGCTATGCCAGAAAATCTGCCGAAGAATTCCACCTTCCTTTCCTGCCAAACCCACCGTTGTTACACCCACTGCGATATTCTGCGGCGAAATCATTTTTCCAGTGACCGCACCAGAGGAGTTCGTGGCCGCCAGCAAAACTGGACTGATTCCCAATTGATGGCCAGCGGCAACTTGCAGATTGCCGAACAGCAAGTTGCTGGAAGTGTCACTGCCGCTCAAAAAGCAAGCGGTCCAGCCTAAGAAACCACTGGCCAATGGGAACCACTTCCCTAGGCTGGCCAGAGCCGCGCCAAGCGTGTACGCCATGCCGGAATAGTTGTAAAGATAAGACAAACCGACGATCAGCACTACGGTTAGACCAGGCAGGAGAAGTTGCCGCAATGTTGTCAGTCCGGACCTAATCAAGGTTCGCCATGAAGCACGCACGAGCAGAACCGCGATAAATGTCGCTGTCAGTGCCGCAGTTCCCGCGGCCAGGGGCTGGAAATTGTAGACGGCGGCGTAAGGCTTGCGATAAAGAGAGATATAGATTGCGTTGTGAAGCCAGGGTACTGGAAATGAAGCCTGGAATTTCTGAAAGATTTTGAAGTACGACCACAAGATCATAACCAGCGCAAGCAGCACCCATGGTGTCCACGCGTGGACCGAGTCGCGGAGTGTGAGCCCTCGAACGGATCGAGAAGCATTCGTATGCAAGTGGACACTCTCTTTAGGCCTCCAGACACGCAGAAAGCACGTTAAGGCGACAATCGAAATCAAAGACGCCAGCACATCCACAGCGTACGGACCCCAATAGTTCGCCACCAGAAACTGGACCGAGGCAAAACTCCCACCCGCGACGAGCGCCGCTGGCCAGACATCCCTCAGGCCCTTGCGGCCGGACAGGAAAATGACGAGATACGCTGGAAGTAGCAGGGACATGAACGGCAGCTGTCGTCCGACCATGGCGGACAGTTTCATCTGATCGAGTCCGGTTACCGCGGCGAGAGCGACGATAGGAATACCCAACGCACCGAATGCAACTGGGGTTGTGTTGGCAATAAGAGAAAGCGTCACTGCGCGGGTCGCGGTAAATCCTAGAGCCAGTAGCAAAAATGAAGTAACTGCAACCGGCGCTCCGAAACCTGCCGTTCCTTCCAGCAGCGCCCCGAAGCAGAATGCCACCATGACTGCCTGAACTCTCATATCGCCCGACGCGTGGTGTTCCATCCAACAGCGCAGGAGATCGAACTTCCCGGTTTCTACGGTGAGGTTGTAGAGCCAAAGCGCGGTAAAGACAATCCACATGATCGGCCAAAGTGCATAGACAAATCCGTAGCTGACGCTTACGAGCGCCAGGTTTACCGGCATCTGCCATATGAAGCATGCCAGCAGCAAAGAACAAATCAATCCGGACAACGCGGCTAGATAGCCCGGCTTGCGCAGCACACCCATTACGACTAGAACTACCGCCAAAGGCAAAGCCGCGACCGCGGCGGAAACTGCAATACCGTGCAGCGGATCAATCGGCTGGGACCAGGTGTGCAATAGACTCCTCAAAACCACACATTGAATTTATTCAGCCCATCACAAAGGAACGAGCGCCAATCTGAATGGCTAGAAATTTCTTGTTGCTCGATGCTTTCGAGCAGTTGCCCGCCGACTGAGCCACGGTAGAGACAACTGGTAATGCAGTAGAAGGAATTCCTAAGCTTCGGCCCGACGTGGAAGCCATGAACTGAAATGCGCTGATTTCCTTAATAAATGTAAGGCGGAACTTATCGACGCGCTTCTCCTTAGAATCGAGCATTTTTCTCCTTCGTCTCCTTCCCCGCCTTTTACGTTCCAGTCGACCCATGAAAGCGGGCAGCTTACTAAAGGAAGCCAAGACCTTCAACTCGTCTTTCTCCGCCCCGATTACAACTCGTCTTTCTCCGCCCGCATTACGAGGAACCTTGAGCTATCAAGTAATGAGGAGAGATTGTCTCAAAATTTGGAACGCGCTGCTGAATTGCATCACCGCTCATCATCCGATTGTTGCGGACGAGTCACCCGCAATCCGGAATTGCTGCCCACTTAAATGCTCTTCACTCGCAGGAGTCTGTCCGGGCGGAACGACAAACAGTGTAGTGGTCTCGTCTTGGCGGCGAGGGAACTGCCATTTGGGCCTCTGCTGGGGTCTGGGCAGGGCCCCAGGGTGCAGCGATCTGCCTCGCCCGAGCCGATAGATTTCCCACCTTGCTAGCGAAGCTGCAGACAACAGGCCGAGACAAAGCCGGAGTAGCCGAGGGCTGGGAATAATGGACCAGGAATCACCTCTCCGCCAATTTTTGTGTGCCGGTGATACCCTTTTGGTGAAAACTAGGCAAATAAGAAAATGGAGAAACTGTAGCTCAAGCTGTAAATGCTTTGAAACCAGCATAAACATTGGCTAAACCCGGTATCCGTCGGAATCACCGGCACTCGGGTGACGCCTTTTCCACCCGGAACGAGTATGCAAGCCCGACGCGTGGTTGGACGTTCCGTAGTTGGTCGGGTGCATCTTTCCAAGGACCCGAACGTCCGATACCGTTGGGAAGAAATCTATGTCGTAACGCAACCCAAGCGTCAGCGTCAGGTCGCGGCGAGCTTTCCATTGGTCTTGCCCATAAAAGCCCGAGAGCTTGTGCAAGAACTTTAATTCGTGCTGTTGTTGAACGCAGATGCCGCGGGGCCGTTATAAGGCCACTTTCGAAAGGGAGCGTGTGCTGCGGGATTTGCTGTCCGAAGTATGAACGTGGCTGCAGGAACAAGTACTCAGCCGGTGTTCGGGGCCCGAACGGCGGCGCATTGAACGGCGCGGGCTCCGAAAAAGCTCTGAGGTGTAAAGATGCCAGCCCCTGGACTAAAGAATGTGGTGTGAGCGTTGATCCAAACCGGCTCGAAATCCCCTCCGAACTTGGGAATGGGTCACAAGTTACTGGCAAGTAAGAGAACACCTCAATACTGCAAAAAGACTAGAGATTGCGCGGCTCACGCTGGTGTACGATAAGCTCCTTCAATTTCGTGGGTCTCTGACCTCAAGACATTCTGGGAAAAATGAGCGCCGCTTCTCAATCCATAGACTCTGCGCCCGATCTCGAGCTGTCGTCGACATCGAGTGAATTTGAATGGAACTATTACGGATGGAGGGTGGCCCTGGCCGCGTGCTTCGGCGTAATGGCCGGGTTCGGATCGTTGTTTGTCTACACGTTTTCTGTGTTCGTCAAGCCATTGGGCGCCGAGTTCGGTTGGAGTCGCGAAGCAATTTCCCGAGGCTTTGCGATCGCCGCAGTCACATTAGGGGCATGCTCGCCTTTCATAGGGCGCTGGATTGACCGCTTCGGCCCACGTCGAATGATTCTGGTCTGTGTGACCGTCTTTGGTTGCGGCGTCGCGTCCTTGGCGCTGCTGCATTCCGGATTATGGCAGTTCTACCTGACCTGTTTTGTACTGGGGGTTGTTGGAAACGGCGCGGCCCATCTCGCATACTCGCGATCCATCTCGACGTGGTTTGAAAAGCGGTTGGGTACAGCGCTCGCGGTCGTGATGCTAGGAGCAGGACTCGGGGCGATGATTCTTCCGGTGGTTGCTCAAGCTTTAGTATCGGCCCGCGGGTGGCGGCTAGCCTACGCATTGCTAGGTGCGCTGCCGCTGCTGCTTGGCTTGCCGCTTAGCTTTCTCTACATACGGGACAGAAAAACACAACAAACCGTAACTAGCCCAGCCCCGGCCGTTCTCTCAGGAGTGACCTGGCAGGAAGGATTGCGGTCCTTCGCGTTCTGGATCATTGTCGCAATTCTGTGCGTTAGCGCGATCAGCATGAACGGGGCAATCAGCCAGCTTTCCGCCATGCTGACGGACCGAGGAATCACAGCGAGCGGTGCTGCCCTGTGTGCATCGATTCTCGGTGGATCGAGCCTGCTGGCGCGAGTCGGCGTAGGCCGAATGCTTGATCGATTCTTCGGCGCGCACGTTGCTCTCGGCGTCAATTTGATTACCGCATTCGGTATCTACATGCTTGCCCATGCAAGCACGCTGGCAAGTGGCTCTCTCGCCGCAACACTGATCGGTATTGGCGCTGGCGGTGAGGCTGCCCTCACTCCATATTTGTTGACTCGCTATTTTGGTCTGCGCGGTTTTTCTACGCTCTACGGTTTCACGTGGACTTTCTATGCGCTCGCTGCAGCGGTCGGCCCAGTGATACTCGGCCGAAGGTTTGATGCCACGGGTTCGTATGCTTCAGTATTGGTATCTCTTGCCATCGCGCTCGGAGTTGCCGCGGCCATGAACCTGTTCCTGCCAAAATATCCACAACTAGCCAGCTAACGTGACTTCGAATGATCCGGTATTGTCGCGCATAAGCCCAACGGCATAGAGGAGCCGTCCAAATTCGATGATGGGGCGAAACATCCAGTATTTCCGCCGAATGGCGGCCATGGCACGCTCATGTTCATCGCGATCGGTAAGAAAGCGGGTGGTGCCTTCGAACTGTTCTTGGCCTATTCGTAGTTTTATCTGTGGGGTCTTCTGGACGTTGCGTACCCACTGACGATTCACGTTCGCTGTGCCAATGTAAAGATGGTCCCCATCCAGAGCGAACCAGATCGTAACCTCGTACGCCTTTCCAGTCTTCCTGCCATAGTGGGTCAGTTTTGTGGTCGGCCTGCCCGCCACCTTCTTGACATGTGAAAGTGCATCGATGTTCATCTGCTTTGAACCTGTGCGAGAGGCACCCGTAAACCATTGGACGTTGGTGTGATCAATCCTGCGATGCTGCTCGTGAGAGTGTCTCCAATTCTCTGAGGTCGCGGCCGCGGGTTTCGTGGCCGAAAATAGCAATTAGCAGAAGCGACCCGATCGTCGGAATGGCGATCGCCCCGGCGGCGACTGCAAATGCTGGCACCAAAGCGGCCAAAGCCAGCGCTTGCGCCATTACGCCGCCGACTTTGCTACAACCCGCAACCCAACCAGTCGCACGTCCGCGCAATCGCAGCGGAAAACTTTCTGACGTATAGGGCAACAAGATCGAGATTACTGCGCTGGTGCCAATCACCAAAAGTGACACCGACACAAGCGGGTTGGAGATTAAAGATGGTACGCGATCCCCGAGCAGCGTCGCCAGTAGGCCAACGGTTGTGATGCTGATCGCCGCGACGAGCACGCGCTTAGTACTCCACAGTGTATAGAGATACGTCGTTAGAGCGATGATCGGAACCGAAATGAGAGTGGAGCGGGCGATGAGTGTACTGGCAAGTCCTATGCTGCGGCCCTGAGCCATCAGACTGCCTGGCAACCACAACAACACCCCAAAGTTCACGAGACCCCATGCCAAAGCGGCAAGCGTGAGTGCCATAGCCAGTCCGAGCAGCGGACGCAAGCTCGTTACGGGGCCCGAATCGCGATTGCCGCTGACACCTGCGGCAATGGCCTCTGTGCGCGTGTTACCCGAGCGATCACTTCGGAGCACTGAACCATAACGGGCCAGCGTCTCTTCGGCCTCTTGAATACGTCCCATGTGGAGTAAGAAGCGAGCGGATTCCGGCAGCAACGGACTCAGGGCGACCAGAGCAATGCCGGTTGGAAATCCTAGAAGCCACATGATTCGCCAGCCGAAAAACGGCTGCAGCAGGGCGGAGCACTCACTGGTAGCGAAATAACCGCCCACAGTTCCAATGCCACCAAGCAGCACCAGACACCAGCCGCGGTGTTTGGTGGGGAGTATTTCAGCCAGAAGCGCATTGGCAACAGGCAGCATTCCACCTGCGGCCAACCCCATGATGAAACACATAATAATGTTCCAGGTGAAAGAGGGCATCGCGCCGCAAATGGAGGTGCCCACGAACATTACCGCGGCTAGGAGAATGGCAGCCCGTCGCCCATAGATGTCTGCCAGCGCGCCCCACATGAACGACCCCAAGGTCGTGCCAATCAACGCTACAAACGGCAACACGGCAACCGCAGAGAAGCTGAGGCCATACTCGGTCCGCATGCCTGGCACTACAAATCCGAGGCTGGATGCCTTCATGACGTCGATCACGAGCGCCACGGAAATCAGTCCAATTTGAATCCAATGTGCCTTCGTGAGCGGCGCGTCTTCGGGTGGGACGATGGACACGGATCCGATCTGCTGTTCCCGTCCCGAAGGTAGCAGCCCGTAAGCCGCGAAGCCAACCCCCGCAACGATCAGTCCCATACCAATGAGCATGCCTATGCTCATCGGCATGCCCACGAGCCGGAAATGGGTAGTGCGGCCCATCAAGAACATAGGCAGGTGCAGAACTACGCCGGTGGAGACCATGGCCGAACCGGCCCAAAAGGCCAGCATTCGAGGCCAACTGGCAAATAAAGACGACTTAGGGGACGTATTCGTGTGAGCGCTATTCATGAGTGGGTGTATAGAAGAATTGTTGACGCAGGGCTCGATTATAAACCTCTTCAACTTCTATAATCGCCGGACTAAGCGATACAACTTTGTGCTGTCTTCGGTGACGGGCTTGGTTTTCGTGGGCATCAGGGCAGATTGGGTCGCCTGGCTCCTGAGTTTCAGTTGCACAACGCACGCTAACTCTTATGGATATCGCGGAATTGATTCTGGCCTTCGGCGTCATATTACTGCTGGCGCGTTTGTTGGGTTGGGCTTTCCAGCGAATCGGCCAGCCACGCGTGATCGGCGAAATGACGGCGGGCATTTTGCTCGGCCCTTCTGTTTTCGGGCGTTTTTTTCCCGCTGCTTTTCACTATGTCTTTTCGCCTTCTTCGTTTCCCGCCATTGCTGTCCTCAGCCAGCTCGGACTTTTGTTATTCATGTTTGTTGTGGGCATGGAGGTCGAACTCGCCCATGTTTTCAAACAGCGTGCCGCGATTGTGTTGGTCAGCAACGTGAGCATCGTCTTGCCGCTTGCTCTCGGAGTATTCCTGGCGAGGGCTCTGTATCCGAAGTTTGCAGGAGAACACGTTTCGTTCGCTCCATTTGCCCTATTCATGGGAACCGCGATGAGCGTCACGGCATTCCCCGTGTTGGCAAGGATTCTCAAAGAACGAAACCTGATCGGCAGCAGCCTCGGTACGATGGCCATCGCGTGCGCAGCCATCGATGACGTGAGCGCGTGGCTATTACTGGCTGTATTAACTGCTATGGTGCGCTCTTCCAGCAGCCCGTGGCATTTCGCAGTCACGCTAGTGTTGCTGGTCTGCTTCATCAGCTTGATGCTACTCGGAGTGCGGCGCCTGGGAGGCTTACTTGAGTCCTGGTACGAGAAGAACGGAGCCGGAATCGAACTCGTTTCGTTTCTTATCCTTTTCATTTTCGCGGCGAGTTGGACGACCGAAAAGTTGGGCGTACATGCGTTGTTTGGCGCGTTCATGGCCGGAGTAGTGATGCCAAAGAATCAGCGCTTATTGACGGATTTGGTTGACAGGATTGAGTCGCTGAGCCTGGCACTTTTGCTGCCTCTATTTTTTGCCTTAACGGGCCTCCGTACCCGCATAGACCTGCTAACGAGCGAGTCTGCCCTAGGCTATGGTCTGGCTATTCTCGCGATTGCTGTCGCGGGTAAATTGGCCGGTGCTACGATCGCCGCCAAGATCATAGGCGTGAATTGGAAGGACTCCTTGGGCTTGGGAGTCTTGATGAATACCCGTGGCCTCGTAGAACTGGTGATTCTCAATGCAGCGCTCGATCTGGGCGTCTCATCACCGGAATTATTCATGATGATGGTTGTCATGGCCCTGATCACAACCTTCATGACCAGCCCGATTTTGAGCGCCATGAAAATTGGACAGCTTCGAAGGGTGCAAACCACTCACGCCGGATAACCGGCCCCGCCGCGTTCGAAGCTTCAGGGAGGCTGCTTGAGATCACTCCAGACGATCTGTGCCCGGAATAGTTGTTTTCCACTATTGCCGAGCGGCCACATTCCAAGCTACTTTCTTTTCCCAGTTGTGGATGTACTTCGTGGGTGATGGGAATACTAACCGCAACCGCCGCGAGCATAGGATCACACAGTCTCGACGTACTCGAGACCGATCTCATTTCCCTCCGACAGCAGGTCAGGGTCGCGCATCAGATTCGGCAGGCTACGTGGGACGCGGCAGCTCTTCTGTCTGGCAGGGACAATGCTGATTTGCTTGTTCGCCTGAAGCCACAATCATGGTGCGTGGCGGAATGCCTGGACCATCTGACGCAGACTACGCGTGCATTCCTTCCCGCAATATCAGAGGCGATAGCTAGAGCTCCAAAGTTACGAACGAACCGTCGTTTACGGACAGGTCTTATCCCGAGCCTGTTTATTCGGAGTTTGAATCCGCCATATCGGATTCGCTTCAAGGTGCTTCCGCAACTGGTGCCGCAGACCTTGAGTTCGGAAGAAGCGTGGAGTGGCTTTACGGTATCGCAGTCTGAACTCCTGGCGACCTTGAGTTCAGCCGCGGGCCTCGCGATTGATAGAGTCGCAGTTAAGTCGCCTGTGTATGCGCGTATCAGTTACAACATCTATGGTGTTTTCCGTATGCTTGCCGCCCACCAGAACCGGCACGTCTGGCAAATAGGGCAAATCCTGAAAGAGCTAGACAACCGTCGAGCTTCAGTATGGTCCAGCCATTCCGCATAGCTCGCATTTTTCTCACCCTGGGACAAGCTAAACATGACCGACAAAGTGCGAGAAATTCAGCACAAGTCTGAGTCAAACTCATCTACCACTTGCGATGTCGTTGTGGTAGGGGCTGGTTTGGCGGGAAAAGCCGCCTCGCTGCAACTGGCCAAGGCCGGTCTCCAGGTTATATGTATCTCTCCGGCGGAAAGCGCCCGCCCTCCAGTTGGGGAATCGCTGGATTGGTCCGCTCCGGAGCTGTTCAAGGACCTCGGCCTTCCTATGGACCACCTCATCGGCACACAAATGGCCACCTGGAAGCGCCACGTCACGGTTCATATGCGAGATGGTTGTTCAGAGCATTACATTCCATCAAAGTGGCTTGGCGAATCTCCATTCCATATAGAACTCAGGACGCTGCACATAGACCGTGCCCCGCTCGACCAGGAACTGCTGAAGTTGGCCGTGGATGCTGGTGTGACACTGGTCGCAGATAAAGTCGTTAGTGTCGAAAGAACCCGCGACAGCGTCTCCGCTGTTCGCACAGCAGGAGGCCAGCGGCATTCCGGGGCGTGGTTCATTGATGCTTCGGGCGTTGGAGCGTCTGTGTTTGCTCGGGAATTCAACTTGCCCAAAATTGAAGATGGTCCGGTAAAGGTTGCGATCTGGGCCTATTTTCCAACTTCTGATCCGGTCCAAGGCACCACTCTGTACGCAGATCCCTCACCCTCGCAATATCTGGGCTGGGTTTGGGAAATTCCGGTCAACCCAAGCGCCGTTGGTGTAGGTGTTGTGACTACGGGCGAGCGGATGAAAGCGAAGCGAGAGCAGGGATTGGCAGTGGATGAGATCTATCGGCAGGAACTGGCAAAGTTCTCCCGATTTGAGCCGTTGCTTGCCGCTGGATCGGTTAGCGGCACAAACGTGACCTCCTTCAAGTGCCGTGTCCACCGAGGCGTAGCTGGGCCAAACTGGCTGATTTGCGGCGAGGCGGCCTCAATGGTCGACCCGATCACCTCGAATGGAGTGACCGCAGCGCTCCGGCATGCAGCCGAAGCTTCGAAGTTGATCCTGAAGTACCGTCATAGCGGGAAATTACCTCTTCTTGCGAGACTCTGCTATAGCAGCCGCATTCTGCACATGGCGAGATTCTTTAATAGCGGAATTGAGAAGATGGTCTATGAGCCGCCGGTTCGAAACCTTATTGGCCTGCAGAAAGCTGGCGAGGTATATACCACTCCTGCTTGGAGTATGAACGTTGTTTATGCGCGGCTGAAACCTTTTGGCGTGCTCAGAACTCTTCTACTAGACTCTATTCTTGATACGTTTCGCCTGAGCGCTTGGCTCTTCCAGCGATTGAGCCTGCTAAGAAAAAAAAAGGCAGCCACGCCTGAGTAGGTTGTACTTGTGCGACCGCGAGTCTGGATTAGACGTGAAGGTCACACACAATGCGGTATTCCGCGCTCGGTGTCATCATTGTGATCGGATGAAATCTCTGACCTCAAAACGAACTACTGCGTTATTGGCCGCCGCCGCGCTTCTTGCCGCACTCCTCTCTTGCAGTTCGCGTTCAAAAGTACCGGAAAGAGAAAGTGCGGCATACATTCAAGCGGTGAACACGTTTTACGTCGGACTGGCCGCACTTCAGGTCGGCGATGACGTGCACGCGCAGGATGCTTTAGCGGAGTTCGTGAAACAGGCGCCGGGGGAGCCGGCAGGATGGGGAAACTGGGGCGTACTGGCTCTGCGGCAGAGAAACTATGACGTCGCGGCCGAGCGACTGCAGAAGGCTCACGACCTCGCGCCAACTAATGATCACATCGAATACCTGCAGGGGCTGCTGGAGAGTGAGCGGGGCAATTCAGCTGCCGCTATCGATCATTTTCGCAAGGCGGAGGAACTGAACCCGCAGAACTTGCATGCCGCCTACGCGCTCGCCCAAGAGACGGAACGTCAGGGCGGGGCAAACGGTGAAGCCGAAGTCCAGAACACAATTGAAGGAATTCTGGCGTCTCATCCCGACAACCTCGCAGCCTTGGTTGAGTCGGCACGGGTTGCTGCAAAGCGGGGTGATGACAAGACGCTGAAGTCTGCGGTCGCTCGCATCAGCGCTCTTTCGGCCGACTGGCCGCCCGAAGCGAAACAGCAGTTAACGGAACTCCAGACCACAATGAGTAGTTCTGGTGCGAGAGCAGCGGGCACCCGGACCGTCTTCCTGAAGAATGTACTTATGCGCGTGCCGGAGTATCGCCTAAGTCTGGCCGCGCTTAAGGCACCCCCCGGAGACGAAGCGCAGCCGTTGACGCATTTACTGAAGATGGAGTCGCCCCCGTTTGAGCCGGCGCCGCCCGATACGTCGATCTCATTCAGCCCGGAGGCATTGCCGGATGGCGTACCTGGACACTGGGAATGGATTGGTTCCGTACCTCTGGGGATCAACGGAACACCGACGGCAGTCGTTGCCGATGCGCATAAAGTGCACCTTACGAGTGGGCCAACGCTCGCATTTCCAGGTGGAGCGACGAATACGCCACCATCGGCTGATGGCATTCTCGGCATTGACTTCAATTACGACTTCAAGACAGATCTTGTGCTAGCAGGTGCCGGCGGAGTCCGCTTTTTCCGACAGGACAGTCCTTCAGCTTTCAGCGATGTCACGGCTGCGACTAGACTGCCGCGGCCTGTGCTTGATGCGAAATACCTGGGCGCATGGGCGGCTGACATTGAGGCGGATGGCGACCTCGACGTAGTGATGGGCACACCAAGCGGTTCGCCAACGGTTCTGCGCAACAACGGTGACGGCACGTTTGCAGTGATCCATCCGTTTTCGGGAGTTTCTGGCCTTACCTCCTTCGCCTGGGCTGACCTCGACGGCGATGGTAATCCTGACGCTTCGTTGATTGACGGTGCTGGTCACTTGCACGTATTCACAAATTTGCGGACGGGGCAGTTCAAAGAACGTCCGCTTCCCGCAGACTTGCCTGAGATCAAGGCCATTGCCACAGCCGACATGAATAATGATGGCATTCTTGATCTGCTTGCTGTTCAAACAGACGGGAAGATCATCGCGCTCTCTGATAAGGATGATAAGAGTTGGAATGGCATAACTCTGGTGACGGTTCCCGATGCGGCGAACTTCCTGAAAGACGATGTGCGGCTTCGTGTCGCCGATCTCGACAATAACGGCTCGCTCGATCTGATCCTCGCGCGGGTTTCCGGCACAAATGCGCAGAATGGTGCATTGATCTGGCTGGGGGATGGTACCGGGCAGTTTGAACCTATTCACAGCCAAACAGCTTCTCGCGTCTTCGATGCGGCTGACCTGAACGGTGACGGCCGGCTCGATGTGCTCGGTATAAATAACGACGGGAGTGCGCAGCTTGCGATCAATCACGGGTCGAAGCACTACCACTGGGAAGTTATTCGCCCCCATGCTAAGCAGGCTGCCGGTGATCAGCGCATCAATCCGTTCGGAGTAGGGGGAGAAATTGAGGTCCGGTCAAGTTTGCTCGTTCAGAAGCAGCCGATCACGGGACCGCTCCTGCATTTCGGCCTCGGCAATCAGGACCGCGTAAACGTAGCGCGTATTGTTTGGCCTAATGGGTCGGTGCGCGCCGAATTCGATTTGAAGGCCGATCAGGAAATCGTCACGGAACAGCGCCTGAAAGGTTCTTGCCCATTCCTGTTCGCTTACAACGGGAAGCAGGTTCAATTTGTGAAGGACGCAGTACCGTGGAGTTCTGCGATTGGCCTGAAGATCAACACCATCGGTACTGCGCGTGTGGAGGCGACAGAGGAATGGTACAAGATTGGTCCAAACGAACTCGCACCGCACGATGGCTACTACGACCTCCGGTTCACCGCCGAACTCTGGGAGACCTATTACTACGACTACCTGAACCTGATGACGGTCGATCATCCTGCAGGCACGGACATCTTTGTGGATGAGCGCTTTGTCATCCCTCCGGCGAAGCTCGCCATCACCGCGGTCGAAACGCCGCATCCGATTGCGCGTGCAATGGATGATGATGGCACGGATGTGACGGACATCCTGCGCGATCTCGACGGCAACTACCTCGATACCTTCGGTCGAGGACAGTACCAGGGAGTTACCCGCGACCACTACGTTGAAGTCGATCTCGGAGATGATGCTCCCGCAAGCGGGCCTCTATACCTGATCGCGCACGGCTGGATGCATCCCACAGATTCTTCTATTAACGTAGCGATTGCGCAGGGTCATCACGAACAAGCGAAGGGATTGAGTATCGAAGTTCCCGATGGCAAAGGCCACTGGAAGGTCGCACGCCCAAACTTGGG
>Ga0207695_10006901_pt1 | contig 14609 bp, 35 predicted proteins | sample KBSC54metaG_FD_184354 | JGI IMG/M metagenome (GOLD analysis project Ga0207695, IMG submission 184354) | Corn rhizosphere microbial communities from Kellogg Biological Station, Michigan, USA - KBS C5-4 metaG (SPAdes) (version 2) | ecosystem: Host-associated > Plants > Roots > Rhizosphere > Soil... | reverse complement strand
CATGAGCACTGGCAGTCCTCACTCATCTCGGCAATCTCTTCTGGCGAAAGCTTCTTTGTCATGTTCGTATCACTGCCGCAACACCCTTTGCGACCTCGGCGACACTCTGGCTGTCCTTCAGGTTATTACAATCGTCACCTCCCGGATTGCCTCTTCATAGGTGAAGCCGCTGCGGATCAATTCTACAGCCTCGCGTGCTGCTCTTTCTTCTGTGCCAGTCATTCACCACCTTCTGAGTTATTTGGACCTCTATGCGGGAATTGCACCCGCTCCCGGTTCAACTCACTCCCCCATGCTCGGGGCACACGGTATCCGTCTCGCGGTTGCGAACCGCCCCACGTCTTACGTGACTCTCACCGGACTTCGTGCATGCCAGCGCGCCACTGTCCGCGCAGATAGAGGTATTCATAGTTGGTTACCGCGTCCTGCGCCCAGGCCGGCCCTTGCGCAAGCTCGCAAGCCACTTGGCGCGCCATTCCGCCCGAATCCGCAGAATGTCCTGAAACGAGTAGCAACTGCGGCTGCGTTCTTTTCCGTCGTCACCCATGATGGATCCTCATTGGTTGAGACCTTTCATCACAGTCAACACGTTGTCGATCGGCCGAAAGGTCGCCCGGCAGCTCAGCGAAACGTTGCCGTAGGCAAGCTCCGAAATGGCTGCCTGCGCTTCCTCAATGCTGCGGTGCCGCTGCAGCAGCTTCTCGGCGCCAGCAACAGCCTCTTGCACACCCTCGGCGCTCCACGACGTATACGCTGCCCGAACCGCTTGAGTAATGGTCATTTCGCATTCCTCCGCTTCGCCAGACGCTCTATGTACCGCTTGATCAGGGGCCAGTCCTCGACGTGAGCCCAGACCAAGAATCGCTTCAGGCCGGCCTTTTCGCGCTTGTCGATCAGTTGCCGTTGCCGTTCTGTACTGCTCTTTGCCATGGGTCATAGAGTAATCGTTTATATAAACGGAGTCAAGGGTTATCTGGACTACATCCCTGTGGTTGAGCAGGTCTATTGAACCAATCGTAGAGCCGACACGGGCCGCCCTCGCAGTGCCAGCCGCCTGACTCCCGCAGGTAACGCAACAGGCGCCTAGCCTCACCTGGCTGCATCCAGAAGGCGTTCCAGCACCAGTTGCCGTACCACTCCTTTTCGCGCTCGTACTCAAAGATGCGCCTGGACAGCCGCACGCGACCATCTCCGAGATACGTTATGCGCGGGCCCCGGAAGTAATCGATATGCTGCAGCTCGGTATCCTGATCGTTCCCATAGTGCAGCGCCGAGAAGTGGCCGGTGAAATGGCCGTTGTCAGGGTTGTTGCAAGCGATGGATACGAGCGTCAGCATGACTTCATTCCACGGTTTGAGTGTCCGGATCATTCTTGATCTGCCGAGCTACCCAATTGCGCATTTGCTCAAATCGTTTCTCGGGAGTCGTCTCCTGGTAGCTGAAGTCGTCATCGTTCATGAATTCGATCTCCTGAACGAGCGCAGGAGCGATCCCGAATGCCTTTGCAAGCTGATCCGGGTTCTCCACGTCGAGCTGTGTCATGTCGATTCCACGCTTCAGCCCAACGCTGCCGATGGCGCACACTTCACCGTCTTCGATCAGGGCGTCGGATATCAGTCGCTTCTCTGGAAGAGCATCCAGAGCGGCTAATAGCTCGCGCAGGAATGCCTGACCACGTTGACCTTTGATTGCAGAGGCAACTGCGCCCCTCCAGCGAATCAAATCCCACCCGTCGCACCCGTCGCTATAACCAGATCTGCTCATGGACTTCCTCCTGCGCTGTGAGTGATTACAGGGTCGTACTCGATGTCTTCGTCGGGCACGAACTCAACCTTGGTTGCTACCAACATGCAGTGGCAGCATTGAACTCGAGTACGCATTTCGTACTTGCCGCGGTAGCCTGTGCTCTCGCAGTCATGCCAGCAGTGCTGCCCGTTGCGATGAATCGGGCACTTTGCTTGGTCATCCATCGTTGGCCGCTCCATGTAGCTGGGCAATGGTCACGTTCGCCGGCCAGAAGAATTCCCACAAATCGTACAAGTTGGCCAATGCGTGGATATGGCGCGGATAGTCATCCATGGGGCTGACACTCCGGTTCAGGCTCGCGATCTTCCTTTGGCTTCTGCTTCTCCAGATGCCACCACTCAGCCGCATCAAATCCGCAGCGCTTGCAGCAGGCATCTTCATCGAGATCGTGCTTCTTCGGCGCAACCTCATCCATTGGCAGCGTCTCCAGGCGGATCTGGCACAATTCGATACTCTACGATCACCGTAATCCGACACCGGGCGCAGTGGTGATTCTCCTCCAGCCAACCCGCCATGAGACTGCCGGTCGTCTTCCCCAACTCCATTTCGCCCGTGCATTGCGGACAGGAAGCGTTCATTCGGACACTCCGGATGTATGTTGACTCAAGATGGCTCGCCCGAGCTCTTCGACGATTTGTGGGACGACGGTATTTCCGAGTCGTTCAAGTCGGTCCAGCCGTCTGGGAAGCCGAGCAGCCACTCTCCCCAACGCGGGTTCAGGGTCCCACCCAGTCGGCTTCGGCCGGCTGCGCTTTTGATGCCGCGGCCCTTGGCGGCGCCCAGGTCCAGCGTTGGGTAGATTCGTGGCGACAACCCAGACTCGATCGCGCCTGTGTCTCGCATCGACGGCACAAGCCGGAATAACAAACGGCCTCGAGGTGTAGCCGAGACCTTCCAGGTCAGCGAGAACGCCGTCGAGCCCCAGCGTGATGATCCCAGGAGTATTTTCGATAAGGATCCAAGGGGATCGTGCCCATTCAACGATTCGGCGCATTGAGGGCCACAGGTGGCGTTCATCATCGTGCCCAGCTCGCTTTCCGGCGAGGGAGAAGGGCTGGCAGGGGAATCCTCCGCAAATAAGTTCGATTGGATGATGGTATGCAACTTCTGACTCGGTAATGTGGGAGACGTCCGGATAACAGGGCACGTCTGGCCAGTGTTTATAGAGGACTGCCCTACAGTACGGGTCTCGTTCGCAAAACGCGATTGTTCGCATGCCAGCTCGTTCGAGTCCGAGGGAAAAGCCTCCGATTCCTGAGAAGAGATCGAGCACATTCACTGACTACCTTCCCCGTTCACGGATAGTCGTGTGGCTCGTCGTTGCATTCCGGGCTATCTCCTGTTGTCAGAGGCGCTGCGGCTTTCGAAGGTGGTAGAGCCACTGTGGAGACGATCATTCGCGCCTCGGCCAACTCGTCACACTTCGGACAGACGCCCGGTGAATGCTTACCATGCTTCCGACAGACACCGGCTGCCGCTCGGCATTCGGACAACGCAAACTTCTGAGGGCAGGGTCGCGGCGGATCGTCGTCCGGATGGCAGGTGCACGGGCGTACTTCTGTTTCCTGTTGAAGTCGCTCCAGCATTTGCGAGGCTAAGTGATAGCCCTTGTGTATGCCGAACAGCTCTGCCGCCTTTGTATGGGCCGTCAACTCAGCCACACCAAACTGACCACTCTTGACCTTCGCTTCCCAGCCTAAGCATTCGGGCTTGCGCATCTGTTCGATGTAAGCGCAGTACGCATCGTCACCCTTCGCACGCATTTGAGCGGGTAGGCTCGCTGGCGTCTCGTGTGCAGCTCTTGCCTGCCATGCCTTGAACGCAATCTCTTTGAGCGTCTCTTCGGGAGGGTCCAACTCCATGCTCTCCCATCGGGCCACCTCCCAATATTTCTCGAAGACCTGTTTTGAGGTGAGTATCCGGTCGTTCATGCTATGCGATCCTGTGATGTTGGGATTGCTCTATCGAGCCAATCGCGGAGCTTTTTGGCCTCATCGAGATTGAGCAGAAGGTAGCCAGTACTGGCTAGCATTGCCGCAGCGGATTTGATGCGGATCGAATCTAGACCGCGTATCTGCCGGACACTCAGATCTTCCGAGAGTCGTTTACCGGCAATCCGATTGAATCTCATATAGTGCTCTCCGCTTTGCACACTGCTGCTAACCCGAATGTATCGATCATCTTTTTTCGGTATCGCAGTTCGCGGTCTATGTGACCTCGATGCGCCCACCCATGCCAAAAGCTGGCTAACTGGCGATTCAAGCGCCGCAACTCAGCACGTTGGGCTTTGACTCGTTTACGCAGCCGCGAGAGTTCATCCTCCGATGTGTTCATATCCACCACTTCACTTCCGCGCCACACGTCCTGCAGCGTATGCCGATCCCGGTGCCATTCAGTTTGTCCAATAGCCACATCACCGGCAGTCGATAGAAGCGACGCCAGCTAGTGACGCTGCAGGTATGAACATCTTCGGTGAGCGCGCTCATCCTTCCCTCACTCGTTGCGGGCCGAAATGCGCCATCTGCGGCAATCTGGCTTGGAGCTTTTCAACGTGACTGGCCTGCTCGAGCGCCAACTGTTCCAGCGTCGTGGCGTTGTAGAAGCGCTTCAACCGCTCGATCTGTTCGGCCATCGACACCAGTCCGTCACTAAGCATGTCGCGGACTACCTCGCACTCATGCCAATTGAGAGTTGACTCCAAGTCGTTGACCATCTTCCGTAGCTCTGCAATCCGCTCAGGGATCAGCTTCCAACGGGTATTCTCATCTGCAGTGTTGACCTCAGTGGCCATAATTGCACCCCACGGTTGCCCGACGACCAGCAACGATGACTTCGTGATCAAAGTCGCCGCAGCAACCGGAAACCTGCTTGGCGACGTAGTTCAGCATGGCGTCCACATCATCCAAGAAGGCAAAGCGCTGATTGTCGATGCAGGGATCATCAACCTGCGCCTCCATCCAAGCCTGCGCGTCTGCCTCGGTATCGAACGTCGGTAGATCAACTGTGGAAGTGAGAGAGTCTTGGCTCATTGCGCGGCTCCAGGCGGCAACAGGGACTTGAGGAAATCGACTTCGGCCTGCGCGCATTTGGCCATTGCCTCTTTGTCCTCTTCTTCTTCCGCATGCACGTAATCGTGGTAGGGCGATCCGTAGCAATGCTTCTCGCCGGTCGCCTGCATGACTGGGCACCCCAGGCACTGTTGACCCTGCGAACGATTGTTGGCGAATCTGTGACAGAGCGGGCAGTTGAATGAGCCATCATCCTCGCCTGTGCCAGCGACGATGGCCTCCCACTTCGCGATGGAACCCTGCAACGCTTCCAGCGTCCTGGGTGCCATTGCTACCTCCTCAGTAGAGACTGTCTCTATGGTCATGCGAATAACCTCTGTTGGTTCTGGCGAGCGGCGCAGAGCGGATTGAGCCAAGCCACTTCGGTGCGCAGTCCTCCGCCACGTCCCAAGCTGATTCGTGATTTGGTTGTGTGCTGGATCCAGCCCTGCAGGCGCGACTGGTAGATTTCGTGCGGGTAGCCGGTCAGCACAACCATCCCTTCCAGTCGATCGAGAAACTCCAGCAGCTCGATATGCTGGTCGTCGGTCATCTCGTGGCGGTAGTAACCAGCCTTCCCGGCCTGCATTACTCGTGTGCCGTGGAGGTACGGCGGATCCACAAAGTGAAGCGTCTGCGTGCCGTCGTGCTGCTGCATGACTTCCATCGCTTCTCGGTTCTCTACCAGTACGCCGGCAATCCGCTGCCCGGCGATCGCGATCGCGGAAGGGTAGAGCGCCCAGATTTGTTGAGCGGTCCCGTACTCGCGCTTGGTGTCGATTCTGAAGCCCGTGGAGCCCTTCGTAGCACCGCAGGACCCGAAGCCCATCTGAGCCCGAATCGCCAGCCGGCGGGCTCGCTCGACTGGATCCGCGCTGGGCTTCCATGCTTCATCGAAGTCGGCCCGCGCGTATGGGGTCATGACGCAGGCCTCCACAAGATTCGCTCGAGACTCTGGATCCCTCAGCACACGGAAGAAGTTCACCACATCGGCGTCCAAGTCGTTGTAAACCTCGGCGTAGCTTCGTGGCTTCTGGAGCAGTACGCCGGCAGCCCCGCCGAAGGGCTCGACGTAGCACTCATGCGGCGGAAAGAATTGCAGCAGCCAGTCCGCCAGCCGGAACTTGGCGCCGTGATACCGCAGTGCAGGCCTGTCAATCATCGAGGTCATTCCTCAGCGTTACTGATCATCGCGCGGATTCAACACGTGAAACATCCGCAGTATGAAAATCATCGACGCGAGCCAGGCGAGGAACCAGATCACTGGTAGCCTCCAGCGCTTTCACGCGCTCCACACCGCGGCGATACACGCGAAGGGTCATTGAGATGTTTGAATGGCCCAGCAGCCTCATTGCTATCTCTGGTGTCGCGCAGCGCGTTGCAGCCAGTGCGCGTAGGTCGTGGAACGTGTAACGAGTTCCGCCGAGCCGGCAGTACTTCGCCATAGTCCGCTGCCAGCAGGCACGGAACCCTGGCCCGGTGTAGCGATGCCCGTGCTTCGTCGTCAGCACAAACTCGCTTTTCACGGGCAACTGCCAGCATCGATCCAGCACGCCTTCCAGATCCGGCGTGATCTCGATGGCCAGACGCTTCCCAGTTTTGCTCTGGCAGACGTGAATCTCCATGCCGCGGATGTCGGCCCATTTCATGTTGAGCAGATCGCCTTGACGCTGACCGGTGCGAACGGCCAGATCCATTGCCAACTGGATGCGGTGCGGCGCCAGGCTGCGGACGGCTTCGAACTCTTCCTGAGTCACCAGCCGATCGCGCGGGCGGAACTTTGGCCGCTTCACATCCCGCAGTACGTTCCGCTCCAAGACGTACCAGTAGCTGACCGCGTGAGTGAAGGCGGAAGAGAGCACGGCGAGCTGTTTGACACGCAGCACCTTGCCCCGTTTGACGTTGAGGAACTCCCCGAAGTCTCGCGGCCGAAGTTCTGCGGCAACCGCTGAGCCGTACTTGCTCCTGAGCACCTCGAGATGCCGCACGTAATCCGCCTGGGTGCTCTCCGCGAGCTCTGGCAGGCAGTCGCGCTCGTACCGCGCTAGGATGTCGTTGACGGTGACCGCCGTCGTCGGTGTTGTTTCTGTATCCATGGGCTGACATAACACCAACATCGGAGCATGTCTGTCGAGCCAGCGTCAACGCTGTTTCAACACTGTACGATGTCCTCAAGAACCCATCAGCGTGCAATTGATCCAACAGCCATTGGCAATTGCGTTTAATCCCACGGCGCATGTTCGCGAGGTATCGTCGGCGCGGAGCCGTATCCCGGTAGAACGCGCGTGCGTAGTCGGTTGCGTTCACGGCTTCGGTCCCATCTTCGACAGCAGGTGCTCCAGTGCTTCGAGGGCGGCGGGAATCGATGCGCCGGTCGCATTGCGCTCGTTCTTCAGCAGAGTTCCTACCCAGACTCGGGCAAGGAAGTCACCGCGGATGCCTTTGGTGACCTGGAGTTCCATACCCTGGTCGAGGGCGTATTCGATGAACGGATAGGCGCTCATCTGGCCAACCTCAGCGCCAGGCGCTTCAGGTACCAGCGCACACACCAGCTCTTGTGCAGCCGGTCCAGGATGTAGATGCAGCGCGTCAGCACGGCGGCATCCCTCTGACGATGGGTGAGGGTGGTCATCGCGGCCCCCACGGGTTCGCTCGGTCGTGGGGATAGTCGGACTGCTTGGGGACAGCGGGCGGATGTCGGATCAGACTGAGCGCAGTCGCGCCAATCACCGTCAGAGCGAGGAAGATCCCGAGCGCAAGCAGGAGTGGTACGCGCTTCATGGGCGTGTACCTCCCGATGTGCTCCGGGGTACGCCGGAATGAGCCGAATTGATCCGGCCTTGAGTGCCTAAGTGATTGAATTCATTATGTTCAACCGCCCTTACAAGGCGAATGTCGTAGGTTCGATCCCTACAGCGCGCACCATCTATTTTTGTAGTGTTTTCGTGCATGTCGCTCAACTCACTTTCTTGAGGGCGTGTACCAACGTTTGTCCAACAATCTGAGCCGCTTTGCTCGAGTTGGCCGGCGCCAAGTGCGCGTACACCAGCACCGACTTGTAGCTTTTCCAGTTTCCGAGCTCCATCAGTTCCTGAAGCGTCACGCCGTTCTGGACGGCCCAGGAGGCGCCCGTGTGTCTCATGTCGTGCCAGCGCAGGGGCAGCACTCCAGCCCGCTTGGCGGCCTTCTTGAAGGCGGCTGTGTGGAAGTTGCGCACCGGCTTGCCTTCGTAGCGAAATACCCGATCGCCTGTGGGCCAGGTCCGCCGACATTCCTGCAGGATCTCGATCGCTTCGTCCGAGAGAGCGACACCAAAGGGCTTGCCGGTCTTGGTCTTCTCGCCCGGTATCCAAGCCCATCTCGCCTCCAGGTCGATTCGATCCCACGTCAACCGCGTGTGCGGTGTCTTGCGAAGGAGCGTCAGGACGGCGAAGCGCGCAGCCAAACTCAGGTGCGGTGGTAATTCGGCGCATAACGCCTTGAACTGTGTCTGGTTGAGGAAGCGGGGCTCGGGTTCCGGATCGCCGTGCATCGGTACATAGGGCTGCTCGATCTCCTTGCGCTTCCAACAGGAGCGAAGGACGGACCGGACGGTACGCATCATGCGATCGACCGTCGAAGGCGCCCACCCTTGTTGCAAGCCATCCTCGCGCAACTGATCCAGCGCTGCCGGATCCGCGACATCCCTGACCGCTTCGTTGCCGATGTGCGGTTCGAGCCATGCCAGGAATTCGCGGTCGCGAACCCGTGAGCGTTTGGAATGCTTCAACCATCGTTCTGCTGCCGCTTTCCAGGAAAGCGCACCACGGTCTCCGAGCCTCTGGTGTCGCCAGAGCCGGTCGCGCTCGGTGCGCTCGAATTCCTCCGCTCGCTTGCGATCCTTTGTGCCCGTCGTCTTGCGAGTCTTTCGGCCAATCCGGACCCACCAGACTCCACGGGGTTTGCGCTTGTAGAGAGACATCGGTCCGCCATCCATTTTTGGAATAGTTCTTCGGTGACGACCCAGGCACGACCAATCTTCGTGCCTGGCGCCTCGCCGGCTTTCATCATCTTGCGCATCGTATCCGGGTGAACCTTGGCAAGTTCAGCCGCTTGGTGAACGTCGAACGTGTTCACTCTGGAAACCTCCATTGCCCTGTCAGGATCAGCCAAAAGACTTTGAGCCAGGCACGCGCCTTGGAACGAGTTTTGAAGGGGGCCACTCGGTCGGATCGTTGATCGCGACCTGAACCCGTTCCCACAGACTGCGCTCCGTCCCGAATATCTGCGCGAACGCTTTCCGACCGTGTTTGATCGACACTCGCTGGCTCGGCTCGAGCAGGTTCAATTGGCGAAGACTCCACCAGTCGCCCTGGTGATGGCCGCGACAAAGGAAAATTGAGAATGCATGTCCCATCCGTTTGCCGCCGTCCAACAAATGGTTCAATTCGAGCCGCTCGAAGTTCGGCAGCCCTAAGTGTGCGCAGGCGACACAACCGATGTGCCTCATCGATTCGATTCTCTGGCGCTCTGCTTTGGACGGCTTGGAAAGGGATGACTTCACTCATGATCGCCTTCGGTTGGCTGACTCGGTCCGCCATACATCTAACGCGATGGTCTCGATGTCACGTTTCGCTCGCAGAGTTTCGAAGGCCACGACCGCATTAATGTATTGATCATCGGCTTCCGCTACTTCCTCGTTGATCTCCGCCAAAGCCTCGCGCTGCGCAACGCTTCCTTCGGCACCTACGAACGCGCGTTTGCGAACTCTCTTCCGCATGATCTCCGCGCGTTCGTAGGCACCTCGAGCGGCTCCAATCCGCTCTGTTGAGTCCCGTAGGAATTCGAAGGCTTGTTCAGCTCTCTGGTCGGTGATCATGGCGTCAGCCCACGTCGTGCTCGCGTGTACCCTGAAGGTTCAAAGACAGGATCTTTCGCATGTTGGCCTTGCTGATGATCTTGTCGGCCGCGAGCTTGTCATTGACCGCGATCCACAATTCAGGGAACGGCTGTAGCGCTTCTGCAGCGTACTCCTGAAGCTTCTGGGCTACGACTTTCTCATCGCTGCCGTACTCGTTCAGGATGTCCGTGATCTCCTGAACGCGCTTGTCACGCAACGTCGTATCGACACCTGACAAGTCGCCACGCGGATCAATCTTTGGCAGCACCTCCGGTGTCACATCGATGATGTGCTGAGCCTCATCCGGCTCGTAGATGCCGACGAAGCCAAACGCCAACCGCGCTGCCTGGATCGTAGCCTTGTGTCGCAGCATCCGACGCGGGTGTGATTTCCAGGGCCCCACATCCCGGTAACACTCATCGAAGTACTCGCGAACCACAATAGGATGGCTGCGATCCTTGCGATGCATGTGGCATTCAATCCACTCTGGAATGCTTCGAGGATTCAGCGGGCCGTCAACGAAATCCATGCCATCGAACTGCGGATGAGAGTTGATGATGCGTGCCCAGCCGTCCACGCCCACGACAGGAACGATTCCGTTGTTGCGATCGGGAAAGGCGTAAATCTCTTTGGTCCACGGATTCAGTTCGTACTGATCCGCGACAACCAACAGCGCCATCATCTGCTCGTTAGAAACTTCACCGCGGAAGGCCGTTGCCTTCAGGGTGCTGAGCATCTTGTCGGCATCCACTCCAAACTTCTGAGCCATCCGCACCAGCACTGAGGTGCTGGCTTGCGGTGCGGCTTTCACTACAGCGTTCATGCTTGAACCTCGTTTTTGAATTCTCGTCCCCACTCGCGCGAGTCATATTCGTCAGCGCATTTCAGGTGGGCGTAATCTGACTTGACGATGGCGTGAGGCTGCGTCAGATCCAGTCCGCATTTGCACAGCACGCAGATCGCCATGGTTTTGACTTTAAGCAACATGCTTGTAGCTCCGCCCTGACCGCACGCCATAAATAACGCCCAAGCAAGTGTTGAAACGCTCCGCCAAAGTCTTTGCGGGGAGTTTCGTGTCACGAATCATGCGCACTTGGTCGGCATTAAGAAGTGCTTGTCCCTGCCGAAACTTCATTGCCATATCCATGTTGTTATCGGCTTGTGTGCCGACAAATAAGTGCTCCGGGTTTACGCATGACCTAATGTCACACTTGTGGCAGACGCACATGCCTTCAGGAATCTTCCCGTTCACCAGTTCCCACGAAAACCGATGCGCGAACACCCATCGGCCGTTGCTGGTGGCAAGTCGTCCGTATCCGCATACTGAGAGTGTTGCTGTCCAGAGCCAGCAGGTATCCGTTTTAAGGACCTTGGCATTAAATCTATCGATGATTGGAGTGACCGCGCGCATATCAGTTGCTCTGCCGAGCCGCAAAGACGGTACCAACCAGACGCTCTTCATACTTCGGTGTGCGCTCACACAGAGGCGAGGGGGCTGGCAGCGCGCGGTTGCGCTTGGGAGCGACCTTCCGTGTCTGATCCGTCACAAACACCACGAAGCTGATGCCTGCGTAGATCCAGAGACAGACGTCAACGAGGGTGTGAGCGCTCATGAGTTCCCCTCCGCTTTGGCGATGGCAGCACGTGCGCTCTCGAGATAGCTGAGAGGCACGGCATGTTTGACTTCAGCTTGCCACTCCACCAGCCTTTTGAGTGCTGCCAGTAGATCCGGGGCCGCGGCGATCAGGTGAGCATCTACAGGCCGCACATACCCAGTCATCCGCAACGGATCATCTACGTCGTTTGTATTCGCCGACTCAACGCAGACATAGCGCAAAGTCGGAATCGTGGGGTGCGTGCCACCCCCAGCGATCCTCCAATTCAACCGCCATGGAGCTGGGCTATGGGAATCAGAAGCGGTGTTGGTGTCACTCATTGCGCCAACTCCGACAGTCCCAAATCTTCGACCTTCATGCGGTACTTGCAGAAGGAGAAATGCGCTTCGAGGGAGACTTCCCGGGTTCGGCAAGTGCAGGAGCAGCCCAGATGGGCCAGCGCTTTCAGCAGCCCCTGAATCTGCGAATTGGCTTCAGCCAGCAGGCTCGCACTGGCGACGACGATCGCCGGCAGCTTCTCGCGGGGGGTGAGTTCGACTTCGGACACTTCGTCTCTCCATCCAGATTCGGTATGGAGAGACAGTATATGCAGAAACGGGATGAAGTCAACCCGTCAATGCATATATTTTTTCGAGCATTTTGTGTGCGCTGCACACACAGATTGATCAGTGCTTATCGGGGAACTTGGGGGGCGGGAGGAGAGGCGTGCGCCGGGGGGAGAGAAGTACAGGTACTTTTTCTGCTCCTTCCGGCAACATTTCTTCGACCAACTTCAGAACAACCTTGCGCTGATCCGGAGTGAGCTGTCGCAATTGGTACAACAGTCTCACTTCGGGAAGGGTGATATCCATGCCCCAGACCTCTTCTGGATTCCACAGTAATTCTCCGCGAATAATTGAGACAGGGACGCCGAAAAACTCTGACAGTGCTTCTGCTGTCTTGGTTTTAAATTCGGTTGATTCCCCGCCATACAGCCTCGCTAGTGTGGACTGCGAAGGGACTTTTGTCTTTCCTTTTCCTTTGCCCCAGCGTTCTAGGGCTTGGTGCAATGCATAAATATTGACTGTGTTATCGGGCTTCCAGAACTCCGTTTGGTCCGTGCAGAGCCATTCGAGGATCTCTTTGGGCGTTTTCTTCATGCGAATAGTGTCGATACGGCTCTAGACTGGGTCAAAGTCGTCGCGCGAACGGGTTGCATTCGTCCCGCGAACGCATATACTCGGGCAATGGATGCACGTCAGATCATCGACGAACTCAAGGCGCTGGGGCTCACCGAATACAAGATCGCCAAACGACTAGGAACAGTTTCCCAGTCCACGGTCAATCGAATCGCCACTGGCGAGACCCCGAATCCGAGCTACCGAGTCTGGCGACAACTCTCTGAGTTGCTTGCTGAACTGACGATTGCTCGGTCAGCCAAACCGCCCCTTGTGCGGGCGAGCGCTTAATTGTTGTTCTGATGACTACTGTGACACAACGGGAAGTCATCGCAAGCGCGAGCCAACATAACTCAGCGGCGTTTTTTGACCCACTGCCGCACAACAACATACACGTTGAGCAGCAGCACGATCGCAATGCTGCGCAGCACGGGATGGTCTATTTCCGTGCCCGCGACGTTCATCCGGGGTTTTTCTGTGTGAGTGTAAGGACGGAGCTGGCACCCCGCGCTGCAACAGGCTTGGCCAGAAGCCAGCACGAGACTGCAACCACCGCGACGCTGACTACCAAAGCCAGCACGAAAAGCGCTTTATTCGCCACAACATCCCCTGTTTGTTCTTGTGGCCGCAGTGTAACTCGAGTTTTTCATGTGCAATGCCGCGGAATCCTACCGCGTCGCGTTTCCCTAGCCCCGTCCATACAGCCGCGTAATGGCGAGGTGCTGCCCGTCGAAGATCGGCAGCCGGGGCATCCGTGAGCATCCAAGCGATGGCATGGGCCATCGAGCAACAGGAAGTCACAGACCCTATCACTCAACTGGTGCTGATTTGTCTCGCCAACTACGCCGCGGCGGATGGGAGCAGTGCGTATCCAAGCGTCATGCGCTTAGCCAGTGACACCCGACTCAGCGAGCGGACAGTACAGTACCAACTGCGCAAGCTCGAAAAGATGGCCCTCATTCGCAAGGATAATCCAGCCATCGTCGCGGCTCGTATCGACAGGGCTGACAAGCGTCCGAACTGCTACGAACTTTTGATGAAACCACGGGGTGCACCGTATGCACCTCGTAAGACTACGGGGTGCACGCCACGACAGAGCGGGGTGCATTTGACGACAGAGCGGGGTGCACCACATGCACCCAATCCTTTCCGAGATCCGTCAATTAACCATAAGAGCGTTTTGAAAACGATTCCAGAGGTGGATCAAGAGATACGCAAGCGTTTTGGACGCGCCGTAGACAGCCTGGCGCAGCTCAAGAAGTTGAGCGCGAAGTGAGAACCGAGAACCAGATCCCGCGCAGACAGCAGGGCACCTGCGTTTCATCGAGCGTTTCGGGATTCCGAAGAATGCGTTGTAGAAGTTCTGTCATGTCGTTTCTCACGACGCCACAGTAGCAAGAAAGATGCCAACAGGTCAGCAGGCGCTCAATGACAAACAAACCACTCGACCCGATCAATCGAGCCCTCCTGGGTTGGTATGGTCTGCGCCCCAAAAAGGACTCGGATTTGTCTACATCGACGCAGGCCCCTATCGCATCACCCGCACGGGAAAAAAGTACGAATGCCATCGGGAGTGCTACTACCTCGGCACCCGCGACAACGCCGAAGCTGCCAAAGAATTCTGCGCGACCCATTTTGCGACTCAAGCGCAACCGGTGAAGACATGAAGTTAGAAATCACTGCCCATCTGTATATTCACGATTCGATCGATGTTCCCAACCCGTTACTCACACAAATACTGGAGAAGGTAAGCACCATGTCAGTTGATCTCACGAAATTGCAGGCGGCCATTGCGGCCGAAGATACGCTGATCGATTCCGCTGTGGCTGCCATCAGCGGCTTTCCGGCCGTGGTGGCGCAGGCGGTGAAGGATGCCCTGGCGGCGAACAATGTCGCGGACGCAGCGGCTCAGCAGGCGGCGGATGCCGCGGAGGCGGACGTGCAAGCCAAGGTATCGTCCTTGACGCAGGCGTTGACCACCAACGTTCCCAACGCGCCGACTCCCTCGCCGTAACCATCGGGGTGCGGGGTTACAGCCCCGCGATCCCTTCACTGAGGGTGTTTCATGGCAAGTGACCTGCGCTCATCCGGCTTCGTGCGCGAG
>Ga0207695_10006900_pt1 | contig 14609 bp, 4 predicted proteins | sample KBSC54metaG_FD_184354 | JGI IMG/M metagenome (GOLD analysis project Ga0207695, IMG submission 184354) | Corn rhizosphere microbial communities from Kellogg Biological Station, Michigan, USA - KBS C5-4 metaG (SPAdes) (version 2) | ecosystem: Host-associated > Plants > Roots > Rhizosphere > Soil... | reverse complement strand
AAGAGCAAAGGATCTGATCTCCCGGCTGACCCTTAAAGAAAAAGCGTTATTGATGCAGGATCAGTCCCCCGCCATTCCGCGTCTTGGTATCAGGAAATTCAACTGGTGGAGCGAGGCTTTGCATGGACTGGCGAATAACGACAGTGTTACCGTATTCCCCGAGCCGGTAGGCATGGCGGCTTCGTTCGACGATACGCTGGTCTATAAGATATTCGATGCTGTGTCCGATGAGACAAGGGCCAAATACAATGAAGCGATGAAAAGGGGTCAGGAGAACAGGCGTTTTTTAAGCCTTTCCGTATGGACGCCCAATATCAACATCTTCCGGGATCCCCGCTGGGGTCGTGGCCAGGAGACGTATGGCGAAGACCCCTATCTTACGTCGCGAATGGGCGTATCGGTGGTGAAAGGATTGCAGGGACCTGCGGATGCAAGATACCGGAAGCTCCTGGCCTGTGCCAAGCATTTTGCCGTGCATTCGGGCCCCGAGTGGAGCAGGCATGTCCTGAATGTGAACAATGTGACGCCCCGGGACTTGTGGGAGACCTATCTGCCCGCCTTCAAATCGCTGGTGCGGGACGCGGATGTAAGGGAAGTGATGTGCGCCTATCAACGTTTGGACGATGAGCCATGCTGCGGCAGTAACCGGCTGTTGCAAACCATCCTCCGCGAGGACTGGGGATTCAAACACATCGTCGTGTCCGACTGCGGCGCCGTCACGGATTTTTATTCCAGTCACAAGGTTTCTTCCGATGCTGTCCATGCTTCGGCCAAGGCCGCCCTGGCGGGAACGGACGTGGAATGTGTCTGGGCAGGATATGCTTTCGCCAATCTTCCGGATGCCGTCACCAGGGGACTGATCACGGAAAAGGAGATCGACAAGCATTTATCGCGTGTATTGGAAGGACGTATGGAACTGGGGGATTTCGACGAAGATGCCCTGGTGCCCTGGACGAAGCTGTCTTCTTCGGTGATCAACAGTCCGCAGCACAGGGAGCTGGCTCTTACCATGGCGCGCGAGTCGATGACACTGCTGCAGAACAGGAACAATATCCTTCCGTTGAGCAAAGAGGTGCATAAGATAGCTATCATCGGTCCCAATGCCGACAATGAGACGATGTTGTGGGGAAATTACAACGGTAAGCCTATACGGACCATCACTATCCTGAACGGCATCCGGCAAAAGCTCAATGCGCAGCCGGCGGTTTATGACAAGGCTTGCGATCTCGTGGAGAATAAGGTGACATTAAGCTATTTTTCTAAAACATCGATAGACGGGAAACCAGGATTTAAGGCCAGGTACTGGAACGACAGGGATATGAAGGGGGATATCGTCACGGAGGCGCGGATATCCAATCCCCTGAAGCTGACGACCGCGGGGGACCATGAGTTTGCATCGGGCGTTAAGCTCGTGGGCTTCTCGGCCAGCTATGAAACGGAATTCGAGGCGCCGGAGACGGAGGAGATCGTATTCAAATGCGGTGCAACCGGTCATTTTGAGCTGTTGGTCGATGGCGTCTCGCTGGCTAAATACAACAACTGGCGAACCCTGCCGTCGAAGGTCCCTTTCAAGGTCGAAAAAGGGAGGAAGTACAAGATAGAGATCCGGTATACGCAGCTGAACAACTGGCAGGCCAACCTGGAATTCGACTTTGGGAAGCAGGTGGACATAGACTTCTCGTCGCTGATCAACAAGCTGAAAGGAGTGGATGTGGTAATATTTGCGGGTGGCCTTTCCACCCTGTTGGAAGGGGAGGAGATGCCTGTGAACTATCCCGGCTTCAAGGGCGGCGACAGGACGGATATCGAGCTGCCCGAGGTACAGCGTAATTGTCTGAAGGTATTGAAAGCTGCCGGCAAAAAGGTGGTATTCGTGAATTGTTCCGGATCAGCTATTGCATTGACGCCTGTGATGGAGAGCTGCGATGCCATCCTCCAGGCCTGGTATGGGGGTGAGTCGGGTGGGCAGGCCGTGGCCGACGTTTTGTTCGGCGATTACGACCCGTCGGGTAAGCTGCCGGTGACCTTTTATAAAAGCTCCGACCAGCTGAAGGATTTTGAAAGCTACTCGATGAAGGGGCGGACCTACCGGTTCATGTCCGACGCGCTTTTCCCATTTGGATTTGGGTTGAGCTATACCAGCTTTTCCATCGGGGATGCCGATGCCGGCGATAAGATCGTGACGAAGGACGGCTTGTCACTGGCTATACCTGTGTCGAATACAGGCAAAAGGACGGGGACGGAGGTGGTGCAGGTCTATATCCGGAAGGCAGGCGACAGCAGCGGGCTGCTGAAGACCTTGCGAGGTTTCCGGCGGGTGACCGTTCCGGCAGGGAAGACCGTCGTGGCGACGGTAGCGCTTCCGTACAGCGCGTTCGAATTCTACAACGACGAAAAGCTGCAAATGATGGTTACTCCCGGTGACTACGATGTCTGGTATGGCAAAAGCTCTGCGGACAGGGACCTGAAGAAGATCAGCGTTACGGTGAGATGATAATTCCGATGCAACCGATTGCAATCTGATATTTTTATTGTATTTTGACATCACTTGACACCATTAAAACTACTTTCCGATGAAACTGAAACAGATTTTCCTATTCTCTTTTGCTGCCTTGACGGGTAGCATATGCCTGGCCCAGGACATTAAAGAAGATTTCCAGCCGTCCGTTTTAAATCAGCCGGGGCAACCATATCCGCAGGTAAACTCACAGGGGTATGCCCGGTTCAAGATCCGGGCGCCAAGGGCAGACAGTGTCAAAGTGAGTTTGGGATTGGGAGGCAGAGGCGGCACGCTGCTTACAAAAGGAGAGGATGGGTATTTTACAGGCACTACCGAAGGGCCGATGGATGAAGGGTTCCACTATTATCATGTCACTGTCGACGGTGGTGTCTTCAACGATCCGGGCACACTCAACTTCTATGGTTCGACCCGCTGGGAGAGCGGCATTGAAATACCTGCGCACGACCAGGATTTTTATGCATTGAAAGATGTGCCCCATGGCGCCGTCGTGCAGGTGCTTTTTCCTTCCAAAAGCACGAATACATCCCGCAGGGCATTTGTGTATACGCCGCCGGGTTACAGCAAAGAGCCAAATAAGCGTTATCCAGTGCTGTACCTGCAGCATGGCTGGGGCGAAGATGAGACTGCCTGGAGCAACCAGGGTCACGCCAACCTTATCATGGATAACCTGATCGCGGAAGGCAGGATCAAACCGTTCATCATTGTGATGACGTATGGTATCACCAACCAACTTAGGTTCGGCCACATGAAGGAATTTAAAATTGACACCTTTCAAACGGTGCTGGTCGACGAGCTGATCCCTTTTGTAGATGCTCATTTCCGCACATTGGCCGACCGGGATAACAGGGCTATGGCAGGTCTTTCCATGGGTGGCATGGAAACACATACGATAACGTTGAACAAGCCGGAAGTGTTCTCTCAGTATGCTTTGCTGAGCGGTGGCATTTACACTCCGGAAGAGCTGAATGACAAACCGAAGCCGAAACTGATATTTATAAGTTGCGGCAGCCGTGAAAACCCGGGCCGGGTTAAAGAGGCAGCTGATTCGCTCAAAAAGGCCGGTTACAATGCCGTCCCTTTTGTGTCTGAGAACACAGCTCATGAGTTCCTTACCTGGAGGCGTAGCCTGTACCAGCTGGCGCCGCTGCTGTTCCATTAAACGACGGACTATAACGATGCCATATGATCAAAAAAATGTTTTTCATCACCTCCCTGTTTGTGGCGCATAGCTCCTATGCGCAGGTGGATACACCAAACCTTCCTTTTTGGGATTATAAGCTGTCTTTTCAGCAACGCGCAGATGATTTGGTAAGCAGGTTAACGCTTGAAGAAAAGGTAGCGCAGATGCTGAATCACGCGCCGGCTGTTGAAAGGTTGGGTATTCCGGCATACGACTGGTGGAACGAAGTTTTGCATGGCGTGGCAAGAACGCCGTTTAAAACCACCGTATATCCCCAGGCTATTGCAATGGCGGCTACATGGGATACTGCCTCGCTTAAGACAATGGCAGGGCAGGGAGCATTGGAAGGTAGGGCCATCCATAACAAGGCCATAGAACTGCACAGGACCGGCGAACGTTATCTTGGCTTAACCTACTGGACGCCGAACATCAACATTTTCCGCGATCCGCGTTGGGGCCGTGGCCAGGAAACTTATGGTGAAGATCCCTTTTTGACCGCTATGCTGGGAAAGGCTTTTGTGCGTGGTTTGCAGGGCGATGATCCAAAATATTTACTGGCCGCTGCATGTGCCAAACATTATGCAGTGCACAGCGGGCCGGAGCCCTTACGGCATGTGTTCGATGTCGATCCGGGTGATTATGATCTTTGGGATACTTACCTGCCGGCTTTCAAAGAGCTTGTTACAAATGCGCATGTTGCGGGAGTGATGTGCGCATACAATGCTTTTAAATCCCAGCCTTGTTGCGGCAGCGATCAGCTGATGATACGGATCCTTCGGGATAAATGGAAATTCAATGGTTATGTGACTTCCGATTGCTGGGGCATCGACGACTTTTTTAAGAACCATAAAACATCGGCCAACGCTGAGGAGGCATCTGCTGATGCAGTATTTCACGGGACGGATGTCGAGTGCGGAACGAATGCTTACTTATCGCTGGTGCAGGCGGTAAAAGATGGAAAGATCACCGAAGAGCAGATAAACACTTCTGTAAAAAGGTTATTCATGATCCGTATGCGGCTGGGCATGTTCGATCCGCCGTCCATCGTAAAATATGCGCAAACACCGGCTTCGGTGTTGGAAAGTCCGTCGCATAAAGCACTCGCTTTAAAAATGGCAAGGGAATCGATCGTGTTGTTGAAGAATGATGGCAATACGTTGCCGCTAAGCAGATCCATAAAAAAGATAGCTGTGCTTGGCCCCAATGCAGATAACAGTATTGCGGTGCTGGGGAATTATAATGGGACGCCTTCTGAAATTGTAACAGCGCTGGATGGTATAAAAAGGAAACTGGGTAACAATACGGAAGTGCTGTATGAACAAGGCATCAACTTTACCAATGATACATTGCTTTCTTATGAGGATGTAAGCAGCCGGTATTCCATCGACGGAAAGCAAGGTTTTAAAGCTGAATATTTTTCAACAAAAGATCTTAGCGGCACGCCTGTTGTCAAAACTGAAAATAAGATCGATCATTTCTGGCAGGAAGGGTCGGCGGTGATCGCTGATATCAAAGCAAATAACTTTTCGGCAAGATATACCACGAATTTCACTTCTGCGAAGGACGGTGACATAACGTTTGAAGTAGAGGCTGACGATGGGTATAGATTTTCAGTGAATGATAAGATAGTGATGAATGCATGGGAAAGGAACCGTTGGGGCGCACGCCGATGCCAGCTTACTTTCAAAAAAGATTCCGTGTATAAATTAACGCTGGAGTATTGGCAGGGTGAAGGTAAAGCCAATGTGCGTCTGCGCGCCGGCAGCTATGTCAAAACAGATCCGGATGCACTTGCCGGCAGGGTCAAAGACGCCGATGCAATTGTGTTTGTAGGCGGCATATCACCGCAATTGGAGGGCGAGGAGATGCCGGTGAGCTATCCCGGGTTTAATGGAGGCGACAGGACATCCATCCTATTGCCTTCGGTGCAGACAGCATTCATGAAAGCATTAAAGGCAACAAATAAACCTGTTGTGTTCGTAATGATGACAGGCAGCGCCATTGCAACACCCTGGGAAAGCGAAAATATTCCTGCTATCGTCAACGCCTGGTATGGCGGCCAGTCCGCAGGTACTGCTATTGCAGATGTTTTGTTCGGCGACTATAATCCTTCCGGGCGGCTGCCTGTTACATTTTACAAAAGTGATAATGACCTGCCTGCATTCGAGGATTATTCAATGAGCAATAGGACCTATCGCTATTTCAAAGGCGATGCTTTGTATCCGTTCGGTTATGGATTAAGCTATACGACTTTCAGATATGATGATTTGAGGATACCTGCATCAGCAAAAAATAAGACAGATATCCCTGTGAGCGTCAAGGTATCCAACACGGGACGTCTTGACGGCGAAGAAGTGGTGCAGCTTTATATTTCGTATAAAGATCAGTCTCTCAAGGTTCCGCAAAAAGCCCTGAAAGGTTTCCGGCGCATCAGCATAAGGGCGGGCGAAAGCACAACGGTAAGATTTGTTTTGAATGCTGAGTCACTCGGTGTCGCGGGTATAGATGGAACCACGATCTATCCCAAAGGGAAATTAGTGGTAAGTGTTGGCGGCGGACAGCCGGGTATAAATATGATAACCAGCGGGAATGTTGTGGAGGGGACAGTAATAATAGAATAAACGATCGTGCGGTATATACTTTCAATATTATTCCTTACCGGATGGTGGCAAGTCACCAGGGCCCAGCCGGATGAATTGAATTTTATCAATTTCAGCACTAAGAATGGGCTCTCTTCCAATACTGTCAATTGTATATTAAAGGACAGGCTGGGCTACATGTGGTTTGCTACTGAAGACGGACTGAGCAGGTTCGATGGCAGCAATTTCCGGGTGTATAACCATAATATGCTCGATACCAATAGTATTGCTACGAATCAATTACGGACGCTATTTGAAGATCCGCAAGGGCGTCTGTGGGTGGGAACGAATACGACACTGTCACTGTATGACAGACAGAGGGATTGTTTTCACAATTATGACATCGCAAATGGAACAGCTGTTCGTTCCATCTGTTCAGACGGGTCCGGCCGTCTCTGGTTAGGCAGCTATGCCGGGCTCATCCTCTACGATCCCGCCAGACATCATGCGAGATATTACACCAGGGATACTGCCAGATCCAACTGGCTGCTGTCGAATACTGTCACCTGTGTGTTCAGGGACAGCAAACAGAGACTATGGGTGGGGACGAACAAAGGTCTGTATCTCTACCAGCCCGGCACCGACGATTTTTTGCGCCTGAATAAAGCAACAGATCCTGAACTGCTGGGTGATAGCGTCGTGAGGACCATCGCCGAGGATAGGAGCGGGCGCCTATGGTTCGGCACTAATAACGGCGGTCTCAATATGCTGGAAGCAGATGGCAGGCACCTTAGAAATTTTAAGGCGAGTAAAACAGACATGAACACGCTAAGCAGTGATCTCATCCACAGCGTAGTCTCTGACAGCACGGGTAAGCTGTGGATTGGAACAGAGGAAGGGTTGGACATTTTCGATCCGCAAACGGGCATCATACAGCGGGTGACGGAAGATGCAAGGAATAAATACAGCTTTAAAGGGCGATCGGTGAAGAGCATATTTATTGATGAGCGCGGCATTTATTGGGCCGGCACCAACCAGGACGGAATAAATAAATATGACAGGAACCTTGCTTTCTTCAACCTGGTCCAATATAATCCTTTCGATCCCCACGGCCTCAGCTCTCCAAAAATAACTTCTTTTGCCGAAGGTCCCGGCGGGCAAATATATGCAGGCACCGACGGCGGCGGATTGAACGTCTTCGATCGAAGGACAGGGTGGTGCCGGCATCCTGCCATAAGAGACGGAAATAAAGATCAGGGGTTGATCATACTTTCTCTCGAGCGCAGGGATAACGAGATATGGATCGGCACCTTCCATCAGGGCCTCTATGTACTGGATACCCGCAGCGGCGTGGTCAGGCATTACAAAATGGGAAAGGGTATAAAGGACCTGCCGCACAACGATATCTTCTGTATCAGAAAGGACAGACGGGGGAACATGTGGCTGGGCACGAATGGAAAGGGTATTTGCATGTACGATCCCCGTTCAGGTATTTTTCACCGATTTTGTGATGTGGTCGCAAACGGCACGGGGAGCAAGCTGCTTTCAAGCGGGTTTATCCGGGCCATCGAGGAAGACAGTGCAGGTAATATCGTGGTGGGTACGGTAGGTTCGGGCGTCGCATTGTATGATCCCGTGCAGCGTACCTGCCGCCAGTTCAACCGGACAAATACAGGCCTGCCCCTGGATGAAGCCATAACGCTTCATGTAGACAGGAAAGGGATTATCTGGGCCGGCACACCCAGCGCGGGCTTATGCCAGCTGGACTATACCCACAAGCGATTTGTCAATTATTCGGAGCAGCAGGGTTTGGCCAATGTAGTCATCTACAAGATACTTGAAGACGAGGCAGGAAGATTGTGGGTCAGCACCAATAAGGGCATCAGCTGCCTGGACCCTGCAACCTCAACCTTTAAGAACTATACCTCTGAGAATGGGCTGCAGCAAAGCTCCTTTAGTCTTGGCGCGGGGCTAAGGGAATCTTCCGGGCGATTGTTCTTCGGCGGGATAGAAGGCTTTAACTATTTTCGGCCAACCGACCTGAGGGATAATAAGAATGTTCCTGCCGTAGTGTTTACCAACCTTAAAATAGGCGGACACAATGTTGTTCCCGGCAGCGAGATCAGGCTTGACTATAAGCAGAATTTTTCGGTCGAATTCACTACGCTGGATTACACGACCCCGGGCGAGAACCGCTTCATGTACCTGCTGGAGGGATTTGATAAGTCCTGGAATGACATCGGGACGTCCAGGACGGCGGTATTTACCAACCTATACCCCCGAAGCTACACACTGAAAGTACGAGCCAAAAATTCCAATGGGGCCTGGATAACAAAATCTGCCGAGATAAGGATCTATGTAAAACCTCCTTTTTGGCTCACAGGATACGCCTATGCATTTTATCTCCTTTTGGTAGGCGTCATCTTATGGGCTATCCGGTATCGTGGTATCCGGAAGCTTAAAAACAAGTTTGCCCTGGAACAGGAAAGGCTTCGGATGAGACAGCTGGTCGAGCAGGAGAGGATGGAAGCAGAGCGTTTACATGAGTTTGACCAGTTAAAGATCAAATTCCTGACAAACCTGAGCCACGAGTTCAGGACTCCCATATCGCTGATCATGGGGCCCATCGACAGACTGCAGGAAACAGAGGCGGATCCGGATAAACAGGGGCAGCTGAACATGGTGAAACGAAATGCCAGGAGATTGCTGAACCTGGTGAACCAGCTGCTCGACTTTCGCAAGCTCGTGGACCGGGAGCTGAAGCTCAATTGCACAGAGGGCGATATCGTACCTTTTTTAAGGGAGGCGGCGGAATCGTTCAGGGACATAGCCGAGCGCAAGCAGATAGAATTTACTTTCAGGACAGGACTTAACCATTTTTATACGTTGTTTGACAGGGATAAGATCGAGCGGGTATTGTTCAATTTGCTGGGGAATGCATTCAAATTCACCGGCAAAGACGGAAAAATATCCTTAGAGATAAAACAAGCGCATCCTTCCAAAGAATTTCTGATCGTTATCTCCGACACGGGATGCGGCATCGCGGCCGACGACCAGCACCGGATCTTCGACCGTTTTTTTCAGGGGAATGCACACGCCGGCGTCATCAACAAGGGCAGCGGGATCGGGCTGTCCATTACAAAAGATTTTGTACGGTTACATAGCGGTACGATCTCGGTGGAAAGCGAACCGGGCAAAGGCAGCGTATTTACTGTCAGCCTTCCATTGGAGAATATCCCGGGCTCGGTTAATGAGATCGTAACAATTGAAAATACGCTCAAAAAGGAAACTGCCGGAGGGAAAGCTCCGCCGGCTACAATTCCGGCCACTGACATGCTGACGGTGCTTTTGGTGGAAGACAATGAAGATCTCCGCTGCTATCTGAAAGACAACCTGAAGGACTATTATAAGATCATTGAAGCAGGCGATGGAAGGGAGGGATGGCAAAAGGCGATCTCCCGTCACCCGGACGTTATAGTGAGCGATATCAGCATGCCTGAAATGGATGGGATTGAGCTAAGCCGGAAAATAAGGTCGGATAAGCGGACCGGTCACATACCCGTCATCCTGCTGACAGCGCTGACGGGAGAAGCTTACCAGCTCAAGGGGCTGGAGACGGGCGCCAGCGATTACCTGACAAAGCCATTTAGTTTCGAAATATTGAATGTCAAGATAAGAAACCTGGTTACGCTCAATCGACGGTTAAAGGAGACTTATACCAGGAGATTGAATATCGAAACCCCTGCCATCGAGGTAGAGTCGGGGGACGAGAAATTGATCCTGTCCGTTACGCAGTATATCGAATCGAACCTGGATAGCGCGACCCTCTCGGTGGAAGATCTGTGCAAACATGTTTATATGAGCCATGCCTCGCTTTACAGGAAGATCGTCGATCTCACGGGGGAAACGCCCGTGGAATTCATCCGGTCTATAAAGCTGAACAAGGCTGCCGATCTGCTGGAAAGAAGCAATATGAAAATTTCGGAAATAGGTTATGCCGTCGGTTTTACCACGCCCAACTACTTCACCAGGGCATTTAAGGCAAAATTCAATGTTTCTCCTTCCGAGTATGTTTCGCTGAAGCGAAAACAGGTCAGTTGACGGTACGAAACTGGATGTCAACACTAATTTGTTGATCCTCAATGAAAAATTAAATCTCTGCATAGGTTGTTGACGAATTTGTGCTATGAATTGCGCGATTCCGGCAAGTGTAAAAAACAGGCTGCGGCTAGTTTTGCCCGTAACATTTAAAACCATGCTTATGACGATTGCAAAGCGTATGAACCTACTCATACTACTTATCCCCCTTTTGTTTTTACTCCCTGTGCTGACAAGCGCCCAAAATACCGTGACGGTGAAAGGGCGGGTACTCAACGAACTAAATGTACCTGTTGCCGGCGCTTCTGTTGCGCTGAAAGAAGGCAGGGGAGGGATCACCACCGATTCCAGCGGTCACTTTTCCATTTCGGTGCCACGGGGCTCGACATTGGTTATATCTTATATTGGCTATGCCGCGAAGGAGGTTAAAGCCCGGTCCGGCACGATAGATATATTGCTGCAGCCCGGCAAGAACGACCTCAACGAGGTAGTTGTCATTGGTTACGGCACCCAGCGAAGGAAGGATGTCACCGGTTCGGTGGCCACCATCAGCGGCGATAAAGTGAACGAGGTGCCGGCTGTGGACATTTCGCGGGCCCTCCAGGGGCGAATTGCCGGCGTCCAGATGCAGCAGACATCCTCGAAGCCCGGGTCTGGCATGCAGATCCGTATCCGGGGTACCCGCTCGCTCAACGCCACCAATGATCCGCTGATCGTGCTCGACGGCATTCCCTTTATCGGAACGTTGAATGATATCAGTCCCAGCGAGATCAAAAGTGTCGACATTTTAAAAGATGCCTCCGCGACAGCTATTTATGGTTCACGGGGCGCCAATGGTGTGATATTGATCACGACGAACAAAGGTTCGGCCGGTCAAAGAGCGCATATCAGCTATAATGGATATGCAGGTCTTAAAAAGGTCTGGGGCGAATATCCCATGATGAACGGACCTGAATACGCCGCTCTTCGCAAGGCGAACAATGCGACACCGGGGGCTTCCATTCATAATAATACGCTGGATGAGAACGACAGCGTAAACACGGACTGGCAAAAGCTGCTGTACCGCACCGGGTATGTGACCAACCAGGACCTGAGCGTTTCCGGCGGGTCGGAAAAAGGTAACTATAGCATCGGATTTACCTATTTCAAAGATCAGGGGGTTATCCCATTGCAATATTATGAGCGTTATAGCATCCGCACGGCCCTCGAGCAAAGGATCGGCAACCTTTTCAGGGTGGGTCTGGTGACAAATAATTATTATGTAAACAATCATGATCAGAATCTCGGTCCCTATGCCAACCTGAACCTGACGCCCATCGCCAGTCCGCGTAATCCTGATGGCAGCTGGAAGCAGACGGTGACGATGAACACCACGGGACCGAACTGGGCGTATACGCGGCATGCCCTCGATGCGCTGGGGGATCAATACATCGATCTTGACAGAGGCTATACGACCAACAACTCCATCTTCGGTGAGATCAGGATCCCGGGAGTGGAAGGGCTGAAGTACCGGGTCAACGTGGGATTGTATTTGCACCAGGATGACTATGGGTCCTATACGGGAACAGGCGTTTTCAGCGGGGTGGCGACAAATCCCTCCAGCGCCTCGGACAGCAACATGAAACAGATCGATTATACCATCGAGCACCTGCTGACCTATGACCGGAGCTTTGGAAAGCACAATATCAGCGCCGTGGCGTTGTATTCCGTAGAGCAAAATACGAAATGGTCCTCGGGGGCTTCGGCCAATCACCTCCCTTCCGATGCCTTCCAGTTCTATAATTTATCGTATGTGCTGGCTGATCAGAACGGTGCGTCCACCGTCGGCAACGGCACCTATGCACAGTATGGTTTATTGTCCTATATGGGACGTCTGATCTATACCTACAACGACCGCTATATTGTAAGCGCCGCTTTCCGGTCGGACGCATCTTCCGTACTGGCGCCGGGGCATCAATACCATTCTTATCCGGCCGTTTCCGTGGGATGGAATATAAAGAACGAGCAGTTTATGGACAGGGTCTCGTTCGTAGATGCGCTGAAGCTGCGGGCAGGGTATGGACAAACGTCGAATCAGGCTATCAGTCCCTACCAGACGCTCGGCGGATTGAAGACGAGTCCGTATAATTTCGGACCTTCCGGCTATGCGATGGGTTATTATGTGAACCAGCTGCCCAATCCTTCACTGGGCTGGGAGTTTTCCAAAACCTGGAACTATGGCGTCGACTTTACGCTGCTGAAGAGCCGCCTCACCGGTACCATCGATTATTACACCATAAATACCAGCAATGTGCTGCTGAGCGTGGGTCTTCCGACTACGTCAGGGGTCAATAGCTACACCGCCAATGTCGGGGCGACCCAGAACAAGGGGATAGAGCTCTCGCTGAACGGAGTTATCCTGGACAATCACAATGGATGGACCTGGGAGGTGGGCGTCAATATCTATCGCAACCGTAACAAGCTGGTGAGCCTGTACTCAGGTCAGGCTTATGACAAAGGCAACCTGTGGTTCCCGGGACATCCCATCGATGTGGTGTATGACTACAAGCGGATAGGGCTGATGACCTATGCGGATAGCGCCAGTGGATATCTGAAGGCAGCCTATCCCGGTGGAAATGTGGGAATGATCAAGGTTGCCTATAATATGAACGATACGTCCCTTCATTTTGCCAACGGCGTGCCCAGCCGGAAGAACCAGGCCGGTACTTCTTTAAATAATGATGACCGTCAGATCTATGACATGCAGTCCGATTTTGAAGGCGGCTTCAACACACGCGTGGCGTATAAAGGCTTCGAGCTGGGTATAACGGGGGTATTCAGGAGCGGCGGTACGCTTATCAGTACGCTGTATTCCTCGGCAGGCTATCTGAATAACCTCAATTCGCGGTCGGGTAATAATGTAAAGGTAGATTACTGGACGCCGACCAATAGTCACGCCAGCGACTTCAATACGTTCGCTCCCAGACCAGGGGGCGCCGGAGGCGACAATCCGGCCTGGGGAAGCACGATGGGTTATTTCAGCGCCTCGTATCTGAAGATCCGTACGATGACGCTGGGCTATAATTTCACCCAGCGATGGCTGAAGGCCGCCAGCATCCAAAGAATGCGTGTTTATTGCACGGTAGAGAACCCGTTCGTATTCTTCTCGCCGTACACGAAGATGTCGCATATGGACCCGGAGACCAACTCGTATGGCGATCAGAACTCGGCAACGGCTGCGACGCAGCACCGTATCCTGACCATCGGCACGAACACACCTTCAACACGCAATTTCCTTGTCGGCTTAAATGTAACTTTTTAAAAAGGAACCATATGAAAAGTATAAATATATTCAGGGCTGTACCTGCATTGTTTCTTATAGCGGGATGCCAGAAAGTTTTGAAAGAGACCCCGCGGAGCACGTTTACCCCGCAGTATTTTCAAACCCAGAACGGTGTTTTAGGCGGCCTCACCGCCTTATATGCGCACCTGCGCAATATCTATGGGAATGCCTATTACTGGAACATGTGCCAGTGCGGCACGGATGAGACGACGTGGGGACAGAGCGGCGGCAGCGGCAGCAATTTCCAGGCGCAGGATTATTCCGTGCCTGGGGTGCACCCGACGCCTACCCTTAGTGATGCAGGTCAGCTTTGGGGTAACACTTATCCCTATATCAATACAGCCAGCGGCGTGATCCAGTATGCAGCTACAGCGGGTGTGGCGAAGTCGTATATAGCAGAGGCGAGGTTTTTCCGGGCATTCGACTATTTTTTGCTGGTACAGACTTTTGGAGGCGTGCCATTGGACCTGGGTTCCGGCAGGCTGCAGTTCAACACGTCTACCATCAGGACTTCGAAGCGTGATTCGGTGTCTATCGTTTACACAAAGGCTATTTTCCCCGACCTCGTTGCGGCGGTGGCGGATCTGCCTTCCACGCGGCGGGTGATGGGTGCGGTGACCAAGCAGGTGGCGCAGCTGTTCCTGGCCAAGGCGTATCTTACCTATGCCTGGTGGCTGCAGAATCCCAACAGTATTCCTTCCTACCCGGTGGAGTCGGGCAGCCCGAGGATCGATCCTGACGGGCATGATCCGGCCTGGTACTTCCAGCAGGCATACGATCTGTCGGTAAATGCGATTCAAAATCCGGGGATCTATGGTCTGCAGCCTACTTACTATGATGTGAACGCGGCTACCAACGATTACAATAATGAGTGTATGTTATTTTCCGATCACACGCAATCAAGCGCGC
>Ga0207695_10006899_pt1 | contig 14609 bp, 12 predicted proteins | sample KBSC54metaG_FD_184354 | JGI IMG/M metagenome (GOLD analysis project Ga0207695, IMG submission 184354) | Corn rhizosphere microbial communities from Kellogg Biological Station, Michigan, USA - KBS C5-4 metaG (SPAdes) (version 2) | ecosystem: Host-associated > Plants > Roots > Rhizosphere > Soil... | reverse complement strand
TCTTCAGGAGAACACATGAACACTGCTACCACCACCGTGGCGTCCGCCGACGCCGAGCGTGTCGGCCCGGCTTTTTCAGTCGACGGCATGCTCGCTGCCCGCAACAAGACGCGTCAGGCGATTCGCGATATCGCAGTGCAGGTCAAGCCGGGCATGGTGGAAGAGGATGCCGTCGCCATGGCCAAACAAGTCCTCATCGACGCCGGCCTCACGTTGAGCTGGCACCCGACCCGCGTGCGCTTCGGCCGCAATACCACCAAGCCGATGCGGCAGGCGTCGGAGCCTGGCGTGGTGTTGCAGGAGAACGATATTTTCTTCATCGATATCGCGCCGCGCCATGACGCATGGGAAGGCGATGGCGGCGCGGCCTTCGTTGTCGGTAATCAGGAGGAGTACGCACGCTGCGCGCAAGATGCCGAGGCCGTGTTTCATGCCGCACGACGCGCATGGAGCGAACAGCAATTGAGCGGCGAAGCGTTGTACGCCTTCGCAGAAAACGAAGCACGCAAGCGCGGCTGGGAATTGAATTTCGATTTGCCGGGACACCGCGTATCGGATTTCCCGCACGCCGCAATCCACACGGGATCATTGGCGGAATTTGACGGCGTGCCGTCGGCGATGCGCTGGATTCTGGAGATCCATTTGCGTCATCCTGACCAACCCTACGGCGCCTTCTTTGAGGATATGCTGCTGGAAGACAGTTACTACGTTTGATGACTGTGTTCGCTACGCACAGTGAATGATGCGTAGCGAATCACATCATCGCACTATGCTTCTTCGCCGAGGAAGCCGCCGCTCTGATGCGACCACAGGCGCGCATACAAGCCGTTGTGCGCCAGCAGTTCCTGATGGCTGCCTTGCTCGACGATGCGGCCCTGATCAAGCACGATCAGCCTGTCCATCGCGGCGATGGTCGACAGCCGGTGCGCGATGGCGACGACGGTCTTGCCTTCCATGAGGCGATACAGGCTTTCCTGGATGGCCGCTTCGACTTCCGAGTCGAGCGCACTGGTGGCTTCGTCCAGCAGCAGGATAGGCGCATCCTTCAGCATCACGCGGGCGATCGCAATACGCTGGCGCTGTCCGCCGGACAGTTTCACACCACGCTCGCCGACATGCGCGTCATAGCCCTTGCGGCCATGCGCGTCAGCCAGATTGCCGATGAACTCATGCGCCTCGGCGCGGTGTGCGGCGGCGATCATGTCCTCATCGCCGGCATCAGGACGGCCATAAAGAATATTGTCGCGCACCGAGCGATGCAGCAGCGAGGTATCCTGCGTCACCATGCCGACTTGTGCGCGCAGGCTGTCCTGCGTGACGTGCGCGATATCCTGACCGTCGATCAGCACGCGGCCTTGTTCGACGTCGTAAAAGCGCAGCAGCAGATTGACGATGGTCGACTTGCCCGCGCCGGAGCGGCCGACCAGGCCGATCTTTTCGCCGGGCCGGATGTTCAGGTTCAGCTTGTCGATCACCTGGCGCGCATCCGGGCCGGTGGCGCCGTAGGCGAAGCTCACGTTTTCAAAACGCAGTTCGCCGCGTTTCACCTGCAGCGGTTGCGCGTCCGGCAAATCTTTCACCTCATGCGCACGCGACAGCGTGTTGATGCCGTCCTGTACGGTACCGACGTGTTCGAACAGCGCCGCCATTTCCCACATCACCCAGTGCGCGATACCGTTCAGGCGCAGGGCCATCGCGGTCGCTGCCGCCACCGCACCGATGCCGATCTGGCCCTGCGTCCACAGCCACAGTGCAACGCCGGCGGTCGACAGGATCAGCACCATGTTGAGCGAATGATTGACGATTTCAAAGCCGCTCACCAGACGCATCTGGCGATTCACCGTGACCAGGAAATCCTGCATCGCGCTGCGTGCATAACCAGCCTCGCGACCGGCGTGCGAAAACAGTTTGACGGTGGCGATGTTGGTGTACGCATCGGTGATGCGGCCGGTCATCAGCGAACGTGCATCGGCCTGATTGCGCGCCACTTTGGACAGGCGCGGCACGAAGTAGCGCAGTGCCGCCATGTACAGCACCAGCCAGCCGAAGAAAGGCAGCAGCATCCACACATCGAAGCCGCCAACCACAGCGGCCATGGTGACGAAGTAGATCATCACGAACACCAGGATGTCGCCCATGATCATGCACACGTCGCGTACTGCGAGGGCCGTTTGCATCACCTTGGCGGCAACGCGGCCGGCGAATTCGTCCTGATAGAAACTCATGCTTTGGTTGAGCATCAGGCGATGAAATTTCCAGCGCAGCATCATCGGAAAAGCGCCTGCCATCGTCTGATGCTTGAAGAAGGTCTGCAGCGCAATCAGCAACGGGCTGCCGATCAGCACCACGGCCAGCCACAGCAGGCTGCTGCGTTCCTGCGTCCACAGCTGCGACGGCTCGATGTGGCTGAGCCAGTCGACGATGCGGCCCATCATCGCGAACAGCAGCGCTTCAAACGCACCGATGATCGCGGTCAGCGTCGTCATCGCAACGATGTAGCGGCGCAGACCCTTGGTACAGGCCCAGATGAACGCGGTAAAGCCGCGTGGCGGCGGCTTGGGAATAGTGTCAGGGTAGGGGTGAACCAGTTTTTCAAACCATGCGAGCATGCAATCTCCAAAGTATCGCCAAGAGGACCGGTATGCGCACATGACAACTCATGTGGACAGCGTCGGTGCGGCGAAGAACAGAGATTTTAACCCGTTCACCAAAACGGGGCGGGTAGCTTGCTGCGGGCTGACGATTGCTGCCAGCTGGCGTCCGGTTGCACTTGGTTGCATTTATTCCAAAGCCGAAATCTTCCGGATTGCTTATCATCGCAGATGATCTTGCACAGAACCCTTCCGGAACTCACATGACAGCCAACAAGAAAAAAGCCTTCGACCGCCGCGCCATCTGGCAGCTCATCAAACCATACTGGGTCTCCGAGGAACGATGGAAAGCCTGGGGCCTGCTCGCAGTCATCATCGCGCTGGTGCTGGTCATGGTCTATATCAACGTGCTCATCACCGACTGGAATCGCACCATGTACGATTCCATGCAAAACAAGGATTACGTCGCCTTCAAGGCACTGCTGTGGCAGTTCAGCTACCTGGCCTTTGCTTATATCGTCGTCGCCACCGCGCGCATCTATCTGACACAGTCGCTGCAGATTCGCTGGCGTAGCTGGATGACCGACAAGTACATGGAGAAATGGCTGGCGCATCACGCTTACTACCGGATGGAGCAGGGCCACATCGCCGATAACCCCGATCAGCGTATCGCCGAGGATCTGCGCTCGCTGACGTCGAACACCATCAGCCTTGTGCTGGGCTTCATCTCCAGCGCCGTCACGCTGGTATCGTTTGTCGGCATCCTGTGGGCCATCAGCGGCCCGGTGTCGTTCGCTCTGATGAATCGCGAATGGGTGATTCCCGGCTACATGGTGTGGTTTGCGATTGCTTACGCCGGCGTCGGTTCGTGGATCATCTGGTGGATCGGCAAGCCGCTGGTGGTACAGAGTTTCAATCAGGAGCGCTTCGAAGCGAACTACCGCTTCGGCCTGATCCGCATCCGCGAACATGCCGAAGCGATCGCACTGTATCGCGGCGAGCATCGCGAACGCGGCGAACTCAATCTGCGTTTCGAAGATATCCGCCAAAACTGGTGGGCCATCATGCGCACCACCAAGAGCCTGAATATCGCGACCAACTTCTACGGCCAGTTCGCGATCATTTTCCCGCTGCTGGTTGCGGCGCCGCGCTACTTCTCGGGCGCCATATCGCTGGGCGTGCTGATGCAGCTCAGCAGCGCCTTCGGCCAGGTGCAGGATGCCTTGTCATGGTTCATCAATGCCTTCACCACACTGGCTGACTGGAAGGCCAGCATCAACCGTCTGGCCGGTTTCAACCTCGCGGTTGAGCAGGCGCAGAAGCAGCCTGCCAGCATCTCGGTGGAACGCAACAACGTCGGCGCCATTCTGCTTGAAAAGGTCGACCTGGCTTTGCCTGACGGCAGCGCGTTGATCGCCGGCGTCAATGGGACGATTCATCCGGGGGAACGCATCCTCGTCAGCGGTCCATCGGGTTGCGGCAAGTCGACACTGTTCCGCGCCATCGCCGGTATCTGGCCGTACGGCGGCGGCGACATCCAGATTCCGCACAAGTCCAAACTGATGTTCGTGCCGCAATCGAGTTACTTGCCGATCGGCACGCTGCGCACGGCGCTGGCGTATCCGGCGGACGATGGTGCCTACACCGATCTGGCCATGCGTCACTATCTCGATCTGTGCCGCTTGTCGCACTTGAAAGACCAGCTCGACGTCTACAACAACTGGGGCAACCGCCTGTCGCCCGGCGAGCAGCAGCGTCTGGCGTTTGCACGCGTGTTCCTCACGCGTCCGGAAGTGGTTTTCCTCGATGAAGCCAGCAGCGCCATGGATGGCGAAACCGAAGAGGCCTTGTACTCCCTGCTGCAGGAAGAACTGCCGCAGTCGGCCATCGTCAGCATCGCCCACCGCGAAACGGTGGCGCGCTATCACCAGCAGCGCTGGCATTTTTCCAATCGCGACAATGCGCCGGGCGACAGCGTGAGCCGCCTTAGCATTCAGCCGCTTTAATAATGTTGCATGACATTGCGCGACGCCGATGCGCGGCATCGCGCAATGCTTACTTTGCATAACGGCATGCGCGTGTCTGTGCAAGAATGTCTTTATTCCCGATACAAGCTCCGATAACTCTCTTAACAAACGCTCCCATGAACGATCCCATCGTGTACCTTAACGGCGACATGACGCCGCTCTCCGAAGCCCGTATCCCTGTGCTTGATCGCGGCTTCATTTTTGGCGACGGCGTCTACGAAGTCATCCCGATGTATGCCCGCAAACCGTTCCGCGGCACGCACCACATTGCGCGCCTGTTCCGCAGCCTCGGCACCATCGGTATTACAAATCCGCATAGCGAAGCCGAATGGCTGGCGCTGATCGATCGCGTGGTGCAGGCCAACGATCTCAATGATCAGATCGTCTACATCCAGGTCACGCGCGGCGTCGCCAAGCGCGGCCATGCTTTCCCCAAGGATCCGGTTACGCCGACCGTGTTCATGATGACCAGCCCGCTGGCGGTGCCGTCGGCTGAAGTGCGCGCCAAGGGCGTGGCATGCGTGACCATGCAAGACAAGCGCTGGTTGAATTGCCAGATCAAGTCGACCTCCCTGCTGGGCAACGTGCTTGCCGCGCAATACGCCGCCGAGCACGAAGTCACCGAAGCGATCCAGTTCCGCGACGGTTTCCTCAGCGAAGCGTCGTCGTCCAACGTCTGGATCGTCAAGGACGGCAAGCTGTCGGCGCCGCCGAAAGACAACCTGATTCTGGAAGGCATCCGCTACGGCCTGATCGAAGAATTGTGCAAGTCGCAAGGCATCGTGTTCGAAGCGCGCCGCATCACGCAGGAAGAAGTTTTTGCTGCCGATGAAGTGCTGTTGTCCTCGGCCACCAAGGAAGTGTTGCCGGTAGTGACCATCGACGACAAGAGCGTCGGCAACGGCAAGCCCGGCCCGGTGTTCGCCAAGCTCTACGCGGCTTACCAGGATGCCAAAGCCGCGCTGTCATAAAGCGCTTTTGATGATTCACTGACGCATGTCGGGCCTTTTATTGTCGATTGGCAAGACATGCGCAAACCGGCTGGTGCATGGCGTAAAATAGGCGCAGTTCCTCGCAGTCCCTATTGAAAGTCGAAAGCCGTACACCATGCCAGCTCCTACCGAAGAATCCCTGATCGAATATCCGAGCGACTTTCCCATCAAAGTCGTCGGCATCATGCACGATGAGTTCGCCAATACCATCGTTGACATGATCACGGAATACGATCCCACTTTCCACGCCGGCAAGGTCGAAATGCGTCCTTCCTCGCAGGGCAAATACCTGTCGCTGACCGTCACCGTTCGCGCGACAAGCCGCGAGCAGCTCGACAACCTGTATCGCGCCTTGTCAGGGCATGAGATGGTCAAGTTCGTGCTGTAAGCCATCAGTCATTCGGCAAGACGTAAAAAAACCGGTTCGCTCTCGCAAGAGTCGAACCGGTTTTTCTTTGTGTGACAGTTTCTTGCCGGGATGCCCTATCAACGCGCCAGCTTGAAGATGCTGACCACCTGTGCCAGGCGGCCGGCCTGATCCTGCAGCGATTGCGCGGCAGCGGCGGCTTGCTCCACCAGTGCCGCGTTTTGTTGAGTCGCCTCATCCATGAGCGTGATCGCCTGGCCGACTTCGTTGATGCCTGCGCTTTGCTCCTGGCTGGCCGAGCTGATTTCGCTGACGATGTCGGTCACGCGTTTGACGCTGGCGACCACTTCATTCATCGTCTCACCGGCTTGCACGACGAGCTTGCTGCCGACATCGACTTTCGACACGGAGTCGTCGATCAGGGTTTTGATTTCTTTCGCGGCGGCTGAAGAACGTTGCGCCAGACTGCGCACTTCGGATGCCACCACCGCAAAGCCGCGGCCTTGTTCGCCGGCGCGCGCGGCTTCCACTGCGGCGTTCAACGCCAGGATATTGGTCTGGAAAGCGATGCCATCGATGACGCTGATGATGTCGACGATCTTGCGCGAAGAATCGTTGATCGAGCCCATGGTATCGACCACCTGACCGACTACGGTGCCGCCTTGCACCGCGACCTCCGATGCCGATACGGCGAGTTGATTTGCCTGGCGTGCATTGTCCGCATTCTGCTTCACGGTAGAGGTCAGTTCTTCCATCGCCGAAGCGGTTTCTTCCAGCGAGCCTGCCTGCTGTTCAGTGCGTGAAGACAGGTCGAGATTGCCGCTGGCGATTTCACTCGATGCGGTGCTGATGGTATCCGTGCCGGTGCGCACCTGGCTGACGATATTGAGCAGGTTGTCATTCATCGTCTTCAATGCGGTCAGCAACTGGCCGGTTTCATCTTTGCCGCTAGAGACGATGGTGGAGCTCAGGTCGCCCGATGCCACCGTCTCGGCAATGCCGACGGCCTGAGTCAGCGGACGCGTAATGCTGACCGTCAATAGCCATGCCAACACGCCGCCCAGCACCAGTTCAACCGCACCGAGGATGATCAGCATGCTGCGGCTGGAAGAGTAATAGTTGCCGACAGCTTCCGCCGAATTGGTGATCTCCTGCCGTTGCATGTCGCGGAACTTGGCGACTGCGTCGGTGTAAGAAATATACAAGGGCGTGAATTTTTCGGCGGTCATTTTCTTGACCGCGTCGAGGTCGCCGGCTTTTTTTACCTTGAAAATATCGTTGCGGGCGGCCTGGTACACATCACGGATTTTGTTGATCTCGGCTAACGCCGCAATTTCTTGCGGCGCGGTATTGATCTCTTCGATCTTTTTACGCAGCGGTGCGATACGGGCAGATTCAGCAGCGATTTGCGCCTGGAAAAATTGTTGTGCGTCAGGATCTTCCGTCTTGATCACAGCCAATGTGCGGATGCCGCTTTCGCGTATCACGGCCAGCCATTCGTTCGCATTGCGTTCGTTGGTGATCGAGTCACCCGTCATAGAGACAACCGCCGCATTGATCTGCTGCAGGCGCCAGATGCTAATGCCCAGCATGACGACCATCAGCATCAGAATGATGACAAAGCCGATGCCGAGACGTACGCCGATTTTTAGATTTTTCATGTTCGATCTCCTAACGAAACTGGTGAAACTCAATGCAAAAATACTCAGCCAGAAAATGGCCTGGATAAGGATGGGTAAGACAACAACAAACAAGCGGTGAAATCAGAGACAGCAATGCGGCAGCCGACGCGAAGCGAGGTAGGGCAAGGCACAACCTGTCTTGCGGGTAGCAATCGGTGCTGCGCATGCAAAGAGGAGAGGGTTTTATCAGCATCTCAATTGCTGCCTGTCGCAATGGCGGTAATCCGTGCGACGCCGTCGGCAAACAAACGCGGATGCTCGTCGGCAATTATCCTTGCCGCTCTATGGACATACGATAGGGTATTTCGCTGCTTGACTAGCAGGTGAACAGAGAGGTTTTCCCGCAGCATTTGCTTGTTTGTGCGGGATTGCAGGCGGGCAGGCGGGAAGCCGCGAGAGTGCGCCGGGCCAAATTCAGTTGGAGATTGAGCCGGGCCAGCGGCTGTGTGCTTTGAAAAGTGCGATTTCTTCTTCGATCCAGACGCGGAAATGCTGCACCTGAGGCTTCACCGCCACATCCGGCACGGTGACAAAGTAGTACGCGCGGTCGCTCAGCAGCGCTATGTCGAACAGCCGCACCAGCTCGCCGGCGGCGATTTCCTGTGACGCAATGGCATGGCGCGTCAGCGCGACACCGGCGCCGTCGGCGGCGGCGCGCAATGTCAGCGACGAATCTTCCGTCACCAGTCCACCGGCCGGATCGGGCAGGTCCAGCCCGGCCAGTGCAAACCACGGCAGCCAGGATTCCTGCAGGCCATCCATGCGCAACAGCACGCAGTCGCGCAACTGCTGCGGTGAAGAGGGCAGGCGGCCCTGGCGATAGTGCGGACTGGCAACCGGGTAATAGAACTCTTCGAGAATTTTTTCCGACTTCAGGCCCGGGTAACTGCCGAGGCCAAAGCGCAGCCCGACGTCAATGCCGTCGCGGGTCAGATCGTTGAGGTGGCTGCTGGACTGCAACACCACTTCAATCCCGGGATGGCGATCGACGAATTTCCACAGTCGCGGCGCCAGCCAGCGCGAGGCAAAGGAGGGCGGCGAAGACACCACCAGACGTTGCTGCCGGTTCTGCTCCTGCAAGGCCTCTGCTGCGCTCGCGATTTCACCGAGTGACTTGCGGATGGCCGCGGCAAAACGCTGGCCGCTGTCGGTAATGGCGATGCGCTTGCCGTTGCGAGTGAACAACAGCAATCCCAGTTCTTCCTCCAGTGCGCGGATCTGATGGCTGATCGCACCCGGCGTGACGTGGATTTCTTCCGCCGCCCGCGAAAAGCTCTCATGCCGCGCCGCTGCTTCAAAAGCGCGCAGGGCAGCGAGATTGGGTAGTTTGCGAAAATCGACCATGAAGGCGCTTATTTGTGAGAAAAATTAGCAAGAATGAGGAATATATATCGTTTTGGTTTGCCCGTGGCGCTGACTAGAATAGTTTCATCGGTCAGGCATCTTATTCGCAAAGGCCCAGTAGAAAGCCACTTTCGACCGATCAGCTATCCCGCAAACAGTAATCCTAAGAGGCAGCATCATGCAAAATATTTTCACTAGAAGGCAAATCCGGCTTCAAGCGGGCGACGTGACCTCGCTGCAGGTCACGCGTCCGATCTGCCTGCAAGTCGGCAGCGGCCGCGTGTGGATAACCATCGAGGGTGCCCGCACTGATTACTGGCTTTCCGGCGGGCAAAGCCTGGATATCCCCGGTCAGGGCCTGGTGGTGATCGAATCGGTCGACACCGCCAGCAAGCTGCATGTCGGCCTGTGCCGCCGCCATTGGCTCGTGCGCCTGACCAACGTGGTTAATGCACTGGCGGGCCGTTTCAGCAGCCGCAATCGTGCTGGCGGAGCCGCTGCAAAAATCCCCGAAGTCCCGGGAAGCTGCAGCCAGTAAGGCTTTTAGCGAAAACTTGCCGCATGGACAATCCATGTGGCGCGGGCGGCAATCCGGGATTTTCGTTACACTTGCCGTCATGCGAACCGCTCCACAGATTATTCACCGTGGCGTCGAGGCTTACGAAACCAGCTTCAACGCCATGCGCGCCTACACCGACAGCCGCACCGCCGATTCCCCCGACCAGCTCTGGATTGTCGAACACCCGCCGGTTTTCACCCTCGGTCTGGGTGCCGACATGGCCCACGTGCTCAATCCCCACGCCATTCCCGTGATCCAGACCGACCGCGGCGGTGAAGTCACCTATCACGGCCCCGGCCAGGTGGTGATCTACCTGCTCATGGATCTGCGCCGCAATCATCCCGGTGCACGCTTGTTCGCCCGCGAATTCGTGCAAAAGATCGAGCAGGCGGTGATCGACACGCTGGCGGCGTATAATCTCGCTGGTGAGCGCAAGCAGGGCGCGCCCGGCATCTATGTCAGTTCAGGGCCGTGGCAGGGCGCCAAGATCGCTGCGCTGGGATTGAAAATCCGCAGCAACGGTTGCACCTATCACGGCGTGTCGCTCAATGTAGCGATGGATCTGGCGCCGTTTTCCTGGATCAACCCTTGCGGCTACGAAGGCCTCGCCACCGTCGACATGCAGACGCTGGACGTCGCCGCTTCGCTGAGCGACGTGCAAACGAAGCTTGCCGACAAACTCGTTGAGCATTTTGCTTTTTCGCCATCCGCGTGAGATGGCATCAGACATCACAACTATGACTACCGACATCACTTCAGCCGACACCGCGCTGCGCAATCCCACCGACAAGCAAAAGGGCGCCGGCAAAACGGCCTGGATCCCGATCAAGATCATGCCGGCGGAAAAGCTCAAGAAGCCCGACTGGATTCGCGTCAAGGCCGGCTCGCCGACCACCCGCTTCTACGAAATCAAAGACATCCTGCGCGCCAACAATCTGGTGACGGTATGCGAAGAAGCGTCCTGCCCCAACATCGGCGAGTGTTTCGGCAAGGGCACGGCGACTTTCATGATCATGGGCGACAAGTGCACCCGCCGCTGCCCCTTCTGCGACGTCGGTCACGGCCGTCCCGATCCGCTTGATCCGAACGAGCCGGAAAACCTGGCACGCACCATCGCCCAGCTCAAGCTCAGCTACGTCGTCATCACCAGCGTCGACCGTGACGATCTGCGCGACGGCGGCGCCGGCCACTTCGCCGCCTGCATCCAGCGCGTACGTGAGCTGTCGCCAGAGACCCGTATCGAAATCCTGACCCCGGACTTCCGTGGCCGCATGGATCGCGCGTTGGAAATCCTCAAGATGGCGCCGCCGGATGTCATGAACCACAACCTCGAAACCGCACCGCGCCTGTACAAGGAAGCGCGTCCCGGTTCCGACTACGAATACTCGCTGAACCTGTTGAAGCGCTTCAAGGATCTGCATCCGAACACCCCGACCAAGTCCGGCATCATGGTCGGCCTCGGCGAGACCGACGAAGAAGTCCTGCAAGTCATGCGCGACATGCGTGCCCATAACGTCGACATGCTCACCATCGGCCAATACCTGATGCCAAGCGGCGACCACTTGCCGGTGCGCCGCTATGTGCACCCCGACACCTTCAAGATGTACGAAGAAGAAGCCTACAAGATGGGGTTCGTGCATGCTGCAGTCGGCGCGATGGTGCGTTCGAGCTACCACGCGGATCAGCAGGCGCACGGTCTGGTTGGTTAAATCATTTTCGCCGGCAATATCGGCATAAAAAAACGGCCTGGTTCTTCAGTGAACCAGGCCGTTTTTTATTGAGCGCCGCATTTTAAATCGTATTGCTCAGTGCGAATTTCCATCCCACATCCACGCCCACAGCCCCGGCAAATGCAGCGGTTTGGAGCGATCCGTGACGGTGCGCGCCATGACTGCGCGCTGTAATGCGGAGCTGTCATCGTAGAACGGTTTGGCGGCTACAGTCAGGCCGGTTTCCTGGGCGCTGTCGAGCAGGATCTGAAGGTATTCCTGCATGTGCCGCGAGGTGTAGCGATTGAGGTCGTGGAAAGTCACTTCCACCGGGATCACGCCATCCACCGTCGGCAGCTCACCGTCGGCGATGCGCTCGCGTACTTCCGACAACTGCCGCGCGATATTCGAGCGGCGGCGCAGGCTGAAGTTATAACCCCAGATCTTGCCGTCATTCAGGCTGACGTCTGTCATCAGTACGTGGAAACCATGCTGCTGATACGCAGCGAAAGTGCGTTGATCGAAATTCCAGAATGGCGGTCGCAAAAACGCCGGTGCCGTGCCGGTGACGGACGCAATGTCGGCGCTGCCATCGGTGAGCGATTGCTCCAGCTCCTGTGGGTTCAGATGCCGGTGATTGGTGTGTCCCGGCGTGCTGGTATGGAAACCCAGGATGTGCCCTTCATCGTGTTCGCGCTGCATGATCTTGCGACCAAGTTCGCTGCCGCCGGCGCCGTGCGCGCGGGTCTGTACAAAGAACACTGCCTTGATGCCGGGTTGGATCGGATTGTTGGCAAGATCGTCGAGAATCGATTCCGTCGGATTGAAAAAGCTGGATGCGCTGGGGCCGTCGTCAAAGGTCAGCAAGAAACGAATCGGCGCCTGTACGTGCAGGCGCTGCTCGGTCAGCGGCGTCAGCGCGATCGGCGGTGCGATGCAGCCGCTCAGAGTGAGCGTGACAGCCAGTGCTGACAATACTGACAAAGTGGCGGAAATCGGTTTCAAGATGTGGACCTGTCATTTATGCATCGATGGTGTCGACAAATCCACGGAAAAGCCGCACTGAGGCGGGGCGATTATACCTGAGGATTGTTTGCGAATTGAAGAAGCATGCGCGGCTGGAAAACCTCTGTGTCTCGCCAGCTACGCCACCGTGAGTGTCGGCGCAGGCAACGTTGGCAGAGCTCGTGGACACGATTGCAGGCCAACAATTTACGGCAGAGATTCGCGCTATCTGTGTGACCGGATCTACCAGACTATTTCATCAGTCACATCGCCTGCTTAACTCTGAACGAACGCGCTCATGGATTCTCACGAGACCGTCTTACCAGGCGGCTTTTCCTTTGTCTGAGCCGCTCGCAAGCAGATTACACGTCGCATCATCTATACTCATCGGGTCGGCCTGCCACAGGCGCATGCCGTCGACAGCATCATTCCCTTTACTTCGCCCTAGAGAGTCAGCATGCCAGTCTCTTATCTCAGAAGCCTTGCCGGACGAAATCGCACATTGACCGGCAACCGGCATCTTGCTTTCGTGCTCTCCGCGATTGCGGGGGCGATCAATGCCGGCGGCTTTCTTGTGGTCGGGCAATTTACTTCGCATATGTCCGGCATTCTGTCGCTGATGGCAGAAGATGTGGCAATCGGAGCGATCGGATTATTGATGGCGGGTGTCGCCAGTATGTTTTTCTTCATCGCCGGCGCAGCGAGTTCGGCGGTGATGATCAATTGGGCGCGCAAGCGGCATCTGGAGGCGGAATATGCCATGCCGCTGATTGCCGAGGCGATCCTGCTGCTGTTCTTCGCTCTGCTGGGCGGCAACATCACCAGCGTCGAATGGCTGTTCGTCCCCGTGACGGTGATGCTGCTGTGCTTCATCATGGGCTTGCAGAACGCCATGATCACCAAACTCTCCCGCGCTGAAATCCGCACCACGCATGTCACCGGCATGATCACCGACATCGGTATTGAGCTTGGCAAGGCCCTCTATTGGAATAGCAATCGCCATCCCGATCAGCATGTGCATGCCGACATCGCCAAGCTGAAGAATCTGTCGATGCTGGTATCGTTGTTTTTTGCCGGCGGCGTTGCCGGCGCGCTCGGCTTTCGCCACATCGGTTTCACCTTCACGCTGCCGTTGGCGCTGGCGCTGGTATTGGTGACGCTGGTGCCGGTGCTGGATGATCTGCGAAGCACTTTGAGCAGGCGGCAATAGCATGCCGGATAGTCGGTATTTATCATGCCGATAAAAAAGGCCTGCACGGATAATCCGGCAGGCCTTTTTTAATGCGGCGATTGAAGAATGTTTTAATCCGGCGCGACACCTTTATCTGCCCGACGCGACCGCAAGCGCAAGCGTTTCACGCCAACGGCGCCGAGTGTGGCGAGTCCCGCCAGCAATACCAATAGCAGTGCGACGCTGACGGCGCGATGCGTCGCTGCCCAATGCCGCGCCTTCTTCCACGCCTGCACATAGGGGAACCGTCCCGCCGCCTTGAAATCCGGCTCCACACAGTTCTGGCCGAAGTCCGCTGAAAACGGCACGGCCGCACCTTCCTTCACATAGCGGCGGTACAGCACCGGCGCCAGCTCCGCATCGTAGAAGACGAAGCTGGTGCCCTTGCACAGCACGGCGGCGAAGGCTTGCGAGCGCGGCGGCAAGGCGTCTGCCGATTTCATGATGTAGTCGGCCGCGATGTTGCGGTAGTGATAGCGCACGTTGGGTTTGCTCTCGCTGGCGGCGTAACGCTTGCGTTCGTCATCGGTGATGAACTGTCCGGGCAAGTCGGCAGCGGCGCGCTGTTCGGGTGTTTTTGCTGCAGCGGGCTTTTTGCCGGTGTCACCGGCTGGCTCTTGCACGACATTGCGGCCGGGGCCAAAGCCCAGCATGCCGTCCATGCCGGCGTAATCGGGCGCCTGTTCATAACCTATGATTTCCAGACCACGCTGACGTGCCAGTGTCGCGGCTTCGTACCAGGCCTTGGCGCGGTTCACGGCGAACCAGGCATGGCCGGCATCGTCGAGCGCATCGCCATAGGCCTTGGCGGTCGCGCGATAGCGCCAGCTTGCGAGCGTGCTCTTGCCGTCGCTGTAGTTCTGTTCCATCGGCACGTAGCGCATGTCCTTGTCGTCGGGGAAGTAGGGCAGCGCATCGGCCGCACGTCCTTCGCGTACCAGACGGCGCGCCAGCAAGCGGCGCAGATAGTCGGAGATCTGCTGAGGATGTGCGCTCAGCCATTCGTAATATTGCTTGTCAGGCGTCGTCGGAAAGTTCTGTGGCGCTGCCGGTACCGGCGTGGCAGGTGCGTGCGCATCGACATAGGTCTTCAGCTCATCCA
>Ga0207695_10006898_pt1 | contig 14612 bp, 14 predicted proteins | sample KBSC54metaG_FD_184354 | JGI IMG/M metagenome (GOLD analysis project Ga0207695, IMG submission 184354) | Corn rhizosphere microbial communities from Kellogg Biological Station, Michigan, USA - KBS C5-4 metaG (SPAdes) (version 2) | ecosystem: Host-associated > Plants > Roots > Rhizosphere > Soil... | reverse complement strand
TGTTTCCATCCAAGCGCGGAGGAGAAAAGCTCATCTATGCCAAGTGTTAAAGGTCGTGCGATGCAGGTGCCCGCTGCGGGCGGAGCGTTCCAACTCGTCGAAAAGGAATTTCCCGATCCCGGTCCGGGGCAGGTCCGCATCCGCGTTCACGCCTGCGGCGTCTGTCACTCTGACTCGCTGACGAAAGAAGGCCAATGGCCCGGCGTGCAGTTCCCCCGCGTTCCCGGCCACGAAATCGCCGGCGTCGTCGACGCAGTCGGCCCTGACGTCCCGCTCTTCAAACCGGGCCAGCGCGTCGGCCTCGGCTGGCATGGCGGCCATTGCAACTACTGCAATCCTTGCCGGCGAGGCGATTTCATCCTCTGCGAGAACCAGCCTATCAGCGGCATCAGTTACGACGGCGGATATGCCGATTACGTGATCGCTCCTGCCAACGCTCTCGCCTTTATGGCGCCTGAAATTAATGACACCGATGCCGCCCCCCTGCTTTGTGCCGGCATCACCACCTTCAATGCCCTGCGCAACTCCGGCGCGCGCCCCGGCGACACTGTCGTTATCCTCGGCATCGGCGGACTCGGCCACCTCGCCATCCAGTACGCGGCCAAATCCGGATATCGCACCGTCGCCGTCGCCCGCGGCCAAGACAAAGGCCCGCTCGCCAAACAGCTTGGCGCGCACATCTACATCGACTCCACTACGCAGGACCCCGCCAAAGAACTCCAGAAGATCGGCGGAGCCAACATCATCCTCTCCACCATCACCAGCGCCAAGGCCCTCGACTGGGTCATCGACGGTCTCGCTCCCGGTGGCAAATTCATCGTTGTCGGCGCACCCGACGGAGCCATCAACATCAACCCCTTCCCGCTCCTTCTCGGACGCCGCACCGTCGCCGGCTGGCCCTCCGGCACCGGCATGGATTCCGAAGACACCCTCAAATTCAGCGCACTCCAGGGCGTGAAATCCATGAACGAGGTCTACCCCCTCGAAAAAGCCGAAGAAGCCTACCAGCGCATGATGTCCGGCAAAGCCCGCTTCCGCGTAGTGCTCAAAATCAGCGACTAAGGAATAGCGAGTAGGGAACGAGCGGACAAGGGAACAAGAGACCCGTCATCAACAAGGAGAGACTCTACAAACCAGTGTGCAAAAGTTCTCGGACTGTGCCCCATTCATTTCGCAGCCTCACGGCGAAATGAGTGGGACCTAAAGTCGTATCTCGCGGCAACTCCTTGGTCCGTGTCCACCTCGTCCCCTTGTCACCTCGTCCCCTTGTCACCTCGTCCCTTGTCCCTTGTCCCCTGATCCCCTCGTCCCCTGCCTTATAATTCCTTCATGCAGCAACCCCCCACCTCCGCCGCATCCGCCCGCTCCCTCGGCGCGGCCGCGGCATGTGCTGCGCGTGCTGCGGCCCCGGCCGCCTAGACACGTTCCACCTCATCCCAATCCAGGCAACACTCGAAGGTCATAGCCCGCAGTCCCTATGTCCCTATGTCCCTTGTCCCTTCGTCTTACACTGGAGAGAACCATGGAAGAATTCAGCCGAATCCAGCGCCTGCCGCCCTATGTCTTCAACATCACCGGCGACATGAAAGTCGCCGCCCGCCGCCGCGGAGAAGACATCATCGACTTCGGCATGGGCAATCCCGACGGCGCCACGCCCAAGCACATCGTCGACAAGATGATTGAGGCCGCGCAGAAGCCGGTGACCCACCGCTACTCCGTATCGAAGGGCATCCCACGCCTCCGCAAGGCCATCTCCAACTGGTACCGCACCCGTTACGCCGTTGACATCGATCCCAATTCCGAGGCCATCGTCACCATCGGCTCGAAGGAGGGCATTGCGCACCTCTGCCTGGCCATCCTCGACTCGCGCGACACCGTGCTGGTGCCGAACCCCAGCTACCCCATCCATATCTACGGCCCCGTCATCGCCGGAGCCCACGTGGTCAGCGTCCCCGTGCAGGACCAGGACCAGTTCCTCAAACAGCTTGAAGAGCTGATTCCGCGCATGACCCCGCGCCCCAAGGCGCTCATCGTCAACTTCCCCGCGAACCCCACAACGCAGACCGTGGAGCTACCGTTTTTTGCGCGGCTGGTGGAGATGGCCCGTGAGTACGGATTCCATCTCATCCACGACCTCGCCTATGCCGACCTGGGCTTCGATGGATACAAGCCGCCGTCAGTCCTGCAGGTTCCCGGCGCGAAGGATGTGGCGGTCGAGTTCTTCACACTCTCGAAGAGCTACAACATGCCCGGCTGGCGCGTCGGATTCATGGTCGGCAATCCCGTCCTCGTCAACGCCCTCGCCCGCCTCAAGAGCTACTTCGACTACGGCACCTTCACGCCCATTCAGGTTGCGTCCATTCTCGCCCTCGAAGGCCCGCAGGAGTGCGTCGCCGAAATCCGCGACACCTACCAGCGCAGGCGAGATGTTCTGATCGAAGGGCTCAACCGCGCCGGCTGGCAAGTCCCTTCACCGAAAGCAACGATGTTTGTCTGGGCGCAGATCCCCGAGCCCTACCGCAAACTCGGCTCGCTCGAATTCTCCAAGCTCCTTCTCAACGAAGCCAAAGTAGCCGTGAGCCCCGGCATCGGCTTCGGCGACTACGGCGACGGCCACGTGCGCTTCTCGCTGATCGAAAACGAAGAGCGCACAAGACAAGCCATCCGCGGAATCAAGGCGATGCTCGCAAAGAATGTGCCTGTGGGAGTCTAGCCAGCGATCTCTACTTCAAGATCTGTGGGCAGGTGGCCTACTCAACAAAGCTGTGCCCCATTCATCGCAGTTTCATCGCGATGAGTGGGCGTCAAAGCCAGGTCGTCCATCCGATTCGGTTCTCGACAATCTTCCTATTCACCAATCGCGCAATCCGGAGAAGGCGATCCGAGGAAATAGTGTTCAATTTCACATGAGACCCGCTCATCGCGATAGGGCAGCGATGAACGGGGCACAGCCGAGCTGTTCATCTCAGTCTCGTCGCGATCAGGGGACATCGAAGTTCTCGCCGTCAACTCCGACTCGATCTCGACAACTCCCTGCTCTCCCATTACGTAGTGACGAAAACTGCTCCATCGATATAGCTCAGGCGAGGTCACCAACCCGCGCTTTACAGGATTGCGATGGATATAGTGAATCACTTCGGAGCGGGCATCTTCTCCATGCACATTTCGGTCAAAATAGCGTTCCTGCCAGAAACAGTCGCGATCCCCACGCAGCCTTCGCGAAGTCGTCTGCTTGAGAGCCTTCAGCAACTGAGCCAACACAATAGATGGAGGCTCGTTGATAAGTAAGTGCACATGCTCAGGCATCAAGACGTAGGCGTAGATCCTCGCCTGGTGGCGTGCTCTGGTGTTTTCCAGTTCTGCCAGAAAGGTATCTTTGCTCTCTGATGTCGTCAGCAGCGGAAGCCGGTGAAAGCAGCTGAATGTGATGAAGTGAAGAGCTTCGGATTTCTGAAACCGCTTCAAACCGTAAGGCATGATTTGCATTATTGATTCGAAGACCGCATGAAGCTTGTGATCCGGCTCTCTTTCGCCTCCAGAGTCCCTCCTTGCGTTTGCAGTCTAATTCGCACTTTCAGTCACAATGGATCTGTAGGGAGAAATGAGGCAATGGCCGCGCATAACTTCATACGTGGCTCCAGCCTTCGCATGAGAGAGCACTGGTCATGGATCATTGACCGCTGCCCGTCTCAGGCCAGTCACCGTGAACTGCAACTAACTTCAATCGGAAGAAATACTTACAGCTTAAGTTTAATCATGCCAAATATTTAGCGCCACCCCCCACTCCGCAGCCTGTTGAAAGCAGAGTTCTTGTTCACAAGCTGTGGGGGGGAGGGGGGCAGGAGTTTCTATGTACAACGAATGTCGTCATATTCTGCTCAGCGGGCACAAATGCCGCGCAGCAGCCCTCAAGGGCAAAGCGTTCTGCTATCACCACCTGTTCTCGCGACGGCTTGCGCGCACCGCACCTGCCTCCTCCGAACCTCTCGTGTTGCCTTCCATCGAAGAGCCGTCCGGCGTCGCCGCCGCTCTCAATCAGGTTCTCCGGCAACATGCCAGCAATCGCATGGATCGGCAGAAGGCCCAGACTCTTCTTTATGGGCTCCAGATTGCCGCATCGCTCGTCAGGAAGTCCGACTTCCAGCAGCCTCCAGGACAGACGGTTCGCGAAGTCTGCGAGGACGAGGATGAGGGCTTGATCGCTCCTGAAGCGACCTCCTGCGAGCCACCCGAGGACTGTGCCAACTGCGAAAAGCGCGGAAAATGCACAACCTGGCAGGTCTCCAACTCTGATTTCCCGGGAGATTTCTTCTCGCCCCCGCCGACCTACAAAGCAAAAGACGTTCGCAGCCGCATCGCACTCAGAATCGCAAGAGACAAGCGTCTTCAGGAGCGTCGTCTCGAGTTAAATCGACTGTTCCACGGCGTCGACTCGGATTACGACTGAGTTCAATCGTGAAGTCGTCCGGACCTTGGGCCGCGCGTGCGCGGTCTGGGTCCGGAAGGTAGATGGCCTTGCTTGCACCTGGGGTTTCGCCTAGTTACTGGCCGCCTCAGATACGAGTAGCCTAGCCGGGCGTGAGGTCCGGCAGACGGATCGAACTCCGCGCAGATGGTGGAAGGAAGGCGATGTCCAGTCCCAGATCTGCGCTCGTGATTGAGAATAATCCTAAGGATTTGTTTGCCGCCGCTTCTGCGGCTCGCGAAGCCGGTGTCAAGTCAATCGTTTCATTCGAATCCAGCTCAAAAGCAGTCCAATTCCTCGACCTGTGCCTCGCCGGCCAGAGGGTCCTGCCCGATTTGTTCATCGTCGACCTGGACCTGGGACAGGAAAGCGGGTACGAAATCCTCCGCTACCGACGGACCACAAATTCACTTGCAAGCACTCCATTGATCGTCTGGTCGGTGCTCGGACAGGATCACGAGCAGTTTTGTGAGGTATTCAAAGTCGACCGCTTCGTATCGAAATCAGAAGGCAAAGAAGCCTTGAAGGATGCGATACACGAAGTGCTGGCATGTCTGCTGAAGTGAGGTCGTCCCTGCTGCCCGAAACGTCGCCCTAAACGGTCTCCGCGAAGGGGACTGACAACTTCGACAGGTAGGCGAGCCACTGGTTCACGATCTTGTGGCTCGGTTCGCCCGTTTCGACTTGCTTCTGGACTTCAAGAAGAACCGTGCTGTACTCCTCAAGCTGAGCGCCGTTGAGGTTCAGCTTTTCGATCTCGGAGGCATATTTGTCGACGAGTTTGTAGAGGGAGTACACCGTCTGCATGAGTTCATCTTGACTCAAAGCAGGTGTGGAATACCGGGTAACTACTCAGATGAACAAAGGTAATCACGTTACTGTGATTCGAGAACGAGAGAACAATTGAGCAGGGCGTTGCGACCAATCAACCCAAGCACCAGGGTTCCTGACTGAAGAAGTTCGAATGGGGTTTTTGCTTGTCAGGAGAATGGATGGAAGCTGTTTTCAAGGAATGAATGCACATTTCGTTCTCATAGGATTCGAGTGCATTCTCGTGCTGAATTCGAGTTGGTTCGGGCTACAATCGCGACGCTATGAAGGCGTATGTCGTAAGTCGCGAGATCGATGGGCAGGAGGGCTGGCTGCTCGATATCCGATTCGGTCCGCAGCCCTCGCCTCAGTCACGCTACGATTCGCGGTCGATCGCCCAAGCCGACTGCTCCGCGCTGAATCGGTTCGTCATCTGCTCCGATGTGGATCACCGATGCTCGTTCACGGTAGATGAGCTGCCGGATGGGAAATTCGGAATCATCTGCGTATGCCATCCACTCGACACACACTGAAAAGCTTCAGGGTGCTACGAACTGGAAGACTAGCTGCGCGATCTGATAGCTTCCCTCTCCCAAAAAGCTACGGCCGGGACTTGGCGTCCCGGCCGTAGTTGCTTCTGCCATGCGGCCTTCCAGGAAAACTAAGCCTTGGCGGTGATCGCCTTGAGGCGGGCATTGAGGCGCGCCTTGTAACGAGAGACGGTGTTCTTGTGCAGCACACCCTTCTGAACGCTCTTATCGAGAGCGGAGACGGTCTCGCGGAACTGGGTCTGGGCGGCCTTGGCGTCACCCTTGGAGATGGCCTCGCGGAGAGCGCGGAGGCTCGTGCGTACGCGCGTACGATTGGTGCGATTCACCCCGGTGCGGGTCTCGGTCTGGCGGGCGCGCTTCAGCGACGATACATGGTTTGCCATTCTGCTTCCTTCGTCTAAAGCCCTGAATTGTCAGGGAAAAAGTGGTTGGGCCTGGTCTCAGGCCGGATGCGGATCAGAATGCAAGCACACCGCATCCCTCGCAAGTTCCTAGTCTACGGGAAAGTGGCAGGCCGGTCAACGAATTGAGCTGGCGGGAATTGCGCCAGGGAACGGGGGCCGGTCACAAAAAGTTGCTTTTGGGGTTCCCGTCCGAGCCGTTTTGGGCACAGAATATAGGCGGAGGATTAAGCCATGGAGCGCTTTATTCAGCTCAATCTCCGCAGCGATAGCGAGAAGGCCGCGGCCGACAATTCTCCCAACCCCACCGGTTATAGAGAGCCCGAGATCTCTCCGATGGGCAGCAAGCGACTGAACAAGATGCTCAAGAAGGCTGCGCACAAGGCGTCATCAGAATATGGGCGCAGCGGCCGGGGCGGCATCTTTTCGAAATAGGGCCCGACGAACTGATCTGTACGAATTTCGATGAGCCCGGGCAGAGTGTTCAAGCAGGGCACTCTGCCCGGGCGCTCGTCGTATCTAGGATGTGTGCGCTCGGCGAAGCCGGGGTCCGCAGGTATTTCGTCGGCCTCGAAGCCAGATCCGAGCTTTCCCAAAATGGGCAGGGTCCCTGCGGTAACACCAAGGTAACCTACATCTAACACCTGAGTGACCAGCTTCACAGGTCATTGTGAGTACCCCAGCTACGCTTACCCTCGCTGGACTCATACTATCCGCCTCTATTTCTCCCGTTGAGAAAGGCCCAGGATAGGATCTGCCCCGCTACTTCGCTCAGGGGTACGTTAAATTGCACTTTATAAGGATCTTATTTCAGTATCTCTCTTCGTTTTTTGTCAGCTTTCCAAAACAAAACGCAAATCGGCCCGCGCTTGGGTTGATTGCTGCACTGGTGGGATTCACCGTGGTGTTCCAGGGCTGCGGTGCGCCCACCTATGCCAGCATGTCGCGAGCAGCCACGGGTCAAATCGCACTTGAGGATGCCAGCGGCCCTGTAGCGCCGGCGGAAAGCGGCAAGGCTCGGGAGGTCCGCTTCGTTGCGGCGAATGACCCGACCCCTGCGATGCGTGGCAGCCACGGCGCGGTCGGGGCCTACACGGATTCACAGGGAGCAGGGAATTCTTCGATCAGTGCTGATGGTGCGTATGCTGTCAAGCCGGTGTCTTCGTTGAAAGTGAGGAAGCAGGTGCAGCTGCAGTCGCTGACTTGCGCCAATCAGACGATGACGGGAGCAGGAACGACATCATGCACCGTTACGTTAAGTTCCGGCGCGCCGAGCGGCGGTTTCGCGGTGGCGTTGAGCAGCAATAATGCAGCAATGTCAGTGCCGGCGTCTGTGATGGTGCCAAGTGCGGCATCGGCGGCTAGCTTCACGGCCACCGTGGCCGCGGTAAGTACAGGTCAGATGGCGAGCATTGCAGCCAGCGGAAATGGGTCGATCAAGACCTTCGGAATACAGTTGAATGCCAGCACTCCGTCTCTTTCTCTGAGCAGCTCTACGGTCGCGTTTGGCGGAGTGAATGTGGGGCAAACTGCAACGAGCACAGTAACTCTGACGTCGTCCGGGAACGCGCCTTTGACGATTTCTTCGATCTCACTTGCGGGATCGCTGTTCAAGGCAACTGGTGTGACAACGCCCCTGACACTGAATCCAGGGCAAAGCGCGGCGTTGACGCTGCAGTTTTATGCAGACCACGTGAGCTCGTTCAGTGGAATCGTCACGATCTCCAGCAACTCGACACAGGGTTCTGCGACGATCAATATGAGCGGCGATGGAGTGGCTCCAGCGTTGAGCGGGCTGGCGTGCAAGGATGCGACAGTGACCGGGGCTGAAGCTGACGCGTGTTCCGTAAGCCTGACGGCGGCGGCTCCGAGCGGAGGTGTGGCCATCGCGTTGAGCAGCAGTAATGCGGTTGTGTCTGTGCCGGCGTCCGTTACGGTTCCGGCGGGTGCCTCGTCTGCCAACTTCTCGGCAGCGATTAGCGCGGTGACCAGTTCCCAGACGGCCAGCATTACAGGAACAGCGAACGGCTTAACAAAGAGCTTCGCAATTCAATTGAATGCCGGTACGCCCTCGCTCTCGCTGAGCAGTACCAGTGTGTCGTTTGGGTCAGTAGCTGTGGGGCAGACCGCGACGAAGACGGTCACGTTAACCTCGTCCGGCAATGCTCCGTTGAACATCTCGTCGATTTCTGTTGCCGGATCTCTGTTCAAAGCGACAGGTCTGACCACGCCTATGACACTGAATCCGGGGCAGAGTGCGACGCTGACGCTTCAGTTCTATTCGGACCACACGAGCTCCTTCACAGGCACCGTGACGATCTCGACGAATTCGACCCAGGGCGGAGCGGCGATCAGCATGAGTGGTGATGGAGTTCCATCGCTCAGCGGCCTGACGTGTGACACTCAATCCTACGCGGGTGCGGGAACCGACTCCTGTCTGGTGAGCCTCTATGGAGCGGCACCGTACACTGGCTTCACCGTATCGCTTTCAAGCAACAACTCTTCGATCACGCTTCCCGCGAGCGTAACAGTCCCGTCGGGCGCGATGAGCGTGGGTTTTTCGGCCGCTGTGAAGACCGTGAGCACAAGCCAGTCGGCGGTGCTGACGGCGACAGCCGGTGGGATCGCGAAGACTTTCACCGTGCAACTGGGACCGTCAAGCACAATGTTGACGGCGAATGCGTCGAGCATCCCATTCGGAAGTGTGCTGATCAACTCTCCGGCGGAGCAGTCGGTAACTCTCACGGCATCGGGGACATCGCCGGTGACGATCAGCTCAGTGGCCATTACCGGTAATGGATTCACGAATTCGGGATTGACGGCTCCGATGACGTTGAATCCGGGGCAGACAGCGGTGCTCAATGTGCAGTTCACACCGACGGGTTCGGGAAGTTACTCGGGGCAGATCACGATTGCGAGCAATTCCAGCAGCGGCAATGTCACGATCGGACTGAACGGCACCGGCTACGGGCACAAGGTTCTGTTGAACTGGAATGCTCCCTCGTCGGGCGGTGTAACCGGTTACAACGTGTACCGGGTTGCAAGTGGGAGCACCAGCTATCAGCGGGTGAATTCTGCCACTGTCTCATCGACTACGTTTACGGATGGGAATGTGAAAAGCGGCACTTCGTACACCTACTACGTCACGAGCCTGGATGGGTCGGGGCTGGAGAGCGTGCCGTCGAATACGACTGTGGTGGGAGTTCCTACTCCGTAGAGCAAAACCCACTCGCCCTAGCCCTGTCATTCTCTGGATGACAGGGCTTCAGCCTTTTAAGCGGAGAATCATCCAGAAAATCGCTAGTCAACCTGATCGACCATCGTTAGCATAAGGGCATTTCCTGGAGGTTCTCTGAGCACGACGCACCGTCTTCCTCCGGTGTGGCTGATGGGGTTGACCAACGCCACACTGGGATTCGCTAGCGGCACCATGAATTTCGTGATGCCGCAGTTGATGGCGAGCGTGCATATTCCTGAGCCGAAGATCGCGCTGATCACGGCCATCGCGGTTTCGCCGAATTTCTGGTTCGTGCTGTTCGGGCCGATTCTGGATGTGCGGTTCAGCAGGCGCTGGTATGCGACGGTGACGGCGGCGCTGTCGGGCGTTGCGGGCGCGGTTGCAGTGCTGAGCCTGCATCATCTCATCGTGCTGCAACTGGCGATGGTGGTGTGCAACGCCGCTGCAATGCTGTCGAGTTCGGCGCTGGGCGGATGGCTTTCAAATATTGTTCCGGACGAGCACAAGAATCCACTGAGTAAGTGGATGAACATTGCGCTGGTGAGCGGAACAGGCGTGATCGTCGGGCTGGGTGGGGAGTTAGTACGCGGTCTAGGGAGGATGCCCGCCGGGCTGCTTCTGGGCGCGCTGATCTTTTTTCCAGCCTTGGCGTTTGTGCTGGTTCCAGCGCCTGGACCAGATAAGAGGTTAGCGGGCGAAAGTTTTGCGCAGTTCAATCGCGACGTGATTGCGCTGTTGAAGAGGCGCGAGGTCGTGATGGTGCTTCTGCTGTTCCTGTCACCGTGCAGTTCGTTCGTACTGCCGAACTTGATGGGTGGGTTAGGTGCGGACTTTCATGCGTCGGCGCGGGCGGTGAGCTTCTGGGGTGGTGTGGGCGCATTTACTCCGGGACTGCTGGGATGTTTCGTGTTTCCGCTGATCGCGCGGAGAGTCAGGCTGCGATTTTTCTATCTGGCGAACGGGATTCTGGGGTGCCTGTTTACGCTGAGCCTGGTGATGATGCCACACACCACCGCGACGTATGCAGGAGCGTTGTTTGGGGAGTACCTGTTCCAGGCGGTGGCGTTTTCGATCCAGATTGGGATTGTGTTTGAAGCGATCGGGCCCAACAATCCGCTGGCGGCGACAACGTTTTCATTCTTGACAGCCGCTACGAATGTCCCGGTGACCTATGTGACGCTCATTGATGGCCGGGCGTATGCGAGGGCTGGAATTACGGGAACGCTATTCGTGGATGCGGCGATCGGGATTGTGACTTGCCTGGTGGCTGGGGCATTGCTCGCACGGCTGGATACGAGAAGAGCGCGGGTCGATGCGGGAGTAGCTGTACAGGAGACGGTTCGAGAAGAGGCGTGAGAACCGGGCAAAGCTGTTAAGTTCATCAGGGCCAATGTCATCCCAAGCGACGTCATCTTTGTGCGCAGCGAACTGCTTAGACCGTATCCAGATGGTGACCAATTTTCATGAACTTTATGTTGGGTGGGATTGACGGATTCTGAGACCGGCGCTACTCTCTCCCCATACACGCCACTTTGGTTGCCTGCGCCAATACGAAGTTCTTCGGGACGGTTTCCAATCGAGTGCGCTCCGTGCGTGTTTCATGCCGGGTTCTCGGCAGAAAATTTCACCCAATTTCACCGATGCAACATCCAATAGACAGCCGCATTCTGCCTTTCGGGGCGGAGCTAGGGAGGAACTCTGAACGCTGATCTGGAGATCACGCCAAATCTTGAGCCCCTTTTTGGGACCCGCGATGAAAACCTCAGACTGATGGAGGATTCACTCGGAGTCAGAATCGATTTGAGGTCTGACGCCGTGCACGTGGAAGGGCCGGACGAAGCGGTCGCCAGGGTCCAGCGAATATTTCAGGACTTCGAGTCGCTGCGACGTCAGGGGATCAATCTTCACAACGGCGAATTGAATGGGATGCTGCGGCTGGTGGTCGCAGATCCGGCGATCACTCTGCGCTCGCTCGCGGACGCCGGCAAAGCTCGCTCAAATGGGATCAAGCGTGCGGTGCAGCCGCGATCGCTGAATCAGCGGAAGTACATTGAGGCCATCGAGCAGAACGACATGGTGTTCGGTGTGGGTCCGGCGGGTACTGGCAAGACTTACCTGGCGGTAGCCATGGCAGTGGCGGCGATGAATGCCAAGAAGGTGAGCCGGATTGTGCTGGTGCGTCCCGCGGTGGAAGCCGGCGAACGGCTGGGCTTTCTACCCGGCACCCTACAGGAGAAGGTGGACCCATATCTGCGTCCGTTGTATGACGCGCTGTATGACCTGCTCGATCCAGAGAAGGTCGACAAGATGCTCGAGAAGAACATCATTGAGGTAGCGCCGCTGGCATTTATGCGCGGCCGTACTCTGAATGATGCCTTCATCATCATGGACGAGGCGCAGAATACGACCATAGAGCAGATGAAGATGTTCCTGACGCGTATGGGGAACAACTCGAAGGCCGTGATTACGGGAGATATTACGCAGATCGATTTGCCGAATCCGCGGAAGTCGGGGCTGCTGGACGCGATCAACATCCTGGATGGTGTGGAAGGAATCTCGTTCTGCCACTTCGCGGATGGCGATGTGGTACGGCATGCGCTGGTGCAGCGGATTGTGCGCGCCTACGATGCATCCAAGCCGCAGCAGCAGGAACTGCCGTTGTCGATTGGCGAGGCGATGGAGCCGCCCAAGGCCGACCAGCAAGGAACGCAGCAGTCGGCTTCGGCGCATCAGCCGAAGCCGCAATAGGGCGCTCAACCAAAGTGAGAACCAGAGGGCGGGACAGCGATGCTGTTGCCGCCCTTTTTGCGTCCTGTATACTCGCGGGCAAAGAAGCTGCGCGTGGCGCACAGGAGCGTAAATGTCTATATCTCTCAGTCGACGCAATTTGCTGATCCGGTCTGCTGCTGTGGCTGCGGGCGCGCAGGCGGTTGGTGTGAGCCGGCTTTTTGCAGCGGATGCTGCTGAGCCGAAGCCTGGCGTACAGATGTACATGGTGGCGGCGGACTTCAAGAAGGATCCGGCGGGGACCCTGAAGCAATTGGCTGCGATGGGGTACGGGTATGTCGAAGCGTTTGCGATGGCGATCAGCAATGTTGGCGAGTTCAAGAAGATGCTTGGGGATGCGGGGTTGGGTTGTCCCGCGGGGCATTTCGGGTTCGGGTTTATGCCGACGGAGAAGGTGCTGGACCAGGCTGGCGAACTCGGGGTTAAGTACGTGATCAGCTCGGTGCTGCCGCCAGGGCCGCCGAAAGAGGGCGGTGCGGCTGGAATCATGGCGAAGATGAATCAGCTGACGGCGGATGATTTCAAGAGCATGGCCGCCGCGGCGAACCAGATCGCGGAGAGCGCGAAGCGGCATGGGCTGGTGTTCGCGTATCACAACCACAATGTGGAGTTCCGGAAATTTGAGGGCGGGCAGACGGGGTACGACATTCTGCTGAAGGAAACCGATCCGGCGCTGGTGAAGCTGGAGGTGGACGCCGGATGGGTGGCCGCGGGAGGCGGCGATCCGGCGGCGTTGATTGCGGCGAATGCGGACCGAGTGAAGCTGATGCACTTCAAGGATTTCAGCACGGTAACTCCGCCGATTAATGAATTAGGGCCTGCGGCTGGGGGACATATCGTGGACCTGGGGACGGGCGTGGCTCCGTTGAAGGCTGCGTACGCAGCGGCGAAGAAGGCAGGAGTGGAGTACTTCATCGTGGATCACGATCCGCCGTTCAAGGGGAAAACTGCGCTGGAGGCTGCGAAGCTGGATTACGCGTATGTGGCGGGGTTGATGAAGGCTTGAGGCGCCCGTCGCATAAAATGTAGGGACCGGGACCGGATGGTTCGGTCCTGCGAACGATGATCATCCTTGACCCAGACCTGGAGTCTGACCGATCGGTGAAGAGGTCAGCAGCCCCAATCCCCCGGGCTCCATCCCGCGACAACCGAATTCCGTCTGCGCGAGCGCTGGCGCGGTTTCTGCATGAGGCGCAGGCTGCCGCGAAGCTGCGGGGCGAAGTTTCGGTTCTGCTGACGACGGATAATGCGATTCGACGGTTGAACCGGCAGTTTCGCGGGAAGGACAAGTCGACGGATGTGTTGTCGTTTCCGTCGTATTCCCCGGTTCCGAAAGACAAGGCATTCGACAAGCTCAGGACAGGCTCGGGGGGACCTAGATATAGACTCCCAGAGTTGGCCGGAGATCTGGCGATCAGTGTTCAAGCGGCGCGGAAGCAGGCTGCGGCGCTGGGGCATGCGCTGGCGATCGAGATCAAGGTGCTGATGCTGCATGGGCTTCTTCACCTGGCGGGGTATGATCACGAGACGGATGATGGAGAAATGGCGCGGCTGGAAGAGAGGCTGAGAGCGAAGCTGCGGTTGCCGCACGGGCTCATTGAGCGGAGTTTGCGCGCATGAGCTGGACGACTGTTCTGCTGCTCGTGCTTGTGGCGTTGATCGATACGTTTGCGGCGTATATCAGCCGTGTCTATTCGGAATTCGGCAAGATTCTGCCCCGCGAGGTGCAGGACAATCTCGACGAGTGGGAAGAGAAAGTTGAGCCGCTCATTGGATTAACGAGGGAGCATGCGGCCCTTTGCGCGGCTGTATTGCAGCAGTTGACGCTGGGCACGATTGCGCTGGCGATTGGGGCAGTGTTGTTCGATCGGGCTCCCCATGCGGCGAGGCCAACCTTTGCAGAGATTACGCAGGCAGTGCTTGTGGTGCTGCTGGTTCTGTTGTTCTGCAACCAGATTCTGCCGAACCTTCTGTTCACGCAGACAAAGGGGAGATGGGCGGCGAAACTGGTGTGGCCGATTCGGCTGCTGTTGTGGATGATGACTCCGATTACTGCTGTGATTCGGTTCTTTTTTTCACTCGCTGCCCTGGCGGAGGCACCGGCTGCCACGGCGGAGGAGCCGGCACCGGATGTGGAGTCGCTGCTGGAAGCGGGGGAAGAAGAGGGAATTTTGGAGGAGAGCGATCGCGACCTGGTGCGGTCGGCGGTGGAGTTTGGCGATAAGCTCGTGCGCGAAGTGATGACGCCGCGGCCACAGATCTTCGCAGTGCAGCAGTCAATCACGCTGGAGACGTTTCTTGAAAAGCTGAAGGAGCACAATTACTCGCGCGTGCCGGTGTATGACCGGACGCTCGACTCG
>Ga0207695_10006896_pt1 | contig 14612 bp, 14 predicted proteins | sample KBSC54metaG_FD_184354 | JGI IMG/M metagenome (GOLD analysis project Ga0207695, IMG submission 184354) | Corn rhizosphere microbial communities from Kellogg Biological Station, Michigan, USA - KBS C5-4 metaG (SPAdes) (version 2) | ecosystem: Host-associated > Plants > Roots > Rhizosphere > Soil... | reverse complement strand
GCGGGCCAACTTTTTCAGTTGATGAAAATTCTCTCCAGCGGGAGCTTTGGCTCTGAGCCAGGACGGCTTAGGTTGTCGCACTGCTGGCCCAAGTTCAATCTGCACCAGCTCCGAGGAACCGTCCATGTCAATATTCTACAGGAGCCCGAGCGCCACACTTGTCCTCGGCTAAAGTCAAACTGTATATACTGGTTCACGCTCGGGCGGTTCGCGGACAATGGCAAATCATCAGCAGCATAAGTGCAGGTTACCTCGATTTCGCTAGCGTCCTTATGCTCTCTTAAACTATTAACTATTACGCCGTTTATCACCGTCGGGCCGCAAGGCAGTTGTGCATTCCTGAAGCAACTTTTTGCTTTAGAGCCAAGCCGATTTACGCATCCAAGTACGCGCAATGACCTTCTCGCTTCGAGGTGTTGCCTGGACGGCCTTCGCCGTCGCCGTCGTATTGCTGGTAGGAAGCAGCATTTTTCTGCTTCGTGCAACCCACGCTTTGTTTGACAGCGAAGCTCTGGTCTCTCGTACTCGCGAAGTTCAAACCGCTGTTGAGAACCTCAGTTCCCAGGTTTTCCAGCTCACCAACTCGCGCCGCGGCTTTGTTATCGCCAATGACGAGGCGTTCCTCGATGACTACCATGCCGCCGTAGCGCTGATTCCGGGCGATTTGGCACGGCTGCGGCGCCTCACAGCTGACCGGCAAGAACGCCAGCAGGAACTCAACAACGTTTCTTCCGATATTGATGCGCTCCAAAAGCTCATTAGCCAGTCGCTAAACTCTCGCATCACCGGCACTTCGACCAGCGAATCAGAAATTCGGATTACGCGCCAGACCGCAGCTATCGCGAACCGCGTCGAGACGAGTCTGCAGAGAATGCGGGACGAAGAAGATCAACTGCTGGCAGAGCGCCAGACTGCCTCCCGCACCAATTATCGGCACACACTGCGTCTTATCTTTGCCTCTTTCATCATCGCGCTCATGTTGCTGTTAGCGGAGATGTTCCTGCTTAGCTATGAGTTCACCCGCCATCGCCAGACCGAATATGCGGCCCGCCAGAGCCAGGAAATCGTCAATGCATTCTTCTCATCTTCTGCTATCGGTTTCGGCATTCTGGACTCGCAATTTCGTTACACGCGTGTTAACGATGTTCTGCCGAGAATGGCCGGCCTGCAGCCGGCGGACCTCCTGGGCACACCCGTCTCGAGAGTTTTTGGGGAGACCGGCAAGCAGGCGGAAACCCTGCTGAAAGAAGTGATCGAGAGTGGCCAATTGGTTTTGGACCGCGAAGTGTCGGGCGAATTGCCCGGCAAGCCCGGCGATCCGCGCCACTGGCTGGTAAATTATTTCCCCATTCGTGAAGACGGCGGCACCGTCACCCAGGTTGGTGTCACCGCGGTGGACGTCACCGCACGGCGCAACGCTGAGGATGCGTTAAGAACCCTGAGCGGCAGGCTGCTCGGAATTCAGGACCAGGAACGCAGAAGGATAGCCCGCGAACTTCATGACAGCCTGGGGCAATATTTGGCGGGTCTGAAGATAGCAATCGACATGTTGAGTTCTCGTTCTGCGGAAAAAGATCCGTTGCTGGTGGAATGCGCCGATATTCTCGAACGAGCCATTGTCGAAACTCGTACTCTGTCTCACCTCCTTCATCCGCCCCTGCTCGACGAAGCTGGCTTTGCTTCTGCGGCCAGTTGGTTTGTGACCGGATTCTCCCAACGCAGCGGCATCCCTGTCTCTCTCGACTTGCCTCCGGACTTGCAGCGGCTTCCGGACGTAATTGAGATCGCCCTATTTCGTGTGCTTCAGGAAAGCCTTACAAATGTGCATCGCCACTCGCGCGCCAAATCCGCGGAGATTAGCGTCGATCTAGATGCCGAGCAGGTCACAATTGAGATTCGCGATCATGGACGCGGCATGCCTCCCCACATCATCAGGCAGATCGAAGCAGAAACCAGCAAATTAGGAGTTGGTCTGGCTGGCATGCGTGAACGAATTCACGAACTCGGCGGAAGGTTTGTGGTTTCATCGAACGATCGCGGGACAACGGTTCAAGCCACTATTCCACTGGGTATCGATCACGGAGCGCCAGTGCGAGTCGGGACCGAGCACATCGCCTGAGAACGGTCGAAAAAATAAGCTCACCCTCATGAGCTTGAGGGTGGACGATTTAACTTGCGAGCTTGTTTTCTATTTAGCTGGCTTTGCGATTCAGATCGCGATCTTTTTCGGACTTAGCGCCACGTTCGCGCAGAGCGTCGTTCTCGTCGCGTAGCGACTTGTTCCAATCTTCTACCTCGCGCTGCGCCTGATCTTTGGCGATTCCGTATCGCTCCTGAACTCTGCCGACCAGCTTGTCGCGTTGCCCTCCGACCACGTCCAAATCATCATCGGTGAGTTTGCCCCAGCGCGTCTTGGCTTCGCCCCTCATCTGCTTCCATTTTCCTTCAACCTGGTCCCAATTCATGAGTCCCTCCTCATATTTGCGTCCAGGCAAAAGCCTAGCCGCCCCACAATGACCGCGGCAATACAGGGAACACTCCATTAACAGAGCTGAAGACACGGATTAAAGCAGAGCTGGCGTGAGTTGATGGACAGAAAATCTGCGGAATCCCGCAGCCGGAGAAACTCGGAGTGATCTCCGGAATGTTGATATTGATTTAGAGAGCTGCTAGCTGATAGCTAACAGCTACTCAGCTTTCTAAATACGACTCCACCCATTCCTTAACTTTCAAACGGCGGGCGTCACCGCGATCGAACCGAACCCCAAAGGTCTTGTCGGCAGCTTTTGTCCAACTCACGTTACCGCGCACCCAAACTCTAGGGAGTGTAAGCAGCGCGAATGAAACTTCCACTGGCAAGCCAGAGGCAACCTCTTGCGCACACTTCAGCGACATGCCGCCACTGCTCACCTCAACGCTGCTGGCTTCGAACTGGCGATGGTTCGACCCTGCCAACACCGAAACCTGCGTGATCACGGGGACCCGGGCGTAGCGGCGGAATTCATGTAGCACCAACATCTGCGTCGAGCGTACGAGCTTCATTGCTGCCGGGCGCTCTAGAGGTTCATGGAAAATTGCGTTGATGCCAAATTGCGAAAGGTTGAGCGCCTCTTTGATCGTGCCCCCCAGCCCGTAAATCACCATGCGGCTGTTCGAACGCGACCGTCGCGCCGATTCCAACACCGTCGTCGCTTTGCTGCCAACGCGGACCACGCATGCTTCAAATTTTTCACTGGCCAGTCGCTCAGCTCTCTCGCCGGTCATGGCCACGCTGTCTATACCAAATTGCCGGAAACATTCTGAGAGCAGGCTGCGCGAAGTTTCATGCAAATCTACGAGCGCCGCTCGCGCCGAAAACTTTCTAGTGGGGGAAGGAGCTACAAGAGAGTTTCCCAAGGTATTCTCCATTGATTGGTTTGCCTGAATCGCTAAATAGTTCTATCGGCTGGCGCGGATGTACTATCAGTCGTTGGCTCTTGCTGATTCCGTCTGGTTGTACGCCCATCCACGTCATCCGCCGAAACCCCATTCTGGCGCGGGAAGTCGGCCAGCGCAACCGTGCATTAGGACACTCCGCAGTACAAAGGTGCCATTACCCGGATGACCATTGACGCGTTACGGGTAACGACAAAAATTTCCTGCAAAACCAGAAGAAATCGGTGAATTAAACGATGCGGACGCCCCAATTCGCTCCGTTTGCGCCGCAATTCCGGGCAGCCGTTTTGGCACAAAAAATCTGCAACTAGGTCAACTCGGCTGTGGTATTATTCGCGGCCATGCGGTTTCGCGCATACTTCACGATATGCGTATGCCTGCTTTTCGCAGCCAGCGCCTTCGCCGCCGACGAAGACGGAGCACCCGCTCCACGTTTCCGCGCCAAAACCACCTCTGGCGAGAGTTTCAACAATGAGTCCATCAAGGGCAAAGTCGTGCTGCTCGAATTTTGGACCACATGGTGCCAGTACTGCCATCAAGAGGAAGCTTTGGTCGAAGAAGTCAATAAAGAGTTCGCCGGGAAGGGCTTAATTGTGCTGGCGATCGACGTAGCCGAATCCAAGAAAACCGTTAAGAAATATCTCGAACAGCATCCGCGCTCTTGCCGCATCGTGCTTACCGAAGACACCAATCTCGCTGCGATGTATCAGGCCAACGCTTACCCGATTTATGTGGTGATCGATCGTGACGGCAACATTGCCGGTGAACAGCGCGGGGCTGCAGGCGAACGTGCTTTGCGCCGTCTACTGGCCAACGCCGGAATCGAATCTATCGAATCCAAAGATAAGGCCGACGATAACTAACCCTGCAGTCGGGCCGTCGTTCGCGTTCCCCGAGTCAGCGATATAATCCGAAATCGACGTCCATGAAATTCTCCAACTTTTGGTTTCCGCTGATCTTAACTGCCGCGACATTCGCCGCTACGGCCCCGACTACCTTCACTAACCCGTTGTTGCCCACCGGTCCTGATCCCTGGGTTGAGTACAAGGACGGCTGGTACTACTACATGAACACCACCGCGAAGAACCTTACGGTGTGGAAGACGCGCAACGTAGCAGACCTGAAGTCAGCGCCGAAAAAAATTGTCTGGACCCCGCCTGCCACTGGTCCTTACTCACACGATATCTGGGCGCCGGAAATTCATTTTCTGCGCGGCAAGTGGTACATCTATTTTGCCGCTGATGCGGGCACCAATCAGACCCATCGTATCTGGGTCATCGAAAACGCATCGCCTGATCCGCTTGAGGGTGAATGGAACTTCAAAGGCAAGCTTGCCGATGCAGCCGATAAGTGGGCGATCGACGCGTCTGTCTTTGAAGACCAGGGATGGCTCTATGCCATATGGTCGGGTTGGCAAGGGGATGAGAACGGCACTCAGAGCATTTACATCGCGCGGCTAAAAAATCCCTGGACGGTCGAAGGACCGCGTGCCCGCATTTCAACGCCGGAATATCCTTGGGAAAAAGTTGGCGACATTCCTCCCCAGCTTAAGGAAGGAAACCCGCCCCACATTGATGTGAACGAAGGCCCGGAAATCCTGCGGCACAATAACAAACTTTTTCTGATTTATTCCGCCAGCGCGTGCTGGACCGACAATTACGCGCTGGGCATGTTGACCGCAGATTCCGGCGCCGATTTGATTAATCCGGCCGCGTGGAAGAAATCGCCGCGGCCCGTATTTCAGCAATCGCCCGAGGCGCATGTATACGCAACCGGCCATAATGGCTTCTTCAAGTCACCCGACGGCAAGCAAGATTGGATTATCTATCACGCCAACTCACAGCCCGGGCAAGGCTGTGGATGGCATCGTTCTCCTCGTGCCCAACCTTTTACCTGGAACGCCGACGGCTCTCCCAGCTTCGGCACTCCGGTTCCGACCGGGAAACTATTGCCCAAACCTTAAGCCGTGCGACATGGTCCAGTCGTCGAACCAAAAAAAAGGCGCAGCCGCTAAGGCCGCGCCTGATTCCATCTTCGATCAATCAAGCTACTTCGAGCAGGATTCGCTCACGTGTTTCACGTGAGTCACCTTCAGATGTCCGTGTTCGTTGTTTGTTTTCATAGCTCCGGTATCGTGCGCCATGTCCTTGGTATCTTCTTTCATGTTATGCGCCATTGCGTTCGAGACAACTCCCGTCACCTCAACCGTATGACCAACATGCTTCGCCAGCGGCACATTGCTGCTGCGCAGCTCCCATGTGCTGCCGTCATTTGCCGCCAAGTTGAACTCCTTGGCGTTATCACCTTGCGATAAGCATCCAGTAATGGTTCGCGTGTCCGACTTCCCTTTCGCATCGGCCGAATCGTCCGCCATTACCCACACTGACGCCATACATGCCAGCATTAAACACAAAAACAGATTTTTCATAATTGTTCCTCCTGTGAACTTTCCTGATTAGCAGGAGATTCGATTCAGCAAAACCAGAACGGGTTGTAGGAGCAGGACAGCTCCAAACCTAGAGTTTTGAAGGAATTGCGCCCGCATAATTCGGAAATTTCTCGATCGAGACTACGAAACAGGCACAATGCTGAAATAATACCGACGCGTTAGGGACGCTCTGAGTAGATAAACAAATATACGGGCAATGCATCCAATTTATATTAGGGAAACTAAAATGACCAGAATCGTTTGGTTACGCCCTCTTGTTCTGATCGCGGTGTCCGTCGCACTGACCGGCGTTCCGCAGTCCGCTTTTGCCCAGCGCGGCGGACACGGCGGAGGCGGAGGCTTTCACGGGGGAGGCAGCGGATTTCACGGCGGCGGAAATTTTGGTGGATTTCACGGCGGAGCCGGAGGCTTTCACAGCGGTGGAGGCTTTGGTGGCTTTCACGGTGGAGGCTACGGCGGTTTTCATGGCCACGGCTTTTATGGATTTCACGGACATTCCCACTTCGGTTTCCCTGGCTACGGCTACGGATTCGGTTTCGGTTTCGGCTTTGGTTTCGCTCCTTACTGGGGATATCCCTATTACGGATATGGTTGGAACCCTTACGCTTACTATTATCCCTACGGTTCCTACTACTATCCGGATGGTCCTGATTATCCTCGGGATAATCCCTATCCTCGCGACCATCGCGACGACTGCGATTATCGCCATGAAGACGATCATCCGTGCAAACCAAATAACGAGAATGCTCCAGCAAAGCCTTCGAGCACAGACGTTCCCGAAAGCTCTCCGGAGCATAATTACGTGACCACGAACCCCGCAGCGAATGAGCCGGCGTTTTCGCTCGCGGACTATAGGTCTGCTTCAACTAACGTAGCCGAGTCGCAACTTCCCGCGGGACTACGCCCGGCTGTGAGGAATGTAATTCAGGCACTACGAGCAATGCCGCCCGACGCTCGGCTGCGGCAATTGAACTCCGGTCGTTACGATAGCCTGTCTCCGGAGGAACTTGAGTTGGTGACCAATGCCACGCAACCGTCACCCGCGCTCGCAACTCGCTGACGCAATGGACATCACGCTGCCGGAGCCGCATCCCATTTCGGCTTCGCTTCGCGTCCCCACTTTTTCGGGTCCTGCTCGTGCATCTTCTTCATGGCTTCGGCCGTTTCCGGATGGTTGCTCGTAACATGCTTCACCATCGTCTGCACCATCTCATCCCAAGAGTCGGCGGACAATTTCTGATCACACGGGCCGCCCAGTTGCTTGCATGTCATAGTTTTCATGCATCTTGGAATGCGGAGAAATTGGGAAGGTTGCAATCAGAAAGATGCAATACTCACCCGAAGCCCACCGTTACGTGCCGGGTGCGTCGATCCTTCCACTTGGCAATCTGTGGAAAACTTTGTCAAGGGCCCGCGAGCATCCATTTCCAGCTAACCTGTTGCTTCCGCGCCAAATATAAACTTGTAAAACATGGCACAATCGCCTATTTCAAATTGATATAATTGAAAGTAGAAGGTTAGCTAAGGCGCAGCCCCCAAGCTGCGCCTTTTTCTTGTCTTGAACCAATCCCAAGAACCAACGGTGACCCCATGAAAACTAAGGAACTCAAAAGCAAGGAAAGGTGTGCAATCAGCGGCTGCAAGCAACGCGGCGAATGGGCCGAGTTATGTTTCATGGCCCGCGCCGCCGGACGCGGTCTCAGCGTCACCCGTCCTCACGGCGACTCCGCCAGCTACGACGTTGGCATCGAGCACAAGGGACGCTATGTTCGGGTGCAGGTCAAATCCACCACCTTTGAACGCCACGGCTCCTATACCTGCAACATCATCAGCAAAACCGGCGTGCGCTACGCACAAAATAAGCTCGACATCTTCGCCGTCTATCTCGTTCCCATCGACCTCTGGTACATCATTCCTTTCGAGGTCGCCGCGAACAACAAGTCGCTCAATCTCACCCCTTACGATGGACATAAATTCGCCCAGTACATCGAAGCCTGGCACCTCCTCCGCGGCGACGAAGGCCGATAGGTCAGCTTACTCACGATCGTCATCCCGAACTCCGGCGAAAGCCGGAGAGAGGGACCTTACGACAGGTAGCGTAACCAATGTCGCAAGCTGGATAAAAAAATGAACGCCGACGAGAAACGAAGATTTAACCGTGGCCCATTCAAGCGCGCCTTTCGCTTGAATGGGGACGGCAGACCGAACTGATCGCGCCCGGGGTGTCCCCTCCTTTCCGCCAGGGCGTCCCATCCTTCTCGCGCATTTTGCGAGAGGGTGGGGATTTTGACTTCCACTCACTACCACGTACGGGAAGGACACGAGGTCACTCGTGCCATGAGCAGCCGGCACAAACGGGAGGGCACGGCTTTCAGCCGTGTCGAAACAGCCGACCCTAGCTGACGCGTAGGCGAAGCCGAGCAGACGCATTCCCATCCCGCGAGTCTGACCGTCACCCGGACCTTCGATGTCATCACGCTTTCAAATAGCGAAGCGCAACAACTCCTGATTTAAAAGTCTTTGACTCAACGAGTTTTAACTGTGCACTCTGCTGCAGGCTGACACCTTCTAACAAGCGTCTTCCTTCGCCTGCAATTATTGGATGAACGACAAAACGATATTCATCAACCAGGCCAAGCGCTATCAGTTGTGAAGGAAGGCGTACACCGCCGACTAAAATATTTTTGCCTGGTTGCTGCTTTAATTTAATTATTTCGTCGCGAAGGTTGGTGCGAACAATTCTCGTCTTTCGATCTTCAACGCTCTCTAATGATCGTGAAAAAACAACTTTGTTGATGGAGTCAAAGGCTCGAGCAAATTCGTTCTCCGCTTTTGTCATCGACTGGCTCTTTGCGACATCCGGCCAAAAAGGGACCATCAACTCGTAGGTTTTACGCCCAAAGACGAGCAGGTCAGCACCTCGCAAGAGGTCGGTAAAGTATTCATGCATTTCCTCATCAGCAATGGCTTTCGTGTGGTCGCAGCAACCGTCCAGCGTAATGTTGATATCGAAGATTAGATTTCTCATTGGTTTGCTTTTCTGTTGTATGCAGCCTTGCCAGGAATTGCAACTTCCCAAATTATTAGGCGAAGCCGGGCAGCGGTCCTTTTATTTCGCGGGGATTTAAGTGACTCACTTAAGCGCGGTTCGCGCTCGTGGCCGACATGGCATTTTGCACCAAAGGATGACCGCAACTGGAACAGAACTGCGCCAGGGTTGGCGTTTCCTTTCCGCATTTTGAACAAAACGCAGCTGCGCCAAATTGACTCGGATTAGCCGGCGTGTCATTCAATGCCCATACCAACGCTCCGATCCAACCGAGCAGAGTCCATCCGAGAAACAGGTTCAGCAAAAGAATCGGCATCCTGTGCGTTTTCTTCCATGCCAGGATCGTAGGTAAGACATACAAGGGCAGAAGGAAGACGGAAGCAGCCAGCACGCCTGAAATGATCCTGATGAGCGTCACATTATCCATTTACCACTCCCTTATATCGCGACTGAGTAGCCCCACTCAAGTTGAGACGGTTGCGCGGCGTCTGCGCCGCGCTCCGAAATCCCGAGCGAAGCCGAGGGAACTCAAGCCAAAACTAGGCTTGAATGGCCCACCCGCCGCGAAGCTGCCTTAAATGGCACATTACCCCCGGAGGGTGCCCCGCTCAAGCTTTGCTTGGGCGGGGTTTTTGATGTTCATCCGTCACAGACTTAATGCTCAATCGGAGTTTAACTTCGGGGCATGCCATGGGGTTTGAAGCGCTTCCAGGAGTGCCACGACGTTCATTTCCTCACATTCAGCTGCTATCGCCGAAAACCAAATCTCTTAAGCGCGACTGCATGCAGCACATTCCTCGTCGGACTGCAACGAGTGCGTGAACAACCCCAACTCTGCGTCTACGGTTACGTGGTCATGCCCGAACATGTGCACCTGCTAGTGAATGAACCAGATCATGGCATGCTAGCGCAGGCCATGCAATCGTTGAAACAAGGAGTAGCGCGAAGGCTTGCCTTGCGGGCGGCAGAGTCCTTTTGGCAGGCGCGCTATTACGACTTCAACGTCTGGACGCACCACAAGTTTGTGGAGAAGCTCCGATACATTCATCGGAATCCAGTAAAGCGTGGATTGGTGAGACAGCCCGATGACTGGCCGTGGAGCAGCTATCGTCACTATGCGAATGGTGAAGTGGGTGTCGTGGAAATAGAATCGCAATGGACGGCGAGGAAACGCGAGTGGGCTGGAGTCTTTCCTAAAGCTAAGGCGCGCTGGCTGATAGAAAATCCCCGCCCAAGCAAATCTTGAACGGGGCACCCTCTCGGTTGGGAGATGTAGTAGGCCGGGCCACCCGCCTGTTGTATGCAGCCTTGGCAGGAATTGCAACTTTCCACGTTATTAGGCGAGGCCGGGCGGCGGTCTTTTTCTCTCACTCAAGCCAAGCGGGCTTGAGGGCCACTCCCGAAATCAATTACAGGCCGCTAAGCGGTGGTTGCAATCCGCACGTCAGCGTCTCGGTGACTGTCATGCGGGCAGCAACATTCTTAAGCTCGAAATCCCTCACGCCAAGGGTACGCCAGAAGCACGGGTGAATTGCGATGCGGGTGCCTGCTCCTATTTCGGCAAGTGAGACGCTCCGTCGTCCGCCAATAGACCAGGAGACACTTTCATAATGCTCAAGCTTGAGGCCGACAAGACTGACCTTGTAGAACGCAGCCATGATCGTCGTTCTAAAGTCCTGGAACTTCATCTTTGCGTCGACCAGATTCAGTGCTGCTACCGAAAGCTCATCGTTCTCTAGAACACCTTGCTCATGCAGTTTCACACATAGATTCAGGCAATCGTCTTCGGTGACACTCTCTAAGGCGAAAAGCGCCGGCCTTCCCTTGAGAAGGTCGGCAAAGCATAGCAACTTTGGGTAGTCTGAGTGCCACTCGTCCGCCAGGGACCGCAGACGTAGACGGGAATACTCCCCTTCTGCTTGCCGAATCATTTGCGCAGTAATTGAAGGATTGTTGGCCGCTTGCGCGATGCAAAGATTAAAAAAAAGGATTACGTCCCTCGGGCGCATCAGCGTTCGCTTCAGAATGTAATCAATGCTGGGCTGCTTGTTTATTTTTGAGGGCAATAGATCCGAGTGGGTGACGCTCCTTGTTGTATACCTCTGACGCACCAACGCATCTACGCGCAGATCGAGAAGGTTAATAAGTTGCTCCCGTGTCCATTCTATCGGCAGGTACAGGCATTCGTACTTTTCTTCCTGAAACCCTGCGTCCCGAGTCAGCCGTACAACGCGATCCAGGAGGTCGTATCGTAGGGCAATAACGATTTTCGCATGCTTAACCTTGCCGAAGTCGCGAACAGTCTCGATGAGCGCCCGTATCAATAGATATCTCAATCCATCCTCGACCCAGTCTTCGTCGAGACGATCGATCACAATGTAGTATTTTCGCTTTGGGTCTTCTAGAACTTCGTCTATTAGCTCAATCATGTCGGACAATTGCCTGATTTGTACCTCGTTTACGACATGTTGGGCACGATAGACGACCTCAGACTTTTGCTCCTCAGTAAGCGATTGGCCACCTTGCGCAGAGATTGGGATTCCTATCTTGGCGGCGTCGATCGATGCCTTAAGGTCCGATTCGAGCTTAGTGGTGAGCTCCCTGATTCGGTAGTCCGTTTCTTCCCAGAAGGTCTTACCCCACTTCTCCAGATACTCCATCGCTTGAATATGCCGTCGATTGCGTCCACTGAAAAAGTTTTTTATTTTCTCGACGACTGGGACGGTCGCCTGTTGACTGTCTAAATGAAAGTGGGTCTTAAGGATCTCGACTGTGAAGACGTGTCGCCACAGCAGTTTGAAGAAAATATTTAAGTTCACGCCGAGTCCGTGCACGAATTGGAGGATCGTAGAGTTTGAGATATAGGCGAGTGCTAGGCTCTCAGGTTTGATTTCGATGACATTGTCGTGCTCCTGTGAAAACTGATACAGGAGAGCGGTTTTTCCTGCGCCGGTTCGTCCAAGCACGATGCGGCGAGGATCATCGCAGTCTTTCAGAATCGCAATGTCACCAACGTCCATAAAGCAACTTGCTAGGAACGCGTGATCCTGCTCGGCATCGGCAACTCCGATGTTGTCATGGTGCCGGAAGCGAAACTTATTCGACATGTGGTTTCTCCTAAAGGGCCTGAAAACATAACGGGCACGGCGGTCGCCGTGCCCTGGGCCTCACAGCTTGCGTCTGCTTTACTGCTGTAACCTCAGCGGCGAAAGCCGCTCGTGGTGCGTTTTCGTTAGGCGCGACTGAAGCCGGGCCTCCCAAATCAATCGGCTGGCTCTAAGGCTTACGCCACTTATCGCGACCGCCTGCTTCCGTATTGCGAACCCGCTCCACCTGAACCGTGGCACTTGGATCGATTTCGTACGCTCTTTCGATCGCCTCAGCCTGGGTCGATTCGTGGCCGCTGATCCTCGCAGCGTTTGGCCTGCGGATCGCGTAATCACCTTCTTCTTCGCGATGTTCAATAAACAATTTTCCACTCATCTAACTTCTCCTTTAACTGCAGCCGCTCGTCGAGCCGCAGCTCATGCACTTGTAGCAACTGCCGTTGCGAACCATGATCGAGCCGCAGACGTGGCAACTGGGCGCGTCTCCGAGGTCGACTAGTTCGGAGAGGGCGTCGGCGGCGTGGTGCTTCGCAGTGCTCAGTGGCCGTTGATCAGTAATCAGTGAAGGCGCCACTGGTGCCGGCGTATCTCCTGCTTCTGGCAACTGGCCGCTAGTCGCCGACAACTTGGGTCTTAAATTCTCGAACAACAGCTGCTGCTGGCCGGTCAGGAAGCGCAACTGCAGCCAGCGGAAGATGTAGTCCATGATCGACTTGGCGAAGCCGATGTCGGCGTTGTTGGTCCAGCCGCTGGGCTCGAAGCGGGTGTGGGCGAATTTTTCGCAGAGCAGCTTGAGCGGCACGCCATGTTGCAAAGCGAGCGAGACGGCGCAGGCAAAGCTGTCCATCAGGCCGGAGACGGTGGAACCTTCCTTCGCCATGGTGATGAAAAGTTCGCCGGGGCTGCCGTCGCGATAGAGGCCGACGGTGATGTAGCCTTCGTGTCCGCCGACGTTGAATTTGTGGGTGATCGACATGCGCTCGTCGTCGAGCCGATGGCGGATGGCGCGCGGCGGAGCGTGCATGTCTTCTTCAGGCACAATCTGTGTGGGGCGGGCGCCCTCGCCCGCCGCTTGAGCGGTTTTCGTTCCGGCGGCGGAGAGCGGCTGCGACTTCTTGCATCCGTCGCGATAGACGGCGACCGCCTTCAGTCCCAGCTTCCACGCCTGGAGATAGGCTTCAGAAATTTCTTCGATGGTCGCCGACTCCGGCAGGTTCACGGTCTTCGAAATCGCGCCGGAGATGAAGGGCTGTGCCGCCGCCATCATCTTCAGGTGCCCCATGTAAGCGATGGAGCGCGTGCCCTTCGCCGGCTTGAACGAGCAATCAAAGACCGCGAGATGCTCGTCTTTAATAAGCGGCGCGCCTTCGATAGTGCCGGTCGCGTCGATGTAGCTGACGATGGCGTCGGTCTGATCGTGCGTGTATCCCAGCTTGAACAACGCCGTGGGCACGGTATTGTTCACGATCTTGATCATCCCGCCGCCGACCAGCTTCTTGTACTTGACCAGCGCCAAATCCGGCTCAATCCCAGTAGTATCGCAATCCATAAAGAAGCCGATGGTGCCGGTGGGCGCGAGGACTGTGACTTGGGAGTTGCGGTAGCCGAATTTTTCGCCGTGGGCCAGGGCTTCGTCCCAGCAAGCTTTGGAGCCTTCGAAGAGTGCGCTGGGGACGTTGGTTTTGTTGATGTTATTGACGGAGGCGCGGTGCATGCGAATCACGTCGAGGAATGGCTCGCGGTTGATGTAGAAGCCGGGGCAGGCACCGCCGGGCATTACGTTCGAGCCAAGATTTGTGTCGCCCAAGCCTTTTTTCGTTGGTTCGGTTGCAGGAACTAGCGGCGGGCAGAGTTCGGCGAGTCGCGAAGATTGTAAATAGGCTTCGCCGCACATGATCGCGGTCACGCAGGCGGCGTAGTCGCGGCCGCCGTCGGAGTCGTAAGGCAAGCCGCAAGCCATCAGCAGCGCACCGAGATTCGCATAGCCTAAGCCGAGAGGACGATAATCATGCGAATTCTTCATGATCATTTCCGTCGGATAGCCAGCGTTGTCGACGATGATTTCTTGCGCGGTGATCAGAATGTCCACCGCGTGGCGATAGGCTTCGACGTCGAAGGTGCCGTTGGGCGCGAACTTCAGAAGATTCAAGCTGGCCAGGTTGCAAGCTGAATCGTCGAGGAACATGTACTCGCTGCACGGATTCGAAGCATTGATGCGGTTGGTGTTCTTCGAAGTGTGCCAGCGGTTGACGGTCGAATCGTACTGCATGCCGGGATCGCCGCAGTGCCAAGTGGCCTCGGAGATTTTGTTCAGCAGCTCTTTGGCTTTGAAAGTATTTACGGGATGACCGTCTTTCACGGCGCGAGTGGAGAAGTCGGTGTCGCGGAGTACGGCGTACATGAAGTCGTCGGTCACGCGAACCGAGTTGTTGGCGTTCTGGAAGAAGATGGAGCTGTAGGCTTCTGCATCAGGAGAAGACCCATCGTATCCCGCGGCGACGAGCGTGTGGGCCTTGGCTTCTTCTTTTTGCTTGCACTCGATGAACTCAACGATGTCCGGATGATCGACGTT